>WNFW01004431.1_pt1 | contig 10562 bp, 10 predicted proteins | sample 5400131 | NCBI WGS metagenome assembly WNFW01 (sample SAMN13153362, study PRJNA577476) | soil metagenome | isolation source: 20 cm soil or saprolite under grassland replicate 1 | place: USA:California | collected 2016-06-15
CCACGGCGACGAGGTTCCCTTTGGAGGTGTAGAGGTAGGCATCCTCCGGCCGCTTGGCGATTTCCAGGCAGGGCTCGGCTACACCAGGGGTATAGGCCAACGACAGGTCGCGTTGGTCCTTAAACGGCTTTGTAGGGGTGACCTGGATCTTCCCGGGCCGGCCCTGCGAGTGATAGTCGAGGGCCTCCTGGCGGCGGCTCGGAGGGACCAAGGACAGAAGTCCTTTTTGGAGAAGGGGTTATGCTAGGCGCGTGACCCGGTGATGTCAAGCCAAGTCCCGGTGTATCAAGTCCCAAGCCCGTGAAAGGTTCGAGAAACCATGGTAGGTCGACACACTGTCTGGCGATGTGCCGGGATGCTTGCGTTTGCCGCCTGCAGCTCATCTACCGGTCCACGGGCTGGGGCGTCTTGCGGGGCCGGCGCTACCCAGCTTTCCCTCGCGGTCGCCGGATACAGCTCGATCGATCCGGCGACCGACTCCGGATGTGTCACATTCCCGGCCAACCCATCGCCCGACACGGCGGAGTATCTCGTCCTGCCCTGGTCGGCCGGCGGCACGCCGGCGTCGTCGGCTCCCTTCACGCTGCAATCGGCCAGGCCTCAGGCTGTCATCGCGATGCAACAGATCGCGCGGCTCGCGCCAGCACTCTCCGGCGGCGCGCGGAGCGCGCATGGGCCGTTGGCCGTCGCGTTCGACCGCTTCCTGCGGGAATCGGCACGCGCGGGGCGCTATTCGAGTCCCGCGCGCTCGGCCGGCGGGGCCGGGAGAGTGTCTCGAGCGTCGCTGGCCGGTCCACCAACTGTGGGAAGCCTCCGCACGTTCAGGGTGTGCGCCAACACCACGTGCTCGTCCTTCGATAATGTCGGTGCCGTCGTGCGGTCCGTGGGCGCCCACATCGCCATCTATGTGGATACGCTGGCGCCGTCACCTGGGCTGACCGCTTCGGATCTCGATTCCCTGAAAGGTGTGTTCGATACACGGCTCTATCCGCTGGACACGCTGACGTTCGGTCATGTGTCGATTGTGGCTGACTCGAACGCCACGTTGAGCTGTGCCCACAAGCCCTCCGACGTGAACAACGTCACGCCCGTCACATTTACACATGAATTCCAGCACATGATCAACTTCGTCGAGCACGTGCTGGTGAAGAACGCCAATTCCGAGGAAGGGTGGCTGGACGAGGGTCTGTCGAAATACGCGGAAGAGATCGCCGGGCGCAGCTTCGGCGACAACGCGCATTTCAGCCAGTTCGCGATCGGGGACGTCTACGACGCCTACCAGTACCTGGCGGCGACGGGGACTTCGCCGCTGCTGATTCCCGAAGACACGGGAAGTTTGGCGGAAGTCGGTGCGAGCTGGCTCTTCACGCGTTACATCGTTGATCAGTTCGGGGACTCACTGCCGGGGCGCCTGGTACGAACCTCGTTCACGGGGGCCGCGAACGTCCAGGCGCAGACGGGTCAGTCCTTTGCCCAAACAGTGAGCCGCTGGGCACTCGCGAACTGGGTGTCGGACCTGCCCGGATTCTCGGCGCCGAGCGAGCTGCAGTACACGGCCTGGCACTTCCGCAGCACGTACAGCAATCTGCACAGTCAGGACCCGACTGATTTTCCGCTCGCCTATCCTCTGGTGCCGACGGTCTCGGCGGGGAATGTGGTGAACCGCAGTGGCAAGCTCTGGTCCGGATCAGGCGAATATGTCCGCGCCGTGCAGGCGCCAAACGGCGCGGCGTTCACGCTGCACTTGAGCGGTGCCGGCGGAACCGCAGTATCGCCGGCGGTGATTCCGCGGCTAGTTGTGCTGCGGATTCGCTGAGAGTTTCCGCACGACGGCCGCCAGGACCAGGAGTAGTCCGTACATGCAGACGACCAGCGGTCCCGTCGGCAGATCTTTGGTATAGGAGAGCCAGAGCCCGAGGATCGATGCGAGCGCTCCCGAGCTCCACGCGATGATCGTGAGCCGCCGCTTGTCGGTCGTGAACAGGTTCGCGATCACCGCCGGGACCACGAGGAAGCTAAAGACCATCAGAACGCCGGCGATGGGAACCGCCAGTGTAATGACGACACCGAACGAGAGGTAGAAGAAGAAGTCCCACAACCGGATCTTCCATCCCTGCGCTTCCGCCTCTTCGGGATGGAAGGAAATCGTGAGGAAGCGACGGCGTAGCACGAACTGAAACACCCCCAGTGCCGCGTACGCAATCGCCAGTTTCAGGATCGTCGGCCACGTGACCCACAACAGACTGCCCACCAACGTCTTCTCCACCGCCTCGCCGCCGCCCGGCACCTTGTTGGCGACCAGCACGGCAGCCGCCGACGCCACGACGTACACGATGCCGATGAACGCCTCCTGGGGCACTCGGCTCTCGCTGGCTCCTGCGTGCCCCGACGTCCGCGTCAACGCGAATAGAACTGCGCCGATGGCCGTCGCCAGTAACGCAAACACGTACGTCATCGGCGATTCCGGCGCCACGTGAAAGAGCAGAGCCGACAAACTGCCCAGCGCGGCCATCTGCGCGAGCGAGAGATCGACGAAGATCACTTCGCGGGCGATCACGTGTAGGCCGAGGTAAGACAGCATGGCCACCAGGATCATGCAGGCGACGAACGGCGGCAGCATCAGCTCAAAGCCGCTCACGGAACCTCCTTCGCGCCGAAGGCTTGGCCGAGCTCTGTAATCCAGAGATTCATGAGATCGAAGTAGGTATTGATGCCCGCCTGACCGCCGGTGTTGGACGGCACAATGACCGCCTTCGCACCGGTCCGCTGCGCTACGTCCATGACCTGATTGCGATCATAGTAGTTCGTCGACAACAGCACCTGGATGTGCTGATCGCGCATCGCGGTGATGATTTCTTGCACGTGGCGAGGGGTTGGAGGAATACCCGGCTTCGGCTCGATGTAGTCGAAGCACGTGACCTGGAACTCACGCGAGAAGTAGTCCCACTCCTTGTGGTAGCAGGCCACCAGCTTGCCGCGGAACGGCATCCCCTGTTTCAGCCAGCCGCCCAGCCGGTTCATGAGCGGCGCGCCCTGATACTGCTGCTGGCCGAGGAAGTTGAAGAGCTTGCCCTGGCGATCGAGGTCGGCCAGCGTCTCACCGCCGATCAACTTCACCAGGTCGTCGCCGAACAGCGCGCGGTACATCCGGTCCTCGAAATCCTTTTCGCGCGTCGTGAAGTAGTCCGCGTCCTGCGGCGCGACGCGCTTCAACCCGCGCAGGATATTGCGGGCGATGAGCACGGCGTTGAGCGGATCCGTCCAGATGTGTGGGTTGCCGTAGACGTGGATGTCGCCCTGTGAGCGCGACAGGTTGACCGGGACGTCGAGCAGCGGCAAGCCCTGATACGCCGCGACGTATCCAGGTCCGCCTTCCGTGATCTTTGCGTTGTTCGCCTTGTCGAGCAGCGCCGGCACCCACAGCTCGAGGTCGAGACCCGTCGTCACGAACAGGTCGGCCTGCGCCAAGGTCGGCACGAAGCTCGGCTTGGGCTGCACGTAGTGCGGGTTCTCGTCGCCCACCGCGATCGAGCTGACTTTGCCACGATCGCCCACGATTTCCGTAGCGATGGCGGCGTACGTGGTGAGCGACGTCACGACCTTGACCGGTGCTGCTGTTCGCGGGACGGGTAGCGTGCCGTCGTGCAGGCCCAGGACGAGCAATATGATTTTGGTCAGCATGTCAGTAGGTCTCGTGTTTATGAGGTCCAATGGCCCAGACGGCCTGAAGGGCGATCTGGTGGTTCGCCGTAGCATCGGCGACTCGCTGCCACTGATATTGAGCGCGAAGGAAAACCCACTCGCTCTGCCACAACGTGAGCGAGGGGACGAACTGTCTCGTGATCACCCCGAAATCCGGTGACTCGACGTAGTCGTAACGAGCACCAAGGATGAATCGCTGGTTCAGCTTGTAGGTCGAGCTGACGTAGCCGCCGAGGCGCGTCGGCCCGGTGCCGGCAACCTGCTTCTGCAGCGCGAGCAGCTCGCCGCGCAGCGTCCACTCGTGGTACATCGCGCGCAGCGGCGGCCGCCACGTGAGGCGGAACTCGAGCCCGCCGACCTTGGTGCGCAAGGCCGAGCCCGGATCGGTGCCATAGAGCCCCGTGCCACCGATCTGCATATACGTCGAATGATTGAGCTGCCAGAAGTTGAGCAGGTGCAGCAGATAGGTCGGTCTGCCGCTGTTCCCGAACAGCTCCGAGTCGCTCGCGCTCCGCGTCAGCTGCGCCGTGAGCTCGTGAGTTCCGAACCCACCGAACGCGCGATAGAGCGAAATCCCCGTCCCGGAGAGGCCGTCCTCTCCGAGGAAGGTCGTGATCGCGAGGGGATACTCGGTTTCTGGCACGGCATGGAGGTGCCAGCGATTGAGCTCGCCGAATTGCTGCCGATACTTGCCGAGATCGAGTCGAATGTGGCCGGGTAGCCCGGTCCAGTACGCGTAGCCTTCCTCGACACTGACGTTGCCGCCTTCGAGACTGATGAAAATTTTGGTGTGCGAATATGGGTCGAGCGCTGACTGAAAGCCGACCTCGAACTCCCGCGGGTCGAAGTTGTCCCGCTGCACGCCGCGCCCGGTCGCGTAGCCGCGGATATCGCCCGTGACGCCGATTTCGGGATTGAGCTGGGCTTGGTTGCGCTCTCGTCCCATCGCTTGCGTCAGCGTGTCGGCCGCTCGTGTCGTGTCACTCACGCCCGCGCCCGCAGCCGCGCTTGCCGCGGCGCGTAACCGCGCAAGGTCGTCGCCGACCGGCGCACCGGCGGTCGGCGCAGGGACGAGAGGCCGGCGTGCCATGGCGGCCAGCGCACTGTCCAGCCTGGCCCGCAGCAGGCGAACTTGCGCCGCGAGCGAATCCATCTGGCGCTGCGTCGGCTGCTGGGCATGGGCGGACGTCGTGAAGAAGATCGCGGCAGTCACCACCGCGTACCATGTGCGTCTCATATCGATTGTCCTCTCCTGTGTGTACGAAATCCTGTCGCTCCGCGACGGTGCGGAGCGGTCCGAGCGGATCAGGAGAGAACTGGCGGAGGGGCTCGAGCGGGGGCGGTGAGTCGAACGACGGCCGCGAGCGAAACGGCCGGCGGCTCGGGGGCGAAGCGGACGACGCCGATCGGTTCGGGCATCGTGAACGTCTGCGGGGTAATGACGCGACTGCTCGCGTAATGGCACAGCGCGCAGCGCATCTCGTCGTGCAGGATCGCGCAGCGCGCATTGTGGCTCGCTTCAAAGCCCGGCGGGGCAGCGACCGCGTCGCGGGCGTGCGCCAGCGTGATGGCGCCGCCACCCAGGGCCTGGAGAGCCATCAGAATCGCGAGCGGGATCCGTTTCAGCATGATCTCCTTCATACGCCGGCCGGTGCCCGGGTGTTGCCGCGCGCGTAGGCCCGCAGCCGCCGCAGCATCCGGCGATCGTGCCGCAGCGGATCATCCCGCTTCGGCGTTTCGATAATCTTAACGACCTCGGTGAGATTCCGGTCACGCATGATGCGCCGGAACGGCTCCGGTCCGATCCTCCCCTCGCCGATCCATTCGTGGCGATCCACGCGCGAGCCTGCGGCAGCGCGGGAATCATTGAGGTGTAAGCACTTAAGCAGATGGAACCCGATCACACGGTCGAACTCCTCCCACACCGACTCGACGCGCGACAGGTCGTACCCCGCCGCGTGGAGGTGTGCCGTGTCGAGACAGAATCCGACGCGCGTCCGGCTTTCGTCAGGCAGCGCATTGCGCAGATCACGCAGCTCCTCGAACCCCGCCCCGAGGGCGGTTCCCGATCCCGCGGTTCCTTCGATCCATACCTCTAGGTCGCCCGGCACGCCTGCCAGACATTCGGCGTATCCTCGTGCATTCCGCTCGAGTCCCGTGTCGCGGTCGTCCATGTAGTTCCCGGGATGCGACACGACCGCACGCAGGCCCAGCGCTTGTGACCGCTCCAATTCTCTCTTGAAGCTCTCGATGCTGCGGGTGCGCAGTACCGGATCGGGCGAGGCCAGGTTGATCAGATAGCTGTCATGCGCGAGGGCCGCCACGAGCTTGTGCCGCGCCACCTCGCCGTGAAATCGCGCGATTTCGTCCGCATCCAGCACTCGCTCACGCCATTGATTCGGCGTCTTGGTGAAGAGCTGAATCGCCGTGGCACGGAGCTGTCCGCCGCGGTGCGGCGCGGCAGCAACCCCACCGGCGCTCGAAACGTGCGCGCCGAGCATCACGGTGGCGACTGCTCCGTGAACGCGAGCCGCGAAATCAGCGGGACGAATCGCACGCCGCCCGCCTGGCGTTGCACCAGCTCCCCACGTTCGGACCGTTCCAGGATGACCAGCTCTTGCGACGCGAGGTCACCGATCGGGATGACGAGCCGGCCACCCGGCGCGAGCTGGGCCGTGAGTGGTTCGGGAATGCGCGGGGCCGCTGCCGCGACGATGATGCCGTCGAACGGGGCTTCTTCCGGCCAGCCTCCGGCGCCGTCGCCCAGGCGCGTTTCGAGGTTCTCGAGACCCAGACGCCGGAATCGCTCCTCGGCTTCGACCAACAGGTCCGGCAGGCGTTCGATCGTGAAGACTTTGCCGCGGGCCGCCAAGTAAGCAAGGATGGCTGTCTGATACCCGGATCCCGTTCCGATTTCGAGAATGCGGTGCGTGCGACGTGGCGCGAGCTGCTCCGTCATGAGCGCGACGACATAGGGTTGTGAGATCGTCTGGCCGCTCCCGATCGGCAGGGGCGCGTCGTTGTACGCGTCTCCGGCCAGATGTGGGGGAAGAAACCATTCGCGGGGCACCCAGCGCATCGCCGCCAGCACACGCTGATCGCGGATCCCTCGGCCGGCCAGCTGGCGCATGACCATACGGGTGCGGGCGCTGCGCGTGTTGGGGGCGGGACGTGCGAGCCGTGGCATGCGCTGAACATAGCGTGGCCCACGCACCACGCACGCCCTAGTCGAGCGTTTTCCGGAATCGCCGAACGGAGAGTGCGATGAGGACGACCGCGAAGGCCAGCAGGATCGCCATCTCGTTCCACAACTCGGGTACGCCCACGCCCTTCAGCAGAATACCGCGCAGCACCTTGAGGAAGTGCGTCAGCGGCAGCAGCGCACCGATCCACTGAAATAGCGCCGGCATCGCCTGGCGTGGAAACATGAACCCCGACAGCAGAATGTTGGGGAGGACAAAGAAGAAGCTCGCCTGCATCGCTTGCTGCTGGGTGCGCACGAGCGTCGAGACGAACAGTCCGAGCGCCAGGCTGGCAACGATGAAAATGAACGCGAGGCCGTACAGGAGCAGCACATTGCCAGTGAGCGGGACGTCGAACACGAATCTGCCCAGCAACAACACCGTCGTCATCTGGACGAGCCCGACGCCCACATAGGGGGCGATCTTGCCGAGCATCAGCTCCGTCTTGGTGATGGGTGTGACGATGAGCTGCTCCAGGGTGCCGCGCTCGCGCTCCCGCACGATCGCCATCGCGGTCACCAGCACCATTGTGATCGTGAGGATGACCCCGACGAGCCCCGGAACGATGTAGTTGGCGCTGCGGAGCCCGGGGTTGTAACGCGGCCGGATCCGGGTCTCGAGCGGCAGCGCGCGGGTGTGTGCCGCCGCCGACAGGATCGCGAGGTTGCGTATCTGCGCGACGCCCGCGGCGGCCGCCAGCGCGGCCTGGGACGAAAGCGGATCCGACGCATCCACGATGACCTGGACGGTGGCGGTGGTGCCCCGGCCCAGATCGCGCGGAAAGTCGTGAGGGATCACGATAGCGGCCTGGGCTTCTCCCCGCGCGATCGACGCGTCGAGCGCATCGCGCCCGTCGACGTGCGCCACGATGCGGAAATTGCCCGTGTTTTCGAAGGCGGCGATGGCGTCGCGGCTGGTCGGGGTCCGCGACTCGTCCAGCACGACCGTCGGGATGTGCCGCACGTCGGTCTGGATCGCGAAACCAAAGAGCAGCAGCTGGATCACCGGGATCGCCGTCATGATGCCGAGCGTGAGGGGGTCCCGGCGCATCTGGATGAACTCCTTGCGGAACATCGGACCGAAGCGCCTCATGCCTCCTGCTCCTGCTCGTCGCGCTCCTGGAGAATGATGAACGCCTCCTCGAGATCATTCCCACCCACTTGCTTCGCGACTTCACTTGGCGAGCCAAGCGCGATCAGATGTCCCTGGCTCATGAGCGCGATGCGCCCGCAGCGCCCCGCTTCGTCCATATAGTGTGTCGTCACGATGACCGTCGTTCCCTGACCCGCGAGCGCGGTGATCGTGCTCCAAAACCCTTTCCGTGCCGCCGGGTCCACGCCGGCCGTAGGCTCATCGAGGAAGAGGACGGGTGGGCGGTGCATCAGCGCGCACGCGAGGCCGAGGCGCTGTTTCCAGCCGCCCGACAGCGTCCCGGCGAGCTGATTGAGGCGGCGATTCAGCCCGAGAAAACTCACGACCTCGGCGACGCGCCCTCGGCGGCTCGGCCCTTCGAGGCCATAGATCCCGGCAAAGAAGTCCATGTTCTCGGCGACTGTGAGATCCTCATAGAGCCCGAACCGCTGCGACATGTAGCCGATACGCTCTTTGATCAGATCCGGAGACTTCACGACGTCCACGCCGGCGACCGTCGCGCCGCCTTCAGATGGGGCGAGCAGGCCGCAGAGCATGCGAATCGTGGTGGTCTTGCCCGAGCCATTCGGGCCGAGCAGGCCGAAGACTTCCCCCTTCGCGATCGTGAGGTTCAGGTCGCGGACGGCAACGATGGGGCCAAACCGGCGCGTGAGGTGATGTATGTCGACCGCAACCGCGGAGTCGATCACGGCTGCAGCGGTATCTCCACGCGCACCGGCATGCCGGCCTTGAGGCGTCCGCCTGCGCCCCCCCCGTCGGTCGTGACCTTGATGCCGAACACCAGATCGGCACGCTCGCGCTCGGTCAAGGCGGCGCGCGGCGTGAACTCGGCGCGTGGCGCGATCTCGCTGATACGACCGACGAATGCCGTGTCGGGATATCCATCCACGCGGATGTGGACTTCCTGGCCGGCGGTGAGACGCGCGATGAACCGCTCCCCGACATACGCGCGAATCCACGGCTCACGCACTAAGCCCACCGACACCACGGGCACGCCGGCGGCGATGACTTCGCCGGGCTCGGCGAAGCGGGTCAACACGATGCCGTCGGCGGGCGACAGCACCACGAGTTGATCGCGGATCGATTCGGTGACCGCCGCGCCGGCGCGGGCGGCTTGCGATTCGCGCACCGAGGCGCGGACGGACGACAGACGGGCGGCAGACGTGGCGGCGGCCGTCTGCAGCCGGTCCAGCTCCTGCGGCGACGCGATCCCCTGCTGGCGCAAGACCCGGGCGCGCGCGAGGTCATTGGCGGCCCGAGCGCTGTCCGCTTCGGCGGCGCGGATGTCGGCGGTCCGCGTGGCGGCTGCTTCGGCGAGCGCGCGCCGCTGCTCGATCAGCGCCGAGAGGCCCGGCTGCTCCAGCACGGCGACCGTGTCTCCGGCGTGCACCGAATCGCCTTCATCTTTGAGCAGGCGCTGCAACCGGCCGGCCGCGAGCGGGCTGAGGCGAACCTCGCGAATCTCGACGGTGCCGGCGACGGTAAGCATGTTGGCGGAACCGGAACACGCCGCGGCCCACAGAACCGCGGTGAGGGTTAACGCCGGGCGCGGGGAGAGCGCAGCCAATTCCCGGGATCCAGCGCGATACCGCCCTGGCCGCGAATTTCGAAATGGAGGTGGGGGCCTTCGTCGCTCGACTCACCGCCGACATGGCCGATCACCTGGCCGCGCACAACGCGATCGCCCTTGTGAACGGTCGCGTCGTTCAGATAGGCGTAGAACGTGTAGTAGCCACCACCATGGTCGATCAAGACCGACGTCAGGTAGAGCCCCAGCGGTCCCGCGAGACTCACGGTGCCGCTCGCGACCACGCGGACCGCCGTGCCGACCGGCGCCTTGATCCCGATGCCGTGGCGTGGGATGCGCGTATTGTTGGGGCCGGTCGTCGTGCCGAACGGATAAATGATGGTGCCCTCGACCGGCCAATCGAGGCCGCCGAGGTCGCGCGTCGTGATCGCGCCGGCTCCAGCGGTGATGCCGCGCGCCTCCGCCTCGCGCCGGGCGCGTTCCAACGCCTCGATCCGATCGTTGAGCAAGCGTTCATCGCGATCCAGGCTCGTGAGCCGCTGCTCCGCCGCCCGCGCGCTGCGGCGGGTCGCGCGGAGGTTGGTTTCGCGGTCGCGCTCGAGCGCGAGATAACGGCCGAGCTCATCGGTCCGCTCCTGGCGGCGACGTGCGAGCGTCTCACGCGCATCCACGAGGAGCTGGCGCTGGCGCGCGACGCGGTCACGCAGCTTGAACATGTCATTGGTGAGCAGGCGGTCTTGCCGGCTCACGAGGAACAGGTACTTATAGCGCGACAACAGGTCACCGAAGCTCTCGGCGGCCAGGAGTACCTGCCACCCGTACAGCGCGCCCCGTTTGTAGATGTCCACGAGCCGCCGCTCGAGTACGGCCCGTTTCTCGAGCAGCGCGTCCTGGGCAATCAGCAAATCCACCGTGATCTGGTCGATCTGCCCGCCGAG
>WNFW01007888.1_pt1 | contig 10562 bp, 9 predicted proteins | sample 5400131 | NCBI WGS metagenome assembly WNFW01 (sample SAMN13153362, study PRJNA577476) | soil metagenome | isolation source: 20 cm soil or saprolite under grassland replicate 1 | place: USA:California | collected 2016-06-15
TGACGAGGAGGTTCTCCGTCGGGACGAAGCAGGCCGCGAAGTGGAGCTCGCCCTCCGGGATCCCGCGCAGGCCCATCATGGGCTCGCGCCGCCCGATCGTGAAGCCGGGCGTGTCGCGCTCGACGAGCAGGCCGCCGATCCCCTCGGCGCCGGGCCGGCCGCCGAAGCGCGCGAAGACGAGGTAGAGCCGCGACGTACCGGCGCCCGTGATCCAGCACTTGTGGCCGGTGAGCCGGTAGCCGCCGGGCGCCTCCTCGGCGCGCGTCTCGAGGTCGGTCGCCGCCGAGCCCGCGGCGGGCTCGCTGATCGCGATCGCCGGCTTGTCGCCCTCGAGCACCCACGGGAAGTACCGGCGCTTCTGCGCCTCGGTGCCGTAGGCGGAGAGGGCACCGACGACGCCGAGGCTCCCCTCGACGACGATCCGCCCGGTGATCCCGCACGCCCGCGCGACCTCCTCGATGGCGAGGACGACGTCGAGCACGGGCCGGTCCGGCCCGCCGTACGCGCGCGGGATCGTCATCCCCATGAGCCCGGCGCCGACGAGGTCCTTCACGTTCTCCCAGGGGTACTCCTCGCTCGCGTCCCAGCGCGCGGCGCGCCCCGCGAAGACCGTGTCGGCGAGCTGCCGCGCGCGGCGGCGGAGCGCGTCCTGCTCGGGGCCGAGCTCCCAGTCCACGGCGCGCCCTACAGGTGGATCGCCTGGCCGAGCGCGCCGAGCGTCGCCTCGAGCGCCGCCTCGGACAGCGTCGGGTGGGCGTGGATCGTGTGGACCATCTCCTCGAGCGTCGCCTCGAGCGTGCGGCCGACGGCGAACTCGTGGATGATCTCGGTCGCCTCCGGGCCCACGATGTGGACGCCGAGGAGCTCGCCCGTCGCCTTGTCGGCGACGACCTTCACGAAGCCGTCCGTCTCGCCGAGCGCGACGGCCTTGCCGCTCGCGGTGAACGGGAACTTCCCGACGGCGACGTCGCGCCCGTGCTCGCGCGCCTTCGCCTCGGTCGCGCCGAGGGACGCGACCTGCGGTCGGCAATAGGTGCAGGACGGCACGTTGGCGTAGTCCACCGGGCGCGGGTCGCGGCCGGCGATCGCCTCGGCGGCGGCGACCCCTTCGGCCATCGCCTTGTGGGCCAGGAGCGGCGGGCCGGCCATGTCGCCGATGGCGTAGACGCCCTTCGCCCCGGTCTCCATCCGCGGGGAGACCTTCACGAACCCGCGCTCGAGCACGATCCCGAGCGCCTCGAGGCCGAGCCCCGCCACCTTCGCCGCGCGGCCCACGGCCATCAGGACCAGCTCCGCCTCGAGCTTGCCCCCGTCCGTCTCGACGACCGCGCCCGGCCCGCCGGGCTTGACGGAGGCGACCTTCACCCCGGTCTTGAGCGCGATGCCGCGCCGGCCGAACGCGCGCGCCAGCTCTTTCGAGCAGTCCTCGTCCTCGATCGGGACGATGCGCGGGAGCGCCTCGAGGAGCGTCACCTTGGCGCCGTACGCCGCGTACACGTCGGCGAACTCGACGCCGACCGCGCCCGCGCCGATGACGACGAGCGACGCGGGCTTCCGCTCGCTCCGCACGGCGCCGTTCGAGGAGATGACCGTCTTCTCGTCGAGCGCGACGCCGGGCAGCGACTTGGGCTCGGAGCCGGTCGCGAGGATCACCGCCTTCACGCTGAGCGTCTCCGTGCCCGACGCGCCCGTCACCTCGACCGTGTCGCGCGCCCGGAGCACGCCGCGGCCCGGGAAGAGGGTGATCTTGTTCTTCCGGAAGAGGAACTCGACGCCCTTGGCCATGCGGTCGGCCACACGCCGGCTGCGCTGGATCGCCTCCGCGTAGCTCGCCTCGAAGCCGGTCACCTTGATCCCGAACTCCGCGGCGCGGCCGAAGAGACCGACGACCTCGGCATTGCGTAAGAGGGCCTTGGTCGGGATGCAGCCCCAGTTGAGACAGACGCCGCCCGGACGGTCGTCCTCGACGGTGGCGACGGACAGCCCGAGCTGGGCGCAGCGGATGGCCGCGACGTAGCCGCCGGGCCCGGTGCCCACCACGGCGACGTCGAACGTGTGCCGGGCCATCGCGCTAGACCAGGAGGCGCAGCGGCGCCTCGAGGAGTCGCTTCAGGTCCTGGAGGAAGCGCGCGCCCATCGCGCCGTCCATGACGCGGTGGTCACAGGAGAGCGTCAGCATCATGCGGCGGCCGACCCCGAGGCCCGCGTCCTCGACGACGGGCACGCGGCGGACCGAGCCGACGGCGAGGATCGCGCCCTCGGGCGGGTTGATGATCGCCGAGAACTCGGCGACGTCGAACATGCCGAGGTTCGAGATCGAGAACGTGGCGCCCGACAGCTCCGTGGCCCGGAGCTTGCGCGCGCGCGTGCGCTCGGCGAGGGCGCGCGCCTCGACGGCGATCTGGGCGAGCGACTTCGCCTGGCAGTCGCGGAGGACCGGCGTGATCAAGCCGTCCTCGAGCGCCACCGCGATGCCGATGTGGGCGCGGCGCCAGACGCGGACCGCGTCGCCCTGGAACGACGCGTTGATCTCCGGATGCTTCATCAGGGTCAGCGCGGTGGCGCGGACGACGAAGTCGTTGATCGAGATCTTCGGCTGGTCCTCGAGCGCGTTCAGCTCCTCGCGCAGCTCCCACGCGCGGTCCATCGCCACCTCGCTCGTGACGTAGAAGTGCGGCACCGGCGCCTTCGAGAGCGGCATCCGCTTGGCGATCGTGGCGCGGATCGGGGAGAGCGGCCGGTCCTCGTACTCGGGCCCCGCCACCGCGGGCGCGGTGGCGGCCGGCATCGCCGCGACGCCGCGCGTCGAGGCCTGCTCGACGTCGCGGCGGATGATCCGCCCGCCCGGGCCCGTGCCCTGGAGCAGCCGGAGGTCGACGCCCGACTGCGCGGCGATCTTCTTCGCGAGGGGGGAGGCCTTCACGCGCCCGGCCGTCACCCCGGCGGGAACGGCTGCGAGGGGGGCGGGCTCCGCGCGCGTGACGGTCCGGGCGGCCGCGCCCGTCCCGGCCCCGATCGGCGCCACCACGGGCGCCGCCGGCGGGCCCGGCGCGGCCGCCGGGGCGGCGATCAGCGCGCCGACCGGCGTCTTCTCGCCGGCCTGGGCGAGGATCTTGCGCAGGACGCCGCCGCCGAACGCCTCCATCTCGACGTCGGCCTTGTCCGTCTCCACCTCCGCGAGGATGTCGCCCGCCTGGACGCGATCCCCTTCTTTCTTGAGCCACTTGATGATCTTCCCGCTCTCCATCGCCTCGGAGAGCTTCGGCATGACGACCTTGGTGATGGCCATGGGTCAGCTCCCGTTCGCGTGGCACACGCGGCGGACCGCGGCGAGGATCTTCTCCGTCGTCGGCGTCTTGAGCTTCTCGAGGTTCCGCGCGTACGGCATCGGCGCGTTCGCGCCGGTCACGCGCTCGACGGGCGCGTCGAGGTCGTCGAAGGCCTGCTCGGTGATGAACGCCGCGATCTCCGAGCCCATGCCCGCAAACCCGGCACCCGCCTCCACGACCACCACGCGATGGGTCTTCCGCACCGAGCCGATGATCGTCTCCGTGTCCATGGGGCGCAGCGTGCGGGGATCGACGAGCTCGACGGAGATCCCTTCCTTGGCGAGCTCCTCGGCCGCCTCGAGCGCGCGGTACATCATGCCCATGTAGGCGACGACGGTGACGTCGGTCCCCTCGCGGCGGACGATCGCCTGGCCGAGCGGGATCAGGAAGTCGGGATCGTCGGGAACCTCGCCCTTGAGATGATAGAGCGTCTCCGACTCGATGAAGATCACGGGATTGTCGTCGCGGATCGCCGACTTCAGCAGGCCCTTGGCATCCATCGGCGTCGTCGGGCGCACGACCTTGAGCCCGGGCACGTGGTAGTAGTAGGTCTCCATGGACTGGGAGTGCTGCGCGGCGAGCTGGGCCGCCGGCCCGCCGGGCCCCCGGATGACCAGCGGCACGCTGAACTGCCCGCCCGACATGTAGTGGAGCTTCGCCGCCGTGTTGACGATCTGGTCCATCGCCATCAGCGAGAAGTTGAACGTCATCATCTCGACAACGGGGCGGAGCCCGAGCATGGCGGCGCCGATCCCGACGCCGGTGAACCCCGACTCGCAGATGGGCGTGTCCACGACGCGCTTCGCGCCGAACTCCTTGAGGAGCCCCTGCGTGACCTTGTAGGCGCCGTCGTAGAGCCCGACCTCCTCGCCGATCACGAAGACGCGCGGGTCGCGGCGCATCTCCTCCCGCAGCGCCTGGTTCAGGGCCTCACGGTACGTCATCACCGCCATCTCAGCCCTCCTTGTAGATGTCGGTGAAGAGCCCCTCGGCCGGCGGCTCGGGCGAGGCGTCGGCGAACGCCACCGCCTCGTCGATCCGGTCGCTGACGTCCTTTTCGATCGCCCGGACATCGGCCTCGGTGAGCGCGCCGCCCGCGAGCGCGCGGTGGCGGAGCAGGGCGATCGGGTCCCGCTCCTTCTCGTGCTCGACCTCCTCCTTCGTCCGGTACACGGCGCCCGCCGGGTCGCGCATCGAGTGGCCGCGGAACCGGTAGGTGTCGGCCTCGATCAGCGACGGCGTCGGGTCGCGGCGGGCGCGCTCCACAGCGCGGCCGACGACGACGCGCACGGCGAACACGTCCATGCCGTCCACCTTCTCCGACGGGATGCCGTAGGTCTGGCCGAACTTCCAGATCTGCGTCTGGGCGAGCGCTCGGTCGGTCGAGGTGCCCATCGCGTAGCGGTTGTTCTCGCAGAGGTAGATGACGGGCAGCTTCCACAGCGCGGCCAGGTTCAGGGACTCGTGGAACTCGCCCTGCGGCACGGCGCCGTCGCCGAAGTAGCAGACGATCACCTGGTCGCGCCCCTCGTACTTGATCGCGAACGCGACGCCGGCGGCGACGGGCAGGTGCGCGCCGACGATCGCGTGGCCGCCGAGGAAGTTGACGCTCTTGTCGAAGAGGTGCATCGACCCGCCCTTGCCGTGGGACAGCCCGTCGCGGCGGCCGAAGAGCTCGGCCATCATCCGCTTCGGGTCCGAGCCCTTCGCCAGGCAGTGGCCGTGCTCGCGGTAGGCGGAGATCACGTAGTCGTCGGGGCGGAGGGCCGAGGTCGCCCCCACCGCCACCGCCTCCTGGCCGATGTAGAGGTGGAGGAAGCCGCCGATCTTGCCGAGCGCGTACGCCTCGGCCGCCTTCTCCTCGAACCGGCGGATGAGGAGCATGTCCGTGAGCAGCTTCCGCACGAGCCCCGGGTCGAGGGCCGGCCCGGTCGCTTTCTGCGGCGCCATCGTCTTGGCCATCTCGTCCTCCCGCTACCAGCGCATCAGGCTGAGGTCGTCCACGCTGAGCCGCCGGCGGAGACGGAAGACCGTGACGATGATGGCGAGCCCCACCGCCACCTCCGCCGCCGCCACGGCCATGACGAAGAACACCGCGATCTGGCCGTCGGCGTTTCCCGCCCGGCGGCCGAACGCCACGAACGCCAGGTTGGCCGCGTTCAGCATGAGCTCGATGGACATGAACATCACGAGGGGATTGCGGCGCACGACGACGCCGACCACCCCGATGCTGAAGAGGACCGCCGAGAGCGCCACGTACCAGGACTCGGCGACCATCAGACCCGCCGCCGCGCGAGGAGCAGCACGCCCACCATCGCGGCGAGCAGCAGCACCGACGTGAGCTCGAAGGGCAACAGGTACCGCGTGAAGAGCAGCCGGGCGATCGCCTCCACGCCCCCGGGCACCGCCGCCGCGGGCGCCACGGGCCCGACGCCGGCGCGCACGACCAGGAGCAGCTGGAGCGCGAGGAGCGCGCCGACGGGCAGCGCCAGGAGGCGCCAGCCGCGGCGCGGGTCGAGGCCCGTCTCCTCCTTGCCGGGGATGAGGACCATGATCGCGAACACGAAGAGCACCATGATCGCGCCCGCGTAGACGATCACCTGGACGGCCGCGAGGAACTCGGCGCCGAGGGTCAGGTAGAGGGCGGCCACCGAGCCGAGGTTCACGACGAGGAGGAGGGCGCCGTGGATCGCGTTGCGCCGCACGACGAGCCCGAGCGCCGAGGCGACCGCGAGGGCCGCGATGACGAGGAACGCCGCGTGGGTCATCACGGCGTGCGGTCCGCCGGGATCGGGATCGGCGAGCGCGGGTGGCCGTCGGGGCCGGCGGGCTCGAGCGCGAGCAGCGCCTCCTTGGTGTAGATCATGCCGCCGCGAGTGTACGACGAGAACTCCAGGATGCCCGTGTCCATCCGGATCGCGTCTTCGGGGCACGCCTCCACGCAGTAGCCGCAGAAGACACACTTGCCGACGTCGATGTCGAAGCGCGCCGGGACCTTCTCGATCTCCGGGTTCGGGTGCTCGGCCGCGACGATGTAGATGCAGTGGGCCGGGCACACCGTCTCGCACATCATGCACGCCACGCAGCGCGGCGAGCCGTCCTCGCGTCGCACGAGGCGGTGGAGCGTGCGGAGGCGCGGCGAGTAGGGCCGCCGCTCGTCCGGATACTGGATGGTGACGGCGCCGCGCGCGTCCTTCTTGCCGAGCGCGTGCGCCGCGTGCCGGCCCATGTTGCGGAAGAAGTGGGCCGTCGTCAGCGCGACGCCGGACAGTACCTCCACGAGGTAGAACCGCTGGAGCACCCTCACGGCCGGCCGCCCCAGAGGAGGAGGACCAGCCCCGTCAGCACGATGTTGGCGATGGAGAGCGGGAAGAGGCCGAGCCAGCCGAGCCGCATCGCCTGATCGTAGCGGAAGCGCGGCAGGGTCCAGCGGATCAGCATCATGAAGAAGATCACGGCGCAGACCTTCAGGACGAACGCGCCGACCTGCAGGAGCACGACGAGCAGGTGCGGCAGCGCCCACGTCCAGCCCCACGGCAGGCGGACGCCCGCGGCGTCGAGGTACGGCACCTGCCAGCCGCCGAGGAAGAGCGACGTCGTCATCCCGGCGATCACGACGGTCTCGAGGAAGTCCGCCATCGCGAACATCCCGAACTTCATGCCGCTGTACTCGACGAAGTACCCGATGATCTCCGACTCGCCCTCGGGCATGTCGAACGGGATCCGCTTCGTCGCCGCGATGCCGGCGGTCAGGAAGAGGACGAACGCGAGCGGCTGGGTGACGATGCCCCAGGCCGGCAGCCAGCCCCAGAGGAGGGCGCCCTGCCCGCGCACGATGTCCATCATGTTGAGCGAGCCGTAGACCATGATCACGCCCATGATCGAGGCACCGATCGCGACCTCGGCGGTGATCATCAGCGCCGCCGCGCGCTGGCCGCCGAGGAGCGCGAAGTTGTTGCCCGAGGACCAGCCGGCCATCATCACGCCGTAGACACCCAGCGAGAGCATCGCGAAGACGTAGAGCACGCCCACGTTGAGCGTCACCGCCTGCAGCGGGATCTCGCGCCCTCCGACGCGGAGGGTGTCGCCGAAGGGGATCGAGGCGAACGCCGTCAGCGCGAAGAAGACCGAGACGAACGGCGCGAGCCCGAACAGGACGCGGTCGGCGCGGGCGGGCCGGAAGTCCTCCTTCGTCAGCATCTTGATCGCGTCGGCCAGCGGATGGAAGAGCCCGAACAGCCGGAGGCCCAGGATGGACGCGCGGTTCGCCCCGATCCGATCCTGCATGATCGCCGACTGCTTGCGCTCGACCCACGTGAGGAGCCCGCCCATGTTGAGGACGAAGAGCATCACGAAGGCCACGCGGCCGAAGGCGATGCCGAGGTCGGCCGCCAGGCTCATGCGCGCACCATCTGGCCGCCGTCGCCGATCGACTGGTAGCTGAGGCCCGCGAACGCGGGCGTCGCGGCCGCGAGCTCCCGAAACCAGCGCTCCGCGCGCGGCGGCCGGGCGCCGGCGCCGAGCGCCTCGAGGACGCGGCCCAGGATCTCCCACTCGGGCAGCGCCTGGCCGAGCGGCTCGACGGCCTGGCGGAGCCGCTGGACGCGGCCCTCGAAGTTCGTGTACGTCCCCTCGCGCTCGACCCAGGCCGCGGCCGGCAGGACCCAGTGGGCGCGCTCGCTCGTGGCGTTCGCGTTCGCGCCGACCCAGACGAGGGTCTCGACCGCGCCGAGCGCGCCCAGGACTAGGGCCTCCGGCCAGGCGCTCGCCAGGAGGTCGTGGTCGAAGATCCAGAGGCACTTCACCTGGCGCGCACGGGCGGCGGCCAGGAGCGCGGCGGCGTCGCCGTCGAGGCCCAGGAGCTCGGCACCGCGCGCGTTCGGGTTCTTGTCCGCGCGGATCAGGATCTCGTCCTGGTCCCCGTCCACGGCCGGCGGCACGCGGAAGGCGACGCGACGGATACCGCGGCGCTCGAGCACGCGGCGGAGCGCGAAGAGGTCCTCGTTCGCCATCCGCGGCGACGCAAGAACGCCGACCTCGTCGGGGGCGTAGCGCCCGAGCGCGCCGGCGACGGCCGCGATGGCCTCGTCCCAGCTCGCGTCGGTCACCGTGCCGGCCTCGCGGCGGAACGGCTCCCGGAGCCGCGTCTTGTCATCCACGGCCTTGAAGCCGTAGCGCCCGGCGTCGCAGATCCACCACTTGTTGACGTCGGCGTTGAACCGGGGCTTGAGCCGGGCGACCCGGCGGCCCTCGTTGTGGTGCGGGCGGCGGCGATTCACGTGCACTTCGACGTTGCACCCGCCCGCGCACCCCGGGCAGACGGACTTCGTGACGTCGAGGTACCAGACTCGCACCGCGAAGCGGAAGTCGCGTTCGGTCAAGGCACCCACGGGGCAGATGTCGACCACGTTCGCCGAATACTTATTGGCGAGCTCTTGGCCCGGGAAGAGCCCGATCTCGGACTGGTCGCCGCGGTGGAAGATGCCGAGCTCGCCCGTGCCGGTGACCTCGTCGCAGAACCGCACGCAGCGCGAGCAGAGGATGCAGCGCTCGGCGTCCAGGATGACGTGCGGGCCGAGGGGCACGGCCTTCGGCTTGTGCACCTTCTCGTCGGTCATCCGCGGGTCGTAGAGGCCGTGCCGCATGTAGTAGATCTGCAGCCCGCACTCTCCCGCCTGGTCGCACACCGGGCAGTCGAGCGGGTGGTTGATCAGGTGGAACTCCATGATCGACCGCCGCGTCTCCTTGACCCGCTCGGTCTCGGTCAGGACGACCATGCCGTCGGCCGCGAGCGTGTTGCACGCGATCGTCGGGCGCGGCGTCTTCTCGATGTCCACCATGCAGAGACGGCACTGGCCGGCGATGGAGAGCCCCGGATGGTAGCAGTAGTGGGGGACCTCGACGCCGAGCGCGCGGGCGGCCTCGATCAGGTTCGTCCCGGCGGGGACCTCGACCTCGCGGCCGTTGATCGTGAGCTTGGGCATGGCTAGGTCGGGATCAGCGCCTCGAATTCCGAGCGGAACTTTTCGATGTACGAGATGTACGGCCCGACGGCGCCGTCGTAGAAGGCGCAGATCGTCGTGCCCGCGCCGCGCCGGGCGACGTCGAGGATCTTGTCGAGGTCATCCTTCGTGCCGCGGCCCTCGACGATCCGGTGGCACATCTTGTAGATCCAGCCGGTGGACTCGCGGCACGGCGTGCACTGGCCACAAGATTCGTGCGCGTAGAAGCGCGCCACCACCATGAGGGCCTCGGGGATGGACACCGTCTCGTCCATCACGATGACCCCCGCGGAACCCGCCATGGTCCCCGCGTTCCGGAGGCCGTCCACGTCGAGCGTCACGTCGATCTCGTCGGCGCGCAGGATGGCCGCCGACGAGCCGCCCGGAACGACCGCCTTGAGCCGCCCGTTGCCGGTGACCCCGCCGGCGAGGTCGTAGATGAGCTGCCGCAGCGTGATCGCCACCGACGCCTCGTAGACGCCCGGCCGCTTCACCCGCCCGGAGACCGAGTACATCCGCGTCCCGCCCTGGGTCTTGGTCCCGAGCGCCGCGAACCATGCGGCCCCGCGGTTGATGATGTGTGGCACGTGGCAGATCGTCTCGACATTGTTCACGATCGTCGGCGCGCCGAAGGCGCCCTTGATCGCCGGAAACGGCGGCTTGAGCTTCGGCCAGCCCTTCTTCCCCTCGAGCGATGCGATCAGGCCCGTCTCCTCGCCGCAGATGTATGCGCCGGCGCCCCGATGCACCACGACGTCGAAGCCCCGGCCGAGGTACCCGGCGTCGTACGCCTCCCGCACGGCGGCGGCGAAGCGCCGCCAGGGCTCGACGTACTCGCCGCGGATGTAGACGAAGCCGAGCGTGGACCGGATCGCGCGCGCGGCGATGATCATGCCCTCGATCAGCGCGTGCGGATCGCGCTCGAGGAGGTAGCGGTCCTTGAACGTCCCCGGCTCGCCCTCGTCGGCGTTGATGACGAGGTAGACCGGCCCCGCGTGGTTCTTCGGAATGAACGACCACTTCGTCCCCGTCGGGAACCCGGCGCCGCCGAGGCCGCGGAGGTTCGACTGCTTGATCTCCTCGACGATCGCCGCGGGGTCCAGGGCCTGCGCCTTCGGCCAGGCCGTGTAGCCGCCGGTCGCGCGGTACGCCTCGAGTGTATGGGAGTCCGCGCGGTCGAAGTTGCGCATGAGGAGCTTCTCGGCGGTCACCGGAGCCTCTCGAGGATGCG
>WNFW01003774.1_pt1 | contig 10560 bp, 10 predicted proteins | sample 5400131 | NCBI WGS metagenome assembly WNFW01 (sample SAMN13153362, study PRJNA577476) | soil metagenome | isolation source: 20 cm soil or saprolite under grassland replicate 1 | place: USA:California | collected 2016-06-15
GTGGAGGAGGCCTCAGTCGCGTCGGCGTCGGATCCGAGGATGACGAAGCTCGTCGAGATGATCGCCGGCGCGCAGGTCGCGCTCGATCGGGTCAACGAGCGCGTCGAGGCGCTGGAAGCCTTTGCTGTGGCCGCTTCTCGCAGGAGGGACGAACGGCGCCGGGAGAATGGCCCTGGCTCTCGGGAACGTGACGGACGTCCCGCACCAGCTCCCGCACCAGCTCCCGCTTCCGCACCAGCTCCCGCTCCCGCACCCGCTCCCGCACCGGCTCCCGCGGCCGTCGACGGCGGCGCGAGCCGAGGACCGACACGCGACGCACCGGCGAGCACGCCGGACCTGAGGGGCGACCGGTAGCTCGGGTTCTAGTTGCTCCGTGCCGTGATGGAGTGGTCGTCCGGGTCCCACTGGTCACGGAGCTGATCGCCGTGTTGGGCGACACGCGTGTGGGCGTCGCCCATGGACTGTTGAACCTCGGCTTCGAGCTCGTCGCAGAGCCGCTCCGACGCTTGTAGCTCGCGCGCGTACCACGTCTCCACGGCGTGCTGGTACTCGTCCTCCCACTGCCGGCGACGTTCCTTGGCCGCTTCCGCGGCGCTGTCGACGGCCTGTCGGATCGTGCGCTCGTCCTCGGCGCCCCACCGTTCGCGTCGCTCCTTGACTTCCTGCACAACCCGCTCCGCGACGACGCGTCGGGCCCGTTCGGCCTGGGACGCACGGTTGGGCCCGCCTTCTCGTTCTCGTGAGCGATGCTCTTCCGCTTCTCTCGCCGAGCGCTCCGATGCGAATTGGGCGGCTCGCTGATCTTCCGTTTCCCACCACACGCGCAACACCGCGGCCTCCCGCGTCGCGCGTGCGAGGGCATCCCGGCCGCCGCGGTCGTCTTCCGCCTCCCACCACGCGCGCAACTCCAACGCTTCGCGAGCAGCGCGCTCCAGCGCTTCGCGCAGTTCACGCTCTTCCTCACCGGTCCAGCGCTGTCGGAGCTCTTGGACCTGGCGGCCCGAACGTTCCTCGGATCCGCGTAGCTCGCGCTGCTCGTCGGTCGCCCAGCGCTCGCGCCGTTCCTGAAGCTCTCGTGCGTGCCGTTCCTCGGCTTCACGGTCCAAGCGGTCGGCCGTCGCCGCGAATCGACGGCGCAGCTCCTCGTTCTCCTGGGTCGCCTGCGCCTGGGCCTGTCGTGTCAGCTGCTCGTATTCGGCCTCCCAGCGACGGCGCAGCTCCTCGGATTCCCTGGCGGCTTGGGCCTGTGCCTCTCGCTCGGCCTGCTCATGTTCGGCGTCCAAGCGGCGGTGCAGCTCCTCGGCTTCCTTGGCGGCTTGCGCCTGTGCCTCTCGCTCGGCCTGCTCGTATTCGCTCTGCCAGCGACGACGCAGACCCTCGAGGGCATGGTCACCGCCGTCGCGTGACTCCTGAGAAGCCCGAGCCCCTTCCGCCGGCTGCCCTTGCTCCTCGGAGTCGGCCTCAGGCGTCTCACCCTCGCGTGGTTCGTCCTCGTTCTCGATCGCCCAGTTCTCGCGGAGCGACTCGAGCTCACGCTGGTCGACCTGGTCTTCGTTGTCGCGGAGGCGAGCCCGCGCCTGTTCGTGTTCCCATCGTGCGCGGAAGTCCTCGGCCGCGCGGTCACGACGGTGCTGCGCTTCGCTCTCTGCGAGCGCATACTCCAGCTCCGAACGCTCGCGCCTCGCTTCCGCCGCCCGTTCTGTCCGCTCGTCGGCTTCGCGCTGGGCCTGCGCGAAGTCGGCCTCCCAGCGCTCTCTCGTGGCCTGCGCATCTTGTTCGAGGCGCGCCTGCGCCTCGCTCAACGCACGCGCACATTCGGATTCGAGACGGGCGCGCCGTTCCTTCGACTCCTGCTGGAATCGTTTCTTCGCCTCACTCTCGGCACGCTGGACCTCGGTCTGCCATCCCTCTGCGAGCGCACGCGTGTCCTGCTCCAGTCGTCCCAGCGCCGTGCCCAAGGCGTACTCATAGCCGCCACGCCAGCGATCGCGACGCTGCTCACCCTCACGCTGTGCCCGTGCGTACTCGTCCTGCCAGCGTGTCCGTCGCTGCTCGGCCTCGAGGAGTGTCCGCTCCTGGACTTCGGTCTCCGCGCGCGAAACCACCGCTTCCCAGTGATCACGATGCTGCTCTGCTTCGCGAAGCTCGCGAGCCTGCGCCTCGCGCTCGGCCCGCTCGTACTCGACTCGCCAGGCCCGCCGTTCCTCGGCCTCGCGCCCCAGCCGCTCATCTTCGGCTTGCCACCGCGCCTTGCGCTCCGTTGCCTCTCGCGCCAGACGCTCCGCAGCTTCCTTCTGAGCCTGCTCGTACGCGGCCTGTCCGCGCGCCCGCCGTTCCTCGGCCTCGCGCGCCAGGCGGTCGTCTTCGGCTTGCCACCGCGCCTTGCGCTCCGTTGCCTCTCGCGCCGCGCGCTTCGCGGCGTCCTTCCCTCCCGCATTCCCGGCCTTCGCCGCGCGCGGCCCGCCACCGCCGGGGCGCTTCGACTTCGCGCCGTCGTCACTCGGCCGCTTGCCTGCCGCGCCTGCCTCGACGTCTTCTGTGTCCGCCATGGGGGATGTCCTCCTCCGGAGCCCCGCCCGTTTGCGGTAAACCGTGGCGCGTCGGTCCCTCCCAGCGCAAGGCCGGGGCGCGCCGCATGACCACGATGTCCGGCAATGGCCCGGTTTCGGAGTCAGCGCGTCAGATCGGCGAGCAGGCTCAGCACCTGGGGGTCACGGCTGCCGATGAGCAGCGTGGTGACGGGCGTCTTGCGCCACGTCTCGATCCGCTCCCGGATGCGCTCCGCCGGACCGACGAGCGAGATCTCGTCGGCGAACTCGTCCGGCACAGCGAGCACGGCCTCCTCGCGCTTGCCTTCGAAGAACAGGTCCTGGATCTTGTGCGCCTCCTCCTCGAAGCCCATGCGCGCCATCAGATCGGTATGGAAGTTGCGCCCCTTGGCGCCCATGCCGCCGATGTAGAAGCCGAGCGCGCCCTTGACCGGCAGCAGCGCCTGGCCGACGTCGTCGGCGAGCGTCACGGTCACGTTCACGGCGATCTCGAAGCCCTCGGGCGCGTCGGCGAGCTGGTCGGCGTACACCTCGGGACGGGTGGGGGAGTAATAGAGAGGAATCCACCCGTCGGCGATCTCGGTGGCGAGGCGCACGTTCTTCGGGCCCTCGGCGCCGAGGTAGACGGGGATGTCGTTGCGGGGCGGGTGCGTGATCATCTTGAGCGGCTTGCCGAGCCCGACCGCGCCCGGCCCGTCGTAGGGGAGCGGGTAGTGCGGCCCGGCGTTCGTGACCGGCTCGTCGCGCCGCCACACCTGGCGGAGGATGTCGATGTACTCGCGGGTGCGGGCGAGCGGCTGCCCGAACGGCCGTCCGTACCAACCCTCGACCACCTGCGGGCCCGACACGCCGATCCCGAGGCGGAACCGGCCGTCCGACAGCGCGTCGAGCGTCATCGCGTGCATCGCCATCGTGACCGGGCTGCGGGCCGACATCTGCGCGATGCCCGTCGCCAGGTTGATGCGCGAGGTGTGCGCCGCCGCCCACACGAGCGGCGAGAACGCATCCGAGCTCCACGACTCGCCGGTCCAGATCGAGTCGAACCCGAGCGCCTCGACCTGCTGCGCGAGCTCGATGAGGTCGCGCCCTACGGGCGGCTGCGCGGTCCAGTACCCGAGCTGGAGGCCAAGCTTGAGGTCAGTCGTCACGAGCCGTCACCGTACGCCGAACGCGCGCTCGCCGTAGTCGAGTGCCGCAATCGCGATCGAGCGGGGACCCGAACTCGGCGCGACGGGTGTAGAACGCACATGGACCGTCGAACCGGCGATTCAACGGCAGGGAGTGTGAGCTGCGATGACGTGGGCGAAGAAACTGTTCGTTGCCGGAGTGACGGTCACGGCGGCGATCGGGAGCGCCTTCGGTAATGACGCCGGCGCGGCCCGAACTAGTGCCGAGGATCGGGTTGTCGTCCGCGGCCGGGCGAACCTGGATGGCGCGTCGTTCGATGCGCCGTACCTCGGTGCCGTCGTCAAGCGGCACGGGCTCGTCACTCCCTGTCAGCACACGCTCCCGCGTGTGCGCAACGGGCGGTTCACTATCACCGTCTTCCCGCGTACTGAAGCGAATGGATGCGGCGCGGCCGGGGGCAAGGTTTTCCTCTGGACATTCGTGCAGGACCAGATCGTCTACAGCAATCAGTCCGTGCAATGGCCCGGGAACGGCAAAACGGCGAGGTTCAATCCGAGGTTCTCGATCAGCGCGCCCACCGGCGGTGTCGGACCGATCGTCGGGTTTGCAGGCGAGATTTTCGACGCACGTAACCGACGGCTGCCGCCCGGTGCCCACGTAGAGGCACACATCGGGAAGACCCTGTGCGCAGTCGCCACGACCCGGCGTCTCGACAACTTCACCGGATTCAGCATCGACGTGGTGGGTCCCGACTCAATCCCCGGATGCGCGATCGGTGCCACCATCACGTTCCGAGTCGACGGCCGCGATGCGCATGAAACGGCCGTCAATCAGCCGGGGCAGGGCGCGTCATTGAACTTGTCGCTGCTGTGAGGTCCCCGGCTCGACTCTCGACCCAGGAGTTCGGTAGTCGGCGCCAGCACCACAACCAGTGCACAACGACCGGCAATGCAACCGTGGGCACGTGCCCGATGCATGGGCGTGCCCGTGGACACCGTGCGGCGTCGGCATTGGCTTAGTTCAGGTGTCGCCGGTATTGGAGGTGAGAGCTTCCTCGCGGACGTACGGCACGAGATCGCGACGGCCGTCAAGGGGCGGTGGTTCCGCGCTCGGCTGACCAGAGTTGGTCGATCGCGGCGTCCGCGCCCTCTCTGCTGTTGAACTCGGCCAAGATGACCTCACCGTCAACTGCGATGGGGCCGTGAATAGCCCAGGTGGAAGGAGCGATCTGGACGACGTCGCGGGCGACGCGGGCTTGCACTTGGATGAGGTATTCGATGATCTGCTGGTGGGCGTTTGATTGTTCGCCGAGTTCGTTGTTCATCACGCTGCCCCCCCTTGGTTTCCATCAGTTGCAGGGAAGAACTGCGCGCCTCTCGTCAGGCTGTCGTCGTGACCTCGTCTTTCATCATGGCCTGAACCTGCTTCCGCAGTTCCGTCCCGTCGACATGGCCGTGCGTCGTTACGGCATGCTCGGCGGCGGCTTGGAGCACTTCCATCTCCCGGCCTGAGATCGTCAGCGTGCAGTTCGTCTCACTCGGGAAGTCCCGGCAATCAACAACTCGTCGTGTCATGTCCCCCTCCGTGGAGCAGTGGTAGGTATGGCGGACCTCGTACGCACGAGGGACGGCCCGCAAGGCCGCCCCTCGAGTACACGTCGTTGCGCGCGGCGTTGAGCTAGACGGCTCCGCGGGCTTCCCAGTATTGGTTCAGCGCGCCTTGCGTCTTGACCAACCATACGATGCCTCCGACGAGCGGCAGGAGGATCCACAGGCCGGTGATTCCGCTGACCGGCTTCTCGGCTCCCGCTGCCTCGTACATGTTCCCGACCTCGGCCGACATGATGAACGGGTTCACGACGCCGATGAAGATGGCGAGGATCAGCCCGACGACGCCGCCGATGCCTTCGCCGGTGTGATCGTGCATCTCTTGGAACGTCTTGTACTGCCAGTACAGGCCATAGATGCCGAGCGTGACGATCGACAAGAGGATGACCGAAAGCGACGAGCGTGGCGTCCCGAGTGTTCCTGTGGCGCGCTGCGCCACGACTGGTTGTGCTGCTGCTGTTGCCATGTCCTGCCCTTCTCTGTTAGGGGGCTGACGGTACACCTCGGGGTACTCGGAGTCGACCGACGGCGCGCAGCGCCCATCTAATCCAAGAGCGTTATCGAGAGGGCGAGGCCAGAAGCATTGTGGCCGGCCTGTAACCCTTACGCGCGAGCCGACCAGATGTACCGATATGCGCCCCGGCGCGCTCGTTGCGATGCGACCTTCGAGTGAGATGGGCAAGACACTCCATTCGGACTGGGAGCAATGATGGCCTCGACCGAGCATGACGATCTTCGGGAGCACAAGGCGCTGGTCACCGGCGCGACGTCGGGTATCGGCCGCGCGATTGCCGTGCAGTTCGGCCGCATGGGTGCCGAGGTTCTCGTACACGGCCGCGACACCACCCGCGGCAGCCAAGTGGTCGAGGAGATCGAACGCGTCGGTGGGAGGGCACGTTTTGTCGCGGCCGACCTCAGCGATCCGGCCGACCTCCAGCGCCTGCTCGAAGACGTGGGCGATGTCGACGTGCTGGTGAACAGCGCCGGTCTCTCCTGGTTCGGCCCCTCCGCGGACCTTGACGTCGACACGTTTGACGCCCTGTTCGCCATCGACGTCCGCGCGCCGTATTTCCTGGTCGCCGCGCTCGCTCCGAAGATGGCGGCCAAGGGCAATGGCAGCATCATCAACCTCAGCAGCATGGCCGGCCAGATCGGGCTCGCGGGTGCCGCCGCGTACGGGGCAACGAAGGGTGCTCTGTCGTCGATGACCCGCGCATGGGCCGCGGAGTTCAGCCCCCGCGGTGTACGAGTGAACGCCATCGCGGCCGGTCCGGTGTTCACGGAGGGTGCAGTACCCGAACGCACCGAAGCACTGGGAACGACTACGCTCCTCGATCGCGCCGCGAACGTCGACGAGATCGCCGAGGTCGTCGGGTTTCTCGCCTCACCCCGAGCCAGCTACATCACTGGCGCGATCGTCGCCGCCGACGGCGGTCGCACCGCGATCTAAGCCCATCAGCACCGATTGCCCGTTCAGGTCGCCGCCGCGCACGCGGACGTGCCGATCGGGCGCGCCGGCAGCCTCCTCACCTGGGTCTACCTGCCGGGCCGGTTGCTGCCCGAGGACCAGGGCCCACCTGGTCAGACCTCGTAGGCCCCGGCGAGCTGGCGGGTGGCAGCGTTGAGCCGGTTCCAGACGTTGATGCCGCCGATCTCGAGCAGCAGACCGCTGAGCTGGGACTCGTCGTAATGCTTGTCGGCCGCCTCCCAGATCTCGTCGGTCACCGACTCGGGGCGGTCGGCGATCCGGGTGAGCGCCTCGGTGAGGGCAAGCGCGGCCCGCTCGGCGTCGCTGAACCAGGGGGCCTCCCGCCAGGCGGCCACGGTGGCGATCCGCTCCTCGGACTCGCCGGCCTTGCGCAGCTCACGGGAGTGCATGTCGACGCAGAAGCTGCAGCCGTTGATCTGGCTGGCCCGCAGCTCGACCATCTTGAGCGTGGTGAACGGCACGCCGGTTTTGCCGACCGCCTTGCTCAGCGTCTGTAGGGCCTCCATCGCAGCGGGGACGACCATGACAGGGTGGTTCATGCGTGGTTCCACGTAGGTTCCTTTCGTCGGCTGCCGGCGTCCGGTCGTCGGTCAGACCGGCCGGGCCGGCGCTGCCCAAACGACGAACGGCACATCGCCGTATCGACAACGCTCTGGGAAAACTTCGAGTCGACTGAGGCGATGTCGCCCGCCGACGCCAACGCCCCGACCGGGGAGCCTCCCGCCAGTTGGAGGTTGCCGGCTTCAAGAACCGCGAAGCGCGAAGAGAGTCGCTCCCTACGCGTCGGTGGCGGCGACGGCCGCGAGGATGGCGTCGATTGCGGTCGCAGGGTGGGACACCATCGACACATGCGATCCCACGACCTCGGTGATCGTCGAGCCGGCCCGTTCCGCCATGCTGCGTTGCGTGGCAGGGGGGATGACTCGGTCTTCGGTTCCGACGACGGCCCAACTCGGTATCGTCTTCCACGCGGCGTTCTCCGTCGCGGCGGTGTTTGCACCGAGCGCGATCGGACGCTGGCTTGCGACGATCAGCCATCGGTCCGCCTCCGAGAGATCCTGCGCGAAGGCATCGTGCACGGTCGACGGCTTGAGGAACGCCTCGGCATCCCCTTCCGGAGCTCCGGGATAGCCGGCAATGTCCAGAACGGTCGTCGGGTCGGGAACATCGAGCGCGGAGCCCGATCCGCCAAGGATCTGGAAGACGTTCTCACCTACCTCCGGGATGAACGCGTCGATGTAAACGAGCGCCTTGACGTCACCACCGCCAGTACCGGCGTTCGTGATCACCACGCCCCCGTACGAATGGGCGACGAGGACCACAGGACCCGTCGTTCGCTGGGCCAAGAACGACGCCACGTACGCGGCGTCTCCTGCCACTCCGCGGAGGAGATTGGGAGGAGTGAGGACCGTGAACCCCTGACCTTGGAGCTCGGTCGACACGGCGTTCCAGCTTGATCCGTCCGCCCACGCTCCGTGCACAAGAACGATCGTCGGCTTCGGCATGTGATTCCCCTCTCACTCCGGGGATCCGGCACGGTCCGGCGCCACTACGACCGCGTTCTAACAAGAGCCTAGTGACGAACAGATCGACAATCGTTCCCGCGCGAGCCTTAGGTCTCGACGCGCTTCCCTGACGCGGCGGCCCGCTCGATGGCGGCGATGGCCTCGTGGCGCCGGACGGCGTCCGCGAAGTCCGGCACGGTGTGTTTCCCGTTCTCCATGTCTGCCGCGAACGCGGCGTAGGCGCGCCCGACGTTGAAGGCGGGCGCTCCTTGCAGGCTCGTGAGCGCGGGCCACTTCTGTGCCAACGCCGCCGGGACAGCAAGCTCGGCCGGTTCGTCCCGGCCGTGCGCTCCCGCGACGGTCAAGGGAACTATCTCGGGGACGGCGGCGTCACCGGTGATCCGGAGCGTTCCGTCGGTTCCATTGATTTCCCACAGAAAACCGGCGCCGCCGGCGACGGCCTCACGAACGTGGACGCTGGCCGTCGCCCCCGACGTCAGGGTGCCGATCACTGCGATTTGGTCGGGCGCCGTTTTCACGATCTGCTCGCCGGTCTCTTCGATGCTGATGAGCGGCCTGCGGAGATCCGACACCGCCGACAAGTCGGCGAACTCGCCCAGTACGAAGTTGAGAGTGTCCAGGCTGTGGCCGACGGCGACCGTGAGCACGTTGGCCCCGTTCGTCTTGTCGAGCATGTAGGCGTTGGCCTTGACCACGACGTCGCCCGGGACCGACACGCCGACCATGGTCGTTGACAGGACCTCGCCGACATATCCGTCGGAGAGCAGCTCTTGGACGAACTCGATCGCCGGGGCCTGACGGGCCTGCAACCCGACGATCGTGTGCACGCCCCGCTCGGCCGCGAGCGTCGCCATCGCCCGTGTGTCCTCGAGGTCGCGGCCAAGCGGCCACTCGCAGTAGACGGCCTTGCCGGCGGCAAGTGCGGCCGAGACGAGCTCTCGATGGTGCGGGGCCTTGACCGTCACCGCGACCACGTCGATGTCCGGCTGGGTCACCAGCTGCTCGTGGTCCGAGAACACCGTGCCGACCCCGAACATCTCGCCTGCGGCACGCGCGGATTCCGCGCTCCGCGCGCTCAGTGCGCGGATGTCGTAGTTCGGCAGCGCGCGCAGCGCCGGAATGTGCGCGGTAGCGGCCCAACCCCGCGTGGGGCTGACACCGATGATCCCGACACCCAGCTTCGAGAGTGCTGACGTCATTCAATCCTCCTCATCCGCACGGTCGAGGACTGCTCAGGACTGCTTGATCGCCTCGATCTCGAACTCGAGGCGGGCCTTTGATGACGTGTCCACAATATCCACGGGTTTGAGGACGCGTCAACAACGGCTTACGGTGGTGCGGTGGCGAGACCAATGACCGAGACCATGCGAGCGATCGTCCTCGACGCGCCGGGCCCGCCCGATGCCCTGACGATCCGCGAGCTGCCAGTTCCGATGCCGGCGGCCGGCTGGGTGCTGATCGAGGTCAAGGCGTTCGGGCTGAACCGGTCCGAGTTGCATACCCGCCAGGGCCTCGCATCGGGTGTGACGTTCCCGCGGGTTGTCGGCATCGAGGCTGTGGGCGTCGTCGCCCAGTGCCCCGGCGGGGAGTTCCCCGTCGGCCAGCAGGTCGTCACCATGATGGGCGGCATGGGGCGCACGTTCGACGGGGGCTACGCCGAGTACACCTGCGTCCCGGCGAGCCAGGTGATCCCGTTCGCAAGTGATCTCGAGTGGTCGATCCTCGGCGCCGTGCCCGAGATGCTGCAGGCCGCGTACGGCTCACTCACCGTCGGTCTCGACGCACAACCCGGGCAGTCGATCCTCATCCGAGGCGGTACGTCTTCGGTGGGCATGGCGGCGGCAGTTCTCGCCAACCAGCGGAACATGACCGTGCTCTCAACGACGCGCAGCGCGAACAAGACCGCAGCCCTGACCGATCTCGGCGTGGACCACGTCCTGGTCGATGACGGCGACGTTGCGCGGCAGGTGCGCGAGATCCTTCCAGCCGGGGTCGACACCGCGCTCGAACTTGTCGGCACGCCGACCCTGCCGGACACGTTGCAGTCGACTCGGCAGCACGGGGTCGTGTGCTTCACCGGGATGCTGTCCAATGTCTGGACAGTCCGCGACTTCTACCCGATTGACTATCTGCCCCGAGGAGTACGCCTGACGGCCTACCACGGCGAGGCCGAGGACCTGCCCCAGCCCGTTCTGCAGGAATTCCTGGACGCCGTCGCCGCCGGCCACGTCGTGGTGCCGATTGCCCGTGTCTACAGCTTC
>WNFW01010614.1_pt1 | contig 10559 bp, 8 predicted proteins | sample 5400131 | NCBI WGS metagenome assembly WNFW01 (sample SAMN13153362, study PRJNA577476) | soil metagenome | isolation source: 20 cm soil or saprolite under grassland replicate 1 | place: USA:California | collected 2016-06-15
TGTCTCGCCTATGCGGCGGCAACACTGATCTTCTCCCTGATCCTGCTCAAGCCCAGATCTTGCCGCCTCGAAGAGACGGTCAGAAACGCTTATTTTCCTCGATTTATCGTAGGTTAGCGTAAAAGAGGGTGGCGTCCCCGGCAGGACTCGAACCTGCGACCCCCGGTTTAGGAAACCGATGCTCTATCCGGCTGAGCTACGGGGACACTCTCGGCAAAGCGGCGCGCCGGAGCGCACGACCGGCTCAGATATACTCGCGCGCCGCGCCTCTCGCCAGACCGCATCAACAATAAGAACCGAGCGTCGCGCCGGTCATCCGCTCTTCGCCCGCGCCGCGCCGAGCGCGCGCCACACCCGATAAGCGTTTGCCGGCCCATCGATCCTGCCGACCCCGAGCGGCGCGAGCGCGTCCAAGATCGCGCTGGCGATCGCCGGAAAGGCGCCGACCATGCCCGCTTCGCCGCAGCCTTTGACGCCGAGCGGGTTGGTCGTGCAGCGCGTCGGGTTGAAGCCCAATTCGAACGGCACGAGGTCGTCGGCGCGCGGCAGCGCGTAATCCATAAAGGAGCCGGCGAGCACCTGCCCGGATTCCGGGTCGTAATGCGCGCCTTCGAGGAGCGCCTGACCGACGCCCTGCGCGATCGCGCCATGCGCCTGCCCGGCGGCAACCATCGGGTTGACCATCACGCCGTAATCATCGATCGCCGTGTAGCGGGCCATCCTCACCTCGCCGGTCTCGCGGTCGATCTCGACCTCCGCGACATGAGCCCCGTTCGGGAACGTCATCCATTCGCGTGTCCAGGCGTAATAGGTGTCGAGCGGCTCGCCGGCCTCGCGCGCGATCCGCGCGATCCGTAATAAATCGACGGCGCGGTCGGTGCCGGCGACGACAAACTGCCCGTCTTCGAAACGGATATCGGCTTCGGCCGCCTCCATGGCCTCGGCGGCGATGCGTCTCCCCTTTTCGATGATGATGTCGGCGGCGCGCCAGATCGCGGTGCCGCCCATATAGGTCGCGCGCGAGCTGCCGTGGCCGCCGCCCATCGGGATCAGATCGGTGTCGCCCTGCACGAGCCGGATCGTGTCGTTCTGCAAGCCAAGGCGGTCGGCGAGAATTTGCGGGAACGTCGTCTCGTGCCCCTGGCCGATCGTCTGCGTCCCGGTGATCAGCGACACCATCCCGTCGGCCTCGAAACGGACATCGACATTCTCGCTCGGAGCGCCGCCGGTTGCCTTGATGTGATAGGCGAGGCCGAGACCGCGCAGACGCCCGCGCCGCTCGCTCGCGGCTCGGCGCGCGACAAACCCGGCGACATCAGCGGCGGCGAGCGCGCGGTCCAAGGTCTCGGGAAAGGCGCCGCTGTCGATCTTGTTGCCGAACGCATTCGTCACCGGCATCGCCGCGGCGGCCGGCATGTTTCGGCGGCGCAATTTGGCGCGGTCGAAGCCGCATTGCCGCGCCGCGGCATCGACGAGCCGCTCCATGATGTTCACGGCCTCGCCATAGCCGGGCCCGCGCAACACCCCGATCGGCGCCGTGTTTGTAAACACCGCCGAGACGACCAGCTCGATCGCCGGGATGCGGTACACGGTGCCGGGCAGAAACGCATACTGAAAGGTCTGCACGCCGCCGGCGCTGCCCTCGAGATAGGCGCCGAGATTGGCGACGCTTCTGATCCGCAACGCCAGAAAATGCCCCTCGGCATCGAGCGCGAGCTGCGCCTCGGCCTGGTGGTCGCGTCCCTGATGATCGGCGACAAAAACTTCGCCGCGGCCGGCGATCCATTTGACCGGTCGGCCCACCCGCCTCGCGCCGCCGACATCCGGCGCGATAAAGCGCAGTTGCTTGGGTTCGACGCCGAGCGCACGGGCGGCATGGTCGCGCGTTGCGTGCAAGCTCTGCGCCGATACATGCGCCGTGTAGCGGCCGCTCGCCGGATCGTAGTCGCCGATGACGCCGCGCGGCTCCATCGGATTCGTGACGACGCGGTGATTGTCGACGCTGAGCGAGACGACATGTGCCGCGCGAGCGAAGGCGCGCGCCACCGCGTCGTGATCGCCGGCATGCCATTCGAAGCACAGATTGCCCGGCACCTCCAACGACAAGAGCGGCGCGCTGGGGGCTCGCGCCGCCGCCCCGGTCGTGACCGCCGGCAGCGGCGCATAATCGACGGCCACCTGCTCGGCCGCGTCGAGCGCCTGGTCGCGGCTCTCGGCGATAATCAGCGCCACCGGCTCGCCGACATAGCGCACCTTGCCCTCGGCGAGGAGCGGCTGCGGCATAAACGCGAAGGGCTCGCCGGTCACCGTATTGGCATCGACATAGGGGAGGAGCGGCTTTAGCCCGTCGGCCTGGGCATCGGCGGCGGTCAGCAGCGCCAGCACACCCGGCATCGCCTTCGCCGCTGCGCTGTCGATCGCGCGGATCTCGGCATGCGCATGGGGCGAGCGCAGCACGACCGCATAGGTCACGCCGTCAAAGGCGAGATCGTCGAGATAGCGGCCCTGGCCGGTCAGAAAGCGTTGATCCTCGCGCCGCTTCGGTCTGTCGCCGATCCCCGATCGCATAATTCGCCCCGCACTCCCACAACCCGTCAATGGCAACTATAGCCGTTTCAGGGCTATGCTCCGATGACGACGCGAGCGAAGGGCAGCGCCATGTTCGAGGGCTTCACGACAACCGATATCGAGACCTCCGCCGCCGGCTTCGGCGGGGCGCGTATCCATCTGCGCCACGGCGGCGACGGGCCGCCGCTGTTGCTGTTGCACGGCAACCCGATGACGCATGTCGCCTGGCACAAGATCGCCAACCGTCTCGCCGAGCATTTCCATGTCGTCGCCGCCGATCTGCGCGGCTATGGCGACAGCGTCGGCCCCGACGATGCCGGCCCAAACAGCATCAACTACTCGTTCCGCGCGATGGCGCAGGACCAGGTGGAGGTGATGGAGAAGCTCGGCTATCGCGAGTTCTTCGCCGCCGGGCATGATCGCGGCGCCCGCACCGTCGCGCGCATGTGCCTCGACCACCCCGACCGGGTGAAGCGCGCCGCGCTGGTCGATATCCTGCCCAACCATCACATCTGGACGCACACCTCGCGGCAATGGGCGTTGCGCTCCTGGCATTGGGCCTTGATGGCGCAGCCCTACGATTTCCCCGAGCGCCTCCTGGCCGGCGTCCCGGCGCAATGGTTCATGGAGCGGAAACTGTCGAAGCCCGGCATCGGGCTCGGTTTTTTCGATCCCGAGGCCTTTGCCGAATATGTCCGCTGCTTCAATTGGAAGACGATCAAGGGTTCCTGCGCCGATTACCGCGCCTGCGCGACCTGCGATCTCGAGATGGACACCGCCGATTTCGATTCCGGCCGCAAGATCACGCTGCCGCTTCTCGTCATCTGGGGCGCGCGCAGCCATACCGAGGGCGTGCACGGCGATGTGCTCGCAGTGTGGAAACGGCATTACGCGACCGATGCCTGGGGCGGCGCATTGCCTTGCGGCCATTACGTGCCGGAGGAAGCGCCAGACGGCACCTATGACAATTTCATGCGCCACTTTTCCGAGCGTGTGTGACGCCGCGCGCATCCGCTGTTGAACAAACCGCATTCGGGAGGACCGCAGACGATGCCAACGATCGATGTTCAGGTGCATGCCTATGAACGCAACCATCCCGGCCGCCCCTGGGTCGGGACGCTGGTCGGCCCGGCGGAGATGACCGGCGACCAAATGGTGGCCGCAATGGGCGAGGTCGGCGTCGACGGCGCGATCCTCGTCTCGCCGTTTTCGATGTATGGCTACGACGCGAGCTACGCGCTCGACGTGCGTGCCAAGCATCCCGGGAAATTCGGCCTCGTGAAGCCGGTCGATCCGAGCGATCCCGCCGTCGCCGAGACGATCGCCGACTGGGCGGCGACGGAGGGCACAGTCGGCATCCGCATCATGATGCGCGACACTGTCTCGACCGATCCGGCCGATCCCGGGCTCAACCGCGTGCTTGCCGCCGCCGCGGAGCACTCGATGCCGATCAATCTCTTGTGCTGGGGACGCTTGGAGCAGGCCGGACAATTGGCGGCCCGCCACCCGAACACGCAGCTCGTCATCGACCATCTCGGCTTGCAGCAGCCCTTCGAGCCGCCACCGCCTGCTGGGATCCGCTGGCGCGCATCTTCGACGCGTTCGGGTTCCGGCGCTGCCTGTGGGGCACGGATTGGACGCGCGCCGTCAAATTGCTGACCTACCGGGAAGGCGTCGAGGCGTTTCGCGTAACCGAACGCTTGTCCGACAGCGACCGTGCTGCGCTGATGGGCGACAGCCTGACGCGCATCTACAACTGGTCGCCGTCAAAAGCATGATTTTTGTGCGCGGGGTGCGGCAATGAAGAAACAGTCACGCTGGAGGTATGTAGCCGCAGGGGCGGCGCTCGCGCTCGCGCTGGCGCTGAGCCCGGGCGCCGCGGTCGCGCAGAAATCCGGCGGCATCCTCAAGCTCCCGCATGGCGACAGCCCGGCCTCGATGTCGATCCACGAGGAATCGACGATCGTCTCCGAGGGGCCGATGATGGCCGTCTTCAACAATCTCGTCATGTTCGATCAGCACATCGCGCAGAACCGGCTCGATACGATCGTGCCCGATCTCGCCAGCGAATGGTCGTGGAACGAGGACGGGACGGTGCTGACCTTCAAATTGCGCCGGGGGGTCAAATGGCATGACGGCAAGCCCTTCACCGCCCGCGACGTCAAATGCACCTGGGATCTCTTGCAAGGAAAAGGCACCGAGAAGCTCCGCATCAATCCGCGCAAATCCTGGTACCAGAACCTCGCGGAGGTGACCGCCAACGGCGATGACGAGGCGAGCTTTCACCTGAAGCGGCCGCAGCCCTCTTTTATCGGGCTACTCGCGTCCGGCTGGTCGCCAGTCTATCCCTGCCACATCCCGGCGCGCGACATGCGGCAGCATCCGGTTGGCACCGGCCCCTTCAAGTTTGTCGAGTTCAAGCCGAATGAGTCGATCAAGCTGACAAAGAACCCGGATTACTGGAAGCCGGGCCGGCCCTATCTCGACGGCATCGAATACACAATCATCCGCAACGCCTCGACCTGGATCCTGGCGCTTGGACTGCACCAGTTCGACCGCACCGGGCCGGGCTTTCTGTCGGTCGCGTTATCGAAGGAAGTCGAGCGCCAAGCGCCGGACGTCAAATGCGAGATCAACAGCTGGAATACCAGCCGCACCGCCATCATGAATCGCGCCGTGCCGCCGTTCGACAATCCCGACATGCGGCGCGCGATCATGCTGGCGCTCGACCGCAAGGCCTTTATCGACATCATCGGCGAAGGCCAGGGCGAGATCGGCGCGACGATGCAGCCACCGCCGAACGGCGTCTGGGGCATGCCGGCGGAGATGTTGCGCAGCTTGCCGGGCTATGACCCCGATGTCGCAAAGAACCGCGCACATGCGCAGGACATTATGAAAAAGCTCGGCTACGGGCCCGATAAGCGCCTGCCGGTCACCGTGACGACGCGCAACGTTGCCGCGTACCGCGATCCCGCCGTCATCCTGATCGATCAGCTAAAGGAGATCTATATCGACGGCACGCTGAACGCGATCGACACGACGCAATGGTACCCGACCGTCATGCGAAAGGATTACGCGCTCGCCTTCACCGTGACCGAGACCGGGCTCGATGACCCCGACCAGATGTTCTACGAGAATTATTCCTGCGGCTCCGAGCGCAACTACACCGGCTATTGCAACGCCGAGGTCGACAAGCTGATCGACCAGCAATCGGTCGAGACCGATGTCGAGAAGCGGCGGCGTATCGTCTGGCAGATCGAAAAATACCTCGCCGAGGATGGCGGGAGGCCGATCATCTTCCACCCGCGCTCGGTAACCTGCTCCTATCCGCAGGTGAAGGGCATCACGGTCGGCGTGAACAGCCCCTACAATCTATGGCGCATGGAGGATGCCTGGCTCGACCGCTGACGATCCGGCGCGCGGCTGTCGCGGCCCAGGCGCGGTGATGCGAATCGTCATCTGCGGCGGCGGTGTCATCGGCGCCTCGATCGCGTATTTCTTGAGCCGCCGCGGCGTAAAGCCGATCGTCGTCGAGCGCGCCGGCATCGCCTGCGCCGCTTCCGGAAAATCCGGCGGCTTTCTCGCGCGCCATTGGTGCGACGGCACGCCATTGCAGCAGCTCGCGCGCCACAGCTTCGATCTGCACGCAGAACTCGCCGAGCACGGCAGCGAGGCTTGGGGTTACCGCCGCGTCACGACTTATGGCGGCGTCGGCGCCGCGACGGCGCACACCCGCGGCGGCACTACGCCGAACCCCATAGATTGGGTCTCGTCTCATCTCGAGGTCGGCCAGCAGCTCGGCTCGACCCGGGGCACCGCGCAGGTCCACCCCGCCTTGTTCACCGCCGCGACGATGCGCGCCGCCGAGGCGCATGGCGCCGAATTGCGCCTCGGGACGGTGACCGGCATGCGGCAAACCGCGGGACGGGTTACCGGGGTCGAGGTCGATGGCGCGGTTATCGGCGCCGACGCCGTCATCATTGCAATGGGGCCGTGGTCGATCCTCGCCGCCGCCTGGCTACCATTGCCCATGGTTTACGGCGTGAAAGGCCACAGCCTCGTCTTCACGACCGGGGACACGATCCCGCCCGAGGCGCTGTTTCTCGAATTCGAGGAAGCGGGCGGCGCGGTGCAATCGCCCGAATTCTTTCCGCGCCCCGACGGCACGATTTATGTCTGCGCGATTTCGAGCGACAGCCCGCTGCCGATCGATCCCGCGGCGGTCGTCCCGGATCTGGGCGCCATCGAGCGGTTGGAGCGCATCTGCGCCGCCGCTTCGCCCGTGCTCGCTGCGGCAAAGATTGTCGCGCGCCAAGCCTGCTTTCGCCCGATCGCCCGTGACGGCCTGCCGCTGATCGGCCGCGTGCCCGGTGTCGAGGGCGCCTATATCGCCACCGGCCACAGCGTCTGGGGCATTCTCAACGCACCGGCGACCGGCGAAGCATTAGCCGAACTGATCCTCGATGGCGCCGCGCGCACGATGGATCTCGCGCCGTTCGATCCTGGCCGGTTGCGGCCGCTCGATCCGGCGCGGCTGCGCTTATGAGCGCGCCTCAGGGGCTCGTAACGACCAGCGGTGTCGACCCGCCGTAATCGAGCCCGCCGTAATCCAATTCGCGGTCCCATCCGGCGCCGGGTTGCAACACCGGACCCGCGGCCTGTGACGAGCCGTATCCGGCGCCATTCAGATTGGGGCCCGGCGCGTTCGAATTCGGAAAGGCGGGGGAACGGCTGCCTCGCAGAACGACCGTGCTCCCGGCCGCGGCCTGCGGCGCGACGCGGCGCTCCACGATGATGTGGCGCCGTTCGATGACGCCGCGGGGCGACATCGGCATGGCGCTGCGATCGACCCGGCTGGCCTGAGCCCGCGTGGGGCGGAGATCGGCGGCATTGGCGGGACTGGTGCCATAGAGGGCGACGAGGCTCAGCACAACGGCCCCGGCGGTCCACCAATGAGCTTTATTGATACGCGACGGTTTCACGGCACGACTCCTCGGGGCATTGGCGCCCCGATAGCGTCAACAGCGGAAACCGGCTTTTGGGCTCACCCGCGCAATTCACCCGGGGCTGCTCCCCTAGGCTTGCTGCCCCGGGCTCAGTGCCAGCGCGGCCGGGTGGAAGCGGCGGCGACATGCGTCCGCCCGCGGGGGCTTCGCGCATAGGCCGCGACGGCGTGGGCCTTCGCCCGGCTGGCGCTGATCGCGACCCGGGCGTTAAAGGCGGACCTCGTCTGGGCGCGCGCCGATGTCGAGCCGCTGTACCGCACCCCCCTCACTCGCGCCGTTACCCGCGAGGGCTGCGGTGTCAGAATGCGCGACAGCGTATGCACAGCGCTCGCCGTCGCGATGACGACCGGCTTTGAGGCCGGCGGCATGATCTGCGGCGACCCCAACAGCAGCGGCGCGTTGCCGAGCCGCTCCGGCGGCAGGGATACCTGCGCCGGCGCGACCGCGCGCCCGCCGGCAAAGACCGCCCGCGGCACCACCGTCGCGAAGCGCCGGTTCTGATAATGCGCGGTGATCAACTCCCCGGGCGGCTCGCTGCCGACCCCGGGCCCGATCTTCGCGACATCCTTGACCACGCCGGCATTGATGCGGCGTACCAGCCCGAGGTCGCTCGTATAGCCGGGCCAGTAGGCCTCGCCCGGCGCGAGCGGAAACCACGCGACGACCGAGCCGATCGGGTCGGGGGCGCTGAGCCCGACGCCGGCGCTGCCGATGAAGTTGACCGCCGCCGGCATATAGATCGGATGCGCGACCTCGGCGCCCGGAACCCAGGCCCACCGCTCGGTTCCCGTATTTGTCCCGGCAATCCGCGCCCAGCGCCCGTAATGCGACGGCGCAAAGCCCCACGCCATGTCGTCGACCCAGTTCCAGCCCCACGGTGCGGCCCAGCGCCAATGCCCGTAGCGGTAGGGCGCCCAGTCATCGGGCACGCTTTTCGGAACCCACACCTCGCCGAGCCCCTCGGCGCTCTCCCAGGTGCCGGCGGTATCGAGCGCCTCCCAACCCGTTATCCCGGCCGTAACATGCTTGAGCGCAGCGGGCTCCACGGCGGTGTCCGAAGCGGGCCGCCACAAACCGGTGAAATCGTCGGCAGCTGCGATCGTGACCGCAGCCGCCGTGCCCTTCAGCGTCAATACCGCGCCGGACGCGATCGTCCGGTCCGTGCCGCCACCCGCAAAACGCGCTTGTCCGGCAAAGACCGCGACCCGGCCGGGGAGCTGGTCATTGCCGGCGGTGATGTCGTAATCGCCCGGCGCGAGCAGCCACACCGCGCCTTGCGGCAGGTCGATCTCGATCGCCGTGCCGGCATCGAGCCGCGCCAGATGAATGCCGATGCGGCCCTGCTTTAAGGCGATCTGAACCGTCGCATCGTCGAGCCGCGCGATTTCGGCCTCGCTGCCGCCCGCCAGCACGCTGCGCAGCGCGCCGATGCTGATCCCGGCCCGCGCCCGATCGGCGGTGCGGACGGCCATCCCCGTCGCGAGCGGATCGTTGATGCTGGCGGTGGTCCACTCGCCGCTCGCCGGCCGTAAGCTGACGGCGCCATTTGCGGCGCTGATCCGGCCGACCTGCGAGGGCAGCGCCTCATCGGCACGTGCGGCCATGCCGCAGATAACGCTTAACAGAACAGTTAAGACGACGAGAATTCGCGCGTTCGGCATGCCACGATCATAGCACCGGAATAAGGTTACGAAAGCCTTACCTTGGTGGTATCCCACTATCGCAAAACGCGAATTGCCCTCTCGCCAAGAGCTGGATTGACGCGCGATCCCGTTGCCATTGCAGGACAGGCGACGCAATCTCCCGTTTAAAAGCTTCCCTCGGAAAATTGCCTCGCCTTCCTCTAAAAGCCGCTCATAGTTGAAGCGGCGGCATGTGCCGCCGCGCCGACTCGCCCCCAGGAGTCCGTCATGCCCGCCGCGACGCCCAAGGCAAGAAGCCGCCTTTCGCCGGAGATCGATCTCGACGGCAGCGGCAAGCAGACCGGGTTCTTGCGCCTGCCGCACTCGGTGCATCGCTCCGCCTATGGCTGGATCCCGATCCCGATCGCCCAGATCAGCAATAAGGGCGCGAACGGCAGCGGCCCGACGGTTCTGTTGATGGCCGGCAATCACGGCGACGAATATGAAGGCCAGGTCGCGCTCGGGCGGCTCATTCGCGAGCTCGAGCCGGGCGAGGTGCAGGGCCGCATCATCATCCTGCCCTCGGCGAACTTCCCGGCCGCGATGGCCGGCAGCCGCACCTCGCCGCTCGACCAAGGCAATCTCAACCGCAGCTTTCCCGGCGACCCGACCGGCGGACCGACCGCGCAGATCGCCTATTACATCGAGCACGAACTGCTGCCGCGCTGCGACTTCGTGCTCGACATCCATTCGGGCGGCAGCTCGCTGACCTATCTGCCGAGCACGCTCGGGCGGCGTCCCGACACGCCCGAGGGCGTCGAACGGGCGATCGAGCTGATGCGCGTCTTCGGCGCACCGATCGGCTATCTCGTCGATGGCGGCGGCTGGGGCGACATGACCTTGACCGCGGCGGCGGCCCGCGCTGGCGTCCGCCATATGAGCACCGAGCTGGCGGGCGGCGGGCAGGTGACGCCGGCCGCGTTGCGCATCGCCGAAGGCGGCGTGCGCCGGGTCTTGCACGCGCTCGGCGTGCTGACGCGTGAACCGCCCCGCGCGGAACACACGACGCGCCTGATGCAGCTCAGCGGCCAGGATCACTATTGCTATGCGCCGGAGCCGGGCCTCTTCGAGCCGCTTGTCGAGCTCGGCGCCGAGGTCGAGACCGGCGCCGCGGCAGGCGCCATTCATCCGCACGACACGCCGTGGCGCGAGCCGGCCATCGCGCGCTTCAGCCGGGCCGGCGCCGTTATTTGCAAGCGTGTCCCCGGCCGCGTCGAACGCGGCGATTGTCTCTACCACCTCGCCACCGAGCTGGTGCGCTGAACACGACAGCGACGCCGGACGCTTGTCGCGGCCGTCCGGG
>WNFW01006084.1_pt1 | contig 10558 bp, 10 predicted proteins | sample 5400131 | NCBI WGS metagenome assembly WNFW01 (sample SAMN13153362, study PRJNA577476) | soil metagenome | isolation source: 20 cm soil or saprolite under grassland replicate 1 | place: USA:California | collected 2016-06-15
GTTGTTCGTCAGCTGGCTGACGTGAACACGGTCGGCGAGCTGCCCATAGGCCTCGCGCGCGCGCTCGGCGTAATTGCGCGCCAACACCCAGTGGCCCTCGCGGTCGGCGATGAGCGAGGCCTGGAAGTAGGCGGCGCCGATGGTGCGCAGGTCTTCGACACCTTGCGAAAGCTCGAGCGCCCGCTCGACGTCGTCGCGAGCTGCCTCGAAGTCCCGCTGGCGCTGCCAGCAGCGGGAGCGCCACGAGAGGATGTTCGCCTTGAGCGCGTCGCAGGGCAAGCCCGAACGCTCGGCGAGACCGAGCGCCTCGTTGAAGAGCGCGAGCGCCGTCTGGACGCTTGTGAGCTGGTAGCGGCAGCAGCCGAGCCAGAACAGCACGTCCGCCCGCTCGACGTCCGAGAAGGACTCGGCCTCGGTGATCGAGCGTGCCTCGTTGAGGAGCTCGACCGCGGGGCGGTGCTCGCCCGTGCGCATCTTCGCGAGGCCGCTGCCGGCGAGTGCACGCACCTGCAGCTCCGGCATGCCGGTTGCGCGGGCCGCGGTGACCAGCGGTTCGAACGCTTCCACGGCCTCCGTGTCCTGCTGCGCCTCGTACAGCGCCTCGGCGCGCGAGAGGGCTCCTTCGAGCCGGGCGCGCTCGTCGGTTGCGACGCCGCTTGCGAGGAAGCCGGCGTCGACTCCCAGGCGGTCGGCGAGCCATTCGATCGTCCCCTCGGTCGGGCGCGTCTTGCCGCGCTCGATCTGGGACACGTACTCCTTCGAGAAGCGTTCGCCCGCGAGCTCACTCTGCGTCAGTCCCGCGGCGACGCGCAGCTGGCGGAGCCGTTCTCCGAGACGGAGTCCTTCGGGGCTCGTCCTGCGAGCGTTGCGGCTGGCTGTTTCTCTCATGGGCATGCTCTCGGCGCGCTGTTTAGTCAAGCGCATACTTCACTGAAGCGCAAGTTCGCCGGTCTGACCATCCCTCGTTTGAGCGTATTCATCGCAAAAGTCGGTCAACCATGCGGAACGCAGAATCACTTGACCGAGTTACTTGACGAGCGGGCGAGACGCTCCTATAGTGAGCGCACCTTGCAACCAGGCCGGACGCCAGGCCGAGGTTCGCAGGGGGTGTGCCGGACACTCCCGGCAGAGGAACGGAAAGCGGGTGGGCCGCAGATCCGCCTCCTATTTCCCGCCGAGAGTGGCGCACCTCTCGAGAAGGCCCCGGAGCCGCAGCCGGGGCCTTTTCATTTGGGTGCTTCGCCCGCTTCGCTTGCCCGGGCACGCCTGCGGCGTGCGCGGGCTGCGCTGTGCTTTCCGCTCGCACCCTGTGCCGCGCCCGCGCATGTCTTTTGACCACGCCGGACCAGGTCTGCGACGAAGTCGTGGACCTCCCGCATGTGCCGGCGCAGGTGGCGCTTCAGCTCGGGGTCCTCGGAGGCCTCGCCCAGCGCGTGCACCCAGAGTTCCGCGAGCCGGAGCTTCGGCGACCGGACCGAGACGTGTCCCTTGCTGATGGCCTCGACGGCGGCGCACGCGTCGGACGCCTCGTCGAGCGCCCGCTCCCAGGTCTCGCGCGTCTTCGCCCAGACGTGCTCGAGCGCGGCGAGGTACAGGTCGCGCTTCGAGGCGAAGTGCCGGTAGAGGATCGGCTCCGAGACTCCGGCCGCGCGGGCAATCTCCGCTGTCGTCGTGCCGTGGTAGCTGCCCTCGGTGAAGAGGCGGATCGCGGTCTCGACCAGGTGCTGCCGGCGGTCGGCCGCCGCCATCCGCGGCGCAGCGATGCTCACGCCGCCAGCTCCGCGATGTGCTCGCGCACGACCTCGGGCCGCGTCCGCACGGTGACGACGGCGACGATCGCCGCTGCGAACGTGATCGCCGCGCCGACCGCGAAGCCCGCATGGAGGCCGTTGACGTAGTCCTGGGCCGCGAGTGGGCTGCGCGGCGGGTGGTGGAGATACGACGCCACGATGGCGCCCATGACCGCGATCCCGAGCGAGCCGCCGACCTGGCGGAAGCTGTTGAGGACGCCGGAGCCGACGCCGGCCTTGTCCACCGGCACCGCCCCCATCGCGGCCGAGGTCATCGGCGACATCGTCATCGCCATCCCGACCCCACCGAGGATCATCGACGGCAGCAGCGTCCAGAAGTCGGAGTGCACGGTCACGCGCTCGTAGAGCAGGAGCGAGAGTCCGACGAGCGTCATCCCGCCGCCCATCAACCAGCGCGAGCCGATCCGATCGGACAGCCTGCCGGAGAGCGGCGCGATGAGGATGATCAGCGACACCATCGGCAGGAACGCGGCGCCCGCCTGGGTCGCCGAGTAGCCGAGGATGTTCTGGATGTAGAGCGAGACGAAGAAGAAGACGCCGAACATCGAGAGCGAGACGAGCATCGCCACGACATTCGCGCCGGTGAACGCGCCGATCTTGAACAGCGAGAGATCGAGCATGGCCAGCCGCTGCCGCTTCTCGAGCACGATGAAGGCGACGAGCAGGACAGCTGCCGTCGCGAAGAGACCGAGGATCTCGGGCGAGGTCCAGCCGTGGCTGTTCCCCTCGACGAGCGCGTAGCTGAGCGAGAAGAGGAAGCCGGCCGAGGTCAAGAGGCCGGGGAGGTCGATGCTCTGCTCGTGCGAGGTGTCGCGCGACTCCCGGATCGCGAACTGCGAGACGGCGATCCCGAGGACTCCGACCGGGACGTTGACGAAGAAGATCCAGTTCCAGTTCAGGTTCTCCACGATCAGGCCGCCCCCGAGCGGGCCGATCGCGAGCGCAAGAGCCGACACGCCCGCCCAGATCCCGATCGCCTGCCCGCGCTGCCGCGGGGGGAAGGTGGCGACGATGATGGAGAGCGTCGCCGGGTTCATGAGCGCCGCGCCGACGCCCTGCACCGCGCGCGCTCCGATCAGGAAGCCCGCACTCGGGGCCAGCCCGCAGGCGAGCGAGGAGAGCGTGAAGACCGCGAGCCCGACGACGAAGATCCGGCGCCGCCCGTAGAGGTCGGCGAGCTTGCCGCCGGTGATCAGGAGCGCAGCGAACGTGAGCGCGTAGGCGATCACGACCCACTCGAGCGACGCGAGCGTGACGTGGAGGTCCTTCTCCATCGTCGGCAGCGCGACGTTCACCACCGTGTTGTCGAGCATGATCATGAACAGGCCGAACGAGACCGCCGCCAGCGTCACCCACTTGCGGTTCTCTTCGGCCAGAAGGACGCCAAGTACCCGTGCTCTCACCTATTCCCCCCGTCCGGAAGTTAGCGCTCACTAGGTTAGCGCACGCTAACTTGTCTGCGAGAGAGCCTGCCGCCGGGTGGTTTTCGACTGTTAGGCTGAAACTGCCATGAGGCTCGCACTCGCGCAGATCGATCCGACGGTCGGCGACCTGGAGGGGAACCGCGGCCTGATCCTCGCGGGCATCGAGGAGGCTCGGACGGCCGGTGCCGATCTCGTCCTCCTCCCCGAGCTCGCGGTGACGGGATATCCGCCCGAGGACCTGCTCCTACGGCCCGGGTTCGTGCGCGCGGCCCACGCCTCGCTCGAGCGCATCGCACCCGAGACGCGGGGCATCGTCGCGCTCGTCGGTGTACCGCTCTTCGACGGCGTTCTCTACAACGCGTGCGCGATCTGCGCGGACGGCGAAGTCACCGGCTGGGCGAAGAAGTGGCATCTGCCCAACTACGGCGTCTTCGACGAGAAGCGCTACTTCGCTTCCGGCGACGAGCTCGCGCTCATCGACGTGGCCGGTACGAAGGTCGGGATCACGATCTGCGAGGACATGTGGGTTTCCGGGCCGCCGACGACGGAGCTCGTCTCGGCGGGTGCCGAGCTCGTGGTCAACCTCTCGGCCTCCCCGTTCCACGTCGGTCGAGCACAGGAGCGCGAGGCCATCTTCTCCGCGCGGGCACGAGAGTGCGGTGTGCGTGTTGCGCTGTGCAACACGGTCGGCGGTCAGGATGAGCTCGTCTTCGACGGACACTCCCTCGTCATCGAGAGCGACGGCAGCGTGCTGGCACGGGCGCCTGGGTTCGAGGAGACGTTACTCGTCGTCGACCTCGCGCGGCCCGAGGCGGCGACGGTCGCGGCGCTCGGCGAGGACATCGAGCAGATGCGGCGTGCGCTCGTCCTAGGGCTGCGCGACTACGTCGCGAAGAACGGGTTCGAGGCCGTCGTCGTCAGCGTCTCGGGCGGGATCGACTCAGCCGTCACGGCCGCACTCACGGTCGAGGCGCTCGGGCCCGAGTGCGTTCACTGCGTCTCGATGCCGTCCCGCTATTCCTCGGAGGAGACGCGGGCCGACGCGCGACGGCTCGCCGAGAACCTCGGCTGCGACTTTCGCGAGCTGCCGATCGAGCCCGTCGTCGAGGCCTACACCGGCGTGCTCGCCGATTCCTTCGCCGGGCGCGAGCCGGACGTCGCGGAGGAGAACCTCCAGGCGCGGATCCGGGGGACGCTCGCGATGGCGCTCTCGAACAAGTTCGGCTGGCTGCTCGTCGCGAGCGGCAACAAGTCGGAGCTGTCGGTCGGCTACGCGACGCTCTACGGCGACATGGCCGGCGGGTTCGCGCTCCTCAAGGACGTGTTCAAGACGGACGTCTTTCGGCTCGCGCGCCACCTGAACGAGCAGGCGGGACGCGAGCTCGTCCCGCAGTCGACGATCGAGCGGGCGCCGAGCGCGGAGCTGCGGGAGGGGCAGCTCGACGAGGACTCGCTGCCGCCGTACCCCGAGCTGGACCGCGTGCTCGAGGCCTACGTGGAGGAGGACCGCTCGCTGGACGAGCTGAGCGCGGACGGCTTCGACCCGGACGTCGTCGCGCGCGCGGTCGCGCTCATCGACCGGGCGGAGTACAAGCGGCGGCAGGCGCCTCCGGGGGTGCGGCTGCGGCCGAAGGCGTTCGGCCGTGACCGGCGGACGCCGATCACGAATCGCTGGCGGAGCTGAGCCTCTCCGCGAGATCGCGCGGCCGCGTCGACACCGTCTTCAGGTCCGCAGGCGAGAACCAGCGAGCCTCGTGCGCCTCGGTGAGATGCGGCGGCTCGAAGCGATCGACACGAACGAGGTAGACGCGGGAGAGAAAGCTCCCGAAACCGGGCTCCTGCCGCGTCCAGCCCCGCAGCTCCCAGAGCAGCGGGCCGAGATCGAACCCGACGAGGCCGATCTCCTCCTCGAGCTCGCGGCGGAGCGTTTGCTCGTCGGCCTCTCCTGCCTCGCGGCCGCCGCCGGGCGTCACCCACCAGTCCCCGTACTCGTCGCCGTAGCGGAGGAGCAGGATGCGGCCCCGTTCGTCGACGACCGCGGCGCGGATCGTTGTACGTTCCGGTAGCCCGCTCTCTCGTCCTGCGAGCTCGCGGAACCAGCGCAGCCGCTCGTCCCACGGAACCGCGGCGTTCGCCGGCGAGGTGGAGGGAAGGACGAAGAGCTTCGTGTCGCCGAGCATCTCTCGCTGAAGGCCGAGCTCGGGTCGCGTGCCGAAGGCGCCGCGGTACGCCTCCTTGCCGACGAAGGCGAGCCACCGCGGTCGGAGCTCGCGGGCGATCCGCTCGAGACGATCGGCAGACCCGGTGAAGTCGCCGCGAAGCAGGTCACTCGAGCCGGGTGTCGTCCGGTAGGCAGCGTTCGTCACGCCGATTCCCTCCTCGAGCAGGAAGAACTGCTCCTGGGGCGTGTAGAGACGGGACGTCAGTTGAGCCGCGTGGAGCAGGCGCCAGAAGTCGTTGCGCGGGTTCGCGAAATGCGCGCGCGCTTCGGCCGACACGCGACCCGGGTTGATGCCGACGAAGACGATCCGGAGATCCGGAGCGAGGACGTCGGGCACGTCGCTGGGCGTCGCGTCCCCTCCGGCCATGTCCCTGGTGTGAACCACTCATTCCCCCAATGGGGGAGCGAGGCTCCCTTTGCGAACCGTAGGCGACGAGCCCTCACGGCGAGGTGGCAACTCTGTGCCGGGATGGTCGCCGCGCGGCTACGCGGCCTCGGCAGCAGCCTCTGCCGCGTCGAGCTCCGCCATGAGCTCGTCGGTCCGGGCCTCGATGCGCGCCTCGAAGTCGCGCCGCAGATCCTCACCCGACACGGACAGCTCGTACCGCGGACGCCGCGGCTCGACCTTCACCAGGGTCACCGTCGAATCCCAGCCGCCGTATAGACGAACGTAGCACTCGGTCTCCGACAGCGTACGCAGCCGCCGCACGTGCCGCAGCGTACGACGCGTCCCGGACGGAGCAGGACTTCTGAGACCATGCGAGCCGTGGCGGTCAGAGCGAAGGAGCTGCGATACGCGGTCGACCTCACGACGGCCGGCGAGCTGACGGACGAGAACGGCGTAGCGCTCAACGCGCCGGCGGAGTGGTCGCCCGAGCACCTGCTGCTCGCGGCCCTCGTCCGCTGCTCGCTCAAGAGCCTCCGCTACCACGCGGAACGCAGGGGCGTCGACGTCCGCTCGGCCTCAGGCAGCAGCCGGACTCTCGTGACGAAGCGGGAGACGGACGAGCGGTACGCGCTCATCGAGACGGACCTCGAGCTCGTCGTGGAGCTCGCGCCGGAGCCGGAGCCGGACGCGCTCGTCGAGCTGCTAGCGCTCGCCGAAAGGGACTGCTTCGTGGGCTCGTCCCTCACAGCCAAGCCGAGCTACCGGTGGGTCGCGAACGGCCGCACGATCGGCTCGTGAGCGGCACGCTGACCCCGCCCCAGGAGCGGCTCGACCGCGGCGAGGGCACCGGCCTCGGCCGGCCCTGGCTCGTGATCGTGCTCAACGACGACCACAACACCTTCCAGGGCGTCGCGGCCGCGCTCTCGGCGGTCGTCCCGGGCGTCTCGTACGACGACGGGATGCGGCTGGCGAACCGGATCCACAACTCCGGGCAGGCCGTCGTCTGGTCCGGCCTCCGCGAGCAGGCCGAGCTCTACTGGGAGCAGCTGCGCGAGCATGGGTTGACGCTGGCGCCGCTCGAGCAGGGGTAGATGGCGTCTTCGACCATCGATCTGGAAGCGGTCCGCGCACAGTTCCCTGCGCTCGACTCCGGCGTCGCCTTCCTCGACGCACCCGGCGGCACGCAGTGCTCGCGCTCCGTGATCGACGCGATCGCCGCGTATCTCCGCGAGTCCAACGCGAACCTCGGCGGAGCGTTCGCCGCCAGCCGCCGCAGCGACGAGCTCGTCGAACTGGCGCACGCGACCGCGGCTCGCTTCCTCGGCTGCAGGACCGGGGAGACGATCTTCGGCCAGAACATGACGACCCTCAATTTCGCGCTCACGCGCGCGCTCGGACGGACGCTCGCGGCCGGCGACGAGATCCTCGTCACGCGCCTCGACCACGACGGCAACATCGCGCCGTGGCTCGAGCTCGGCCACGACCTCGACCTCCGCGTCGGCTTTGTCGACATCCATCCGGACACGACCCTCGACCTCGACGACCTCGAGCGACAGCTGACGGATCGAACCCGCGTCGTCGCCTTCCCGCTCGCCTCGAACGCCTTCGGGACGGTGCCCGACGCGGCGGGTGTGGTCGAGCTGGCGCACGCGGCCGGGGCGCTCGCCTGGGCGGACGCCGTCCACTACGGGCCGCATGGGCCGATCGACGTCGCCGCGCTCGGCATCGACGTCCTCCTCTGCTCGCCGTACAAGTTCTTCGGCCCTCACCTCGGCCTCGCGTTCGGCCGCGAGGAGCTCCTGCGGTCGTGGCGTCCATACAAGGTCCGGCCGGCGGCCGACGAGCCGGTCGGAAGCCGGTTCGAGACGGGGACGCTCGCGCACGAGTTGCTCGCCGGCTTCGTCGCCGCGGTCGAGTACCTCGAGTGCCTGGGCTGGGACGCGATCCAGTCTCACGAGCGCGCGCTGGGACAGCACTTCCTCGACGGGCTGCCCGACGGCTGCACGCTCTACGGCCCCTCGACCATGGAGGGCCGGGTACCGACCTTCGCGTTCCGGGTCGCGGGAGCTTCGTCCCGCGCAGTCGCCGAGCGGCTGGCCGCGCGAGAGATCGCGGTCTGGGACGGCGACTACTACGCCTTCGAGCCGATGACGCGGCTGGGGCTGCAGCCGGAGGGAACGGTGCGCGCCGGCTTCGTCCACTACAACACATTCGACGAGGTGGACCGGCTGCTCGCGGGCCTCTAGGAGGGCTTGGCGGAAGGCCGCTCGTCGTCGGCGTGCGATGGTCGTTCGCTGACAAGGACGCAGGGAGCGCAAATAGCAGCGCTATTTGCGCGACCGAGGACGCCGCTCAGCGGGCGAGCAGCGTGCGCCGGCGGCTCAGTCTGACTTTCGCCAAGCCCTCCTAGGCGGCGTTGTCCGCCTTCGCGGCCTTTGCAGCCGCTGCCCAGCGCTGATCGTGGCGGCGGATCCGGTCCGGTTCGCGCCCGCGACGCTCGGCGAGCTCGACAGTGAGCCGCTGAAAAAGCACGATGTCGACGACTGGATGCCGGGTCGGCAGCAGGTCGACCTCGCAGCCGAGCGCCCGCAGGGCCGCCGCTGCCGCGGCCGCCCGCTCGGCCGCGACGCCTTCGCCCTCGAGGACGAAGGCCCGCACCGACTCGTCCACCGCGGCGAGGTAGCCGTGCAAGAGCTGCTCCGTCTCGTACGCCTCGGCTGCGACCCAGGCCCCCTCGCGCAGCTTCAGCACCGCCTCGTGCGCGGTGGCCAGATCCCGGCCCGCGCCGGCCACGAGGAAACGCTCCTGCTCCCCTACCTCGGGCAACGGCACCGCCAGCGCTTCCTCCACCGCGCCCGGCAACCACGCGATGTCCTCCCCGTGGAGCCCAGCGATCGCCGCGACCGCGCACGTGTAGCTCACGGTGTGGCACCAGCTCTCCTCGATCTCCGGCGTACAGACCACGACCTCGTCGCACAGCTCGGCGATCAGCCCGTCCGCCCGGCCGGTCACGAGCCATCGCGGGCCGGGCCAGGCGCGCGCCGCCGCGAGCGTCAGCGGCGTCTCTCCCTCGTGCGAGACGAGGACGAGCAGGTCCGCGCGCCGCCCCGGCCGAAGGACGAGCTCGAGCGCCTGCACCGCCTCGCCCCCGGTCATGGCCGCGTGGAACGACGTCCCGCAGCCGGTGAAGAGGATCCGCGCGCCCTCGGGAAAGCGCCTGTCGGTCGGCACCTGCGCCAGCCACTCGGGCTGCGCGGCCAACGCCCGTCTCGTCTGCTCGCCGTGCACGAGCGATAGCTCTATACGATCGAGCGTCGTGACGGTGTTCCAACGAGACACGCTCGACAACGGCCTCCGCGTCCTGACGGCCGACCTGCCGTACGCGCAGTCGGTCGCCGTGCTCGTGATGCTGGCCGCCGGCTCCCGCTACGAGACGGCCGAGAACGCCGGAATCGCGCACTTCTCCGAGCACATGTTCTTCAAGGGAACCGAGAAGCGGCCGAGCGCCAAGGACATCGCGGGCACCATCGATGCGATCGGCGGCGAGTTCAACGCCTTCACCGGCAAGGAGTACACGACGTACTACGTCAAGTGCGCAGCCGAGCACCGTGACGTGGTGCTCGACGTGCTCGTCGACATGCTCCGCAACTCGCGCTTCGAGGCGGAGGAGATCGACCGCGAGAAGGGCGTGATCCTCGAGGAGATGAACATGTACCAGGACACGCCGCGCGACTTCATCGGCGGCGTTTACGAGCATCTCCTCTGGGGGGACCAGCCGCTCTTCATGGGCTACCTCGATCAGTGGTACAAGCCGTCGCGGATGGTTCTCGGGGTCGGGGGCCGGATCGGCGACGGGCTGCTCGAGCGGGCGCAGGAGCTTCTCGGCGACCTCGAGGACGCCGAGACCGGCGAGCCGGAGCCTGCCGCGGCGCACGCGAACGGCCGCGTCAAGGTCCACACGAAGCAGTCGGAGCAGGCCCACGTCTCGCTCGGCGTGCACAGCCTGCCGCTCGACCACCCCGACCGCTACGCGATGCAGCTCATCGCGACCGCGCTCGGCGGCGGGATGTCGTCGCGGCTCTTCAGCGAGGTCCGGGAGCGACGAGGGCTCGCCTACTACGTCTTCGGGCTGAATCACAGCTACACCGACGCCGGGACGCTCTACACGCAGGCGGGTGTCGACATCGCCCGCATCGACGACGCCGTGGCGACGATCGCCGAGGTACTGCGGAGGATCGCGGCAGAACCCGTCCCGCCGGAGGAGCTCGAGAAGGCGCGCAACTTCGCGAAGGGTCGTTTCGTCCTGTCGCTCGAGAGCCCGCAGGGCCTGATGATGTTCGGCCTGCGGAAAGAGGTGCTCGAGCGGCGGCTCCCGGATCCCGACGAGGTGATGCGCGGGCTCGACAGGGTGACGAGCGACGACGTGGCGCGGGTCGCGTTCGAGCTGATCACGGCCGAGCGCCTGCGGCTAGCGGTGATCGGACCGTTCGACGACGCCTCGCGCTTCGAGCCGCTGCTCGACGGCTAGCGGAGATCGTCGCCGGAGCGCTCGGCGTCGAGCTTCGCCTGGGCACGCTCGGGGAGCTCGCGCGACCGCCGGACGTTCGCCATCGCCCGCTCGTGCCGGGCCCTGAAATCCGCCATGGCGGGGGCGTGAGCCGGGACTTCGGTTCGGCGCCATCGGGCGCCGGGAGTAGAGGCACGCCGAGCAGAT
>WNFW01003780.1_pt1 | contig 10557 bp, 8 predicted proteins | sample 5400131 | NCBI WGS metagenome assembly WNFW01 (sample SAMN13153362, study PRJNA577476) | soil metagenome | isolation source: 20 cm soil or saprolite under grassland replicate 1 | place: USA:California | collected 2016-06-15
GAATCAAGTCTGACTTCTTCAATTCGAAGGATCGTCCTGATGATAATTTCTGGCTCCTAGTCGGAGACGTTGGCTATGGGGGAAGAAGCGGTCTACTCCCGCTGGCACGAGAGATTGTTAGAGGGCTAGTCCTATGAGCGAGAGAGAAGGAGAATCGTGCACTCGACCCAAGAACGCTGCGAGCAGAATACTCGGCACCCTTCGTCGGGGCAGAGTGGTCAGGCGAAAGCCACGAGGGGTCGCCGTTCAGCCATCTCAACAATAACCTTCTCCACCTTCATATGATGAACCCGACGATGAACCGTCAACAACCTAAGACAGTCCACACAGACATGAACACTACGATGATCAGCCTCCAACAGAACAACCTCATCCTCAGGCCGAACCTCAAACCTAAAACCACAAATCACAGCCAAAACAGACACAGCCCTATCCTAACGGCCTCAACCTCGCCCTTAAGCATTGAAGCTCTTCGATTAAGCAGCAGAGTTCAACCAATAGATAGGCGTTAGTTGCTTGCGAGAAGGCATGGTTATAGGGCCTGCCTTTGCCAATCTTACAGCCGAGTATCTCAGTGAGGCGAGCAATCGATTGGGGAGAACTTAGTTTCTTTCTCGATCTTCTTACGATTCTGTTTGTCAAGGGTAGCTACATTCTCAAGCTCTTCCGTCAACCTTCCAAAGTACAATTAACAATATTCACGTTCACATCGATTTGGCTTCTGCTAACACGCCTGGTCTCACTTCTCGCAGTTTTTTCTAACCCGTTCGTCCTGATCCCCTTTGAAATGCTATGCGTTTTTCTCGTTATAGTTCTCCCTACCAACATTGTGACCAATCATTTGGAAAGGAAGGCACCAAGACGCAATACGTCGACCTGGCATTACCCGCGAAACGTGCCTGCCGCTTCCGTCTTTTAACCTAGGTCGAGGACTCGGGCCCATCTCGATCTCGTTAAACACTGATATGGCGCCCACCTTTGTATTCCTTCGGCATGCAGAATTTTCTTGTCTACAAGGGAATTATCGCGATTTTGTTAGTCAGTGTTGCAGCAGCCTCCGGAGTCGCGATGTACTTCTATCAGCAGCAGAACGTGAAGGTGTCGCAGAGTTCAGATCTCAACAATCAAGTCAATCAATTGGAAGGACAGATTACCGCGCTGAATACACAGATTACGGGTCTAAACAAGCAGATCGACGCGCTGAACTCTCAGATCTCACAGCTTCAGGCGCTCAACACCCAGCTCGGCGGAAACAATGCACAGTTGATCTCGCAGACACAACAATTACAGTCTCAAGTGACACAACTTCAGTCCCAAGCCTTCACGCTCCAGACACAAGTCAGCCAGCTACAAGCACAAGTGGCGGACCTTACCTCCATCCTGAAATTGCAGACCAGTCGAACTATCGCAACCCAAGTCTCCATTTGGGGTTCGGGAAGCCCGCTCACTAGCTCTCAGGCATTCGTCAATCTCGGCTCAATCAGGTACTCCGGCTATATTCGAGTCTCATGGACCGGCGCCCATGCGTCTTTCACCGCTCAAGTATTCGATGTCAACATCACGACCCCAGTCTCAACCTCTGGCATCTTCAGCGTACCAGTAAGCGCGAATGCGACTGGCAACTCATGGTTCACAAACTACGACTGCGGCACCACTCCAGGCGGGAACATTCTCTGCGGGACGATCACGTACAGCATCACATACTGGTACTAAGCTAGTGCAATCCCACCACGTAACCTGGCCATCCAAAATATGGGCTTGAATAGAGTGGAATACTAGTGAACGATGCCCAACTCCTTTTCGTAGCGTTCTTCGCAATCCTCTATACTCTGATGCTTGGTTATGCTCAAAGTTATCATGCGTGGGACACATACGATGCATGGAGACGAAAGCGTCAGTCAGTGAAAAGATTCCTACTCGCGTTCCTCATTCTCAACGTTCTGGCACTCTCGAACTTCGCTTGGATATTATCCACGCTAGCAAGTGTAAGTATTGGATTCGATTGGAATGTTCCAAACTTTCTGATCATTCTCTTAGTTGTCTTTCTCTCCTTCGTCGTCATTGGCTATTACCGACTGTATGTTTCCTTACTATACCGGTTTCCAACAGCATTCTACAGAAGCGCTAAGAGAATTGAGTATTTCACGAAAGCCGATGAACATGGAGATCCTATCTCGTTTGGTGCGCGGTTTTGGCCCGGTCTCATCTACATCCTGGTTCCAAACGGATTCCTGATGTTACTCCTCACGATAAGGAGCCCGACTGTTCTCAGTTTCAATTTCGACTTGATCTTCATAGTACGCGCGCTTATTGCCATAATCGTCGTACTGTTGGTTGTAATTGTTGCGATGTCGATACTAGTTCGGCGGCGCAATAGAGAGATAAGATTGGCAAGAACGGAGCTGGCCGAATGCCTTAGGGAAAGAGGACCCGCCTCAGGAACACTCGATATCCCATCTGGGGACAGTTTGTCTCCTCGAGATCAGAATTCAGAGAAAGGACCTTCCTCTTCTTGAAAGAAAGCTGATCTGTTGGACTTCAGTTCAGTTTCGTTCTCGTGTCTGAGCAATAGCCGAAGAATAGCTCAACCCTGCAGATGTCGAGTCAGCGGAGCGACTGGCGCGAACGCCGACACGCCAACCCCTCACGAATGGGACAAGAACTAGCAATCAAACTACAAGACAACGGAATACACTACCAGACACAGGTCGAAATTCCAGTGACTATAGCTGACTTCTACTTCCCGCTGGAGACTAGACCCTTGCTAGTGTTTGTCGACGGCCGCGTCCATCGTGGAACGGCGCAGATGGTGAAGGACGAAGAGCTACGATCACTGTTACGAAAGAGAGGATACAGGGTCCTAGAGCTGTACCATAACAACTACTCAGATAGACAAAGAGACCAGCTGTACGACGAAATCTTAGGCAACCTCGGATTATGTTAGTCGGCTAGTCGTCTGAATATTTTGATTCGGCTATGAAAAGATGTGGCTTGGGCGTTCCATTTCTGCCGACCGCATTGGGAGCACAGGGGACGAGTAGATAACGGGAGTGCTATCCTCGTTTCTATCGCCCTTCGCTCCGTCGTGAGCCAGAGATTTCTTTCTGCTTCGATACATTTCCAATTGCGCGAGTTCTGAAGAATAGGTTCCAGACTTTCTCGATTGAAGCATGTCAATTATCGCACAAACATAGTCTCGATTCGTAGGTCTTGTGAAACCGAAAGGCTTGAGAAGTGTCTCGATCTTTCCGGCTATGTTGGGGGTATCAATGCTCCATACTTTCAACTCACAGATCCTCAGGAGACAGTCGAGGTTCTCTACTCGGGAATTTCTACTCAATAGGAACGGGAATTCCTAGACTACCAAGCCAGAATTTAGCGTTTTCTATGATTGCACTGAATCTGAAAGAGTCGACATTCCAACCGGGCTTGATTCTTCAACGTCAGCTACTAGGGCTCTAACCGATTTGGGGGTTTGGTTGGCCGATCCGCTAAGCCCTCGGAATAAGGGTCTTCAGAACTGACATCGAAGAGTTTACGATCTTTTCACGGGCAAGCTCTACATTTCTTTCCTTGATTGCGCGAGCGATCATTTCCATGAACTCCTGCATGCAATGACAATAATGTATCCTACGCCCTGCATACCATTCTTGCGGAGTTATAGAACTCAAGTTGGACGCAGATCGGCAGAAGGGACAACCGTGTGGTAGGATACCCGTCGTACGAACAATCCTCTGGACCTGCTGAAAATCTCGCTGGGTCATCTCTTTCGGATCGTACCACTTGCCATACGGTGTCCGACCGCCGCTCCCGTCTCCGTCTTGACCGGTAAACGACGTGCTTACGAGGTCAAAGGCGACTGTAGCAGAAGGGAATGTCTGATTTTCTCCTTCGAGGAGCGTGAACCCTCTTGACGGTTTCTTTTGCCTGATGAGCGCAAGGTTCAGCAAGAATTCTCTGTAAGCCTCTCTCTCGCTCACCCGCGCACTCTCAGTAAGGTCAAGCTGTTTGAATTTCAAAATGGTTAGACGTGCGTCGTCTTTCTCTATGTACGATGTTATTTCGTCCATTAGACGCTCGTCATTTAGAGCACTTTTGTGGATCAAGAAATATGTCGAACTTTGAGCAGCTTTATCCCTCGATAGCTCTCGCATCACTTCGTTCATTTTGGTTGAAATTCCAAAAGACGTAGACGAGTTTTTTATCGGAACTGGCGCCATCGTCACATTGGCACCGGATCTTAGCTCAAGATCTAGCGTTTCACCGACAACTTGGATTCTTTTCTTTGGGTCATTGTAGGTCTCGCCCCAAAACATTCTGTGATTTGCGTCTTTCCACTTTAGGTACTCATCACTCGACTGACTCTTCTTCTTGCTTTCACAACGTCGGGCATATTCACGAAAGGGCTCTGGAATCACCGCAGAAGAGGTGAATTTGGAAAGATTGGATTCGTAGAACAGATATTCAGTGGCCGGATCGACCAAGATAAGAGTACTTTTGCGGACGGATCTGAAATCTTCTCCAAAGACTCCACCGTTGATTGTCGTTTGTTGCTCTTCGCGAATCCTTGGAAGAATCGTTGATGCAACATCAAACAACCTTATGATGCAGGCGCTCACGCGATCCAGTTGGAAGTTTTTCCTCATCCGGATGAATAACTCAAACTCGTCTCTCCCGCGTGTCAGCACCCCAAATTGGGGAGTGGAGACTGTGAGTGAATCGAGCCGGAGCTGAGTCTCGCGAGCGTACCTGTCCCTCTGGGTCTCCATTATGGTCAAAGGATTGCGTGAACTCATGCGTTGCGATCCTCAAAGGCGAACTTTTGCAATCCGTTGACAAACGTTTTGAAATCTTTTGCATTTATCATTATTCCTCCGCGGACTTTGACAGATCTGAACTCATCGACCTCCCTTTCTTGAATGTAGATGAATTTTCCATCCTCGTTTTCGAGTTTGTAGAAGGCGTAGGTCCGGTCATCGCTCGTAAGCAGCTTCAAATCTTGTTCATCAGCGACCTTGCCGTTTTTGTAGTAAACTGACACTCCTCGGTCCACCTTGTAAGCCTCTCTTATTGCCGACAGGCGTTCCAAATGTTTTGACACTGTATCTCTCGAAAATCCTATCTGATCGGACACTTGAGAAATTATCACTCCGCGAGGGTTTAACCTCAAGACTTCAAGTATGACCTTCTCAACGTAGGCTTCTCTTTCTCTAGGTCGCAACGCTTTTACTTCATCTTGGCTCAATATCCCTCTCGGGAGTAGGATCTTCACCATTGATGCCAAGCATCCCCGAGCATATCGATGCTCCCAACCGTGCTCCGCAAGTATGTCCCCAAGCATGGGGAACATGTATGTGGAACTACTTAAGTCTACCGTGGACCTTGTCATCGTGGCAGAATCGCGCCTGAATAGATCAATACGGGAGAATACTGAAACTGATGTTTTGTATGCGGCAGACAAAAAAAGCTTTTAGCGACACAACAAACATGACCATAGCTCTCAGAGATGGATGTCAGAAGCGTTTTGAAGAATTCGCATAAACAAAATGATTGGCCTAAAGAAGAATGGGCACGTGTCTATGTCGATGATTCAGCGGCTAGTAACGAGGCAGTAATACTGCTCCGTAAATCTGGATATCCCGTGATAACTTTCCCTGTCCAAGGAAGTATGGCCCCCCGTCTAGTCCTGCGAGGACGAAGTTACAACAATCTTCAAGAAATAAGGAATTTCGTGAGTAGCAAAGAATAACCGTCCTCTCTTAATCAGGGGAGGCGACTCACCAAGTGGCGCCGAGTAATGAATGTGTTCTAATCATCGCGCCTTCTGGAGTTGAGCTAGGTGATGCAGTAGGAAAGCTTGCCAAGAAACTCGGTGCCGCGAGTGCTGACATAGAAGCTGAAATGAAACGTGATCCCAAGACAGAAGAGTCTCTGAAGAAGATTAACGCCTCTTTCACTAGCCCAATTAACATGGAAACAGTAACTCATAACCTTCCTAGACTGAAAGTTTCTGACCTTTGGAATAATGCTCTAGCAAGATGCGTGAAGCAACTCAAAGAGTCTTCGAAGCGCGTCAAAATATTGTCTGGTCATCTCGTCTATTACAGCAGCAAACGTAGCGAATTTTATTCGGTTGTGGATTTTTCCTCTCTCTTATCCGAGAACAATGGCGGGCCAGAACTCAGAATAACGAAGATTCTGTTGCTTGTCGACGATATCTACGACATGTACACCAGGCTTTCAGAGCTGTATTCTCCATCGCAAGTTGGCCCATTGATGGAGCGAATGGGCATACCCGTTAGCGAGTCCTCCAAGGAAACTATTGCACGGGTGACAATGACTTGGCAGACCAACAGGTTGCTTTCTCTTCTTTCATGGCGAAGCGTTGAACCGATAATAGCCGAAAATCTCGCTTTACGGCTGAACTCCGAGTTTCTGATTTGGCCCGTGAAACAGGGGATTGACGCCATCACAATTTGGCTCAAAAAGTCGCCTCACGCTGTGTATCTTTCGCACCCCATAGGTGAGCCGAGGCGTCAACAAAACTCGACCGGCAAATGGCCAAGCTTCACTACCGAGGTAAACAAGTTGCAAAAGCAATTTTCGAAGCACGGAATTACTCTTGCCTCGCCAACGGGGATAGATGAATACAGGTTCGAAGAAAAGAAGGCCAGTTCTTCAACAATGCCGAGGTATACTGGTCGACTTAACGCAAGGTGGCCTTTGATAGAAAAGGACTCTGACACATTGTACAAACGGCCCAAGATGGGAGGGAGTCCCGATTATGAGGAACTCTTGCTACCACGATATTGGGATCCCCCTACGGGAGAGTTGTGGCTTCTCAAAGGTAATTATCCACGGGAATTGAAAGACGAGGTAGACGCGAACATCCAACTACTCATAGCGGAGATCGAATCACAGATTTCATCGAGAGATTTTCTCTTCGTTTATCATACCAAAGGTCTCCTAGTTTACCGTCCCTACTTTGGAAAGAAACCGAAAGCATCATTCTCTGGAGGTGTGGATGCAGAAGTACGGCTGTGGGAAGACATTGTTCAACTAGGAATCGCCAGCCGAATCGCGTTCGTTCACTTTGAACAGGATGTGAGATCTATGCTTTTTGCAAAGAAAGACCAAGTCGGAGACGAGTTTGTCGACCAGATGGGGACTCTCCTGAAAAAGATCCTAAAGGTTCCGAGAGAGACAATCAAGGGAATGGTGCAAAATCAGGGCAAGGTCAAGGAGGTTCAGGACATCCTGAACAGGTCGAATCTGGCCCAAAGAGATCGGATTAAGCTAGAAAGGGCGTTTCAGGCGAACTGGAAAACAGGAAAGGTTGAACTTATTCGAAAGTATCTAGCTGGTGGGGTAACGGTAAGCAAGGAACTCATAGGCATCTGGATTCTCGAAAGTTATCAAGCCTTGCAATCGGAACTTGCGGCAATTGCGCATTTCCTTCAGACGGGTTCACCTCAAGGGAATAATTGGGAACCTCAAGTCCAATCGCTCTTACTTGACAACCAAATAATTGCGAAGCAACGCTGAGGTCTTTCGTGGCCGCGCTTTCTAGTCTTGAAGACTCGAATTCCTACACCGAGTTTGTTCAGGACGCGGGTCAGCCCGGTTCTCGGGTAATTCACAGCTTTCTCTCCTGAAATCGCCTAAATCAGCGCTGCTAGCCAATTTCGTTCTCGTGTCTGAGCAATAGCTAAATGACATCTCAACCGTTCAGATGTCGGTTCAGCGGATCGACTGGCGTGAACGACTGCGAGTTCGAGTGTTAGCTCGATTATTGCCAGAAGTTAGGTCCTATTAACTCGCTTCAGATAGGGCTTCACGAAGTCGTCTGGATTGAGGTGATGCTCAGTAATTCTGTTCTTCACGATCTCAAGGCTTAGCTTGGCTGCAGGAGCGTCTTTTAGTGAGTTGTAGAATTTCAGGGTGTTGTCTTTGAGTTGCTCTAGGCCTTGGAAGTCCAGAACCCAACATGGATCTGCTATGAATGCATCCTTCGCCCAGACATGAGCTGGATGGACAAAAGCGTTGATGCTCGTGGACTCAGGGTAATTTGTTTTGAACCAGCCAATATGATTGGCCATCTGGCCTCCTTCAGTCTTCGAAATCATTTTCCTCTTCGGATCTACTTCGTTCTTGCAAGACAAGATCAAGTACGTCTTTTCGTTTAGTTGCCACAGGTTGTCGGGTCCTACGCCGGTTGTCTTTTCTGGTCTCTGAGTTGGGAGTCCAATAGCTTTCCCAAGCTCGTCCATACCACCCTCGAACTCGTCTGAGGGGGACTGAGACGTCAGTTTGTCCAAGGTATTCATAAGGTGGACAACAATTGCATTGTGAGACTGGAAACCTTTCATCCAATCAATAATCTGGGATGGTTGGTTCATACCAACGGCTGCAAGCTTCGAGTATCCTACTCCCGTTTCGGGACGGAAGAGTCTCTGATTCTCAGAGTATGCTTTGATTTGAGAGTCGATCGAACTCGTTGTGTCAGTCGGGTATAGGTACGCAGCCTTAAGCTGGAGGTACCAGCCCTTGTCTGAAGCATCGGCAGTATGCACTAAGGTTTCCAATACGTCGACAGCTTTGTGGTTCAGACCTTGATGGAAGAGGATCTCAGCCTCACGCTCTGAAACTGCTCGATCAAGGTATTCCCGGCGAGGTTTCTCGCTCTTCAGTTCGTTCATTTTGACTTTGTAGTACTCCTTCCATCCATCGTCTCGGTCCAGGCATTGATTCACAAGTTTGTCGATTGCGATCTGACCGCCCCCTTCGATCAGCATTTCTTTTGCGAGTTCTTCTCCAATGCCAATCTGTGTCTGCGCTTCCGTGGAGAGAAAGGAACGTTTACTGTCTTCTGAGAGAAAGTTAGTAAGATTATTGCCCGTTACGACGACTACACACCAATCACTACTGCTCCGGATTCCCCTTCCCATACCCTGTTCTACTCGTTGAGCCATCTGACGACGAATTACAGACGACCCCGGTCTTACATCCTGGGAGTATCGATCGACGAGAGACGAGTAGGAGGGCAGGGAGTCTAGGCAGAGGATTCTGCAAACTGCGTCGGGCAGATCGACTCCATCATACTGATTCACAAGCACTACAACCTGTTTGGCGTCGGTTCGTCTAATCTTTCTACGGAGTTCCAGAATGACTGCCTCAAGATTCTGAACATCCGTAACCTCAGCACCCTGATTCTTCCAAGCGTCTGCATGAAGGCGCGATGGGGTAATTGCCACCACGCCGAATTCTCCATGCTTCTTCGCGAGACCAATTGTCCAAGAAACTATCCTGTCTCTTCGCAGATTGGTATCTACGAGCGTGGGCATCAAAATTAGGCGCTCTCCACTGTATTTTGAATCGCCATGAGAGAGAGGCTGTGTGGCACTGTCGGCTCCGATGCCGAGATCCTTAACGAGAAACGCGTCTTCTGTTAGAGTCGCAGATAGTAGGACTCTCCGTCGAGCTTGGTCAAATGACGGAATCAGGTCGAGAGGCAAGAGGCGGGGAGAAATCTCCAACGCCTTTCCAGAGAAGATGCATGTTGATTGATCAAGGTGATCTTTCAACAGGTCCCAAACGAAGAGGAGATCCTCACTTGCCTTATGTTCTTGAAGGATGTCCAACACCTGCTTTCTCTTGTCATGCCACGTCCAGTAAGGGACCGCCATAACGCAGTCCTGTCCATTGGAAATGTCAGAGCAGGTTCCCGCAGCTTGCCTCCTGAGAGATTCTTCGAATAGTTCCCACAGAGACTTGTATACAGGATTAGGTTTCTTTCCTTTGTCAAGCTTATTCACTCTCATCGAGAAGGATTCGCGGATTATGTCTAGGCATTTGTGCGCGTCGTCGACGACTATGGCTCCAAGATGGACTGGGCTTTTCGATCCAGCGACCCCGAAGACAGATTTCCCGTTGAATAGCTTCTTGCAATTCGTAACGAGAATGGCGGCTGAATTGAGGAATGGAGTTGGGGGCTTGCCACTTCCTGAGAGGAGTTGGCCTGGGGCTGTGGGAAACTGAACTGTCCTGAATCCGAAGGCCCTTGCGTCCTCAACGGTCTGGTTGACCAGATAGTTGTTAGGACAGAGGTAGACAGCCGGTCCATATCCTTCATTCAAGCTCGATTGCAACATCAGCATTCCAATGAGGGTCTTTCCCTGTCCCGTATGGAGCTTGACGATAATGTCGCGTTGGCTACGTTGTTTAGAATGCCATTCTCTCAGGACTGACTCTTGGACGGGACGTAGACTTTCTTTCCCACTCTCTTTGTCAAGAGAGCTGAAAATCTCTAGCGGATCGGTGCTCCGCGGCAGAGTTTGCTTTCCGAGAAGTTTCTTGAAATCAACCATGATCTCGCTTTCGCAGATCACCTATCGTGGGTACTCAATATACATTCATCCTCCCACTCTGTTACCATTTACGGTTACCAAACCCGTTACCAATCAAGAAATCTCAATTGCAGTTGAGTCTCGCAACGAAGTGTCGTGTTTTGGAGAACTCCTCTGGATGCAGAGTTGTAAGTTTCAATCTATGTCCCTT
>WNFW01003782.1_pt1 | contig 10555 bp, 9 predicted proteins | sample 5400131 | NCBI WGS metagenome assembly WNFW01 (sample SAMN13153362, study PRJNA577476) | soil metagenome | isolation source: 20 cm soil or saprolite under grassland replicate 1 | place: USA:California | collected 2016-06-15
CGAACCGACCCCAGAGTTTGGGCCGATGCCCACCTCCATTTATCTGTATGTGGGGGATTGCGACGCCGTCTATAATCGCGCGCTCAGCTCGGGCGGAGTTTCTGTTTTTCCGATGATGACGTTGCCTTCCGGCCAGCGGTATGGCGGCATCAAAGACCCCTGCGGCAACATTTTGGTGGGTTGCCACGCACGTCGAGGATGTTCCACCCGACGAGCAGGAACGACGCTGGAAAGAATTCAAAATGCCACGACTCGAAGCGAATGTTAACAAGGCCTAACCAGGCGACGCAGCTGTCGATTGGAAAATCGATAGAAAATTAGTGAAGGATTTGGTCCGGGCCAGACTAGCCGAGCTGGATTAGTCTCCATCGAGTTTTTTAGATCCACGCTAGCATTGTCTGCGTTCTTTTTTTACGTGGTGAACATCCTTGCCTTCGTCAACGAACCTCCTTGGCACATCAAGGCAGTCATTTCTGCTCGGAGCTTTCTTCCGAGGCTTCAGTCACACGCGACGCGGTACAGGCATTGTGTTGCTGACTGCTTCAGGACTTTTCTGCGCTTGCGATGCTTTCGTTCTTCTGCGTTTGGGCGTCTCCCGACATGGCAAGGTATTTTCCCGCAGACAAATTTCATTTCTTTACCAACACTGTATCTGGCATTGTTTGCCTCAGTCTTTATGTTCTCATCGGATTTGGCCTGCTATTCATTCCCCACCAAAGCGCCTAACCATGCGATGCAGCTAACAGGCTCCGCGCGTCACGGTAGCTGCTCCCCGCAGACCCCCACGCAGCTACCGCGCCGCGCTCCGCCTTTAGCTGATCTTGTTCTCGTTCGGCGGCAGAGACGACTCGTGGGTTCTTCGTTCACGTGAACTAACTCACGCAACAATCAAGGAGCAAATCGTGACAGATCCCAAGTACGCGGCATTCACGGCGCTCGACCCTTTCTTCGACATCGTCCAGCAGGGTTTGGCTGGCCTGGTCGACGGCGACCACTATTTCGACACCATCGCCGACGACGCGGAGTTCGAATTTCAATATCATTTCCCCGGATGGCCCCAGACACTTCGTGGTCGTGACGCCCTGATGGCACTCTATGCGGGCTACGGCAGCAACATCGTCCTCCACGGCGCTGACGAGCTCGTCGTGCACCGATCGCAGGACCCTCGCGTTGTCATCATCGAATACGATGTCCATGGTAAAATTGTCGCGACCGGCTCCTCATACGACAACCGATTCATCTCGGTCGTTACCATCGAGGGCCGAAAGATCGTGCAATGGCGGGACTATATGGACTCGCTGGCAGCCATGACTGCGCTTAGTCAGGTGCAGTAGCAATTGTTTGGGCTTCCGCAAGCTGCAACGGAAGGCACATTGGGGTACGCATATACGAATCGCCACATGGGGGGAGGTTCCTGGGTTGGGTGTCCGTGCGAGTGGGCGGGAAAAGGAGCTTGTGGACGGCGAGCCTGCACCGCATCGTCCGGAGGGAACCGTTGGTTTTTTTTCGTGAAGGTTGCCGCGAAGGCCCTGCCGCCTGACTGGTAGATGAGACGGACCGCTTCCTCGGTCGTGATGGTGTTCATGGTGTCGTCTCAGGTTGCAAAAGCGCATTTGGATTAACATATGCACTCCAGTAGTGTTAACCGTTCTTGTTGTTGTCTTACCGGGTGATGAGCCCTGGCAAGTACGAGCTACTCTGGCGGCTAATTTCCATTCCAGCTGCCGTCTTCTGTGGGATAATCGCCGCTTTTCTGTCGGAAATTCCAATTTCAATAATCTCAAAACGTCACCGGAGAGCGAAAGAACCGGGCCAAAAGGTCTGAGGCAGCTACCATCTAACCAGGCGATGCAGCTAACGGCTACCCGCGCGCGACCAAGTTTTCCATGATTAAAACATTTTCATCGCATTTGGCGCTCGCTCTCGGTAGCCGCAGCTGATCTCATTGTCGTTAGACCGTGAACATTCCGCGCGATAAGACACTAAATCAGATGGAAGGCACGGTAACGTGGTTGATTATGCTGGGACGATTTGGTCGCCTGCTCTTTTCGTTGGCAATAATTGGGATAGGCGTAGAGACATTGATCTGCTCGTACGTTTCCAGTCATTCGCTTGGCCCACACTACCAGGTTGTGCCAGTAATTCCGTGGCTGCCGGCTATTCCGAGTTTGGCCTACCTCGTCGGAGCAATCTTGGTCCTCTGCGGGGCAGGCCTTCTTTTTCAACGCACCTTGGTAGTGTCTTCCATCACACTCGGTGCTCTGATGTTACTCTGCGGACTCGCGTTTGACGTGCCGCGACGTCCCAATCTCATGAGCGCCGAGTGGCGTACCAATGTACTCGAACCAATCGCCATTGGCAGTCTGGCGTGGCTCGCGCCTAGATCGGGCGGCATTCCGAGATGGCTTCACAGGGCGAGCCGCTATCTTCTTGCATTTTCGCTCATCGTCTTTGGCATCGCCCATTTTCAGGTTCTCACCTTCATTGCCAGCCTCGTGCCCGTCTGGATTCCCTGGCACTGGTTCTGGACTGTTTTCTTCGGCGTAGCCTTCATCTCCGCAGGCGTAAGCTTCGCCGCTGGATTTCTGCAGCGGTGGGCGGCTTTAGGTGTGGGACTGATGTTCGCGCTCTGGACCGTAACAATTCACGTACCGCCTGTTCTCAACTTTTTCCGCATCCCCGGCGCAACTCAAGACCCGGACAAGTGGTCGGACGTGTTCATTGTCGTAGCGCTATGGGGGGGTTCGTGGGCGCTCGCGCGCGATTTGCGCGATAGAAGAGATTTAAGCTTGGGGCAGATTCGAATCGGGCCTAACCAGACGATCCAGCCAACCGCTGGCCTCGCGAAGTCTACATTTGATTTATGAAACACTTCTCAATGTTTGCCACGCTCGCCACAGTTTACCCGCCGCGGCGGGCCAGCGTTAGCTGATCTTGTTCTCGTTGGATGATAAGGAAGACGTCCTTCGATTAGACTCGATCATGCCAAACGAGCGAAAGGCCTGAGTGGTAGACATCCGAAGAAATCGCAGAGCACAGCCATCGGCTTGATCCTGAACTAAAGCGCAGTATGAATGCCCTCATAAATATGCGGACTTATCTTCTCGTAGGCAGCCTGGTTGTCATCTTGCAACCCCTCCGCGGACTTGCGCAGCAAAACCCAAGAGCATCAAGGGACAGCCCGCAAGCGGCCCTCGCGGAGCGAGATGGCCAACACGATTTTGACTTTGAGATTGGCACCTGGAAAACGCACCTCTGGCGCCTCCAGCACCCCCTGAGTGGCTGCAATACCTGGGTGGAATATGAGGGGACCAGCGTTGTTCGGAAGGTTTGGAATGGGCGCGCCAATCTGATTGAACTCGAGGTCGATGGCCCGGCAGGCCACATCGAAGGGCTAAATCTGCGGCTCTACAATCCTCAGTCTCACCAGTGGAGTCTCAATTTTGCGAGCAGCAGCGGTGGCACCATGGGCCAGCCGACGATCGGCGAATTCAAAAATGGTCGGGGCGAGTTTTTTGATCAGGAACCATTTAATGGCCGAGCCATCCTCGTCCGCTTTATCGTCTCGGATATCAAACCTGACTCATGCCGCTTTGAACAATCCTTCTCGGATGATGGGGGCAAAACGTGGGAGGTAAACTGGATTGCGATAGACGAACGCGTGGAGACGGAATCTGACAAAGCGCCGTGAGCTCGTCCCGCATTAACGTCCGTTGCGGCAGGGTATACTTTGCGCGCCCGATTTGCTCAATGTCTTCTCTGCTCGCAACGTCCACCGTCTAACCAGGCGATGCAGCCAACCGCTGGCCGCTGTGTAGTCCACATTTGGTTTTATGAAGCAGTTCTCGATGTTTGCCACGCCCGCCGCCGCCAGCGGTCGCTCAGCTTTGTCTCGTTAGACCTATGAAACCGTATTCGATTTTGCTTGCTACACTGCAACTGAGTTTATTGTCATCGGCAGCGCAAGAATCGCCAGCTCCTGGCGTATCCACGTCACAACAGCAGCCGTCGCAATCTTCAGCAGTATCGGCGCAAGCTGCCCCGCTGCGCGACGGAGCCCACGACTTCGACTTCCTCATCGGTAACTGGAAGGCTCACGTTCGCCGGCTTCCCGATCGTCTGGTCGGTTCGACCACTTGGGTTGAGTATTACGGCATCTCGAATCACAAGAAGATCCTCGACAGCAATGCGAACTTTGAGGAGTTCGAGGTCGACAATCCCGAGAAGCACCTGCACATCAAAGCGCAGACGCTCAGGTTATACAATCCGGACTCGCATCAGTGGAGTATCTACCCTCTGGACCTTGACAAAGGCGCTCTCAACCTACCGCCAGTTGTTGGTCAATTTGCCGGCAATCGCGGCGAGTTCTACGATCAGGAACCATATAAGGGGCGCTCGATCCTGGTGCGGTACGTCTGGTTGAATATCTCGCCGAAATCGGCGCGGATGGAACAGTCTTTCTCGCCCGACGGCGGCAAAACATGGGAAACAAACTGGATTTGCGAGCTGACTCGATAGCACGACGGCTCCACGGCGCATACATTCTAGGTCAATCTTAGCTAGTGTGATTCAACGTGCTGCCACTTAAAGCCGGTGATATGCATGTTCGCGCCGCGGGTGACTGTGAAAGCTGGCAACGTGATCAAAACGCACGAGCACGCGGACGATTTCAGAGAGTGGTGAGCCAATCGTGTTTGGAATTTCGAGCCAAACAAAGAGCCGCCACGCGATTAAAGCGTGACGGCTCATTGCAAGCTGCTGCTGTTTGGAGACAACAGCAAAAGGCTACTTAAGCTGAAAGACAGCACTGTCTATAACTTGACCGTTAATCTTGATGTCCACGCGATACGTGCCGACTCCAAGTGCACTCGCGCTCAGATTGTATATGTAGTGGCAGCTATCGATTCTGAAGTTTGAGCCGCTGTCGACGGAGCCGGTGTAAATGGACTCGTCGATGGGTCCGGTCGTCCCCCCGGCCGTTCGGGTCAGAGCGATAGTTGCCGGTGGCAGGTCACAGGTCGCTGCACTGCCTTGGGTCAGAGTGAACTTCACTGGAACGACCCCGCGCCTAACGCTAAACACACTCGACCCGTCTCCATTGATCGGTTGCTGAACCTGCCCAGCGTAGGGCGAGGGCACGGCCTGCACTTCAAATGCGCCGATGTCGATGCGACCATTTACCACGCGATTAAATCCCGTGCCACGCTGGTCGTAAACCATCGGTGGATTGAAACTATTTGGGTTGAAGTTCGTGTCGCCGGCATCAATGGCCGGGCTGCTCGTTAGGAGTGCATGGGTGAAGGTAGGACCTCCATTGTCCTGCAATGGCCCGAGCATCGGATCGGTGTTGATCTGGTCACCCATACCTGTCAAAAGGCCGCCGCCATTATCGTTGCTGAGGTTGTAGCCGTTCGAGGTGATGGTACCGGCATTGTAGATGTTTTCTCCCGAAGCGCCGCCGGTGTTCAGGATGGTATCCCCGATCGTAATCGTCGCGTGGTCGTTGAGGATGGCGCCGCGGATGCCGCCGGTGGCATTGACCGAGTTGCCGCTGAGAGTGCTGTTGTTGATCGTAAGCGTCGCGCCGCCGTACCTACCGTCATTATCGATGCCGCCGGCGGCACCGGCCGAGTTGCCGCTGAGGGTGCAGTTGCTCACCGTTAGGGTCGATTGGTCGTTGTAGGCGCCGCCGCCGACATCGGAGGAAACCACGCTACCGTTGGTGATGGTCAGGCCGGAAGTGCTGACGGTGACGGCGTTGGTGATATGAAACACGCGGCTAGCAGCGTTGCTATTCACCGCCAGATTGGCTGCGCCGGGACCAGAAATGCTAACACTCTTGTCCACTACCAGTTGGCCTGTGGTTAGCGTGATGGTGCCGGTGACTCCGAAGTCGATCGTGTCGCCCTCATTGGCGTCCGTGAGAGCCTGGCGCAATGAGCCGGGTCCGCTGTCATTGGTATTCATGACGGTGATGGTCGCTGCCTCAGTGCTGAGTGCGGTTAGGCACAATGCGCTCAAGCAGGTTGCAAACAGAATCCGGCAGGTATTTGAGTTAAAGATGCGCTGAGACATAAGTGTTTGCATCTGTGTGTTCATGGGTGTCATTCCTTTTTGTTTGGTTTTTAGTTGTGGGTTTGCTATTCGCTACCCGTTCCCGAAAAATTTTCTAAACAACTGAATTTTTTAACCGCGGATTACGCCGATTAAACGGATTTGGAACCGGAAATGAGTAGACGCGGCTGCGGCCCAACCGAAGGCTTAACCACCAATTGACACGAATGGACACGAAGGCTGCTTTGATCATTGCGACAACACTTCAACGAATCACGGGAGCGAAGTTCGGTCACTCAACTCGAAAGCCTAACAAGGAACGATCCCGAGGGCTTTCGGGGTCACTCCTTGGTTCGCGGTTAGGCCGAGGTTTTACGGTTTGTTCGCAACCACTCGCGGGGCAGGCTTGCTCATCTGAACCTGCGCGCTCACCTTTTCGATTTGCGCGGCTTGCTCCTTCACCGTCGCCAGGAGACCTGCGAGTCCTGCCTCTAATTTCTTCACCTTGCCCTGCTCTTCAGCAAACGCCTTGTGCTCTTTGAGGAACTCGTTCAGCAGCATGACGTTGATCGCGTTGTAGCGCACGCTCTCGATTTCGCCCTTTCCATTGCGGATCGCCAGGTTCGGGTCGATCTCAGCCACCTCCTCGGCAATCAGGCCATAGTCGAGAACCTGGTTGCGGTCGATCTCTTTCTTGTAACGATACGTAACAGGTTTGAGCTGATAAAGCGTGTCACTGGCATTATCCATCCCCTTGATGTCTTCTTTGTGACGTCGCGAGGAAGTGAGATGACCAGTAAGCCGGTATTTAAATCGATAGTAACAGTGTCGGCGAAACCGCCGCTTACCGACGTGGTGTTAATATTGTGGATGTAGGTGTGATAATTCTCGCCGGGATCGCGTGCCGTTTCGTGTTCACCGATATAGACATTCCCGATGCCCGTCCTCAGGCCGTAACCGGCGCGATCGCCAATTGCCGAATTTTCCATGCTGTCGGTCTCTCCATTGTCTGCACTCAGCGCCAACAGACCGAAAGCACAGTTGAAACTGCCGTCAACGTTATACAACATCGCCCTATCGCCCACTGCCGTGTTGCCGTCACCGCCCGAGCCGGTGCCCCACTCTGCACCAGTATAGCTAAGTGCCCGATAGCCGACGGCCGTGTTGGCGCCCTGGAGCTGGTACGAAGCGCCAGTTCTACTCGCGAGAGCTGCACTGCCAACAGCCACATTGCCACTGCCGGTGGTGTTGCTCTCGAGGGCGACATCGCCCATCGCTGTATTCTCCATGCCAGTGGCGTTGGCCGAGAGCGCGTCACCGCCAACGGCGATGTTCGACCAGCCACTTGCGTTATGCCCGAGGGCAGTAGTCCCCACGGCTACATTGAATGAACCAGTGGTGTTGTAGCCAAGCGCGCTATCGCCCAAGGCGTTATTGTACGATCCAGTCGTGTTCGAAAAAAGCGCGTAACTGCCGTTGGCGGTGTTGTCGCTACCCGTCGTGTTCGCCGACAGTGCGTGCCAACCGTGAGCAGTGATGTACTGCCCGGTTGTGTTGATGTTAAGCGCATCAACGTTCTCGGCCGCGCTGTTGTTATTTCGACGATCTTCACCGGAGGGTGTCGGTGTCGGTGTTGGTGTCGGCGTCGGCGTTGGACGCGGTGTCGCCAGCGCTTCTGGTGAAACAGCAGAGCAGGCAAGCGCGAGCGCGATGAAAGCCGGCCCCAAATGGTTTCGAAGCGGTTGTAGTGAAGTTTTGGTTTGTGTGTTCATGGGTGTCATTCCTTTTCTATTTGGTTTTTAGTTTGTAGTTTTTTGCTATTCGCTACATTCCCGGAAATTCGGGACGAAGTTCCCGGAAATTTTTCTAAACGACTGAATTTTTTAACCGCGAATTACGCGGATTAAATGGATTTCGAACCGGAAATGAGCAGACAACAACCTTAATTCCCGAAAAGAGCGTTGCAGTGCTGCCGTTTGAAAACCTCAGCCGCAATCCGGATAACGCTTACTTTGCTGAGGGCATCCAGGACGAGATCCTGACCCGGTTATCCAAAATAGCTGATCTCAAAGTGATCTCGCGCACATCCACACAGCATTACAAGAGTGCGCCTACAAATCTGCCTGAGATCGCAAAGCAACTTGGCGTGGCCCATATTCTGGAAGGAAGTGTGCAAAAGAGCGGCGAAGCCGTGCGCGTAAACGTGCAGTTAATCAAAGCAGCCAGTGATTCCCATCTTTGGGCCGAAATCTTTGATCGTAAACTGACCGACATCTTTTCCGTTGAGAGCGAGGTGGCTAAGATCATCGCCGATCACTTGCGGGCGAAACTTACTGGCCGAGAAGAGCAAGTCATTGCAGCCAAACCGACTGACAATCCCGAAGCTTACGATGCGTATCTGCGTGGGCTTGCTTACAGCCTGAAAACGGCCAACACAACTGCCAATGCTCTTAACGCGCAGAAATATCTCAGAGAAGCCGTGCGGTTGGATCCGAAGTTCGCCCTTGCTTGGGCGCTGCTGTCGTTCGTGGACGCGCGCGGATATCGCACCCAGTTTCTTCAACCGACGGTTGCGCTGCGTGAAGAGGCGCGGCAAGCAGCTGAAACCGCGCTAACTCTTCAGCCTAATCTGGGTGAGGCCATCTTGAGTACGGGCTTCTATCATTATGCCTGCCTGAAGGACTACGACACGGCTGTGCGTTACTTTGAGGAAGCACGCACGCTCATGCCGGATAGCAGCCGGATTCCGGAATCGCTGGCCTATGTCGCGCGGAAGCAAGGCGAGTGGGACCGGAGCGAGACGTACTTCAACGAAGCCGAGCGGCTCGACCCGCGGAATGTTTCCCTGCTTACCCAGCACGCACTTTCCTACAAGGATCGTCGTCTCTTCCCAGAAGCGTGGAGGAAGCTTGAGCAGATCGTAAATATTACACCGGACGACGTGGATACCATTGTGGAAAAGGCAGTGATCGCACAAGCAGAGGGCGACTTGCCGCGGGCCTCGGCTCTCCTAGCTTCAGTGCAACCGGCGGCCGACGACACCAATGCATTGGAAACACAAGCTTACCAATCGATCCTGGAGCGCCGGCCTGCACAAATCATTTCGCGGCTGAAGGAGCTACTAGCCAAGCCCGATCCAGCGCTGGGCTTTTACAAAGGCGAACTGAGATTTTGGCTAGGTTGGGCGCAGGAAATCGGCAGCGATCATGCGGTTGCCCAGGAAAGTTGGCGACAGGCACGCAGCGAACTGGAATCGTTCCTGAAAGAACAACCGGAAAATCACATCCTCCTTGGCGATCTTGCTTTGACTAATATGAGCCTTGGTGACAAGGCCGCCGCGCTCGCCCTATCGGAGCGGGGCATGACTGTGAACCCGACCGAGAAAGATGCGGTAGTTGGTCCCGCTTCGATTGAGTTTTTCGCCCGGGTGGCAGCGCAAACAGGAGAAACCGATCGCGCCATCACCGCTTTGCAGAAGCTATTATCGATATCTTATTCTGGGCCGCTTGGTCCCGGCGCTCCTCTTACTCCTGCATTGCTCCGGCTCGATCCGACGTTCGATCCGCTCCGGAATGATCCACGTTTTCAAACACTCGCTGCCTCGCAATCAACTACGAATCAACACCAATAAACACTAATCTGTTGTTATGAATTCGGGTTCACCTGTCACGCTGTAGGTCGGACTCGTAGTTTGCGGTCCCGGTTCTCCTCAAGCGGCAGTGGCCGTAATAACTCGCTAATCATCTACTTGAGCTGGAAGGTTGCGCTGCCTACAACTTGACCGTTGATCTTGATATCGACGCGATAAGTGCCGACTCCGAGCGCACTCACGCTCAGATTGTATATGTAGTGGCAGTTATCGATTCTGAAGTTTGAGCCTGTGTCGGCGGGGCCGGTGTAAATGGACTCCGTCGATGGGTCCGGTCGTTCCTCCCGCCGTTCGAGTCAGAGCGATAGTTGCCGGCGGCAGCACGCATGTCGCAACACCGCCCTGGGTCAAAGTGAAGTTCACTGGAACCACACCGCGCCTCACGTTAAAGACACTTGTTCCATCTGCATTGACCGGTTGCTGAATCTGCGCTGCGTAGGTGGGTGTAGGCGCCGGCTCAAAAGCAATCAATGAAGGCAGAAAGAGCGGACTTACAAAAGTGCTCCGCGTGCCATCGGGAGTAAATTTGTAGATCGAGCCGCTTCAACCACCGCAAAGGAATGGATGAGCCCTTCCACATGATCCGGGTTAAGAGCTTATGCGATTCATTCCACGCGCGCGAAGCACCTCGCGGGCTCGATCCCATAGCTAAGACGAGTGAATGCGACGTTAAGGCTCTCGTCTTCAAGGGCAGTGGCCTGTAATAACTCGACGTAACCTGAAAGCGGAAAATTGTGGGCAGCTGTTCCATTGAGCGATGCTAATCGCTCAGCTCGACAGTGCCGCTTTAACGCTTCAACGAATCAAGCTCGAATTGAGCAACGCTAGTCGCTCAATTCCACGTTCCAATAG
>WNFW01003784.1_pt1 | contig 10555 bp, 13 predicted proteins | sample 5400131 | NCBI WGS metagenome assembly WNFW01 (sample SAMN13153362, study PRJNA577476) | soil metagenome | isolation source: 20 cm soil or saprolite under grassland replicate 1 | place: USA:California | collected 2016-06-15
GATCAGCTCGGTCTCGTCGTCGGCCTCGAACAGCTCGAGGACGTCGATGAAGTCCGAGCCGACGATCGGGTCGCCGCCGATCCCGACGATCGTCGAGTTACCGAGGCCGGCCTGCTTCAGCTCGTTGCCGATCTGGTACGTGAGGGTGCCGGACTTCGACACGACGCCGATCGACCCGACGTCGAAGAACTGCGCCGGGATGATGCCCACGTTCGCCTTCCCCGGGGAGAGCACGCCGGGGCAGTTCGGCCCGACGAGGAGCACCCCCGCCTCGCGGGCCTTCCAGTAGGTCTTCAGCATGTCGTGGACCGGGATCCCTTCGGTGATCGCGATCACGGTGCCGATCCCGGCGCCGATCGCCTCGTCGATCGCCGCCGCGGCGAAGCGCGCCGGGACGAAGATCATCGACGTGTTGGCGCCCCGGTCGGCGGCGGCCTCGGCGATCGAGTCGTAGACCGGGACGCCGTCGACGTCCTGGCCGCCCTTCCCCGGAGTGACGCCGGCGACGAGGGCCGTGCCGTAGTCACGATTCCGCAGGCCGTGGAAGCTTCCCTCGCGGCCGGTCAATCCTGAGACCACGAGCTTGGTGTTCTCGTCGACGATGATCGACATGCGCGTCAGCAGACAGCAGACAGCAGACAGCAGACCTCGGTGTCCGGCCTCTGCGGTCTGCGGTCTGCGGTCTGCGGTCTCATCCCCCTGCCAACTCCACGACCGTCTCCGCGGCCCCCAGCATCGTCTTCTCCTGGTGGAGGGTCGGCAGATCGGCCTCGGCGAGGAGCCGCAGGCCCTCCTCCGCGTTCGTCCCGTCGAGCCGGACGACGAGGGGGACGCCGATCTCGATCTGCTTCGACGCCTCGATGATCCCCTTCGCGATCTCGTCGCAGCGAGTGATGCCGCCGAAGATGTTGAAGAGGATCGCCCGCACCTTCTCGTCCGACGCGATCACCTCGAGCGCGTTGACGATCGCCTCGGCGCGCGAGCCTCCGCCGGCGTCGAGGAAGTTCGCCGGCCGGCCGCCCGCCTGAGCCACGACGTCGAGCGTCGCCATGCAGAGGCCGGCGCCGTTGCCGAGGATGCCGATGTCGCCGTCGAGCTTGACGTAGGTGATGCCCCTTTCCTTTGCCATCCGCTCCTGCGGGTCCTCGGCGGAGACGTCCCGGAGCTCGGCGAGGTCGGAGTGGCGGAAGAGCGCGTTGCCGTCGATGGTCACCTTGGCGTCGAGCGCGATGACGCGGCGGTCGGCGGTGACGATCAGCGGGTTCACCTCGATCAAGGTCGCGTCCTCGGCGATCGCCACCTCGAAGAGCTTGGCCAGCATCTCGGCGACGTCACCGCGCACGTCCTCGTCGATCCCCGCCCGCTCGGCGAGCTCGCGGCCGACGCGGGGATCGAGGGCGCCATCGGAATCGACGTGGCGCCGGACGAGCGCGTTCGGATCGCGCTCCGCCATCTGCTCTACATCCATGCCGCCCATCGCCGACAGCATCGCCAGGAGCTTCTTCTCGGAGCGGTCGAGGATGACCGAGGCGTAGAGCTCGGCGGCGATCTTGGACGCCTCCTCGATCCACACCTCGTGGACCGTGAAGCCGCGGATGTCCATGCCGAGAATCGCCTGAGCGTGCTGGCGCGCCTCGTCGCGGCTGCTTGCGACCTTGATCCCGCCCGCCTTGCCCCGCTTTCCGGTTCGCACCTGCGCCTTCACCACGCAGGGGTATCCGACCTCGTCGGCCGCCGTCGTCGCCTCCTCCACGCTCGCAGCGTGGCGACCCTTCGGGACCGCGAGGCCGTGCCTGGCGAAGAGCTCCTTGCCCTGGTACTCGAGCAGGTCCACGGGCGCGCGGAGCCTATCCGAGAGCGCGTCTTCGCCGGGAGCCCCGGCCGGGGGCGGGCGGGCGGACTCTAGAATCCCGCGGCCGCCGATGCCGCTTCCAGCGCGCAATACGATCAACTGGGTCACCACCGACTGCTACGGAACCCTGATCGACTGGGAGAAGGGGATCGGCGAGACGTTTCGCGCGGAGGCGGCGAAGGACGGCCTCAGCATCGACGAGCCGGCGCTGGTGAAGCGCTTTCTCGAGGTCCAGGCCGAGGTGATGAGCGGCTCCTACGAGCTCTACGCCGAGGTGCTGCGCCGCACCGCTGTCCGGGTCGCGGAGGAGATCGGCTGGGAGATCGAGCCCTCGCGCGCGCAGTTCCTGCCCGACAGCGTCGCGCGCTGGCAGCCGTTCCGGGAGGCAAACGCCGCGATGGACCGGCTCGCCGGGCGCTACGCGGTCGGCATCGTCTCCAACATCGACGACAAGCTGCTCGGCGTCTCGCGGCGGCACCTGCGCACCGAGCTCGACCTCGTCGTGACGGCCCAGCAGGTCCGCAGCTACAAGCCCGACCCGGCCCACTTCCGCGAGTGCGCGCGGCGGATCGGCGGCAAGAAGGGATGGGTCCACATCTGCTCCGGCTACGACACGGACGTGGCGCCGCTCCTGAAGATGAACGTGCCGGTCATCTGGGTGAACCGCCACGGCGAGAAGCTCGAGGGGCGAAAGCCGCCCACCGCCCAGGTGAAGAACTTCCGCGAGGCGGCGAAGAAGCTCGGGGCCTGATGGGAGCGCGACCGGGGACCGTCGCGGGAGCGGCGCCGCCGTTCCGCGACACTGCCGACGAGGCTATGACCGCCCGCGCTCACGAGCGGTTCGCGGGGGACCGCCGGCGGGTGCGGCGCCGCCCGCCGCGGGGCGGGGCGCTGCCGAACCTGATCGTGATCGGGGGCCTCAAGTGCGGGACGACGAGCCTTCACCACTACCTCTCGCTCCATCCAGAGGTGGCGACGTCCCGCCCGAAGGAGCTCAACTTCTTCGTCGCCGAGCTCAACTGGGAGCTGGGCCGCGATTGGTACGCGTCGCACTTCGATCCAACCGCGCCCGTGCGCGGCGAATCCTCGCCCCACTACACGAACCGGCCGCGCTTCGAGGGGGTCGCGCAGCGGATGCGCTCCGTCCTGCCCGACGCGCGAATCGTCTACATGGTCCGCGACCCGATCGACCGCCTGCTCTCCCACTACCTCCACAACGTCGGCGGGGGCTACGAGGACCGGTCCCTCCCCGACGCGCTCGCCGACGATCGCTCCGCCTACTGGCAGCGAAGCCGCTACGCCTACCAGCTCGAGCCTTACCTCGAGGCGTTCGGGACGGAGCGGGTCGCGGTCGTCGCGCGCGAGGAGCTCCTGCGGGAGCGCGCAGCGACGATGCGGCGCGTTTACGAGTTCGTCCACGTGGATCTCGGCTTCTCCTCCCCCGAGTTCGACCGCGAGTGGGAAACCGGGGCGGCCAAGGGCTCCGGCGGGTTCCGGATCATGGACCGAGCGGTCCGGCTGCCCGGTCTCCGCGCGCTCGACCGCAACTTCGATCGCCTGCCAGATCGGCTGCGCTGGCTCGTCGAGCGGATCGTCCACGATCCGGAGGCCGGCTCCGCGGCAAAGCCGGAGCTGCCGGGCGCGCTCCGCGAGCGGATGGAGGAGTTCTTCCGCCCCGAGGTCGAGCGCCTGGAGGAGCTGGTGGGACGCCTGTTCGGCTGGCTTCCCGCCGCTGAGCGCCAACGCTAAGGTCTCGCATCGCGATGGACCCGAGGAACGTCGTTCTCGCGATCGGGCGGACCCGGATAGCGGTCGGCCTGGCCGCGCTCGTGGCGCCCAGGCTGGCCACGCGGATGATGTTCGGCCGGGGCAGCGACAGCGACGCGGCCACCCTCTTCGCGCGGATGCTGGGCGGTCGCGATCTCGCGCTCGGCCTCGGGGTGGTGATCGCCGTGGATCGCGGCGCCCCCCTGCGCGGCTGGCTCGAAGCCGGGGCGCTCGCGGACGCCATCGACTGCACAAGCGCGCTCGCCGCTCGCGACGCCCTCCCGGCGCGGACCGTCGCCGGGGCCGCCGCCACTTCCGGAGGCGCGGCGATCGCGGGTCTGTGGCTCTCCCGCCAGGTGCACCCGCCCCCTCCGGCGGAACCCGGTCAGCCGGAAGCAACGGTCACGGGACATCCGTCCTGAGGGGACGCCCGGCCGGTTGGCACGCGGACTCGCAGCACCTCATAACCTCCTCGCATGCGAATCGCGGTCGCGGCCGATGAGCGCATCGGGATCGCGGAGACGGTGCTCGACGAGCTGCGCCGCCGCGGCCACGACCCGATCCCGCACGGCGCGCTCGCGGACGCGGAGCGCGATGATTGGGCGTGGGCGAGCGCGGCGGCGGCTCGCGACGTAGTCGAGGGGCGGGCCGAGCAGGCGATCGTCTGCTGCTGGACCGGGACGGGCGCCTCGATCGCGGCCAACAAGGTGGAGGGGGCGCGGGCGGCGCTTTGCGGCGACGGCGCCACCGCCGAGGGCGCGCGCCGCTGGAACGACGCCAACGTCCTCGCGCTCAGCCTGCGCGCGACCTCCGAGGCTGAGCTCGCCGAGATCCTCGACGCCTGGTTCGCGACCGAGCGGAGCGCGGAGCGAAGCGACCGCGAGAACGTCGCCCACCTGGCCGAGCTTGAGAGTGGCTGAGCGGCGCTTGCGCCGCCTCGTTCCCGACCAGGCGGAGACGACGATCGAGGATGCGGTCGCCTCGCTCGACTTCGTCGGCCGGGCCTACGAGGACCGGCCGTACGTCATCACCAACTTCGTCCTTACCCTCGATGGGCAGGCGACGATCGGCGGCCGCTCGGGGACAATCGGCAGCGACTCCGACACGGCGATGCTCGTCGGCCTTCGCACCCGAGTCGACGCGGTGATGATCGGGGCCGGCACGATGCGGACCGAGCGCTACGGACGCGTCGTCGCCGACCCGGCAAACCGGGACCGCCGCGAACGGGACGGTCTGCCCAACGACCCGCTGATGGTGCTCGTCTCGGGGCGCCTCGATCTGCCCTGGGACGCGCCCCTGTTCACCGCGGGATGGGGGCGGATCCTCATCTTCACCTACTCCGATGCCGACCCTCCGCCGACAGCGACGAAGCTGCGGGTCGAGCGCCACGAGGGCGCCATCGACCTAGCCCACGCGCTCTCCCAGCTTCGCCGCGACCGCGGCGTTCGCGCGGTGCTCTGCGAGGGAGGGCCGCGTCTTCACGCCCAGCTGATCGACGCCGGACTGGTCGACGAGCTGTTCGTCACGCACGCCCCGAAGCTTGCCGGGGGTACCGGCCCGGGGCTGGTGTCCGGGCTGGCGGAGCGCGAGCGCGCGCTCGAGCTCGCCTCGCTGTCGCTCGAGCCGGCGACCGGCGAGCTCTTCGCCCGCTACCGCACCACCGGCGCGCGGTAGGCGCCTTCCGCGCCCCTTACGCCGGCACCGGCACCGGTGTGGCGATCTCGCCCTCCTCGGTCGGGATGAGGCCCTGGCGCTCGACGCGGTCCTCCCCGCGGCGGAGCATCCGCATCAGCAGGATCGCGGCGCCGAGGATCGCCGAGGTCGCGAAGCTCACCTGCACGCTCAGCAGGCCCTCGCGGGTCCAGTAGACGTCCCGCAGGTCGAGGAGCAGCGCCGCCTCGTCGAAGGTGAGCCCGATCCCGGCCCCGAACGGGACGGCCAGCAGGCGCTTGGCGCGCTCACTCTCCGCCACGAGCGCCGCGCTCCCCGATCCGAACGCGATCAGGATCCCGGGCACGAAGTGGTGGATGTGGCGCCCTCGCAGGCGGACGTTGCCGAACGGCCACCATCCCCCGCGGATGCCGGCGGTCGAGAAGCGCATGAGCGCGAACGCGCCCGTGAAGCCGGAGAGGATGTTGAACAGGGCCAGCTCCCCGCGCGAGGCCGCGCCGAAGCCCTCGATGACGACGGTCACGGTGTCCTGCGTCGCCTGCCCGGCCGCGCCCAGCGCGGAGGCGGGGCTCGGCGCCGCGGGCGCCTCGCGGATGCGCCGCCGCGCGAGCCGGAATCCCTCTCCCCCGAGAACGCTGCCGGCGGTGGCGAGCGCGAGGACCGCAAGCCCGTAGGTGATGCGGTCGGCGCGGGCGCCGTTGCCGTTGCTGAGCGCCCGCTTGACCGGCTCGAGTGCGCTGGCGGCGCCTCTCATCGCGCCCAATGATGGCGCTAGCTAGAGACGGACCAGATGCGGCGCCTCGATCCCGCGCGTAATGCCTCGCAGGTCGAGCACCAGCGGCGCAGCGCCGACGACGCGCTCGTAGTCGACCTCGCGGTGGGCCGTCACGACGCAGGCGAGGTCGGCGGCGGCGAGGGCTTCATCGAGCGGCATCGACGAGAGGCCGAGCTCCGGCACCTGCGAAACGTGCGGGTCGTGGTAGGCGACCTCGGCCCCCCGCTCGCGGAGCAGCCGGATCATCTTCAGGGCCGGCGCCTCGCGAAGGTCGCCGACGCCGGCCTTGTAGGCCACTCCCAGGAGCAGCACCCGCGAGCCGCGAACGGGCTTGCCGACGTCGTTCAGCGCCCTCACGATCCGCTCCACGCAAAAGTGCGGTTGCGCCTGGTTGATCTTCCCTGCGAGCTCGATGAACTCCGTGTAGAAGTCGTGCTCGCGGGCCTTGTAGGCAAGGTAGAACGGATCGACCGGCATGCAGTGCCCGCCCATGCCCGGCCCGGGCTCGAAGCGCATGAATCCAAAGGGCTTGGTGGCCGCGGCGTCGATCACCTCCCACACGTCGATCCCCAGGCGGTCGCAAAGCTGGGCGAGCTCGTTCACGAGGGCGATGTTCACCGCCCTGAAGACGTTCTCCAGGAGCTTCGCGAGCTCGGCGGCCTCGAGGGTCGAGACGGGCACGACCTGGTCGCAGATCCGCCCGTACACGGCTGCCGCGCGGTCGCGGCAGGCGGCGGTGAGGCCGCCGACGACCTTGGGCGTCTCGCCGATCGGGTGTCCGGAGCGCCCTGGATCGATCCGCTCGGGCGAGTACGCGAGATTGAAGTCCCGTCCGGCGGCGAGGCCGGACTCCTCGAGGATCGGAGCCACGCGCTCCCGGGTCGTGCCGGGATAGGTGGTCGACTCGACGACCACCAGCCGTCCCTCGTGAAGCACCCGCGAGAGCCCGGTCGCGGCGCCGATGAGGTAGGCGAGATCGGGCTCGCGATGCTCGGTGAGCGGCGTCGGGACGCAGATCAGGATCGCCTCGCAACCGGCCAGCGCGCGGTAGTCGTCGGTGGCGGTGAAGCGCGGCGCGAGCGCTCGCAGCCGCTCCGAGGTCACATCCTCCACGTCGCTGTCGGAGCGCCGGAGGCGGTCGACCTTCGCGCTGCTCTGGTCGACGCCGACCACCTCGTCGCCCGACTCCGCGAAGGAGACGGCAAGGGGGAGCCCGACGTATCCGAGTCCGACGATGCCGATCTTCATCGGGTGCGGAGTCTACGAACCGACAACGCGCACGGGTGAAAATCCGCAAACAGCGGGTAATGCACCTGCGCGTAGCCGGAGCAAACTGGCTAGAAAGCCTTGACCGGCGCATTGGGACCGACGTGCCAGATAGGATCAATGTGATGAAGCGCTTGCTCGTCCCCTGGGCTCTGGGGGTTAGCGCGGCCCGGCATCTCGCCTGGTACGTGAGCTACCAGGTCACGGGCGAGCCGCGGTCGCGGGGCTGACGCAGCCCTCACCCGCCTCCCGCGGTTGAATGCCGCCACGCGGGGTAGCCGCACGCCATGGCAACTCCGGAACGAGACGCCGACGAGCGCGAGCGCTTGCGCCGCGCCCGTGAGGTGAGCCAGCGCCTGCCGGCCGGTCTCGAGGACGGCGGACGCGACGAGGCGCTCGAGCACGCGACCGAGGTCCACCCCTCAGGCACTCGTGCCGATCACCGGCACAGCGCGCCCGGGACCGCGATCCCCGGCGCGCCGCGCCCGGCGGCCGAGGGGGATAGCTCCGAGCCGTCGTCGCCGCGCGTTGAGCGTCGCTGACGCGGCTGCGGCCGCGGCGGCCGGGATGGGCGCCGGCGCTGCGAACGCGCTCGCGGGCGCCGGCTCCCTGATCACGTTTCCGACCCTCGTGGCACTCGGCGTGCCGGCGCTCTCGGCCAACGTGACGAGCACGGTCGGGCTCATCCCCGGGGCGGTCGGCGGCTCGATCGGCTAACGCGAGGAGCTTGCGGACCAGCGATCGCGAGTGGCCCGGCTCGCGCTGCCGGCTCTGGCCGGCGCCGTGGCCGGCACCGTTCTCCTCCTGATCACCTCGAACTCCACCTTCGAGCTCATCGTGCCCGTGCTCGTGGCTCTCTCGTGCCTCCTGCTCCTCCTCGAGCCGCGGCTGGGGCATCGGGTGCGCGGCCGTGGGAACGAGCGCTCGCCGCTGCTCACCGCGGGCCCGATCGCAGCCGGGGCGTACGCCGCCTACTTCGGCTCAGCCGTCGGCATCATGCTGATCGCCCTGCTGACGCTGTTCGTCGCCGATGCCATCCAGCGGCTCAACGCGGTGAAGATCGTCCTCGCCGGGCTCGCGAACCTGCTCGCGGCCCTCGCCTACGCTTTCCTCGCCCCGGTCAACTGGCCGTTCGCGGTCGCGCTCATGGCGTCATCGCTGATCGGCGGCCAACTGGGCTCCCAAGCCGCGCGCCGGATCGCGGGTGACGCTCTGCGGGTCGCCATCGCCGTCGCCGGCCTCGTCGTCGCGGTCATCCTCGGGGTCGAGTTCTACGGCGGGTAACGCTCGACGGGCGGGGCACTGTTCCGAGGTTGCGGCGAAACACGCAGTGGGCCGTGAAGGACGGCGGTTTACGCGCGGCTCACTCCGTCGCCTCGATGGCCACGGCATCCTCCCCGACGATCGAGCGGGTGCGCTCAGCCGGGAGTCGCAGCCTGTAGGCGCCGGCGTAGACGACGGCGCTCACCGCAAGCAGCACGGCAGCGCCGCTTCCGAGCTCCAGCACTCCCTGCCCGTGCCCGTAGGAGCCGAGGTAGGAGACGAGCGCCAGCGCTCCGAGCCACGGCAGGACCCACGCTCCAGCGACCCAATCCATCGGCGGCAGCTTGTCCCGCCTGAAGGCGAACTGCAGCGCGAGCAGGGCGAGACCGATGAGGACCGCGACGAAGAGCTTCCAGTTCGTATGCCATCCCGCCCAGTAGACGATCATGTTCGCGGAGAAGAAGCCGAGGAACGGGATGACGTGCCCGCCCGGCAGCCGGAACGGCCGCTCTTGCTCGGGAAGCTGCCGCCGAAGCGCCGCCCATACCAGGGGGCCGCTGCCGAACGAGAGGACGGTGGCCGACGTGATGAACGTGACGAGCTTCTGCCAGCCCGGAAACGGCAGGAAGAAGATCAGGCCGACCACGAACGCCAACACCAGGCTGACCCAAGGAACGCCGCGTTGGCTCGTCCGCTCTAGCCCCTCGGGGGCATTGCGGTTGCGAGCGGTCGCATACGAGATCCGCGCCGTCGCCGTGGTGTAGATGAGGCCGGTGTCGGCGGGAGAGATCACCGCGTCGACGTAGAGGATCGTCGCGAGCCAGGAGAGGCCGATGATCCCTGCGATCCCGGCGAGCGGGCCGAAATCGTTTGCGAAGGTGAGGCTCGCCCAGCCGTGGCTGAGCCGGCCGCTGGGAGCGGCGCCGAGGAAGGCGAGCTGAAGCAAGACATAGATCGCGCCGCAGATTGCGACTGCGCCGATGACCGCGAGCGGCACGTTCCGGCGCGGGTTGTCCGTCTCCCCGGCTAGCTCGACGCCCTGGCGAAAGCCGAGGTAGCTGAAGACGATCCCGCCGGCGGCGATCGCGGCGAAGACGCCGTGGGCGCCGTAGGGCGCGAAGCCACCGAAGTCGCTCAGGTTGCCTCCGTGGAACTGCGTGAGGAGGAAAGCGATGACGACGAGCGAGATCACGAGGATCTTCCAGCTCACGATGACGTTGTTGGCCCGGGCGAACCACCGGATGCCCATGAGGTTCACCCAGCAGAAGATGGCCATCAACACGACCGCGACCGCGTATCCGAGCGGGAAGGTCAGGACCGGATTTCCGCCGCTGCCAGCGGCCGTATGTGTGAGCCCGCCGATGTAGTTTGAGGCGTACTGAATCGCCGCCTCGACCTCGATCGGGGCGACACTCGCGGCGGCCAGCCAGGTGATCCAGCCCATCACAAAGCTCGCGAACGAGCCGAACGAGTAGTGCGGGAAGCGGACCACACCGCCCGAGACGGGGAACATCGTCCCCAATTCCGCGTAGGTGAGGCCGATCAGCATGATCATAAGGCCGCCGATGGCCCACGAGAGGATGGACGCGGGCCCAGCGATGATCGAGGCGTTGAGCGCGCCGAAGAGCCACCCCGACCCGATCACGGACCCGACTCCGGCGAACAGGAGCCCGACCGGGCCGATGTGGCGCCTCAGCGCCGTGCCGGCGTCGCCCGCGGTCGCTCGTGGTGACTCGGCCGCCTGGGCCTGACTGGCCATGACTCCACCTCCCAATCGTGTAGGAGGTCTAGTACCCGTCGATGCCACCCTGCCACACAACCCGCGGCGCAATCGGCGCGCCGAGAGTGGGCCGTGAAGGACTCGAACCTTCAACCTTGGGATTAACAGTACGTCATTTGCAGGTCTTTTTTAGGTCTGTGAGCGGCTTGGAAGTGCTCTTGGATCACCTCGAATCACCTCA
>WNFW01009704.1_pt1 | contig 10555 bp, 8 predicted proteins | sample 5400131 | NCBI WGS metagenome assembly WNFW01 (sample SAMN13153362, study PRJNA577476) | soil metagenome | isolation source: 20 cm soil or saprolite under grassland replicate 1 | place: USA:California | collected 2016-06-15
AGAACATAAGTCATCGCTTGATCGGGCAGCGCGATGTAGTGTCGGAAGTAAATGAAGATGAGCGCGATGGGCGGCAGCGTGACGAACGTGTAAACCAGGCGGCCGCTCATAAAAATGCTGAAGCGATAAGCGAGATAACTCATCGGTTTCGTGAGAAGCGAATTGATCTGTCCCTCGCGAATGTCGGCGGCGATTTGCCATTCATCTTCCGTGGGCGTGACGAGATTGCTGACCAGAAGCGTGAGCAAATAATAGTAAATCATCGAACCGTAATCGTACCCGTGAAGGCCACCGCCGCGTTCCTTGAAAATGGCGCGCCAGAGAAAAACCGTGCCCGCCAGCGGAATCAATCCGAAGAGGGCGCGCAGAAAATAATTCCAGCGATATACGAATGTGTTCTGGAGCCCGATGTTAAAAACCGAGATGTACTTGTCGATCTTCACGCACGCAATTTTCGTTTGCGGTCGTTTGGAACTCAAGCCCTTCGATCAATTGCAGTCCTTGAGCGCCTAATTGTTGCACCGCTCGCCTCGCGATTCACGCAGGTTGGAAAGCCCGCGTGCCGCACATGCAAGATGCCTATGTGCCGACCGCAGCGTTTTTCTGCGCGAGTTCCACGGCGAGATTGATCGCAGCGATCATGCTGTCAGGACGGGCGATGCCTTTGCCTGCGATCTCGAACGCGGTGCCGTGATCGGGGCTGGTGCGCGGGAAAGGGAGACCGAGGGTGACGTTCACACCTTGGTGAAACGCGTGCAGTTTCAGCGGGATCAACCCTTGATCGTGATACATGCAGAGAACGGCATCGAATTCACCTTCGATCGCACGATGAAAAACGGTGTCGGGGGAATGGGTACCGGTGAATCGTGATCGGTGATTCGTGACCGGTGATTGGTTCAATTCGGCAATTGCAGGGGCAATGATTTCGATTTCTTCGCGCCCGATCCTGCCAGATTCACCAGCGTGTGGGTTCAGACTCGCGACGGCGATGCGCGGTGCGCCCGTCACAGGACGATTACTCTTCGGAACTTGACTGCTTAAAGCAGTCAAGTTTCCGAGGTCATCGAGCTCCAGTGATCGGCATTGGAGAAACTCAGCGAGCAACAAACCGACACGGACAATCTCCGATTGCTTGAGTGCGCTTGGAACGTTGCGCAATGGAATATGGGTGGTAACGAGTGCGACCGTGATTTTTCCGCCGGTCAAACACATCGCGAAATTTTTCACGCCGCAGCGCTCGGCGAAAAATTCCGTTTGTCCGGGGAACTTGAAACCGGCTGCGTACATGCGCGCCTTGTGAATCGGGCCGGTCACGACGGCATCGAGTTCACCGCGCCGAGCGAGCAAGACCGCTTCCTCCAGCGCCGCTCCGGCCGCGCGAGCAGTTTTAAGCGTCGGCTGGCCTAACGAGCAATCCGGATATTTCCCAGTGACCACATACTCGGCAGCGGTTGGCAGAGCTTTTGAATTTAGCGCGGCTTGAACGATTTCCGGGCCGATGCCCGCGCAATCTCCGAGCGTGATGCCGATGCGCGGTTGCATCGCACATTGTCACGGAAGTTATGTGTCTCCGCAACGAACACTCGTCATCGTGGTCCTGCTCGTGATGGCAATCGAGTTTTTTGGACCGAGCACGAGCGCGAAGCGAACATTCAACGACCAATCCAACACCGAACATCGAAATTCGAACTTCAGAACGTCCGAATGTAAGCCTTCGCGCGCAAACCGGCAATCCAGCGTTCCTGCAAGCCTTGCGCCTCCACTTGGATTAGTTTCTTCTCGATATCAGATCGGACTTCTGCGAGTGAACGGGTCGTGCCGCCATGCTTGTCCTCCACCTTGAGGATGTAATAATTGCCGGCGTAATCGATGATGTTGCTAATTCTGCCAACCGGCATGTTGAAGGCGATCTTTTCCAGGGCGGGCGCGAGCGTTTTGCGCTCGATCCAGCCCCAGTCGCCGCCCAAATCGCGGGTGCTGTCTTCGGAATAGACCTGCGCCATGCGGTCGAACTCTGCGCCGCTTGCCAACTTGCCGAGCACTTCTTCAGCCATCGCTTTCTGTGCCGCGGAATTTCCGGTATCGGCGTGAGCGGGAATCATGATCATGCGCAGTTTGACCTGCTCTTTGGAGGTGAATTCTTCGCGATGCTTCTTGTAGTAGTCTTCTATTTTCGTGGGTGGAATGACCATGCTCGTCTTGACGTTTTTACTGCGCATCGCCTGCACGATTATTCTCTCCATTTCCTTTTCCTTGAACTCGCCCACCGTGTAACTCTCCGCCTCGAGTGTCTTGATAAACGTATTGCGATCTCCGCCGAAGGACTCCCGGATGATGTCGTGCATTCGTTGGTCCACAATATGATCCGGGATCTGAAAGCTTTCTTTTTTGAATGCCTGGATGATAAGCCGCCGATCCATCAAATCTTTCAAAGCCGCCTGTCGCACTTCCTTAAGTTTATTTTCCAGCTCCCCGCCAGTGTATTGTGAACGCAGCAACTTCTCCCGTGGCGCAGACAAAGCGCGGACTTGCGAGAACGTGATCACGTCCCCATTCACAACCGCAGCGATACCGTCCACGACTTGGGCCTCCTGATGCTCCTGGGCGAACGCAGAGCAGCAAAGTGGCAATAGAGCAAGCCCGGAAACTGCCAGGAAGGTGTTGGCAAACCTACGCATCATGTGTCTCATAGTTTGTTAATCAACTCCAGAATCTCCCTGAGGTGCTGTTCGATTTTGGTTCCAATTAAACGGGGGAATTTGCCCGCGACAAGTATAAAATCTCCGCCCCGGGTCAACATCAATTTGCGTTCGCGCACTTCGACGCGGCTCACCCCGGATTTTGCCGCAGCGAGCTTGATTTCGGTGAGAAGAAACAAATTGTCAACCGCCGTCGGGAATGAGCCAAAGCGATCGCGCCAATCGCGCCGCAGGCGATCGAGCTGCTCATGTGTAGTGATTTGCGCAATATCGCGATACGCTCGGATGCGGAGGGTTGCGTCGCTGATAAAACTGCTGGGCACAAAGGCGGGCACGCGCCCGTTAGTAGAAGGAAGGACTCGTCGCTTGTCTTGGTGGGAGAGCGGCGAGGTATCGCTTCTACTTTGCACGAACTGGGCTTCATTGGTGGCGACGAAATCGAGGCGCAGATCGACATCAAGCCGGAGCAGTAGTTTCTCACCTTTGAGTTGCCCAACCGCCTGCTTGAGCAACTGGCAGTATAAATCGAAACCAACCGCCATAATGTGGCCGCTTTGCGCCGTGCCCAGAATGCTGCCCGCGCCGCGGATCTCCAGATCGCGCATCGCGATGCGAAAGCCGGCGCCCAGTGAGCTGTATTGCTTGATGGCGCTGATCCGCTTACGCGCTGCGCCAAGTGTCATCATTTCGCGCGGGAGAAGCAGATAGGCGTACGCTTTGTGCTCGGCCCGGCCGACGCGTCCGCGCAGTTGATAGAGATCGGCGAGACCAAATCTGTCGGCGCGATCGATGATAATGGTATTGGCGTTAGGGATATCGAGACCGCTTTCGATAATCGTCGTGCAAACCAGCACGTCGATCTTACCGGCGATGAATCGCGCCATGACCGCTTCCAGTTCGTCCGAATCCATCTGGCCGTGGCCGATCTCGACCCTGGCCTGTGGGCAAAGATGAACAACGCGATCGCGTGCGCGCGAGATCGTTTGGACACGGTTGTGCAAGAAGAAAACCTGACCTTGACGCTCGAGTTCGCGATTGATCGCATCGCGAATGATCCGCTCATCGTAGGCGGACACAACCGTCTCTACCGGCAGGCGGTTGAGCGGCGGTGTCTCAATCGTGGACATGTCTTTGACGCCAACGAGCGAAAGATAAAGCGTGCGCGGGATTGGCGTGGCGGAGAGCGTCAGGAGGTCGACAAGTTTAAACAGCTCTTTGAATTTCTCTTTGTGCAGAACGCCAAAGCGTTGCTCCTCGTCGATTACCACCAGGCCGAGATCTTTGAAAACGACATCGCCGGAGATAAGCCGCGCGAGAACCGCGACCTGTTTCCCGTCCATAACTGCTTTGAACGCGGCCCGAATTGCGACTTCCGTTTTGCCGAAGCCGACATCGCCGCAGATCAAGCGGTCCATCGGTTGGGGGCGCTCCATGTCGATTTTTGTATCGATGATCGCCTTCATTTGATCCGGCGTTTCGCGAAAAGGAAACGAATCCTCAAATTCCGCCTGCCATCCTGTGTCAGGGGCAAACGGGTGACCGGGATGCGTCTGCCGTTCCGCCTGAAGTGCGAGCATTTTGCCGGCGTAATCGAAAATGGAAGCCACGGCGTTTTTCTTGGCGCGCGTCCATTTCGCGTCCCCGAGCGAACTGAGCTGCGGCGACTTTTTGCCGACACCAACGTAACGCGAAACCAGATAGGCTTGTTCGAGCGGGACGTAGACTTTTGCTTCGTTGGCAAACTCGAGCGCGAGGACTTCCTGAGTTCCATCTTCTGTAGTGACAGCCGTGTCGGCTGTGCTTTCTGATGAAGCAGGCGACACGCCTGCCTCTACAGCGTGCGGAGACTTTGCAAGACGGATGAGACCCAAAAATCTCCCGATGCCATGTTCGACGTGGACAACGAGATCGCCCTCGGCCAGTTCGCTGAAATCAATCTGTGTACGGTGACGTTCCGCGCGACGCAGGCGTCGCCGCGGATGGGCGGCGAACCGTCCGAATAATTCCGCGGCCGACAGCACGACCAGATTGGCCGCCGGGAAACAAAATCCGCGCGCGAGAGTTCCTTGGACAAGATCGATGTCTTCAGTGGCGTTCTCCATGATCTCGCGAAAGCGCCCGATCTCGCCTTCGGTCTGAAAATAAATGACGATTTTCGCTTTGTTCGCGCGCCATTCCTTTAAGTGCGCGATAAACTGTGCGCGTTTCGCTTCCGCGAGCACGAGATCGCCGATCGCGAACTCGCCGACTTCGGAGTCCTGGAACGCACCGCTGAAATCTTCCGGACCAAACTCAATCCAGCCCTCGCTGATTTGAATGTGCGCGCTGGAACTTTTTTCCGGTTCGATATCGATCTGAAGATGATCGGGTGCCAGATAATCACGGACTGTGCCGCTTTGATCCTCAATCGGCCCCAGCAAAATATCGACCGAATCCAAATCGCGGAGCGAAGTTTGGGTATCGATGTCAAACTCGCGGAGCGATTCAATTTGGTCGCCAAAAAATTCCAAACGTACCGGTAACGGCGCTTGCCGCGAATAAAGATCGACAATGCCGCCGCGCAGAGCGAATTGTCCGCGGGTTGTGACTTGCGCCACGCGTTCATAACCAGCGCCGGCGAGTTGTTCGAGAAAACGTTCCATCTTTTCGTTTGCCCGGCGCTGAAGCTGAACGATTGCGGATTGGAGGCCGCCGCGCCTCGGCGCAGCCTGATCGAGACTTGCCCGCGTTGCGACAATCAGACGCGGACTGGCCTCGCGCTCGACTTCCGTGAGCACCGCGATCCGTTCCGCTGCAATTTCCGGGTCAGACAAAATATTTTCGACGGCGGCGAACTCGGCTTCCGGCAGGAAAAGCGCAGTGGGATACCAGTTGAGCAAGCTCTCGTAGAGCAGTTCCTGGGAATGAACACTGGGACAGAAGACCCAAATGGTCTTGCCGATCTTACGCGCGATAGCGGCGACGAGAAATGCCTGCGCCGGCTCGATGACGTGCGAGAACTGCACTGGCCATTGCGCTTTCTCGATTGCGCGAAGTTTGCGCGCAATTGGCTCGCTATTAGCAACGATTTCCAGAAGCTCTGTGCGTGCCGATTTTTGCACCGGTTAGGTGTCGCCGAAAAGAGGCGAAAATTCAAAGCTGCTCGCTGGAGCAGCTTTAGATCCAATGATTAGAGCTTCCTGCCGATGGCTGCCGCGACGGCGCGGAGACGTGGAACAAGATCGGCAAAAATTTCCGGGGTGAGCGCCTGATCGCCGTCGCTTTTGGCCAGTTCAGGGGAATCGTGCACTTCAATCATGAGTGCATCCGCGCCGGCAGCGACGGCGGCGAGAGACATCTGCGGAACAAATTCGCGCAAACCGATCGCATGCGTTGGATCGACGACGACCGGCAGATGTGTCTTGGATTTCAGGAGCGGAACGGCGCTTAGATCGAGCGTGTAGCGTGCCGCCGTCTCGAACGTGCGAATGCCGCGCTCGCAGAGAATGACGTTCACGTTGCCCTCGCTCAGGATGTACTCCGCGCTCATGATCAAATCGTTGATCGTGGCGCTGAATCCGCGCTTGAGCAGGACCGGCAATCCGCTGCGGCCCACCTCCTTCAAGAGAGAGAAGTTGTGCATGTTTCGGGTGCCGACCTGGAGACAGTCCGCGTATTTTTCGATCATGGAAAGATCCCGCGGGTCCATGATCTCGGTGATCACAGGCAGGCCCGTTTCCGCGCGCGCTTCAGCGAGAAACCGAAGTCCGTCCTCACGTAATCCCTGAAAACTGTATGGCGAAGTGCGCGGTTTGAACGCACCGCCGCGCAAAATTTTCGCGCCGGTTTTTTTGACGATCTGTGCAATCGAGCAAATCTGTTCCCTGCTTTCGACAGAGCATGGGCCGGAAATGAGAACCACACATTCCTCTGCGCCCACTCGCACCCCGCCAATTGTCACCGCGGAGGGCCGGCGGGAATCGCGCGCAGCCAGTTTATAAGGCTTCAACACCGGCACGATCGCTTCCACGCCCGCCATGCAGGCGAGCGGCTTTTCGCGAAGCAGCGCTTCCGGTCCGATCACACCAATGATCACGCGCGATGCACCTCGGCTGATTTGTGCATCGAGCCCGAACTCGCGCACGCGCGTGACGATCCGATTGATCTGTTCTTCAGTCGCGTTCGGTTGCGTGATGATGATCATATTCCCTTCGGCGGAACGATGAGAATGTCGCCGTCGCCGATTTTCTGCAAGCCCAGATGCTGGCGCTCCCCAAGGAATCTAATTCGTGATCGTGACTGGCGTACCGAGTGAGACCGATTTGAAAAAGTTTTCGGCCATGAATTCAGGCATTCGGATGCAGCCGTGCGACGCAGGATACCCTGGCAAATAACCTGCGTGCAATCCTGTCCCGGAGACGATGCGCATAAAGTAAGGCATCGGCGTCCCCCTGAAGCGGGCACCCGGCGGTTTCGGGTCCTTAGTGACATCGACATTAGGCACGACTACGTTTCCCGCTGAGTCAACGTAATCGCCGAACAAACTGGAAACGTGATTGACGTCTTTCTGGATGATCGAGAAGTGTCCGTTTGGCGTGTTTAACCCTTCGCGACCGGTTGAAAGTTGTGAGACGCCGACGAGCACACCACTCTTGTAAAAATAGGCGCGCTGCTCTCGGAGACTGATGGTAATGGAGGGCTTTCCATTAGTGCTGTCTCCATCCCAGTATGAGACGGTATCGTGCGCAGGACCAGCCGGGGCATTGCCGTAGGCGCCGCCCAGGTATTGTGTCTTGGCCGAAAAGCGGGGGTCTTCGCCGCAACCAGCTGCAAAGAGAAGGAGAGCAATGTAAAGTAACGCCTGTAAACTGCCATAAGATGAACGGAGCATAAGAAGTTTGGGACGGACTTTTAATGCTCAACCTATGCAAAAAGTCAAGCTGAGAGCAGGCACTCAGCGATTCAAGAAATACAAGTAAAAAGCTCAACCCGTCGTGGGGCCCGCTGCGGCTTGAATTGTGCGTTGTTTAGTGCAGAGTTTCCGGCGTCGTCTTCCGAATTGTGATACACGCTTGATGCCAACATACGAGTATTCTTGTCGGAAATGCGGCCAGACTTTTGAAGCGTTCCAGTCAATGCGCGACGAACCGTTTCGCGAGTGCCCAAAGGATCTCTGCCGGTTGCCGAAGTGGGGACATGGAAAGGTAAAGCGCCTGCTCGGCACCGGGGCCGGTCTCATCTTCAAGGGGTCCGGCTTTTACGTCACAGACTATCGAAGCGATTCGTACAAAGAGGCGGCCAAAAAAGAATCTCCTGTCACGCAAACGGGCGGAGAAAAGGCAAGCTCGCCTAAAGAGGGCGCTACGAAAAGTTCTTCGCCTGCTCCGACCAAGGGACTTGAGAAAAAACCGGGAAAAGAGTCGGCCGGATGATTCTTAGAATATGGCGGGCCCCCCGAAGCCTTCGGGGCAGCACGACCTCCCACCACCCATAATCGCATTTGCAGGTTGCCGAAAATAAAGAGACCGGCGGTTCGCCCATGCGCCCTGCGAATCCGCCGGTCAACCAACCGAAAGATCAACAATCAAATTCGCAATTAGCGCATACCCACTTCGCGCGAACGTTCGTAGGCGCGAATCGCCCGGCGGGTCCCGGGCCCTATGATTCCATCAATGGCCCCGCCATAATAGCCGGCGCGGGCAAGTCGCCGCTGCAGCTCAGCGACCCTTGATCGGCTGCTAGAGCCGTACCCATAACCGTTACCATAGCCGGAGTCACCGTATCCGTAGCCTCCGCCGTATCCATAGCCTCCGCCGTACCCATAGCCTCCGCCGTACCCATAGTAATCGTAAGGGTACCCATAGCCGTAATATCCATATGGATAGCCCCAGCCCCACCACGACGGAAAGCCGAAGCTACCGATGAAGATGACGTCATTATTATTATGATGACGCCAATTGCCGTTCCAGTTGTTCCAATTGCGGCCACTCCAGTTACGACCGCTCCAATTTCGACCACTCCAGTTGCCTCCATTCCAGCGCTGGCCGTTCCATGTGCCCATCCCGCGAGCGAACGGCTGTCCGCCTCGCGCAGGCGTCGAAGCGAAATGGTGGCCTCCACCGCCGCGGGGAGCGGCAGTGACCAATGGGGCGGTCAGTGTTAGCGCAGCAAGGCAACTCAACGAAAGTATAAGTTTTGAATTATTCATAGCAGGTGGGTTTCTGATTATTAGACACCGCACGTCGACTAAAGTTTCGCTTTTTTTACGGTTGCATAAGAATAAACGGGAGCATTTTCACCTCGCCTCACCTGTTTTTCCGCGGGTATCTTGTGATATGGGCTCTTCTCTAATGAAATTCCCGCCTCATTTAGTGTGGTTCGTGATAAGCCTGTTTGCATTTAGCCAAACTGAGCTCGTTTGCGCATCGCCGGAGCGCAGCGTGAGTCCCTCGCACCAATTCATCATTTACGGCGCCGATGCGACGCTGCGCGGCGCGGTTTCCGAGCTTGCAGAGCAGACCAAGGTCAATTTGCTCGCGCTGTTGCGGCAGCCCGACAGGTGGAAAACGGCGGTTATAATCAATTTGCAGCCACAACAAGCGAACCTGCCTGAAATTCCGCCGGCCGAATTGCGATTCAGCCAGACTGGTTTTGGCCTGAAGTTGCAGCTCGATCTGACCATCGCCCAAGGTCTCGACGGTTCATTGGTGGAGCGCGAACTGCTGCGCGCCATTTTACTGGAGATGATTTATCGAAAGGCGCCGGACATCGCACCTGACACGTTTTTCGTCGAGCCGCCGGATTGGTTGCTCGATGGCGTGCTGGCGCTTACGCCCGGACGCGACCGCGGTCCGCTTATCGAAGCGCTTTCTGTGTCGGAAAAGAGGATATCGCTGGAGAAATTTCTGCGACAACGCCCCTCGGTACTCGACTCGGCTGGCCGCATGCTTTATCGCGCCTACTCGCTCGCGCTCGTCCAATTGCTTATCGATGAACCTGACGGGCGTGTGGGGCTGGTGCATTACATCGGCAATCTGTCGCATGCTTCCAACGATCTCTTGGTTGATTTGACAGTGCAGTTTCCGTCGCTGGCTCGCGATGCGGAAAAAAACTGGCAATTAGGCATAACTCGACTAAGCGGCGCGCAACGCTATCAATTGCTCACCTTTGCCGAAAGCGAGCGGGGCCTTGATGAATTGCTGCGCGTTAAAATTCCAAATACCGACAAATTATTGGACCTGAGCGCCCTTGCGCGGCAAAAAGCCTCCGCAGCAGAGAAAGTGGTGCTCAATCAATTGAGTCACAATTTGCTCTTATTCGCCGGTCAGGCGAATCCAGTCATGCGCCCGATTGCGCGGGAATACCAGCAAATCGTCGCGCTGCTTGTGCGCGGTAAACGGAGCCGTGTCGCCAGGCGTCTGGCGCGTTTGCAGGTTACTCGGGAAAGACTCGTCGCCCGCATGAGCGACCTCGATGATTACATGAACTGGTTCGAGGCGACGCAAATGAAGAATGTAAGTGGGGTTTTCAGCGATTACCTCAGCGCGGCGGGCCAACCGCAGGCGCCCGAGCCGCGGCGGCGCGATCTGCTTTCAGTTTATCTCGATGCGCTGGCCGATCAGTTGGAGGATTAGAACATCGCGCTGCGATATCCGGGACACTCATCATAAATCAAAAGCAACCTGTCGGGCCGGGCAGCCGTTAGATGGAATGCCTGGGCTGTGTGCGACGCGTGGCGTAGTAGTCAGCCCCAAGGAAATGCAGCGAGACATATGGCTCATCGCCAACCACCCAGCTGTCGTGAGGTATTGGCGGCACGTAAAAAAGCTCGGCTGCTCGTAACTCAAATACGCTTCCATTGTCGAAAGCCACCGTCG
>WNFW01015013.1_pt1 | contig 10553 bp, 6 predicted proteins | sample 5400131 | NCBI WGS metagenome assembly WNFW01 (sample SAMN13153362, study PRJNA577476) | soil metagenome | isolation source: 20 cm soil or saprolite under grassland replicate 1 | place: USA:California | collected 2016-06-15
TGGACCGCCGGCATTACGACGAGCCCCCGCGCGACACGTCGACCCTCGGGCGCCCGCGCGATTGGGGCTCGCACTGGATGCCCCTCACCTGGGTCGACTATTCGCCGGACATCGGCCTGTTCGTGGGAGCGGGCGCCGATGGCACCGGGTACGATTTCCGGCGCCTGCCGTACAACTCGCACGTGAGGGTGCGCGCCGGGTACGCGACGGCCGCCCAGACCTACCGCGCCGAGTTCACGGGTGAGTTCCGTGGCATCGTAGCTCCCGCCATCGTGAGGCTCCACCTGCGCGCGTCGGGGATCGACGTGCTCCGGTTCTACGGCTTCGGCAATGAAACGCCTGGCCCGGGCTCGAAGGATTTCCACAAGGTGAAGCCGCAACAGTACCTCGTCGCGCCCGCCCTGGAGTTCCCATTCTCGAAGGCGGCGAGCTTCTCGATCGGCCCGGTGCTGAAGTTCGCCCATACCAGCCTCGAGAGCGGCACGTTGCTCGACGCCCTCCGACCCTACGGCGTCGGGGACCTGGGCCAGGTCGGTGGCGCAGCGGAATTCCACGTCGACACGCGTGATCAGCCCCGGGCCGCTCGCCACGGGATCACCTTCGTGCTCGGCGGGAGCTACTACGCCAGGGCGCTGGACGTGACGTCGCCGTTCGGCGAGGGCCACGCCGAGGCGAGCTCGTATCTCACGGCTCGGATCCCGCTGCACCCGACGCTTGCCCTGCGCGTCGGCGGGAAGAAGGTCTGGGGGACCTTTGATTCTATTCCTTTCTATGAAATGGCCTACATCGGCGGGGCGACAACGGTGAGAGGCTTCTTCGACCATCGCTTCGCGGGCGATGCCGCGGTCTTCGGGAACGTCGAGCTGCGACTGTCTGTCGCCAGGCTCTTCCTGCTGGTGCCGGTCCAGTTTGGGGTCTTCGGCCTCGGGGACGCCGGCCGGGTGTACCTGTCGGGCGAAACATCGGACCGCTGGCACGCGGCTGCCGGCGGGGGCCTCTGGTTCTCGTTCTTGAGCGCCGCCAACACTCTGTCCGTGGCCGCGGCGCACAGCGTCGAGGGCACACGGGTGTACGTGCGGGCAGGGTTCGCCTACTAGTGCCGTTCCAACTATTCGCGCCAAGTCGGCGCCAGCAGGTATGACGCCCGAGTGGAGGGGCGAGGTCCCGACGCTGGAGATCCTGAACCGTATGGTGCTGGACGCGCTCCTACTGGGTCTCCGCTCCGGCCCGGTGGATACGTTCTTCCAGCGCGACATCTACTTCGACTCGGCCGACTGGACGCTCCGCCGCCGCGGCGTCAGCTGTCGGTTCCGCATCCGGGTCGACGACCGTCGCATCCTCACGCTGCGCACGATCGGTCGGTGGGAGGGCGGCGTCCCGCTGGTGCTGCCGCAGACGTTCGAAGCCGACGTCCCCGAGCTCGAAGGCGAGCAGGCCCTCGCGGGCACGTCGGACCCGGCGCGCCGCGTGCGCTCGCTCATCGACCCGGCCCTGCTCCTGCCCCGCATCCAGTTCGAAACCGAGCGGCGCGTGCGGCATACCCTGGCTGGGTGGTTCTCGCGGGGACGCTACGACGTCGTGTACGACGTCGTGACGGTCCGCGGCCGTCAGCGGGCGCAAACGTTCCAGGAACTCAAGCTTCGAGAGCTCGCCCGGGGCCGACCGGGCCTCGACCGCCTGGCGCGGGCGTTTCAAGATCAGTACGGCCTGCGCCCGCTGCTCGTGGGCAAGGTGGACCGCGCGGCCGCGCTGCTGCGCGAGCTCGAGAGCGGTGCCCTGGCCCAGTTCGCGCGGGGCGACCGCGAGGTGGCCCTGGTCGCCGTCGAAGGTGGGTCCGTCGCCATGCTGGTGGAATCGGCCGCGCTCACGTTGCCGGTACGGCGCGGCACGGGCGAAGAGACCTGCCGTGAGATTCTGCGCTCCTTTTTCGGCACCGCGGACGGCCAGGTGCGCTTTCTCGGCACGGCGCCTGGAGCACTGACCGGGACGAGACCCGTGCTCGAGGTCTGGCTGGCGCGCGTCTCCGAGGCCCGCGGTCCAGGTGTCGCCGGACGGGTCCAATGGCTGCCGTTCGATGAGCTCCTCGCCGCGGCGGGCTCACCCGGCCTGCGCGACCCGCGCACGCTGGCGGCGCTCACGGTCGCGGCGCGGTCGGACGTCCTCGCCGAGTGGCGGCGCCGCAGCGAGCCCGAGCGGGGGACGGCGCCCCGCCAGGTCGTCGAGCGCCGCGTGCGGCTGTCGGAGTTCGTGCCGCGTCCCTCCAGTACGGGCGTCGACCGAGCGGCACCCGAGCATTTCCTGGACGGCGATCTGAGCCTGCTCGAGTTCAACGCTCGGGTGCTGGATCTGGCCGAGGACCCGCGCGTCCCGCTCCTCGCCCGGATCCGGTTCCTGTCCGTCCTCAGCACGAACCTGGACGAGTTTTTCATGGTGCGCGTCGACGCGCTGAAGCGCGCGGCCGCGACCGGCGGGGGGGGCCCGGCGGCGGGCGCGGGCGGCCTCGCGGCGGACGAGGAGCTCGATGCCATCGGGATCCGCGTGCGGGCCCTGCTGGAGCGGCAGGCTCGCTGTTTCACCGCCGAGTGTCTCCCGGCCCTCGCCGCGCACGGGGTCCGCATCCTGCGCTGGTCGGAGCTGGCGGCGGCCCAGCAGGAGCTGCTGCGCCGCTACTTCACGGAGGAAATCTTCCCGTTCATCACGCCGCAGGCCATGACCCGGGCGCCGGGGCATCCCTTCCCGCTCATTGCCAACTTGCGACTCTCCCTCTCCGTCGTGGTGCGCGATGCTCCTGGCGGGCCGATGCACTTCGCCTACCTGAAGGTGCCGGAGACGGTCCCGCGGTTTGTGAAGCTGGCGGACGAGAGCGGATTCGTCGCGGTGGAGGACGTCATCCGTGCGCACCTGGGCCTGGTCTACCCCGGGCGCTTCGTCGAGGAGGCGTACGCCTTCCGCGTGACGCGCGGCGCCGACCTCGAGCTCGACGAGCGGCATGCCGTGAGCCTGCTGCAGGTGATCGAGGAGGAAACGAAACGCCGCCCCTACGGCGCCGCCGTGCGGGTGGAGATCGCCGGCGAGATGCCGGAGGCCGTACGAGAGCTGCTGCTGCGGGAGCTGCAGTTCGAGGAAGCCGCCGCGAGCAGCCCCCCGGGTGCCGGCGATCTGTACGCCGTGGACGGTCTCCTCGACCTCGGCGCCCTGCGGGAGCTGGCGCGCCTGCCGCTCCCCGAGCTCGACTACCCGCCGCATCACGGCCGCGCGCCCCTCGAGGCGGGCCGGTCGATCTTCGCGATCCTCGCGGAGCGGGACGTCCTGGTGCACCATCCGTACGACGCGTTCGAGGCCACGGTGCAGCGCCTCGTGGTCGAAGGCGCGGACGACCCCGATGTCGTCGCGATCAAACTGACGCTGTATCGCGCGGGCGGCCGCTCGGAAATCGTCGACGCGCTCTTGAGGGCGGCCGGACGCGGCAAGGAAGTGTTCGTCTTTGTCGAGCTGAAAGCCCGGTTCGATGAAGAGCGGAACATCGAGTGGGCCAAGAAGCTCGAGCAGGGCGGCATCCGGGTCGTGTATGGCCTGGTCGAGCTCAAGACCCACGCCAAGACGGCGCTCATCGTGCGGCGCGAGCGGGACGGCATCCGGCGCTACGTCCACATCGGGACCGGGAACTACAACGCCGCGACGGCGGCCGTGTACACCGATGTGGGGCTCTTGTCGGCGGACCCCGAGCTCGGGGCGGACTTGCACGACCTGTTCAACGAGCTCTCGGGCTCCTCGCGGCCGCCCCAGACCGCGTTCCGGCAGATCCTCGTCGCGCCTACCTATCTGGCGAAACGGTTGGTGGAGCTGATCGATCGGGAGGCGGCGCACGCTCGCGCCGGCCGGGATGCGCGGATTCGCGCGAAACTCAACGGGCTCGCCGATCCGGAGATCATCACGGCACTGTATCGCGCCTCGCAGGCAGGCGTCGACATCGCGCTGGTCGTGCGGGGCGTGTGCACGCTCCGTCCCGGCGTGGTGGGACTGTCGGAACGCATCCGCGTCGTCAGCGTGCTTGGCCGGTTTCTCGAACACGCCCGCATCTACCATTTCGCCAACGGCGACGCCGCCGAGTACTACATCGGCTCCGCCGACTGGCGGCCGCGCAACCTGCGACAGCGGGTCGAGGTCGTGACGCCGGTGCGCGACGCGGCGTGCCGCAGCCGGCTCGACGCCATTCTCGCGGCCGAGCTGGACGACCCCACCGCCTGGGACCTCGATTCCGACGGCAGCTATCACCGCCGCGCGCCGGCACCGGGCGGGGAGTCGCGAAGCTTCCAGGAACGGTTGCTGGGTCTGGCCAGTGCCACGGCCTGACCGCGCCGCGGTGCTCAGCGCGCTCGGGCTGGCCGGCCTCATGGCCGGCGCGCCACTCGGGGCGCAGGCGTGTCGGGAGCCTCACTACCGCTGGAGCGAGAAGACCGACACCGCGCTCGGCAGTGTTGCACCGCAGCCGACATCCGTGTCGGAAATCCTCGCCAGCTGGGCGCCGCCCGCCCTCGGGCCCCGAGACCCCTGCGCTCCCCGCTCGGAGCGCGAGCTCGGAGCGTACAGCGTTACCGCCTGGTTGCGGCGGGTCGACAAGTTCAAAGACGACGGCGACTGGCACATCGAGCTCACCGAGCGCGCCGACAGTCCTTCCGATTCCTGCATCGTGGTCGAGATCCCGGCGCCGCAGTACAGCCCGCGCTACGCGCAGGCCCGGGCGGCGCTCGACTCGGTGGTCGGCCATCGGAAGATCCGCAAGGGCGGCGTGCTGGCCCGACCGGTTCGGGCGCGCATCAGCGGGGTTGCCTTCTTCGACGGACAGCATCGCCGCGGCGGGCGGCGGAGCGACAAGATCGATGGAGCACACGGGCGCTGTAACTCATCGGTGCGCGCGCTGTGGGAGATTCATCCGGTGTACCGCGTCACGTCTCCCTGAGCCTGCTCCACGCGATTCCTTCCCCCCTGCTTCGCCGCGTACAGCGCCGCATCGGCGGCGCCCCGCAGGTTCGCGAGCTCGCGCACGGTGTCCGGGTAGGCGGCCACGCCGCACGAGATCGTCAGGCCGTACGGCTCCCCGCCCCATCGCCAGGTCGTGGTCTCGACGGTCGCACGGATGCGCTCGGCGACCTCGCGTCCCGACACCAGAGGCGTGTGCGGCATCCACACGGCGAACTCCTCGCCCCCGATCCGCGCCACCAGGTCCTTGTCGCGCACGCGCCGCGTCGCCGGCGGCGTGCCCCAGCGTGTCGTTCAGCTGCTTGAAGTGATCGAGGTCCCCATAGATCAACGTGGCGAGCGGCGGGGCCTTGCTCCCGTGCTGGTTCAGCGCGCGCTCGAACTCGCGTCGGTTGCGAAGACCCGTGAGCGGGTCGCTCACCGCCCGTTGCTCCGCCTCGAAGACCGCGCGGGCGGCGGGAAGGCGAGATCCCAGCTCCGCCACGAGGCGCTGCAGCTGGTCCGCGACGGGTGTGCCCGATGGGGGCTGCGGGCCCATCACCACCAGCGCGCCGAACACGAAGTGACCGTCGAACAGCGGATACGCGGTACCCGCGCGATCCTGGCGCCGGCGGTCGGGGAGCGCGCTGCCGAAGATGTCCTCCGCGCCGCGCGAGACCACCGGCACGGCCGACGTCGTGGCCCGGACCGCCGGCGCGGCGGACGGGAGTACGAGCCCCTGGAGCCGGCTGTCCGCCGCCGTCGACACCGCCACGATCCGCAGCGTGCCACTCGCGGGGCCGATCCCCTGCAGCACGATCGCCGCCCCGCGTTGCGTGAACTGCTGGGCCAACACGACTCCGGCCTTGGCGATCCCCTCGAGCGTCTGCCCGCCACCCGCCATGGCGGCGAGCTGCTTCGACACGAGCTGGGCGGGATGGTCGCCGGGCTCGTGCGACCGCGCGAGCCGCATCCCCGCGACGATGCGACGCAGCTCCTCGGTGACCGCCGCCGCGTTCTCGGGAGTGGCGTCCGGTTGCGGGAGCAGCAGCCCGGCACCGAACGGGAAGTCGCCTACGGCGACGTAGCTGCCGGCGGGATCGTGGGCGACGTGAGCACGCCCGTCCACCGAGGCGAGTTGCACGAGGGCGGCGCCGCGCTGGCGGGTCGCGCCGTCGACGTCCTCCTTCCCGAGGACCTCGACCTCGCTGTCGTCCAGCCCCACGGCCCAGCCCGCCCGAGCCCTGTGCGCCCGGCGCAGCAGGTCCAGGGTGTGCTCGAAGTCGGACGGCCGGACGAGCGGCTCGTCGGCCAGCCACACCCGCACCAGCGGTCCCAGCGCCAACCCGGTCGCCGCGAGAAAGCCGCCCAGCGCCGCGACCAGTGCCCAGAGGTTCGCGCTCAGGACGGCCGGGATCACGGCGGCCAGGCCGAGCACGGCGAGGCCGCGCCCGACCCAGATGCCCGCGCGCGGCCCCTTCACGAGTGATTGATGCGGCTCGCGGCGGCGGCGGCGCCGAACCCGTTGTCGATGTTGACCACGGTGACGCCGGCGGCGCAGGAGTTGAGCATGCCGAGCAGCGCCGCGACGCCGCCGAACGACGCGCCGTAGCCGACGCTGGTGGGCACCGCGATCACCGGTACCGCCACGAGCCCGCCCACGACGCTCGGAAGCGCGCCTTCCATGCCGGCGACCACGATGATCACCGCGGCGCGGCGCAGCTCATCCGTCTGTGTGAGAATGCGGTGAATCCCGGCCACGCCCACGTCCGTCAGGCGCGCGACCGCGTTGCCGAACGCCCGCGCGGTCACGGCCGCTTCCTCCGCCACCGGGAGGTCGCTCGTCCCCGCGGTCACGATGAGAATCGTCCCCCGCCCCGTCGGGGCGGGCTCCGGAGTGGGGGGCAGGTACACGGTGCGCCCCAGGTCGTTCACCTCGGCGCGGGGGAACCGGGCAGCGAGCGCCGCGCGATGGGCGACCTCGGCTCGTGTCGCGAGAAAGCTCCCGGCCGCCGCGTCGAGCCGCTCCGCGATCCCGACCGCCTGGTCGGGCGTCTTGCCCTGACACAGGATCACCTCCTGATGCCCCTGCGTCGCGGGCCGGAGGTGATCGATGGAGGCGAACGGGAGGCGCTCGATGAAGCGCCCCAGGTCCTCGAGCTTCACGCCGCCTGCTCCACCGCGCTTTCAGCGAGATAGGCCGCGAAGATCGCTTCCGCCTGCTGCATCGACTCGATTTGGAAGAGCCGCTCGCGCAACCCCGCGGCACCCGCCACGCCCTTCGTGTACCAGCCGAAGTGCTTGCGAAATTCGAGCGCCGTCTTGCGGGTGTCGCCCTGCAGCCGGAGGGCGAGGCGCGCGTGCTCGAGCGCGGTGGTGAACCGCTCGTCGGGGCTCGGGTCCGGCCGCGCCGGCCGGGCGGCGATCAGGTCCCGGGCCTGCGAGAAGATCCAGGGATTCCCGAACGAGCCGCGGGCGATCATGACCCCGGCGCAGTTCGTGTGCGCCCGCATCGCGACGACGTCCGCCGCCGTGGTGATGTCGCCGTTCCCGATCACCGGAATGTCGAGCGCCTCGACCACTCGGGCGATCTCGTCCCAGTTCGCGACACCCGAGAACATCTGGGTGCGCGTACGGGCGTGCAGAGTGAGGGCCTGGGCACCGGCGTCGCGGCAGCGCTGGGCGATGGTGACGGGATCGCGCTGCGCGTCGTCCCAGCCGCTCCGGATCTTCACGGTGACGGGGAGGTGCGTTGCACTTCGCACCGCCCGGATGATGCGCTCGACCAGATCGAGGTCCTTCAAGCAGCCCGATCCGCCGTTGTTCTTGACGACCTTCTTCACCGGGCAGCCGAAGTTGATGTCGATGAAGTCGGGCCGCCCGGCCTCCGTGACCATCTCGGCGGCGCGCGCCATGACTGTCGCATCCGCGCCATACAGCTGAATCCCGATGGGGCGCTCCGCCTCGTCGAACCGCATGTCGGCGAACAGGTGCTCGAGGCCGCGGGCCACGCCGACGGCCGAAATGAATTCCGACACGACGACGTCGGCCCCGAAGCGCCGGCACAAGAGCCGGAAGGGGGACTCGGACACGCCCGACATGGGGGCGAGGAACAAGGGGAAATCGTGCCCCGTGTGGTACGGGAAGTGCATGCAACACAACGTAATGACGCGTTGCGCGGGGAGCAACCAGCCATTACGTTTCGCCGCCGTTTCGACCGGAGGGACTAGGACGTGCGCTTGCGTGAGTTCTTCGCCGAAGACGCGATCAACCTGCAGCTGCAAAGCACCAGCAAAGACGACGTCTTGAAAGAGCTCGTGAGCCTGCTCAAGCTGGACGACAAGGCCGAGCAGACTCTGGTGAAGATGTTGAAGCGCCGCGAGACGCTCGGGTCGACCGGGATCGGTCAGAACATCGCGATTCCGCACTGTCGCGCGCTCGCCGTGAACCGCCTCCGCGTCGCGTTCGGCCGGAAGCTCGATGGCATCGATTTCAACGCGATCGACGGCAAGCCGGTGCACTACTTCTTCCTGATCGTGGCCCCGCCGCTGGAAGTCTCCAACCAGTACCTGCCCGTGCTCGGAAAGATCGCGCAGTTCGCGAAGGAGCCCGATGTGCCGGGGAAGCTCGCGGTGGTGGGGACGGCGAAGGAGTTCCTGAAGCTGCTGGAGGATAAGAATATCTGAAGGCGTTCCCGAGAAAGGCGTTGCCGGTTCCCGAAGAGGCGTTGCCGGGTGTTGCGATGCGAAATAGTGATGCAACCCGCGTGGAAACGACGACGCTCGACCGAACTTCCTGCCGAGCTTTGTTATGTGGGTGACTTTAGGAAACTCGTCGCGTGGCAAGAGGCGAAGCGGCTCGCGGTCCTGTCGCGTGACGCGATCTCGACCCTCCCACGCTGAGGGAGCGACCCAGTCCAGCCCGCGGCAGTTCCGACGCTACCTTGAGATCGCGAAGGGTTCGTTGGACGAGCTCCAAGGCGTGTTGGAGCTGGCTGAGGCTCTGGGCTATGCCTCCGGGACCAGATTGAGCGAGCTTCGGTTGGCCCGGACCCATTGTGCCCGGTTGGTCACAGGGCTTACCCGACGAATTGCTGCCTTGTCCGGCAACGCCTCTCCCCGCAACGCCTCTCCCGGCAACCGGTAACGCCTCACTCCCATTCAATCGTCGCCGGCGGCTTGGAGCTTACGTCGTAAACGACGCGATTCACTCCCCGTACTTCATTAATGATGCGGCTGCTGATCTTGCCTAGGACATCCGCCGGAAACGGAAACCAATCCGCCGTCATCCCATCGCGACTCGTCACCGCCCGCAGCGCGACCACGTGGTCGTACGTGCGGAAGTCTCCCATCACGCCGACCGACCGGATCGGGAGCAGCACCGCGAACGCCTGCCAGATCTGGTCGTACAGCCCCGCGGCCCGAATCTCCTCGATGTAAATCGCGTCCACCCGGCGCAGCAGATCGAGCCGCTCTTCGGTCACGGGCCCGGGCACGCGGATCGCGAGGCCCGGCCCCGGGAACGGATGCCGGCCCACGATCTCTTCCGGCAGGCCGAGCTCGCGGCCGACCTGGCGCACCTCGTCCTTGAAGAGCTCGCGCAGCGGCTCGATCAGCTTCCACGGGACGTTCGGTCGCAGCCCCCCGACGTTGTGATGCGTCTTGATGGTGACCGAGGGGCCGCCGAACGGCGACGCGGACTCGATCACATCGGGATACAGCGTCCCCTGCACCAGGAATCCGACGTCGCCCTTCACGTCCTCGGCCGCCTGCTCGAACACGTCGATGAACGTGTGGCCGATGCGGCGCCGCTTCTCTTCCGGATCCTCGACGCCGGCGAGCGCCTCGAGGAACCGCGCGCCCGCATCCACGACTCGCAAGTCGATCCCGAGGTGCGCGCGAAAGGTCCGCTCCACCTGCTCCCGCTCGTTCAACCGCAGCAGGCCGTGATCCACGAAGATGCAGGTCAGGCGGTCGCCGATCGCGCGGTGCACGAGCGCGGCGGCCACCGTGGAGTCCACCCCCCCCGAGAGGCCGCAGATCGCCCGCCGTGTCTCACCGACGAGCTCCCGGATCCGCCGGACCTCCTGCTCGATGAAGTGACCCGGCGTCCAGTCGGGCGTGCAGCCGGCGATCGCGAACAGGAAATTGTGCAGCATCTCGCCGCCCCGCGGCGTGTGGGCCACCTCGGGGTGAAACAGCACGCCGAAGATCGGTCGGGATTCGTGCTGGAAGCCCGCCACCGGCGCGTTGGCGCTCGATGCCGTCACGCGAAAGTCCGGCGGCGGCTGATCGATCCGGTCGCCGTGGCTGGCCCACACGGTGACGCACCCTTGGGGCTCGAATCCGGCGAACAGCCCGCTCGCGTCGCGTATCGTGACCTCTGCCCGGCCATACTCGCGCTCCGCGGATGGCGTCACCGTGCCGCCCGCCAGATGGGCCACGAGCTGCATGCCGTAGCAGATGGCGAGGATGGGCGTCCCGAGCTCGAGCAGCTTCGGATCGGCCGTCGGCGCGCCCGGGTCGAACACCGAGTTCGGGCCGCCGGAGAGAATGATGCCCTGCGGGGCGAACTGCGTGATGAACCCCAGGTCG
>WNFW01003788.1_pt1 | contig 10551 bp, 7 predicted proteins | sample 5400131 | NCBI WGS metagenome assembly WNFW01 (sample SAMN13153362, study PRJNA577476) | soil metagenome | isolation source: 20 cm soil or saprolite under grassland replicate 1 | place: USA:California | collected 2016-06-15
CTTCAATTTCCAGTGCTGCGGCTACCAGGAACGATAGTTTCTGTGGTTCAGTGTCGCTGATGTCCGGAAGGTTTCCGCGCTCGTCGTTAATGAGCCGGATTGAGTTGGCCACGCGCGTGAACATCGCGGCTACGTCGCGCGAGTTGGCGGACAGCGACGCGTCATCTTCGTCATCGTCCTCAAAGAAGTTTGGCCGCACGACCAGATAGGGGTCGCCGCGTTCGACGTAAGCTTCGACCTGATAACGAACCACGCCGACCGTCAAAATATTCGAGCGCCCGTCGGGCAAAGCCTGTGTCTCAGTAACCTCGGCCACGCACCCGATGTGTCCGGCGGCCGGTACCTCGTTTTCGGAAGCAGCAGAATCAAAGTATGAGAGGCCAAAGAGGTTGTCGCCGGCGCGGATGTCCGCCAGCATTTTGCGGTAGCGCGGTTCGAAGATGTGCAGCGGCATCGGCATGCCGGGAAACAGCACGACCGGCAAGGGGAAAAGCGGCAACTCCCGCACGCCGCGCACTTTGTCCAAAGCTTCACTCATGAATGCAAGTCCGCCGTATGCTGGCCAATTTATCCGAGAGCGCAAACTGGAATACGGGCGTCGGCATTATCGCAGACGAGTTGTTAGAAGTCAGCCGTTGACGCGTCCTTGCAACTCCGGCGCGGCGAGCGCTCGGGTGCGAACTGTGATAGTCTGCCGTCAAAATCGGTTGGTCACGGAGAGAGAAATATGAGTGAGTTAGCCGACCGCCAGTGCGTGCCTTGCCGGGGCGGCGTGCCGCCTTTGAAGGGCGATGAGGTTCAAGCGCTGCTTGGCCAGTTGGCCGGCTGGCAGGCCGTGGGCGAGCATCACTTGCTGAAGACCTATCGATTCCAGAACTTTCGCGAGACGCTGGCGTTCGTCAACCAGGTCGGTGAACTGGCCGAGGAACAGGGTCACCATCCGGACATTTGCTTTGGCTGGGGTAAGGCCGAGATTTCGATCTGGACCCATAAGATTGACGGACTTACGGAAAGCGATTTCGTGCTGGCGGCAAAGATCGATAAGCTGTGACGGAAGCGAAAGGGCAACGGACCAAAGGAGCGTTCGCATCGTAAAGGGGCGGTTCGCGGCCCCAGTTCGGCCCCATTCTACTTATGAAACGATTCTTTTATTATCTCGCCCTAACTTCGCTGGGCTTGGCGATGCTTTTTCAGATCTGCGCGGCCCAAAGTCAGCAACCCAAGCCGCCGAAGCCGAGTTCGCCGTCAGCCACGCCCGACCCGTCACAGGAAAGGCCTGAGATTATCAACATCCGCCGCGTGCGTCTGCCCATAACTGTGACGGATAAGAAGGGCCAGTTCGTTTCCGGACTAAGCGCCGGGGATTTTTTGATCAGTGAAGATAAAGTGCCGCAGCAAATCGATTCGTTCACCAGCGAAGAGAACAACAACCTCCCGCTCTACGTCGGGGTGCTGATGGACACGTCGCCCTCGACGGCGGGCAAATTGAAGTTCGAACAGGAATCGGCGATGAACTTCATTCAAACCGTTGTCCGGCCGCGAAAAGATCGAGTGCTGTTTGCGACCTTCGACGATCAAATTACTTTGCGCCAGGACTTCACCGATCGCCTTGAGTTGCTTGACCGCGCAGTCTTCGCCATCAAGAAAACCGGCGAGAAAACCGCGCTCTACGATGCGGTCTGGCAATTCTGTGATGAAAAGATGAGATCGGCGCAAGGGCGGCGCGCCCTGGTAATAATCACCGACGGTGTCGACACGTACAGCCGCGCCGACATCAACGACGCGATCGATATCGCCCAGCGAACCGAAACTACTCTGTTCGCGATTTCCACGAAGGCCGGATTGCTGGGCGCGGTGCCGGGAGTTGATTCAGGTCAGGTCAAGGACAAAGCAGACAGAGACCTTGAACGGCTTTGCGACGAGACCGGCGGTGCCGCGCTTTTTACCGGCGATATGTTGGCGCTTGAGCGCGCGTTTACGAAAGTTGCGAGAGAGCTGCGCACGCAATACCTGATCACTTACAAGCCGACGAACAACCAATACGACGGCAGCTATCGCCGGGTGGACGTGAAGCTGACCAATGGACATGAGAATCTGAAGCTCCGCACCAAGAAGGGTTACAAAGCCCTCGCCGATAGCGTGACCACAAAATGATCGGATAAAGGATGTTGTATTCGAAGGAATTACGTTTCGCGCTATTAGCATTGCTGATGCTGATTCCGGCCACTGCCGTGTTCGTGGCCGCGTCACGGGCGCAAAATAGGGAACCTCAGAACAACAATCGTGCGCGCCGCGCCGAAAGTCCCCAACCCTCTCCCACGCCTCCGGCGAAACCAGAAGATGAAACGACTCTGCACTCGGACGAAGTAGTCCGCGTCGAAACGAACCTGACGAATATTCTCTTTACCGCAGCCGATAAGCAGAAGCGTTTTGTGTCGAACCTCAAGCGCGAAGACATTCGCGTGTTCGAGGACGGCGTGCCGCAGGAAATCTTCACCTTTCAGCAGAACATCGACCTGCCACTATCGCTGGCAATCCTGATTGACACCAGCATATCCGAGCAGCGCACCTTGCCCGAAGAGAAAGCGGCGGCGCGATCTTTTCTCGAAACCGTTATCCGTGAGAACAAAGACGAAGCCGCGGTTGTTTCATTCACGGGTGAAGTGACGCTCGAACAGGGATTGACGGGAAACATCGGGCGCTTGCGCCGGGCTATTGATCAAGTCGAGTTTGTGGAGCCTTCCGGGTACATCGGCGGAGGCGTAGTCGTTAGAGGCGTTCCGACCCCGCCGATTTCCGGATCGCAACAGGCGCTCGCTGGTTCGACGGCGATCTGGGATGCTATCTGGGCGACGTCGAACGAGTTACTCTCTGACGCCGCCGAACATACTCGCCGCGCGATCATTCTCCTGACTGACGGCGAAGACACGATCAGCCAGGTTCACATGCAAGACGCGATCAATCGCGCACTGAAAGCGGATGCTCTGATCTATGCAATTGGAATCGGTGATCGTTACCAGTACGGCATCAACGAAGGCGCGCTAAAGAAGATTACCGAAGCCACCGGCGGTCGCGCCTATTTCCCGCGCAACGAACGCGAGTTGCGTGATTCCTTCGCCCAGATCCAGAACGATCTGAGGGAGCAGTACCTCGTGGCCTATTCGTCCTCCAACAAGTCCCGCGATGGGTTGTTTCGTCACGTGGCGATCGAGATCGTGAACCCCGAAACCCGCAAAGAGAACCTCCGGCTTAACTACCGACCCGGCTATTTCGCCAAGTCCCCCGACTCCGTGCAACCAAAAGGTTCGAAAAAGCCCTAATTTTCGGCCGTTTCTGGTGATGACAAACAGTTTTTAGCTTTGCTATACTAGGTTAGCCAGCGCGAATCCCTCGCGTCGGTGTGTTCGCTCTTGCCGCTCCGCCAGCAAGGCAAACCCAAATCGTCCAGCCCTGATGAAGTATTCAGGGCATTCCCTTAACCGAAAACTGAATCGTTAGCCTCGCTGCTGTGATGACCAAGCAACAGGAAAATCCGGCCACTGTTCTGATCGTTAATGACGATCAGAAGGCGCTCGATCTGTTTGTCGACCTGCTTGAGCCGGAAGGCTACAAAGTCTTTGCGGCGCATAGCGGGCGGCGTGCGCTCGAGATAACTTCCGCCGTCAGGATCGACATCATCATATGCGACGTCGTCATGCCTGAAATGAACGGTCTGGAATTATGCCGGCGGCTGAAGAAAGATCCGCTCACGGCGACGACTCCCGTACTGTTGGCCAGTGCAGTGCGCAAGGAAGATGCGGCCCACCTCGAAGGGTTTGCGGCCGGCGCTGATGACTACATCGAGATTCCCTTTCGTCATGAACAGTTATTGGTCAAGGTCGCGCGCCTGATTGAGCGCCATCGCGTAGAGCGTCGTTATCGCGAAATCGTCGAATTCGCTGCGGACATTATTTACACGCGCGATATGGATGGGCGCATCACCAGCATGAATGAAGCCGGGGCGCGGTTTTTTGGCCGGCCGTCTTTCGATTTGATTGGGGAACACCTGAGCACGTTGATCGGCGAAGACACTGCCGCCCGCGACATTGCCGAGATGCAGGACACAAAGACTTTTGAACCGGTGCGGTTCACTCACTGTTTGAAGAACGCGCTCGGCGAGCAGCGCTACCTCGAAGGAATCGTCACCCTGGAACGGGATTCCGCCGGTCAGTGCCTGGGCGTCCGCGGCGTCGTTCGCGACGTAACCGACCGCGAGCTGCTGGAAGCTGCGCTGCAGAGGCAAAGCGAAGAGTATCTGATTCTGTTTGAATCGAATCCCTGTCCGATGTATCTCTGCGACGAACGTACCCTGCAGTTTCTCGCCGTCAACGATGCCGCGGTCAAGCATTACGGATACTCCCGCAAAGAGTTTCTCAGCATGAACGCCCGGGACATCCGGCCCAACGAGGAGGCGGCGGCGCTGATCTCCTATATAGAGAAGAACACCGGGAGCCACGACAACGCCGGAGTTTGGAAGCATCGGAAGAAGGACGGCACGGTCATCGATGTTCAGGTGGATTGGCACAAAGTGGATTTTGGCGGCCGGCCGGCTTACCTGGTGCTGGCGAATGACATCACGGAGCAAAAGCAAGCGGAAGTTGCAGTGCGCGAAAGCGAAGAGCGTTATCGCGAGTTGTTTGAGAATGCCAACGACATAATCTATACGCACGATCTTAACGGGGAATTTACTTCGCTGAACAAATCGGGCGAGCGCGTGACCGGCTATACCCTCGATGAAGCACTGCAGATGAACATCGCCGATGTGCTCACTTCCGAATCCGTCGGCACCGCCAGACAGATGTTGGCGCGTAAGGCACAGGACAAAGTTGCCACGGTTTATGATCTAGAAATATTTGCCAAGGATGGCCGTCGAGTGGCGCTCGGAGTCAGCACCCGGCTCATCTATGCGGATGGAATACCAGTCGGTGTTCAGGGCATCGCGCGCGATATCACCGAGCGCAAGCAAGCTGAGGCGGAGCTGCTTCAACGCAACCAGGAATTGTCGGCGCTCGGCGAGATTGGCCAGGAGTTGAGTAAGCTGGTCGAACCTACGGAGATTGCCAAACTGATTCACACGGTGATCGGAAAGGTAATGGACAACCGCAATCTATACGTCGCGCTCTACGATGAACAAACGCAAGACGTCTCGTTTCCCGCGTACACGATTGATGGCAAGACTTATAGCTCGCCCACCCGCAAGTTCGGACGTGGTTTAACTGAGCAGGTTATTAGCACTCGACAGCCATTGCTGATAGCCCGCGACGTCGAGGAAACTCTACAGCAGCTCGGCCTAATTTCGAGCGGACGACATGCTCAGTGCTGGCTGGCAGTGCCGATGATGGTGGGAGAAAAGGTGGTTGGAGTAATTACGATTCAGGATTACGAGACACCAGAGGCATATAACAGCAGCCACGTGGAACTGCTTTCCACGATCGCTTCCCATGCCGCCATCGTTGTAGACAACGCGCGCCTTTATGCCGAGATGAAACAGCAGGCCCAGCGGGCAGCCCTAACCAACCGAATTTCCCAGGCCGTTCGGCGCACGCTCGATGTTTCCGAGGTATTTGAAACCGCGGTGCGCGAGCTGGGTCAACACCTCGAAGTCGATCGCTGTTCGCTCTTTATGAAAGATGAGAAAGCGGGACTGGTGACCAACGCAGCCGAATACCATGTTCCTGAAGTTTCACCGGCGGGCAGCGATTTTGGTTTGCCGCAAGTTCAGGATTTGAGTGCGGCGATGGAGAAACACGGCGTCATGACTTTCGATGAGGTGGCGAAAGACGAAAGAATTCAAGGGCTGGGAATACTAAAGCCCGACGTCAAATCCATCATGTATGTTGGCGTCACGGTTGGCGACGAACTGCTGGGGGCGCTGGCGCTGTCTACTACAAAGCAAGTCAGGCACTGGAGCGACGCCGATATCGAAGTCGCGAAGGCGGCCGCCGACCAAACTGGCATTGCCATTCGCCAGGCGAGGCTTTACCAGAAGGCCGAGGCAACCTCGATGCGTGAGGCGCTGGCAAACAAATTGAGCGTAGCCATTCGCGCTTCGCTTAGTCTTGCAGACGTCCTCGATACTACGACCCGCGAGCTGGGACAGGCGCTTTCCGCCTCGCTGGTTCGAGTTCGGCTTTACGACCGGACCGGCGATCAATCGTCAGTCGAACACCAGTATCTGGCGCCCGGGTCTGAAAGTGCCGGCGAGCATAACAATAGTTATGACGATCTGCTCCGGCAACATTTCCTGAAAGCGCGAACACCTCTGGTAATTACCGACAGTCAGGAATACCAGGATGGCTCTCCGGAATTCAGCACCGGTGTCCGCGCTCGCGCGGCTCGTGCCGGGATTCGATCGCAGATCGATTATCCACTGACGGTAAACGAAGAGTTTCGTGGTGTCATTTCTATTCATCAGGTCGGTTCACTGCGTCGCTGGACCGAGGATGAAGTCATGCTGGTCGAATCGGTAGCGGCGCAACTGGCCACCGGCATCGCGCAGGCCGAGCTTTTCGAAATGGTCGCGCGCGCGAAAAAAGAGTGGGAATCAACTTTTGACGCGATGTCTGACGGCATTTTTATCTTTGACCGGGCCGGGCGCTTGATCCGCGCCAATCGGGCCGGCGCGGCCATGGATAACGCGTCGGCGGAATCGCTGCTGGGCCGGAAATGCTGCGATATTCTGCGCACAGGCACCGACGGCGAAGCGTGCATTGTCGAACAAGCCCTTGAGCACCTGGGCAGGATCAACGTCGAGATCGCGCCCCAACATCTGAACCGTCCCGTGCTCGTAACCGTCGAACCGGTCCTGGACGAGCGTAGTCAGACTGTGGGCGCCGTCTGCACCGCGCGTGACCTTTCTGAGTTGCGTAAAGCCGAGGCAGTGGCCCGTGAGGGACAGTCCTTACTCAAGAACGTTCTCGAGAGTGCGCGCGAAGCGATCTATGCGCTCGATCACGAGGGCCGTTACAAGTGGTGCAACCAGGCGATGCTGGAGATGACCGGCTATCAGCTTGAAGAGATTATTGGCCATCATTTTAGTGAGCGAACTCACGAAGAAGATCGCCAGATGCGCAATGACCATTTTGTCGCAGCCCTGAGCGGCGAGCCGCAGACATATGAATCGCGTTACCTCGCGCGCGACGGCAGCATCCGCTACGCGGCGGTGAACAGCGCGCCGATTATCGTCGATGGTCAAACTACCGGCGTGCTGGGAATTGCGCACGACATCACGGAACAGAAACAGGAGCGCGAACGCGCCGCGCGCGCCGACAAGCTGCGGGCTTTGGGTCAACTGGCTTCCGGCGTTGCGCACGATTTCAATAACTCGCTGGCCGCAATCCTCGGCCGCGCCCAACTCATTCTTCGTCGCGTAAAAGACGAAGAGCTAATCCGCAGCCTCGGCATCATCGTGACAGCCGCCGAGGACGCCGCTGCCACCGTGCGACGCATTCAGACCTTCGCGCGGAAATCGGTGGATGCTGAACTCGAGTTCCTGGACATCGGCAGCCTGCTGCGCGATGCGATCGAAATCACCCGCACGCGCTGGGAGAATGAAGCGCGCGCCGCCGGCCTCGACGTCGATGTGACCCTTAATGCCGAAAGTGACTTGTTCGTCCGCGGCAACGCATCCGAACTGCGCGAAGTCTTTGTGAACTTGATCGTCAACGCCGTCGACGCAATGCCCGGCGGCGGCAAACTGACGATTTGTTCCCAACTCAGGGGAGAGCGATTGCGTCTGCGCTTTGCCGACACTGGAATCGGGATGAAAGAAGAAGTGCGCGAACGGGTGTTCGAGCCTTTCTACACGACCAAGGGCGTGCTGGGAACCGGCCTCGGGTTGGCGGTCAGCTATGGAATTATCGAGCGCCACAAGGGTTTGATCACCGTCGAGTCAAAGCCGGGCAAGGGAACGACGTTCTACATCGATTTGCCGCTGGTGGAATCCGGCGAGTCCGCCGCGGATGAAATCCGTCCCGAAGCCCACAGTTCTTCACTTTCAGTACTGGTTGTTGACGACGAGCCCTTCGTGCGCGAGACGCTCGCCGACATGTTAGTGGATTTGGACCACAAGGTAGTGACCGCGGATTCCGGCCGCGACGCCCTCGCAAAAGTCTGCAGCGATGATTTCGATTTGGTGTTTACCGACCTGGCCATGCCGGAAATGGATGGATGGGAGACGGCCCGCGAGATACACAAGCACCGTCCAGATTTGCCAATCGTTCTGGTAACCGGCTATGGCGCGACGGCCCAGCCGCCGGCGGGCGAACTCGATCTTGTCGCCGGCATTATTAGCAAGCCATTCGACTTTGATCAGGTAACGGGAACTATCGGGAAGGTGTGCAACGGCTCAGGCTAACGAGTGGAGACTGTGCTTCCTGTTTAAGGAAACCCCAGGTCGCCTTTGCCGGCGCCATCCCAGCGCAACCCGCCATCAAGTTCGCTGTTGAGGTTGTTCAGCCTGGCGGCAATTAGAATCATGGCCGATTGCAGGGCCTGAATAGAGTCGCGACCGTGGGCCAACTGCGTCTTCTGACTTCCGATTCCAATCACTTGAAACGGGCAATGATAATCGGATGAGTTCGGAGTGGGTTGAGGGGTTCCTACAAAGACACTGACGGTTCGCTTCTTATCGCCATCATCTACAAAATAGAGTTGGCGCGTTGCTATTATTTCTCCGATGACTACAAGATCCATACTGCTCTTCCACGAATTGCGGTTGCGCCGATCAGCTCGAAGGGCTCTCTGAGTTTCCAGAGAGCCCTCGCGTGGGAGTCCGAAACGCTGCAATGCTCATCGCGCCGGCGCAGTCACGCGAGTGCGGACAATCCAACTGGCCGCAGTAGTTCCGGCCTCGCCCATGTCTATCCAGCCCGACAGATGCGTGATGATCATTGGGGCTTCGTCCGATTTTTTGGTTGCCGGGCGCGCGTAGCCTCGAATCGTATCGGTCGTTGAAGTTGTTGCTGAGTTTGTCATGGCTCTTGTCCTTTCTCTTGCCAGTACCACTCCCGCTTGTATCGGGATGAGCGGGTGGATAAACCGCAGATTTCAGTTCACGCTCATCAGGCCTGCGCTCGCCGTAAAGCCAACGCCGAAGCCCACCACCATCGCCGGGCCGGCCCATTCCTTTTTGCCGGCCAGCATGAATCCCGTCGACGCGCTGGACAGGTTGCCATAGTTTTCCAGCACGTCGTAAGACTTGTGGACCTTGGTTGAATCGGCGTCCAGATGAAGCTGCGAGCAGACGCCATCGAGAATCTTTTTGCTGCCGGTGTGAATCAGGCAATCGTCAACCTGGCTCAGGTCGGAAACCGGCGACATCGGATCGTGCAGCACGTCGTTTACGGTCGTGACTGCATAGTGAGCACCGCGCGCAGGCACTTGTGGACGCATGAAGTATTGCGGCTTGCCATGGAGCGCCGGGTGCGTGCTGTTGCTGGTCATCGACAAAAGGTTCACGTCGTTGGGGTCGTCATTCGTCAGGTGCGAAATCGGACCGAACGTCGGCTTGCCGGCCTGGTCGGTGCCGAGCAGCAACGCTACCGCGCCATCGCCGAACAGCATCGACTGAATCACCAGAGTCGTTTCGATGCGCTGTTGCTCGAAGGCAACGTCGTCAATCTGATCGCTCTTGCGCATCCGCGCGATCTCGCGAAAACCGTAGTACTCATCGCGGAGCAGCGGCGCGACAAAAGGAGTGTGTGCTTCGGACATCAGCACGACGGCCATCTTTCCGGGGTTAGCGGCCAGATACCATTGCGCGACTTCGACCGACTTCAGCATCACCGAGCAACCTTGCGACTGCATGCTGACCGTGCTCAGCGAGCGCGGCAACAGACCGTGCGTCCGCGCCATGACTTCAGAAGCGAGGCAGGGAAGCATCTGGTCCGGGGTGTTGGTGGCCGCGATTAGCAAACCAATCTGCGAAGGGTCGCCGCCCCACTCTTCGATACATTTGCGAGTGGCATTCACGCCCATATCAGTGGTCGAGCTGGTTGGATTCATCGGCGCGCCGTTCAGGAAGTCCGCGTAATTGTTCATCGCCGAGTAGCGGTTCTCAACGCCGAGCGTGCAAATCGTGTTGATGAGCTCGGGCGAGAGTTTGTGCATCATCGACGCAACCAATTCAGTTGTGCTGATTCGGTTTTGGGGGGTCGCGGTGCTTGCTGAAATCAGGCTAATCATTTTCTTGCTCCTGGGGGCTGAACTGCTTTCTCAATTCCAACCTGAATATTTTGTTGTCGTTCGGGCTCATGCATTACAAGGCCTGTGCCACGCCGGATTCCCTGGCGCGCGAGAGAAGTAAATAGAGAAATAATGAGACTTAGCGGGCTCGAACGAGCAACCAGGGAGAAGTTTGAGAAAACACTCGTTGGTGGTTACTGAGTATGCAGAAGATCAGATCGAGTCTCGAAAGGTCGGTGTTGCTGAGGCAAAGTCCGCTGATGTCTAAAGGAAACCGGAGCATTACAGTCTTTGCCGGGAATCCGAAAGGTGGCCTTACCAAACTGG
>WNFW01004492.1_pt1 | contig 10551 bp, 12 predicted proteins | sample 5400131 | NCBI WGS metagenome assembly WNFW01 (sample SAMN13153362, study PRJNA577476) | soil metagenome | isolation source: 20 cm soil or saprolite under grassland replicate 1 | place: USA:California | collected 2016-06-15
CGCGCTGGCGAGCATCAGCGAGCACCTGCTGCCCGGCGTGTGGGCGTTCGGAGTTGCGGTTGTCGCGTGCGTCGCCGCCGTGCCGCTGGCGCTGTGGCTGTCGCGGCGGTTTCACGTCGTCGCCCAGCCGGGCGGACGTCACGCGCACCGCAACCCGACCCCCATGCTGGGCGGCCTCGCGATGTGGGCCGGCTTCGCGGTCGCGACGCTCGCGTTCGTGCGTCTCGATCTCCAGACCGTCGGGATCCTGGTCGTCTCGGGGCTGGCGATGGCCGTGCTGATCGTCGACGACAGGCGCGGCATGCCCCCGTGGGCGAAGCTGGCGGTGCAGGTCGGGCTCGCGGTCCTCGCCGTGATCGCGTTTGGCATCCAGATCACGTTCGTCAGCCTCCCCGGCGGCCACATCGTCCAGCTCGGCCTGCTGGTCGCCCCGGTCAGCGTTTTCTGGCTGACCGGCATGCAGAACACGGTCAACTTCCTCGATGGCGCCGACGGCCTGGCCGCCGGGGTGGTCGCGATCGTGGCCCTGATCCTCATGCTGGCCGCCGGCCAGCTGGAGCAGCTCGAGGTCGTGCAGCTCAGCGGCGCGCTGGCGGGTTGCTGCGTGGGATTCCTGTTCTTCAACTTCCCGCCCGCTCGCATCTTCATGGGCGACTCGGGCGCGCACTTTCTCGGCATTGCCTTGGGCATGGTCTCGATCGTCGGCATCGCCAAGGTCGCGGTTGCGTTCGCCCTGGCCGCGCCGGTCCTCGCCCTCGCGCTGCCGATCGCCGACACCGGCTGGGCCATCCTGCGGCGCCGCCGGCAGGGCACCTCGGTGGCGTCGCCAGACGCCGCGAGCGCGCTGCTCGGCGGGCTCGGCCTGACGCTGTTCGGGCACGGCCGCATCCTGGCCGTGGTCCTCATCGCGGCCGCGATCATCACCTCGACGGTGGTGGCGGACGTCCTCCAGCACGGAGGCTGGCGCGTCCCCGCGCCGTGGCTGCGCCGCCTGCTGGGCGAACCGGGTACCCGATAGAATTCGGAGGGGCATGGCGCCCAATCCGGGATCAGGCCCGACGGGATCAGATCTGGCCGGGATAGGGTTCTATATGGCGGCCGCGGTCCTGATCCCGTTGTTCATCGGCGTGGCGCTGGACCGCGCGTGGCACACGGCCCCCCTCTTTGTTCTCGTGGGTCTATTCGTGGGCCTGGCCGCCGGTGCGGCGGGCATCTGGATGAAGGTGAGGGACATGTCGAAGTGAGGAGGGACAGCGTTCAGGGACAGACTCTGGGCGTGTCGTTGCTGCTGGCGGCGACGACGTTCCTGGTCGCGTCGATCGCTGGCTATCAGAGCCCGGGGACGGCCGTCGCCGCCGGTCTCGTCCTTGGCTCCGCCAACGGTTTCCTGATCCAGTCGACGCTCGACCGCCGCGCTCCGATCCTGGCGACCAGCTTTGTTCGCCTTGCGCTCTTCACGCTCGTCGCGGTCGCCGCAGCGCGCCTGACGGGGTTGTCGATCTGGCCCCTGGTGGGCGGCGTCGCCCTCGCGCAACTTGTCATGTTTGGCGTCGGCGTGCGCCAGGGCCTGCGTCCGTGATCCTCTCCTACGTCTCCGTCGACACGACGCATCCGACGGTCACCATCGGGGGCTGCGGCACGCTGTGCACGTTCAACTACGACAGCCTGATCTCCAGCGCCATCGCGATCGCCGCCACGCTGGCGATCGGTTTCTGGCTGCGCTCCAAGCTGCGTTACGGCGAGCCGACGCGCGTGCAGGCGGTCCTCGAGTGGGGGTATGGCCTGCTGCGGGACCTGATCAAGACCAACGTCTCACCCGACGCGCTTTTCATCATCCCTTTGGCGATGACGCTGTTCCTGTACATCCTTGTCGCCAACTGGATCGAGTTCCTGCCGCTCGGCCTGATCCCGATCCTGCACGGCGCCAACGCGGATTTGAATCAGACCCTGGCCATGGCCCTCGTCGTGTTCGTCGTCGTCGAGTGGTACAGCATCCGGGTACTCGGGCTCTGGGGATTTCTGCGTCGATTCACCAAACCGTTCGAGCTGCCGATTCCTGTGCGCATCATCTTCATACCCCTCAACCTCATCGAGGAGCTGACGAAGCCGATAACGCTTTCGTTTCGGCTGTTCGGCAACATCTTCGCGGGTGCCGCGATCATCGTGCTGATCGCCGGCTTCGGCATGCTCTCGCTGCCCTATGTCGGCACGGTGGCGGGCACGATAATCGGCACCTTCCTGCTCGCGGTCTGGAAGGCCTTCGACGTTCTCTTCATCGGTTTCATCCAGGCGTTCATCTTCATGCTGCTCACGGTTGTGTACTTCTCCGCGGCCCGCGAGGGTCTCGAACACGAACATCAACAGGAGGGAGTTCAGTGACTGACCACGGGATCGGATTGGCCGCGGCGCTTCTTGGATTCGGCATCGCGCTCGGCGGCGCCGCCATCGGCGCATGCATCGGCGACGCGGTCGCCGGCAACGCGTTCCTCGGAGGCATATCTCGCCAGCCGGAAGCCCAGGGACGCATGATCCCCTGGCTCTTCGCGGTCATCGGTCTGGTCGAAGGCATGTACTTCGTCACGTTTGGATTGGGGTTCGTCCTCCTGTCCCAGGTCAAGTAATGCTCTTTCTGGCCGAAAGCGCGGGCGTCGTCACCATCGACGGGACGGTGATCGTGGAGCTGATCACGTTCCTGTTGATGCTCGGCGTGCTCGCCCGCTACGTCTACCCGGAGATCGTCAAGGTGGCCGAGGCCCGCCAGCGCGCGATCGCTGAGCAGCTGAGCCAGGCTGAGCAGGCCCGCGCCACAGCCGAGGCGCAGCTGAAAGAGGCCGAGGCCAAGCTCAACGACGCCCGCACGTCGGCCCAGAACCTGCTGGACGCAGCCGGCAAGTCCGCCGAGCAGCTGCGCCAGGAGCTCAAGGCGAAAGCCGACGAGGAGGCCAGGCGGTCGCTGGAAAACGCGCGCAAGCAGATCGAGGCCGAGCGCGACCAGGCCATCCGCTCGGTCCGCGCAGAGGTCGCGGACCTGGTGGTGACCGCGACCGAGAAGGTCATCGGCGAGACGCTCGACGATCCCAAGCACCGTCGCCTGATCGAGCGCTCGATCGAGGAGATCGCGAGTGGCGACGGCCGCCGCTAGGCGCTACGGCCGGGCCGTGTTCGAGCTGGCTCGCGAAGACGGGCAGATCGAGGAGTGGGACCGGCGCCTGGCGAAGGTCCGGGAGCTGTTCGCCGATCCTCAGGTGGCGGCGGTGCTCACCAACCCGACCATCCCGACCCAGCACCGCGAGGCGCTCGTGGCGACTGCTCCCCACCTGTTCGACGAGCAGGCCACGAACTTTGCCCGATTGCTGATCGAGTCAGGGCGCGTCGGCGAGGCGCGTGGCATCGAAGAGGAGTACCAGCGCCTCGTCGACGAGGCGGCCGGCCGGGTGCGGGCGACGGTCACGACCGCGATCGAGCTCACGGCCACGGATCGGGAGCGAGTGGCGCGCGAGCTGTCGAAACGGTTGGACAGGGACGTAAGGCTGAGTGTCGTGGTCGATCCGCGCATCCTCGGCGGGCTGAAGCTGCAGTACGGCGACCGGGTGGTCGACGCGAGCCTGGCTGCCCGTCTGCAGCAACTGCGCCGCCGGCTGGCGGCTTCTTAGGGGGAATCCATGAGCATCAGCACCAAAGAGATCTCGGAAGTCATCAAGGAACGGCTCAAGGATTTCGACGCCAGCCTGGTGTCCGCCGACGTCGGCCGGATCGTGGCCGTCGGCGACGGCATCGCCCAGGTCTACGGGTTGCAGAACGCGATGGCGGGTGAGCTGCTCGAGTTTCCGCACGAGACCTACGGGCTGGCCCTCAACCTCGAAGAAGACCAGGTGCGCTCGGTGATCCTTGGCGACTACGGCCACCTGCACGAAGGCGACGAGGTGAAGACCACGGGCCGCCTGCTCGAGGTCCCGGTCGGCGACGAGCTGCTCGGCCGGATCGTGAACCCGCTCGGCATCCCGCTCGACGACAAGGGGCCGATCAAGACCAGCAAGACGCTGCCGGTGGAACGGATCGCTCCGGGGGTCATCACCCGGAAGAGGGTAGACAGTCCGGTGCAGACCGGGATCAAAGCGATCGACGCAATGATCCCCATCGGCCGCGGCCAGCGCGAGCTGATCATCGGCGACCGGTTCACCGGCAAGACCACCGTCCTGCTCGACACGATCATCAACCAGAAGGGCAAGGACCTCTTCTGCATCTACGTCGCGATCGGCCAGAACGCCGCGTCCATCGCGCGCGTGGCGGCCACGCTCGAAGAGAACGGGGCGATGGACTACACGATCATCGTCGCCGCGACCGCGTCCGACCCGGCCTCGCTGCAGTACATCGCGCCTTACGCCGGCTGCGCGATGGGCGAGTACTTCCTCGAAAAGGGGAAGGAGGCGCTCTGCTGCTATGACGACCTCACCAAGCAGGCCTGGGCATACCGTGAGCTATCGCTCAACCTGCGCCGGCCGCCTGGCCGCGAGGCCTACCCGGGCGACGTCTTCTACCTGCACTCCCGCCTCCTCGAACGGGCGGCGAAGATGAACGAGGCGCACGGCGGCGGCTCGCTCACGGCGTTGCCCGTGATCGAGACCCAGGCGAACGACGTCTCGGCCTTCATCCCGACCAACGTGATCTCCATCACCGACGGCCAGATCTACCTCCAGGCCGACCTGTTCAACGCGGGCCAAAGGCCGGCCCTCAACGTCGGCATCTCTGTCTCCCGAGTCGGAGGGGACGCACAGACCAAGGCGATGCGCCAGGTGGCGGGCAAGCTCCGCCTCGACCTGGCCCAGTACCGCGAGCTGGCTGCATTCGCGCAGTTCGCCTCCGACCTGGACACGCAGACTCGCAACCAGCTGGAGCGCGGCGCCCGCCTGACCGAGCTGCTGAAGCAGGACAAATACCAGCCTGTCCCGCTGCCGGCGCAGGTCGCCGTGCTGTACGCCGGCACGCAGGGGCACATCGATAAAGTTGCGGTCGCCCGCGTTCGCGAGTGGGAGGCCGGCTTCGTCCGCTTCCTGAAGAGCGAGCGTCCGGGCGTCCTGGACGAGATCGACAAGCAAAAGGAGCTGGACGACAACCTGTTCGCCCGGCTGGGCGCGGCGATCTCGACCTTCAATCACCAGTTCGGCATCGAGGGTTACGCCGACCAGCCCGACCCAACCTCGGCGTCCTCGGGCGCCGCCCCCGCCGCTGTCAAGAAGGCAAAGTAGTTGCCGGCTTTCAGGGACATCGTCCGCCGCATCGACTCGATCAAGAACACGCAGAAGATCACCAAGGCCATGCAGGTGGTGGCGGCCACTCGTTTGCGGCGGGCGCAGGCGGCGGTGCAGGCGACGCGACCTTACGCGGACAAGATGCTCGAGGTCTTGGAGACGGTGAGCGAGCGGGCGACGGAATACAAGCACCCATTCCTCGTCCGCCGCGAGGGAAAGCGCGCGGTGATGATCCTCGTCACCACCGACAAGGGGCTCGCGGGCGCGATCAACGTCAACAACATTCGGACGGCGACCCGTTTCATGCAGGGAAACTTCCCCGAGCAGCAGCGCTACGTGACGCTTGGGCGCAAGGGCCGCGATTTTCTCCTTCGCTTCCGGCGCGACGTCATCGCGGAGGTGAGCAGCCTTCCCGACCGGCCGACGCAGGGCCAGGTCCTCCCCGCGGTGACGGTCGCCCTCGAGGAATACACGAAGGGCAACGTCGACGCCGTGTTGCTCTGTTACGCGAAGTGGGTCTCCACGATCAAGCAGGAGCCCACGGTGCGGGTGCTTATTCCCGCCGAGATCCCCGCCCGAGAACGGGAGCAGGCGGGTCCCAGGGCCGACTACATATATGAACCCGACCCGGAGTCGGTCCTCGACGGCCTTCTGCCTCGCTACGTCGAAACCCAGGTCTTCCAGGCCGTGCTCGAGAACAAAGCCAGCGAGTACTCGGCCAAGATGATCGCGATGCAGAACGCAACCAACGCGGCGGGCGACCTGATCGACTCGCTCACCCTGTACGCGAACAAGGTCCGGCAGGCGGGAATCACCACCGAGCTGATGGAGATTGTCAGCGGCGCCGCGGCGCAGGAAGCCTCGACTTGAGAGAGGAGACATAGATGGCAACCACGAAACCGCGATCCAAGGCCCATACCGAGACCAAACCCACGCGCCGGGGTCACATCAGCGAGGTCATCGGCGCCGTCGTCGACGTCGAGTTCGAGCCGGGATACCAACCCGAGCTGTTCGAAGCCCTGGAGGTGACAACTCAGGAGGGCCGCACGGTCGTCCTCGAGGTCGAATCAGACCGCGGCGACAACACCGTCCGCTGCATCGCCATGGACTCGTCCGACGGCTTCCGCCGCGGCGACCCGGTCAAGGCCACTGGCGCGCCGATCTCGGTACCCGTCGGGGTGGAGACGCTGGGCCGGCTGTTCAACGTCATCGGCCAGGCCATCGATGACGAGCCGGCGCCGGAAGGCGCCACCCGGTGGCCGATTCACCGGCCGCCGCCGCCGGTGTCAGAGCAGCAGGCCAAGGTCGAGATCCTCGAGACCGGGATCAAGGTGATCGACCTGATCTGCACCTTTGCGAAGGGCTCCAAGATCGGGCTGTTCGGAGGCGCCGGCACCGGCAAGACGGTGATCGTGCAGGAGCTCATCCGCAACATCGCCTACCAGCACAAGGGCCGCTCCGTGTTCGCAGGCGTGGGGGAGAGGACCCGCGAAGGCAACGACATGTACGTCGAGATGCAGGATGCCGGGGTGCTGCCTCAGACGGCGCTCGTCTTCGGCCAGATGAACGAGCCGCCAGGCGCGCGGGCGCGCGTGGCTCTCACCGGGTTGACGATGGCCGAATACTTCCGCGACGAAGAGGGAGCCGACACGCTGTTGTTCGTCGACAACATCTTTCGCTACCTTCTGGCCGGCTCAGAGGTGTCAGCCCTTCTTGGGCGAATGCCCTCGGCGGTCGGCTACCAGCCCACCCTGGCCAGCGAGATGGGTGAGCTGCAGGAACGAATCACGTCGACGCGGAAGGGCTCGATCACGTCGGTGCAGGCCGTATACGTGCCGGCCGACGACTACACCGACCCGGCAATCCAGACTGTGTTCGCGCACCTCGGCGCCACGCTCCGTCTGGAGCGGTCACTCGTTGAGATCGGGATCTACCCGGCGGTGGATCCGCTCGGGTCATCCAGCCGCTTCGTCGAACCGGCGATCGTCGGCCAGGACCACTACGACGCGGCCCAGGGCGTGAAAAAGATCATGCAGCGTTACAAGGACCTGCAGGACATCATCGCCATCCTCGGCATGGAGGAGCTGTCAGAAGACGACAAGGAAGCCGTGTCCCGCGCGCGCAAGGTGCAGCGCTTCCTTTCGCAGCCGTTCAGCGTCGCCCAGCGCTTCACCGGCCGCGAGGGCAAGTACGTGCCGCGAAGTGAGACGGTCCGAGGTTTCAAGGAGATCCTCGAGGGCAAGCACGACGATATGCCGGAGCAGGCCTTCTACATGGTCGGGACGATCGACGAGGCGCGCGAGCAAGGCGAAGCGATGAAGAAGCGAGAAGGACGCTGAGCGCTTGAAATACCCCCTGCGCGTGGTGAGCGTCGAGCGAAGCCTGTTCGAAGGCGACGTCGAGTTCATCATCGCCACCGGAGCCGAGGGCGAGCTCGGCGTGCTTGCGCGCCACGCGCCGCTCATGACCATCCTCAAGCCAGGCCCGCTCAGGATCCAGGAGACGTTCGGCGGCCCCGAGCAGACACTGTTCGTGGGTGGCGGTTTTCTCGAGGTGCTGCCCGAGCGCGTGACCGTCCTTGCGGACGTCGCAGAGCACGCCGACGAGATCTCGGTCCAGCAGGCCGAGGAGGCGCGTCGCCGGGCCCAGGAGAAGCTCGCCGGCACCCTGAGCGCGGCCGAGGAGACGGAGTTCCAGAACGCCCTCGCCATGGCCGAAGCACGATTGCGCCTGGCAAGGACGCGCCGAACCTAGCGCCCAGGTTTACCTTTTAGGCCCTGATGAACCGGACGTCTTTGGGGCGCGATCGTGCGCTGCGGATCACCGGCGGCGCGCAGCTCGCCGGCGACATCTGCGTGAGCGGCTCCAAGAACGCGGCCCTCCCGGAGATGGCCGCCGCCCTCCTGACCGCACGCCCCGTCACCCTTCACAACGTGCCCCGCGTGACGGACTCGGCGGTGATGGCGGACATCTTCAGCCTCCTCGGTGGCGAGGCGAAGGGCAAGGGCACCGTGATCCTCGACACGGGCGGCATGACCGGGTCCGACGTACCGGACGAGCTGGGCCGGCGTATGCGCGCCACGATCGTCCTCCTCGGCGCGCTGCTCGCGCGCTTCGGACGTGCTCGCGTGCCGCGGCCCGGCGGCGACGACATCGGCGCACGCCGCGTGGAGCAGCACCTTCGCGGGCTGCGCCAGATGGGCGCGCACGTCAACGAGACGGACACCGAGATCGTGGCCACGGCGGAACGGCTGCGCGGCGATCGCATCGTCTTCGACCTGCCGACGGTGACCGGGACCGAGAACATCCTCCTCGCCGCGGTCACCGCGGAAGGCAGGACCCAGATCTTCAACGCCGCACGGGAGCCACACGTCCAGGACCTGTGCCTCCTTCTCATCAAGATGGGCGCCCACATCGAGGGCGTCGGGACAGAGCGGCTGATCGTGGACGGGACGAAGGAGCTCGGCGGCGCCGAGCACACCGTGATCGCCGACTACCTCGAGGCGGGCACCTATGCGATCGCCGTCGCGGCCGCGGGTGGCGACCTGCGAATCGAATGCACGCGCCCGGAGGACCTCCAGCTTCTCCTGCTCAAGCTCGAGCAGGCCGGCGCGCACGTGGAGGCGGGCGACGACTGGTTTCGCGTCGGGCGGGAGCCGCGCAGCCCACTCCGCCCGATCGACATGTCCACCTGGACCTTCCCCGGCTTTCCAACCGACCTGCAGGCGCAGTACATGGCGCTGATGACGCAGGCGGACGGCGAAAGCGTCATCTCCGAGTACGTGCATGAGAACCGCTTCCAGCACGTGCGCGAGCTGGCCAAGATGGGCGCGGGCATCACGGTCGAGGGACGCCTGCATGCGATCGTCCATGGGCCGGCGCGACTCCGCGGCACGGAGCTCGCCATCCCCGACATCAGGTCGGGAGCGGCGCTCGTCATCGCCGCGCTCTGCGCGGAGGGCGAAAGCCTGCTGCGCAATGCGTGGCACGTCGAGCGTGGGTACGAGGACATGGTCGGCAAGCTCGCGTCGGTGGGCGCGCGGATCAAGAGCGTCAGGGTGGACCCGGAGTCCGGCTCCGGGCACCGCACGTACGAATGATGCTGTCGCGCAAGATCGGGATCGACCTCGGCACGTCGACGGTGCGGATCTACGTCAAGGGCGAGGGCATCGTGATCAATGAGCCTTCCGGCGTGGCGACGCTGTATCACCTGATCGGCAAGGCAAACGGACGGCCGCGCCTGTTCAAGCCGGACGTGGTCATGTCCGTTCCCTCGGCGGTGACGTCAGGCGAGCGGCGGGCCGTGACGGAGGCCGCGATGGCGGCCGGTGCGAGGCAGGTGTGGCTCATCGACGAGCCGCTGGCGGCGGCGATGGGGGCGGGGTTGCCGATCGCCGAGGTGCGCGCGAGCGCGATCTGCGAGCTGGGCGCGGCGACGACCGAGGTCGCGGTGATATCCGTCTCCGGCACGCTTGCCGAGCGGTCGATCGGTGTGGGAGGGAGGGCGCTCGACGCCGCCATCGCGGCGCGCCTCGGCCTCAGCGCGCAAGAGGCGGAGGCGGTGAAGATCGCGGTCGGCTCGGCGATCCCGATGGAAAGGGCGCTCGCCATCACCGTGCGCGGAGTCGAGATCTCGTCCCTCCAGGTCGCCGAGGCGATCGCCGAACCACTTCAGCTGATCGCATCGGCGGTGCGGGACGTGATGCGCGAGATTCCTCGCGGGCCCGCGGCCGAGGTCCGGGAGCGCGGAATCGTGCTCTCAGGCGGCGGTGCGCAGCTCCGCGGGCTGGCTCGCTACATCACGACCATGACCGGCATCCCCGCCGCCGTCGCGGACGAGCCGCAGACCTCCGTCGTGCGCGGCACAGGCGTCGCCCTCGACACCTTCGAGGTACTGAAGCGCAACCAGAGCTACCTGCGCTAGTGCCGCCCCCGACGTCCGACCCGGACCCTGCCCAGTCGCGAGGGAGGGTCGGACTGGAGATCGTCGTCGACGGGTCCGGCCTGGAGCGGCCCAGGGCAGGCGTCGGCGTCTACACAACGCAGATCCTCCACGCGATGGCCGTCGACCGGCCCGATTGCAAGCTGACGGTGTTCGGCCCTCGAGGCGCGTTCATGCACGTCCCGAGCACGACATATCGTCTGTTGCCCACGACCCGGCTGCTCGGCCGCCACCTGCAGTGGCCCGCCATGATCCGCCGCCTCCAGCCGAACGCGTACTTCGGCCCGGCGGGCGCGCTGCCCCTTGGCAACCTGCGCTGCCCGTCGGTGATCACCATCCACGACCTGGCCATCTATCGCA
>WNFW01005922.1_pt1 | contig 10550 bp, 7 predicted proteins | sample 5400131 | NCBI WGS metagenome assembly WNFW01 (sample SAMN13153362, study PRJNA577476) | soil metagenome | isolation source: 20 cm soil or saprolite under grassland replicate 1 | place: USA:California | collected 2016-06-15
GTCGAGCATATTGTTCAGCAACAAGTCCAAGAAATGGTATGCTCATCCTCCACACTAATAGCCATTATCTATCTAACATCTTTCCAAGCTCCGTCAATGCAACGATCTCGCCATCCGCCGCGGCAGCCGCAGCATTAGCACAGATGACCTCATGTTCCTCATCCGTCACGACAAGGCCAAGCTCGCTCGCCTCCGTCACTTCTTACAATGGAAAGATGTGCGAAAGAACGTCAAAGAAGCCGACGGCGACCGCGGCAATGACGCCGGAGCGGACGTCCCCGAGGGCGCCGGCGAAGCCCTCGTCGCCGGTGGTGCAGTCCCGGGCACCGGCCCGACCGTCGACCTGAAAAAGAACAAGAAGGCGCGCGTTGACCTCGTGTGGGATGTTGCCAGCTTCTTCAGCGAGCAGGTCCCGCCGCGAGATGACGAGGAGGACGAAGAGGAGGAAGAGATGAACCTGGCGACACTGCAACGCCTTAAATACGCCGATGAGCGCACCCGCAACATGTCTCGCGAGGACTACATGCACTGGTCCGAATGCCGCCAGGCCTCGTTCACCTTCCGCAAAGGCCGCCGCTTCCGTGAGTGGGCCGGTTTCGGTGTCATCACCGATGCTAAGCCTAACGACGACATCATCGACATCCTCGGCTTTTTGACGTTTGAGATTGTGCAGACACTGACGGAGGAGGCGCTCAGGGTCAAAGAGGCGGAAGACCTGTACAAAAAGGCGTTTGGCACGGAGAAGAAGGAGGGTGAGACAAAGAGTAAGAAGAGGAAACGTGAGCCTGGCTTGTTTGATTGGCCGGAAGAGGAGAAGGATCCGGTGCAGTGTTCGCACGTCCGCGAGGGATTTCGGAGGCTGCAGAGGCCAAGCAATAAGAGCAGGGCGATGCTGAATTTTACGAGGTCGATGCCGAGACGCCAGTTGAAATTGGTGAGCATTTGGAAACACCCCTCCCCAATGTCATTGGAAATAGGAAGCTAACCGTGTCTAGATTTAAAACATCGTGATGGGTCGGGAGGCTTTCGATGGTTCCGACTTTCCGGAGAAGATGCTTTTTGATGACAATCGGTTTCCGCGGCACAATACGGCGTTAAGGTAACAGAGATAGAGAGGTATGATACCCGCATCGATGTGGGCGTTGCGGAGTAAGAGTTGAAATTATGGTTCATTGGTACTTGGTACTAATCTAGGTATCACTGGCGGCTTTAACCTATTCGATAGAATCTTTTCAAAGCCGGTTTCCTACTGGCTCTCACTCAGAATCCGGCTCAGGTTCGGGCTGTAGAAATGTCAACGGCATGTTTCTCTCCAATTCCTCATCTTCGAACCCCTCCCTCTCGTCATGGACATCACGCTCTTCTTCTGTCGCCTTAGGATAACGTTCTCGCCTCTGACTATTGGTGGTTCCAGCTTGTGGATTGTTGAGATCGAGTTGTTGTGTTGATAAGTGGACCCGTCGCATCCGGTCGGCGATTTGTGCTTCATGATCTTTGATTCCAGGAGCAGTATTACCGTGCACATTTTCCTCCGCAGACCGAATAAGATCCTCTTTCCTCTGCTCCTCCTGCCTATCAATATCGACCATCATTTGTGCTTCATGATCTTCGATTCCAGGAGCAGTATGACCGTGCACATTTTCTTCCGCAGACCGAATAAGATCCTCTTTCCTCTGCTCCTCCTGCTCATCAATATCGACCATCGTGATTCTACCACCAGTTTGTTCTTCGATTTCAGCTTCGACCTCAGCTGCTTCGGTCTCCGCATCCTTCATCGGTTTCGCTTCGGCCTGCTCTTGAGCCTTCAATGCTTTCATAGTGGACATCTCTGCCTGAACTTCCACTTCATCCACATCCTCGAAACCAATGCTCTTCAAGATTTGACCCACTACTAATCGATATTGATCGTGTGATTCGATTAGGTGACTAGCATCAAAGTTTTCAACTCCATTAACATCCTCGATCGGCTGAAGGCCGGCGACATCGATGCGAATACTACTTGCGCGGTAGATCAAACCAAGGATGTAGTCTCGTGTGCCGTAAACATTGACGACACGTCCGGTTACCACACTCCTCATCTTCGTCCACGTCTCCGAGTCGCTTGGTGCCGGCGTTCCAATCAAGACAACATTCTCTATCAAGCCGAAAGCATTTTGAGCGGCGAGCTCCAGCATTGCCGCAGAGATAACCCTTGCCCCCAGGCTATATCCTATCATCGTGACTGGTCTCAACCCTTGTACGGAGGCAAGAAGAGCGTGAGCAAGAACCTTTCCAGCTTTATCTGCTCTGGCTTTACCTACACTAAACGGGTTGTCGATTACTCTCGCAATCTTCAGAAGACCTAGAGGCCAGAGCCCAGCCGCGAGAGCACTGAACACGGTCCGTCGGGCGAGTTCGAAACCGGCGTATCGCCAAATGTACGTCTTGATCACTGCCTTCAATGAAACCCCAAGGCGAAGAAGCGTTTCAAGTTCCCAGCGCAGTGCAAATGGTTCGCATGTGTCGCCGTTGAGAACAATCCAAGGTTTGTCAATATCAAACTCATCCATCAACCAACCCGAAATACCAATCGCGACCCGAAGTTTGTGTTGCTCTTCCCACTTCTCCTTGTCCTTCGAAACCGGTAAGAATCTGAAATCCTCCACTGCCTTCGCATACTTATCCATTATCTTTCCTGTCATTGTTCCACCATAAGCACCGAACAGACCTCCGATAAGCACACTACTCCCAGCAAGCGCACCCAGCAAACCAGAAACCGCCGTACCTGCAAGTCCAACACCTCCGAGAACGGTGCCAATCCCCGCCGCAAGGAAAGGTGCCGCCAAACCACCAGTCACCGCAAGAAGGCCAGCTCCAGCGACGGTGGCCAAGCCGACTTTCCATTTGCGAGCTGAATCATCTGTTTTTCGCTTCGACTCTTCAGCGGACATCTGCGATGCAGCTTGAAGAAGGCCTTGAGCTACTTTACTCTCGTGTAGCGCCAGAGTTGGAGAGTCCAGTTGAAGACTGGAAATGACGTGGAGCAACAGGATACGGGAATGCGCAGGGTAAGATTCCAAACCTAGGAGCAAGAGTAGAATGCAATTCAATAACAGTACCCTTTGCTCCTTTTCCAACGCCATCAGCTTTGTCGATATGGCAGTGTATTTTCGTTTATTAGCTACGGCATCCTGCTGGAGTCGCTCCTCGGCCCCATCTTCACCATTGGCCCAATTGAGAAGATCTTGTGTTTCCTTCTGATCCCGAGTAGCTGCCATCTCCGCCTCTCGAGCCTTTCTCGCCTGTCGAACTGTCTCTCCTCTTACGTTGACAATCTCACATACCCTTTTCATTACTTTGGCTCTCCAAGCATCAAAATACGTTAATGAAGCCCGTCGGAGACCTTGCATGTGAGACGACTCAAGTTCCTTTTCACGTCTCAGGCGTCGATCAATTGTTTCTTCAACGTCTGGTACGAAGCCTTGCTGATGATCATCGATAGAAAGCAGGTCCTGTATATGGCTTGTTGATTTGCTAGCGGCCGATGTGGAGGCCAATTCTGGAGTGAGCTCGAAAGTCGAGACCACATCTTTCCTGACGGCATCTGTGCACAGAAGAAGTAACAATGCGAGTTCAGTACGCAGTTCTTGTGTTGGTAGAATATCTGTTAACGAGGCATGGGACTGAGACTCGCTGTAGCTCGGAGGAGCTTCACGGCCGGAAGAGAACATGGTAGCAATGATGGAATGGGGTACGGAGTACAAGGAGGGAGTTGGGCTCCTTAAAGAGTAGATAGGATAACTGGCGTCTGGAAATTACCGGGCTGCAATGTGGGCGAAGCAGAAAGCTTGGGGACAAAAATAGATAATTACGAGCGAAAAGGACCGGGTGTGCAAAGGCCATTCGATTTCGCAAGGGTTGGCTTTTGCAACCGCATTGGCGGAAATTGACTCCTCTGTACGGAGTACTCTGCTAATTTTTCTACGACGGAGAAGATGTGAGAGAATTATATTTTCTATTGGACAATAGATAGCCTTCAGCTTCAATGGTTCAAGCTTTCGCTCTGTGAGAATTGCGCTGCAGGGTCCTATGCCAGTCCCCTTCCGAAATCAGATTGAGCCTTCCTTTGGTAAACTTCCGCTTTTCTCAGCCTTTTCAGACAGCTTGCAACGCCAATCTCTGGAGCAGCGCCTTTTACTGGTCCTGTCAATGGTCATGCTGACGAGATAATAATGAAGCACATGTGCGCTTCATTGTCCAGCATGTTTCCGGCTAAGGCCTTGTCTACTTCCCGCCCAGTAGGTTCTTAATAAGGACCTATCGGCCGGTTGTCTACTGAAACGGGCCAGTAGAATCTTAAAATCTGCTGGTAGATTTGATTTCCAATATTGTGGCTGTTTCGGGCGTTTTTTGGCTTGACCTAAACTCCATACGGAAATCTGCCAGCAGATTTTTTTCTGGTCCTCAGGACAACCAGAAATAAATCTACTGGCAGATTCTTATCGTTGATGTCTATGGCGCCCTTTTATCCCATCACCGTTGACTAACCCAAAGTCTAAACGCCGCACATATAACACCGCCGGCGGCTTCAAGTCTTCAAGAATACGTTGATAAGCTCTAATTGCTTCGAATCCTTCAAGAATACGTTAATAATAAGCTCTAATTGCTTCGAATCCTTCAAGAATACGTTGATAAGCTCTAATTGCGGGGTCCCGCTAATTTTAGCGGGTGCCTCTGGGGCCCAACCCGCTAAGGTTATAGCGGGGGGGCCCTCTACGCGTCACTCCCGTAAGAATCTACGGATGCACAGTAGACAAACCGCCCTCTGTAGATTACCATATATGGAAGCGCCACGAAAAGCCCTCATGGTCTGTGCCGTAAGAATCTACTGACGGGGCAGTAGACAAGGCCTTACCCTGCTGTGCCCTTGAATTTTTCTGCGCTTACTCGTGGCCGTCGCTTGCATGCGCGCTCTGACCACTCCCCTTGGGAGTGGTCGCGGGCTCAACGGTCCCCACTAGCTCAAAGGTCGCATGTGTGAATCCCAACTTTTCACATAAATTACGCTCCACATAATGCCTTCTACTTATCACCAAGAAGAGGAGAAAGTGCAGAAGGCCTTCGAAGCCTGGCAGACTGGCAAATTCAAGTCAATTGCTGATGCTGCACGTTCTGTTGGCGCAAAAGTTCGACGTGTACGCAATCGCGTGGCAGGAGTCAATTCGCGCAGCACACGGCCCAGCACAAACAGGCTGCTCACAGATGGAGAGGAGGAAGGTATTCTAAGGTGGCTAGATTACCTTGACACGCTTGGAACGCGCCCATCCGGCAAGCAACTTGAGAGGGAGGTAAATTGGGTTCTTTCTCAATGCGAACGCGCCCCTGATGAAGCACCGATTAAATGCGGCGAGAACTTCACAACCAGATTCCTCCAGAGGTTCCCGAAATTCAAATTAAAGCCAGAAAAGCCTAGAGATTTGGATAGGGAGGTTGCAGAGGATGTGGAAGGCCTCAAAACTTGGTACAAGAAGTGGGATGTGATGGCTCGAAAGTATGAGGTGCACGCAGAGGATTCATACAACTGGGATGAGTCGCCCATTCGCCTAGGGCAATCGAAAACAATCAAGAAGATTACTGCTTTGCCAAGTATTACTACTGGACGCAACACAAGTAGAGAGACGTGTACAGTTAGGGAATGTGTGTCTGCTGACGGGTTCGCCTTCCAGGGTGCCCTGGTTATTTTTACAGGGGAGCGATTCATGCAGCGATGGGGAAACGCAAAACTACCTGGTTGTTACCAGATTGATGTAACCCCGAATGGTTATATCACGGATGAGACATTCTATGAATGGTTGACAAAGATATTTGATCCCATCACCAAGAAGCGACAGCTCGGAACACACCGCCTCCTCCTTTTTGATGGCCACACAACCCATCTTACGATGGAAGTGGTCAAATTCTGTAATGAACAGAAAATCATACCATTTCTCACTCCAGCACATCTTACGCACTTGGTACAACCTCTGGATGTTGGGGTTTTCGGGCCGTGGAAGCATTATTACTCGGAGCAAGTTGATCTCTCTTACTGTACAGGAGGAACAGTTGTTGACAAGATCGAGTTTCTGGACTTTCTGGACAAGATCAGGGTGCAAACAATGAGGCCGAACGTGATTAGATCTGCCTGGAAAAAGGCAGGTTTATATCCTTTTAACCCTCCTCTTGTCATTGAACCATTGCGCGAGAGAATAAAGCAAAAGACACCTCCAACACCAACCTCGGTACCATTTGGAAGCCCCCCAACCCCGACGACAGTAAGAGGCTTCATGAAATTGTGTAATACCTTGAGGCAATTAGGTCCAGAACATCCGAGGTATGCTGCGTGTCAGGATAAGGTGTTGATGGCGGCTGAACTTATTACCCATATGAATAAGCATCTCATGAAACATTTGAACGCAACCAGGGCTGTGGAAAAGCGTAGAAAGGAGCTTAAACTCGAGGCAAGAAAAACTGTACCTTGTTCTGGCATTGTAACATTAGATGAGTTGAGATTAATGACTCGTGCGAAGGAGGAAAAGCGGCAGCGGCAGGCTGAGGAGAAAGAAGCAAGACAACAACAAAGGGAGATGGAGAGGGCTCAAAAAGAAGACGAGAGGGAAAGAAAGAAGGCAGAGCGAGCCCAAGTGCGTGAAGAAAAAGCTAGAATTACTGCAGAGGAGAAGCAGAAAAAGGAAGAGGAGCGTGACAAGGTCCAGCTTCAGAAGGCAAACCGGCGCTTTCAAACTGAAATTTTGAAGGTACAGGGGCAGGCGGTGAAAAAAAGAAAGGCAGAGCAGACAAAGCAGGATAAGGTGAATAAGAAACAGAAGAGATCAGCGAAATTGGCTTAGTAGATAGCTTGTAATTAAAGTTTGTTGTTCAAGCAGGACCTTTGAGCTAGTGGGGACCGTTGAGCCCGCGACCACTCCCAAGGGGAGTGGTCAGAGCGCGCATGCAAGCGACGGCCACGAGTACCCTGCTATCCTATGCCCTTAATTTTTTTTCGCACTTACACTGCTGTGCCCGAAATTTTTCTTCGCACACAGGGACTTAATAGAATTAATAATAATAATATTTTTCTTCGCACTTACCCTGCCGTGCCCTTAATAATTTTTTTTCGCACTTACTCGTACCCTGCCGTGCCCTTATCCGGCTTTACGCTTACCCTGCTATGCCCTTAAAATTTTTTGTGCTTAAATTACCCTGCTGTGTGTTTATTTTAATTTTCACTTACCCTGCTGTGCCTTTTTTTTTTTCGCCAAACTTGCCCTGCTGTGCCCTTAATTTTTTTTTGTTTAGCCGGCACGGAGTACCTACCTTGCTGTGCCTTTATTTTTTTTCGCGCGCACTTACCTTGCTGTACTCTAATTTTTTTTCGCAATCACTTACCCTGCTGTGCTTTAGACAATTTTTTTTTTCGCACGCACTTAGGATAGTCTACCCTGCTGTGCTTTATTTTTTTCGCATGCACTTACCTTGCTGTGCCTTAAATTTTTTTTCGCGCACACTTACCCTGCTGTGCCTTAAATTTTTTTTTTTGCGCGCACTTACCCTGCCATGCTTTATTTTTTTTTCGCGGCCACTTAAGACTATCCTACCTTGCTGTGCCTTAATTAAATTTTTTTTTTTTCGCGCGCACTTACCACACTTTGACTGCGCCTCATGAAGCATGGCTCCCTTGTCCACATCTAACCGCTGATAGTCAAGTGTAGTATATTGTGGATAATAGTCGTTCCAATTCCGCCGCCCTTATCTCTTCGCGCTCCTGTGGGAATCAGGGCTTCATAATCATCTTCATAGCACTTCCTCCGGCCAAAACGCGATCCACGAATACGGTAGCTCTACAAAAACAATGACGATGCAACCACACGAGTGGTATGGCGATCCTGAAACAACAAGATCTACTACGGAAACCCTCATACGAACGATGGCGATTCAAGTGGTCGCTACAGCTTGCTATGGTCACTTGATGAGTCTGCAAAATGCTACTGGGCAACCATCTATCACAATCTTCTTTTATGTCTTTGGCTCATTGCTCTTCCCACTACTTCCACTTGCACAAGCTATGCGAAATTCCGTCTCTACCATACACAAAGCGATCACCCAAAAGTCGCTGCGAACCGCAAGACACTTGATATGTGGAATGCTGGGGATACATATTCGGAACAGCCGGAAGGAATCTGTTCCCATCGTGCACTATCCACATTCACACTGGAAGCTTGTCAGGCAACGGTATGGCATTCTGTGGATCGGAAGAACGATTGTGCTGTTCGCCCTTCTTGTTCAGTTTGCGTCAACTACCATACTTTGGGTACGAAGGTCCTTGATATATCCTGGACCTTATCGACTCTGGGCCACAGACAGTCGTGATCTTCAGGTCGTGCTCGGCGGTATTGCTTCGGTACTCACGAGCATTTCAATACACTTTCTGAACAGCAATGCTGAGGAAGTGGAACGATCTGGCCCAGAAGAAATTGTGGATTACGAGCAGCAAGAGCTTGCAGAGCCATCACATACCCAACCGGATGGCGTTACAACTGCCCCGACGCAGCCTAATCTTGCTGGTCTCATTATCTTCGTTTCAGATCACAAAACGAAGCACTTTCCAAATACCTCATTTCTATGTACACCCACCATCTGCAAAGGGATCTCGAGTTGGCGTATGTTTTGCATATTCTCTTCTACATCTTTATTAGCATGGAAGGTAACACAGCATCTTCTGATGGGTTTGGCTGGCCCACGGCTGTGTTCGTTCAAGATTTCAGGTCGTACCCCTCATGGCGGACAACTGGTACCAAGCTTGGCCTTTGGTACAGTTATTTCCGGAGAAGATCTTGGCCTAACATTTCCTACCTTCCACTTTTTATTTATAGCGTCCATTGTGTTCTACGGGTGGTATCAATTTTTTGTCCTTTACGCTTTATCCCAAATGTTTTTCGTAAATTCTTCATCGAAGCAAATTTCTGGTTACGCACTGGGTGCACCATACCTTCACTTCTAATAACGTTTCTTCTATTTCTTCCGGCTGTTGTACAGATATTGACGATACAAAGAAACATTCAGAATCTTCGACTATTCGAGTCGAGCTACAAGAAGGACGCAGGTTTTCGTCAGCCGGGTACTATGGAGACATATAGACTGTGGAAAGATCCCTGGTTGGAGAAATTGTACATTATATAGAATTTTGACATCAGAGGTTGTGGAAAGTAGACGTGTGAGCACACATTCGCCTTCTAATAGAGAGCATAACCCTTTCTCTGCTGGTGGGGGAAAAGGCGGACAGTGAGAACTGCTGAAAGCGAGCAACCAACGCCAAAACCTCAGTGACAATTGGAGACATTCTCTGGATGGGACGGTTTGGATGGCACGGTTGGATGGCCAAGATAGCTGCACGGTTATCGTGTAGAGGGTTCTGGAGGTGCCTTTGGCGAAGAAGCCTAAGGGAACCGTTAGGCGGGTGAGGGATTTCTCCCCACGGATAAGTGCGCTTCGTGACATCTCTAGGGCTGCGTGTTAGAGACTAACAAGGGCCCCTGCCCGATGAGGCGCAGTAAAAGTGTTATGTGCATGCAAAAGGGTGAAGCCGGTTTTGCAAGCTACTGTACCCTCAACCGTTTAAAATTGAATTAGAATCGGATTCCTTCAGAACCTATTCCGGTATGGATTCAGCCTACCGAGCCTATTCTAGTAAAGAACCTAGTGAGACTATTTTAGTAAGACGGAAGCTTAATTGGGTAAACCTACGTAGGCGGAAAACTATTTTAGTAATTTGCCGTAAGTTAATTTTTTTTATTCGCACTTACGGAGTAAAGTGCGCAGAAAAATAAGGCGCAATACACAGTAAAAATTATGCAGAGCAGGAGTGTGCAGAAAAATAAAGGTGCAGTAGGGTAGATTAAGTCGTAAGCATAAAAGCGAATAAAGGCATAGCAGGGTAAGTGCGTAGAAAAATAAGTAGGGTGTGTAGAAAAAGAAGGGTAGAGTAGGGTAAGCTGTAAGCGTAAAGTGCCTTTATTTTTCTACGAGGTTTCGCTTTTTTTCTTCCCGTTAAAAAGGCCTGGTGTGACCTTATTTATCTTCGCACTTACCCGGCTGCGCCATTATTTTTCTTCGCACTGTTCCTGCTGTCCTTATCCCGCTTTTCGATTAGTCTACCCCTTTACCCTGCTGCGACGCTATTTTTCTTCGTCGCACTCAGTTACCCTGCCGTGACCTTAATTTTTTTCTTCGAACCTCCTCTAGATGTCACTGGAGAAATGGCTTACGACAGGTTGGTTTATATCCTGTGGCGATGAAAACATGTCAGGATACAGTAGCATTTCTTATGAGGTGTCAGTACGATTACACTATTGGTGCGCAGCTATGCCTTTCACGGGCGATACCTCGTGCACCCACGAAATTTTAGTGGGTAGCCCCCAATTTATAGTGAGATACGCTGCACTAAAATAGGGCATGTCCCCACTAAAATTTAGTGGGTGCTCGAGGTATCGCCCGTGAAAGGGATAACTCTGATCTGTTCTGAACGTAAATTGGAA
>WNFW01003791.1_pt1 | contig 10547 bp, 7 predicted proteins | sample 5400131 | NCBI WGS metagenome assembly WNFW01 (sample SAMN13153362, study PRJNA577476) | soil metagenome | isolation source: 20 cm soil or saprolite under grassland replicate 1 | place: USA:California | collected 2016-06-15
CCACTAACAAACTGTTCGACAACCTCGTAAAGCACTCGTACTCCCCATTGTAGAGAGCGAATACTCACACGCTCATCATGACTATGAACACGTCTAGCCTCGTTTGCTCCGACAAAGAGGCCTGGCACAAAGCCATATACCCTGGTACCCAGTTTTGTGACATGCTTTGCATCAGTTCCACCAGTCAATAAGAATGGAACTGTGGTTGCTTCAGGGTCATGTTCTTTCAGGACAGCTTTGATAGTATTGAAGAGGGGTGAATGTGGGTCAGCTTCAAGTGGATTCGAAGGATCCAGAAATGTTATCTCCCCTTCATTGCCGAGGGCAGAACGTAATTCTTCCAGAAACATTTCGGGTGTCCATCCAGGTAAGTTACGTCCGTCTATTGAGGCCTCAGCCTCTGAAGGGATAACATTGATCTGCGAACCAGCCACGAGAATCGTGGGAGTGACCGTATTACGCAGCATGGCATGTATACGTAGTTTGAGCGCCTCATCGAGAGGAAGTCTATCGATTGCTGCATCTGCAGTCCTTTCGTCAGCCAGTACTGCATGCAAGGCTTGGGCGATGTCGCCAGGTTGTGTTTCTGCAATACCAGCAATATATCCAAGAAAGGTATTGGTAAAATGAGCAGGTAGGAGTTCAGGGGTGAATTTTGTCAGAATTTCCGCCAGGCTGAGGATGGGATTCTCGTAATGAGGGACCGAGCCATGGCCGGGTCTACCATATGTGCGAATTCGGAAGCGAATCGTGCCTTTCTCCGCTGTCTGAACTGGATAGTAACGCCGGCCATTGATCTCGAAACCACTACCTCCACCTTCATTCAGCGCATACTCTGCTTGAATCAATTCTGGACGATTTGCAACAACCCAACCTGCTCCCTGGTTTCCTCCGACCTCTTCATCAGCGGCTGCCATAAAGATGACGTCACGTTTAAGGCGTATACCGCTGCGTTTGAGAAGCAGCATGGTCATCGCTTCCATGGTGACCATTTGTTTCATATCGAGCGCACCACGTCCGTAAATAAAGTCATCGGCTACATCTCCAGAAAATGGGTCATGCGTCCACTTCTCAGGTTCCACCGCAACAACATCGGTATGAGACATAAGCAAAAGTGGAGGCTCTGATCCATCTCCCCTAAGCCTGGCAATGAAAGTGCCACGATCGCTGCCTGGCCCAACTATTTCTCCAGCAATACCCTCGGCCTCAAGCAAAGTGCGGAGATATTCGGCTGCTCGAATCTCGTTGCCAGGGGGATTACGTGTATCAAGACGGAGCAGGCCGCGTAAATTTGTGACAGTTTCTTCCCCTACATCTTGCCAGTTGATACTATGCATTGACTGAGTCATAGGACACTTCCTCGTTTCTCATTACTATAGACCATGTATCCTAGATTACTTTTTTCCAGATGCATTTTCGCCATCTCCACAACCTACTCAGTCTCCAAATGTAATGCGCGAATGTGCGCAGTCTCATTCAAGCGCACAATTATCAAGCGATCACCTCTCAAACGAAGCTCGCTAATTGATGCATTATCATGGCTAAACTGCCAACGACGTTTAAGATCGATGCCCAATACATGACACAGTAACACACCGATCAAGCCGCCATGTGTTACCCATAAAACACTGGCATCCGGATACTCAGTTTGCCAGCGTATAAGAGCTCGAGCGCAGCGATCACGAAGTTGGGCAACGGTCTCTCCGCCAGGAGGAGCATATATGGTAGAATCTTCTCGCCATAGAGAGACCTGATTCGCATCTTTTGCCAAAACCTCATCGAAGGTGAATCCCTCCCATTCTCCAAATGCCAGTTCGCGTAAGTCACTATCCTCCTGTACCAGAAGGCCATGACTGGACGCAATTGTGCTGGCAGTAACACGCGTACGCTCTAAGTCAGAAGTTACTATGGCATCAAGATGTTCCATTGCCAGGCAATCGCCTAGAGCAACAGCCTGCCGCTCACCCAACGAATTGAGTGGGACATCAGACTGACCCGTGAGGCGTCTTTGTGCATTATAGAATGTTTCTCCATGACGAACTACTATGAGGCGCATCAGCCCTCCAACTCAGCTAACAGTGCATCCTGGTAATCGGCTTCAGCACAGAGCGAATATTGATCCATAAACCTCTCAATGCGTTTTATACGTAAATCTTGCAGCGGTGGGTACAGCTTAGGAACTACAAAATTAAGGTGCAGTTCGTCATAGACCAGGCGCAACTGGCGCTTCACATTATCAGGTAGCGCTTCCTCAAAGTGAAAAAAACTTCCCAGACTTTCCTCAATCATTTTCTTGATGTGCTTATCTCCTTTTTTATCGTGAAAGTGAGGGCTTTTGGATAGATATTGCTGTAATAGAAATCCCCCGGCACCACCCTTTCGCTTATGAGCTTGAAAGAGCAAGTCGAGTAGCTGTAAGGTTTCTACAGAGAATCCTGAAGAAAAGTGCAACGAGAGAGCAGTTTTGATCGTCATCCCTTGCTCTCCTGCATTGGACGAAGTGATCTCACAGCTCTGCGATCCGAACCATCCTTCTAAAAGTTCGTTGAAAAGTGGGGAAACGACCCTGGTACATCGACCTAAAATCCTGGTATCCAGACGGACATTTTTAAGTTCAGGTTTAGATGACCAGCAAATACGTACGTTGTGCAAATCTGCATCGAGATGCTTTGCGGAGTTTACCCTGAGCGTAGCGAATGGGCTCAGTATGACATTGTCAGGTATATCACGTTCCAAAGCAAGAGCAGAAGAAGGTGCCGACATAAAGAGCCTGCTCATAGCCAATGTGTACTCCAGTAGAGCGCTGGGTACAAAGTTATCTGCATCGTAAAAGATGATCCAGCGGGGATAGCCTAATTGGTATGCACAAAGCGTCCCGATATACATACCCTCACCTTTTCCATCGATGACTTTGCCGTCCTTACCAAGGATTTGGTAAACGCCATACATCTCGAACAAGCGAGCGATCGCTTCTTCCTTCTGGTGTACCAGATAGATCTTTTGATGGTGAGTCAACTCCAATTTCAGCTCATTCGTGAGTTCTTCTTTTTCGCTCTGCTGGCAGTTTGTCACGATAATGATAGGGCTATTGAGGGGAAGATACCAGATCACTTCACGGAGCGTTTTAACTTTTTCACTTTTATGGGAAATTACAAAAACAGTACGTGATAGAAAAAAGTGGAGATTCGGAAGGTCACTAGTCTCAAGGATATGTGAAAACTGTACAGTGTCAATGTTCATATTGTGTACTCCACTTAATGCTTAGTAGAATGAAAGCAGATTGCATTCATTCAGTCATGTTCAACACTTAGTAAATGATCAGTGTTCGCGCGTCAGGAAGTTGACGCTCCCTGAGATCTAATCTGACACAAAAATTCCCTAGACAGATTACTATACGCTTTAGTATAGGGATAGGTTGTGGCTTGATGCAGTAAGGATTGAGAGAAATGTTATAACTACCAAGCGATGCCGAACTATTACACATCTGGTAACTTTCATGAACGCTATCATATATATCTCATCAGCCCTTTGCCTTGCCGATAATTAACAGCAGTATAAGTATAATGAGCTTGCTTGTTTGATGTCAATGCACCCGAACATATAGCAGTACTTCCGTCATTAAAAATTCGGCGTTTTTTGATGATCAGTCTGTGTGGGATCAAGATAGAAACATTGTAGTTTGCGAAGAGGATACTTCATTCTTCATTTCGCAACTCTACCCATCTGAGGGCGCGGGTATGCGATGAACAGCACAGTCTCATTTAGGCTTATTTTTCACCATCGCCAAAGAGAAAACAATTCGTCCACCGGCCACCACCAAGTTCTGTACGAGTTGGGAATCGTTGACTGCATACCGGCATTGCATGAGGACAACGTGGGTGGAAACGGCAGCCACTCGGGGGATGAATAAGGCTGGGAATCTCGCCTCGAGTAGTGAGTTCAGTAACTCCTTTGTCACTATGGGCATGAAGATTATCTGGATTTGGAGCAGCGGAGATTAACAATTGTGTATAAGGATGCTTAGGTCGCTGGATCACCTCGTCACTGGGTCCTCCTTCAACCATCTGGCCAGCATACATTACCAGAGTGTCCTCCGCAAAGTAGCGTGCGCTAGCTATGTCATGTGTAATAAAAAGCAGAGCCAGACGTTCTTCATCTTTTAAACGCAGCAACAAATTGAGAATATCCAGGCGAATTGATACATCTAACATGGACACAGGTTCGTCGGCAAGAAGCACTCCAGGTTGTACTGCCAACGCTCTTGCAATTGATACACGTTGCCTTTGGCCACCACTGAGCTGATGTGGATACTTCTGGATAAACTGTTCTGCGGGACTAAGGTTGACACGATTAAGCAGTGATAAAATTTGTTCAGTTTCCTGATTTCTACTTTGAGCATGTTTGAATATGCGCAAGGGACGAGCAAGATGGTAGCGCACATCGTGTACCGGATTCAGCGAGGAGAATGGATCCTGCAGGACCAACTGCACATTGCGGCGATACGTTTGCAGGTACGTCTTATCTGTGAGCTTTGCCGGTTCTCCACGAAAACGAACGATACCAGATGTTGGGCTATACAGACCTGCCAATATTCGTGCAACAGTGGTCTTACCACTACCACTTTCTCCCACAAGCGCCAAAGCGCGTCCGGGATAAAGCGCAAGGGAAGTGTCTTCAACTGCATGCACGGCACGTTTTGTTGCAGAGAGATTCAATGAACCTAGAGGAAACAATTTACGTAGATGAACACCCTCCAATATAGGGTCTTGATGATATTCTGCGCTTGATTTATTTAGCTCTACAGCAAGGTCATTCACTCGGCATTACTCTCCTCTGCTAGAGCTTCGTACTTACTCGCTAAATCTGCTGTGGTTGGTGGTTCCGCGTTAAATTCAGGATCATATAAATGGCAAGCAACGAGTTGCTCTGAAGCCTCACCTTTCATAGAAAGTAATGAGGGTATAACTACGTGACACACATCAATTGCCAGGGGACAGCGTAAGTGAAAGGCACAACCCGGCGGCACTGCTCGCAAATCAGGCGGTGAACCTGGAATACCAGCCATTTTGCGACGAGGGCCATGCAATGATGGAAAAGAATTGAGCAATCCATAGCTATATGGGTGACGTGGATGCAAATAGAGGTCCCGCTGTGACGCCTTCTCGACAATGCGTCCAGCATACATGATCGCAACATGGTCAGCGAGTTCAAGCAGAAGCGAGAGATCATGTGTGATAAAGATGACAGAAAAGCCAAGTTTCTCCCGCAAGCGCATAATCTCGGTAAGAATTTCACGTTGTACGACGACATCAAGTGCGGTCGTAGGTTCGTCCATAATGAGGATTTCAGGCGAAAGAGCAAGTGCGATAGCAATAATTGCACGCTGGCGCATACCTCCACTTAATTCATGGGGATAACTGCGCAAGCGATCCGGAGCAATACCTACTAACTGGAATAACTCTATAGCGCGCTGTTTGCGTGCCTCTGATCCCATCACAGATCTATGGGTGCGCAACACATCCATGATCTGTGCGCCAACAGTCATAACCGGGTTAAGAGCATTCATAGCGCTTTGGAAAACGATTGCCAGATCATTCCAGCGTAAATCACGTAATTGCTGAGATGATAATTGTAACAGATCTATTGGCTTGATTACCTCAGTGGATTGCCCATTTTCCCCTTGCGCCTGCTTCGACTTTCCACTCTTCGAAAGTTGCGTCATTGTGACACGTGAAATATCCCTACCATCTTGAGATGATCGAGGGTAATAAAGAATCTCGCCATCACTAATTATCGCGGGTGGACGTAACAGGCATGTAATAGCATAAGCAAGCGTTGATTTACCGCTCCCACTCTCACCTGCCAGCCCAAGAATTTCGCCGCGTTTTAAGGTAAAATTCACGTTTGTTACTGCATGTACAGTGCCACTCGCTGCATGATAATCAACACTCAGGTTCTTTACATCAAGCAGAGTGCCAGTGTGAACATTTGCGTTAACGTTTGTTACCATTTTGTTACCGCTTTCTTGTGTTCTTCTTGATTGGTCGCACAGGGCGCAATCGGGGATCGGCGACTTCGTCGATGCCAAAATTGATCATCGCAAGACCAGCTCCCAACATAGCAATACAAAACCCGGGAGGAATGAACCACCACCAGAGTCCGCCGCCTAACGCGCCAGCTTGCTGCGCCCAGTACAGCATACCACCCCAACTTGGTATTGTGCCATCACCTAATCCGAGAAATTCCAGAGCCGCCCAGGCAAGTATAATAAAAATGGTTGTGCTCACGAAGCCAGCTACTACAAGGCTGATTTCATTAGGAAAAATCTCAAAAAAGATAATGCGCCAGGCGTTCTCTCCACCTACACGCGCTGCTGTAACGAACTCGCGGCTCCGCAAAGACAGCGTCTGCGAACGCAAGACACGTGCTTGCCAGGCCCAACTCGTGATCACGATAACCATAGAGATTGTTAATGGGCCACGCGGGAAATAGGCTGCAAGCACAATCGCAAGAGGCAGGGCGGGCAGCACCAAAGATACATTCGTAACTAACGTCAAAGAATCGTCTGTCAATCCGCTTAAGTATCCCCCTACCAGTCCTACCAAAACTGAGAGCACCGTTACAACCAGCGCCGTAGCCAAACCCCAGAAAACACTGGTCCGAGTCCCATAAATCAACTGGCTAAAAATATCCTCTCCAACAACAGTGGTTCCTAGCCAATGAGCTGCTGAAGGAGGAGCAATAAAAAGGTGTGATGTCGCATTAGGATTATATGGGGTAAAAAATGGCCCAAAGAAGCCAACCAGTATGAAAAATCCTACAATTGCACAACCAGCCGCTACCTTCTTATTCATTGTCATCGCTCGCCAGATAGATTGCATGATATCTGACAGACGAGTAAACAGTGGAACACTGGCGAGGTGTGTAATGGGCGCAGCGCTTGATGAGTGGGGTACTTCTTGAATCTGCATGGTTACGCACTCCTCTCCTGGCGTACACGAGGATCAAGAAAAACATAGAGCATATCGGCCAGGAAGTTAGCGCCCAATACAGCCAACGTAATAATCAGGAAAATAGCTTGTATCATGGCATAATCTTGCTGGTTCACAGCCTGGAGTAATGCGTATCCAATACCAGGATAGGAAAATACCATTTCGGTAAGGAGTTGTCCACCAACGATAGCACCGATGGCGATAGCAAAACCAGTAATATTGGGCAAAACTGCATTGCGAGCGGCATAGCGAAACATCACACGAACCTGCGACAAACCCTTTGCCTTCGCCATTAATACATAATCTTCTGAAAGTGTTGTGATCATCGAGTTGCGCATTGTCAGCATCCAACCGGCAAGTGAAGCGATAACCAGGGTGAGAGCAGGCAAGAAAGCATGTTGTGCAGCACTCCCAATAAAATCGAATGTCCAACCTGGATCGATGTTTGCTGAATCATATCCACCCGACAGAGGGAACCAGTCAAGAAGATAAGAGAAAATATAGAGGCTCAGCAATGACAGCCAGAAATAAGGAATAGCAGACAGAAAATTCATGCCAGGTGAGAGGACAGTATCAAGGGTAGTACCGCGTTTCCATGCAGCGAGTATTCCAAGCAAACAGCCCAGCATAAAACTAATGACAACGGCAATACCTCCTAGCATAATTGACCATCCAATATCTTGACCAATGATGGTCATAACGGGAGTTGGGAAATACTGGATGGAATTTCCCAACTTGCCGTGCAGCAAATTGTCAAGATACTTTAAATATTGCAGCCACAGTGGATCATGCGTATATAGACCGAATTGCGACGCAAGAACTTGCTGCATTTCAGGAGTAACATACCCTTGTGTTGACATTTTGCCTACAAGACCGGCAACTGGATCACCGGGAGCCAGGCGAGGAATAAAAAAATCAATGGTAATGGCTACCCAAACAGCGAAAACATAGAACAAAATGCGGCGGATTATTTGACGCACGTTGTTGCTCCTTTTCAATAGCAGCCCTTGAATTTCAACCCTAACATTGTATACCTGACTCAGTGCACCAACAAGGGGATACCCCTACTATACTACGAAATGCAAAATCCGATTCGTATATAATAGGGGCGGGGTTTGACCCCGCCCTTTCTTGCCTTCACCCACCTTTGCCAGCTTGTACATGGTCGGCCTTAACACGAACTAAGAAACGGGTTGCAGGTGTAGGATTACTTGCTCGTAATCAGGGGCAGTGTTCGGACTGCCACTTGAATATGGGTTGTTCTGATCAGGCCATCCGGTGAAGTTCCTGGTGGAGTATTCATCGTAGTCAGCGCCCGTCCACAGAGGAATGAATGGTTGATTTGCGACGAAAACTTGCTGAATACCCTGCATAGCCTGCTTTTGGCTGGCTTGATCATTCGTTGAGGCATACCGGTTCAAGAACTGATCAGTTGTAGGATTATTCCAGGCTACAAAGTTGAACTTACCCTGGCCAATCTGATTACTGTTCAGGTATTGATTGTATAGGTAGTATGGAGTGGGGCCACCCACCATACCACAGAACATCATCTGGTAGTCATACTTGCCATCTGTGCGCAGGGTGTAATAAGCATCCTCACCAACCGTCACATTTTTGATTTCGATGCCAACAGCCTTTGCCTGATCTGCGATCAGTTTTGCTGCTGCATTCCAGTCAGAGTATGAGTCAACACTTCTCAGCGTAAAAGACAGACGGTGACCATTTTTCTGATATATGCCATCAGAGCCTTTTGTGAAACCGGCGCTAGTCAGGTATTGCTCAGCTTTGGCGATATTAGAAGTCATCGACAGATTCGCAAACTGCGGGTCCAACCAGGCTTGCGCGGTTGGGAGCACCAGACCTGTCATACTTCCAGGAGGCTCCAGGCCTGCCGTAGCTTGAGCGGCAATAGCGTTGCGGTCGAGTGCAGTACTCAGCGCCAGGCGAACAGGTAGACCTGCCTGACCGCCAAGTAGAGGGTCTTTCCCATTTGGGCATATTGAATACAGATTGACTGGATCCATCCAGATGTGGAAGTGCGCCGGATCTTTCGCTACAAAGTCCTGTTGGAGCGTAGGCGAGAAGTAGCCAGCCCAATCGATATCACCCTTGGGTAGCGCTAATTGCAAAGTGGAGTTGTCTTTGTACTCGGGGAAGCGAACCTCGTCAACTTTCACCCTGTTAGCTTGCCAGTAGTTCGGATTCTTGTCGTACACGGCCAAATCTGTCTGGTACCTGGCTAATACATAGGGTCCAGTACCTACAGGTTTATCAGTGAGATATTTAGTCGGGTCACCAACTGAAGCAAAAACGTGTTGCGGTACAATATACACATGACCAGCAATATTAACCAACACTGGAGGATAAGCTTTTTGAAAGGTCATTACGACTGTATTGGCATCAGGCGCCGTGACAGTCGACAAGAAGTTCCAAACTCCCAATCCATCAGCTGCAGGGTACTGCTTCATAAGGTTGAAAGTAAACGCAACATCGTTCGCAGTGAACGGCTTCCCATCATTCCACTTCACATTCTGACGGATTGTGAAAGTTACTTGTGTGTTATCACTGTTCCACTGATAGTTAGTCGCCAACATGGGGGTGTAAGAGCCACCATTCACATCTACAAAGTACAACGTCTCATAGATCAAACCCAGACCGGCATTGGGATGACCATTATAGATGTTAAAACCGGATTGAGCGAAATCGTAGGATTGAGCAGCTACTTTAAGGACATGTTTGGTAGCCGTCTGATTCGTCTGCGAGGTACCACCGCAGGCTACGAGTATCATTGAGAAGAGAACGACCAGACTGAGCAATGTCGTCAATGATTTAACCTTCACTCTTGAAGACCACGCAGGGAGAGAGTTGGGAGCCATCTAAACCTCCTATTGCTGGATGAACTGATTGATTCAACAATCCCGATAAATATGTTGTGTATTGCACACATGAGATACGAAAAACTGATTGCAAAATTTCCTTTCAGTTATCCCTCCTTTCGGACATCTTTTCACTTCGCCAGGATAGTGTGTGCTAGTAATGGGTATTCCAGATCAGTCTATGTGGATTACTGTACCTTGTTCTGGTTCATTTGTCAAGTCATCTAGACCACTATACAAGATTGTGATAAATTTGTTAGAAGATTATGATTGTCGTATCAAGTGGGTAACCATGCAGCAACATATATCTCATACATTTTATCAAAAATCCAGTATTTTACATAAAATTTACAAATAGTTTTAAGTTAATTAACAATCAAGGCAGATTTTTGAAGAAACCAAAAAATCTAAAACATTGACAACTTCTGAGTACAAGTAGCTTTGACTACTTGGCTGAGCAAAGAAAAATCTGTAGAGTCGAGTTGAGATTTTCAATCTAGACTCTTCACCTTTCAGGTAGTAAGAATTTCAGAGAACAGCTAAAGCTGATAACCTTTCCCGCCACTCATCAGTTGCGAATGCTATCTCTCCACGACAGATTGTGGCTTGAAGTGCAAGCGATTGATCCAAGATTAGCACATCAGCATCAAAGCCTGCTTTCAAGCGCCCTTTGCGATGC
>WNFW01006469.1_pt1 | contig 10546 bp, 12 predicted proteins | sample 5400131 | NCBI WGS metagenome assembly WNFW01 (sample SAMN13153362, study PRJNA577476) | soil metagenome | isolation source: 20 cm soil or saprolite under grassland replicate 1 | place: USA:California | collected 2016-06-15
CAAGCTGGCCCGTTTGATCTACCGCATGCTGCGTTACGGGATGAAATACGTGGACCAAGGAGCGGCCTTCTACGAGCTTCAACACCGGCATTTACAGATCAAGCAGCTCAAATGGAAAGCCGCCAAGCTGGGATTCCAAATCGTCGGAGCCCCGGCCGCTTAAGAAGCAGGAGTTTCTGGGGAGTAGCACGACGAGCGCCGCCAGCGGCTGGGCCGCGGTGAACGTGAATGCGTACCGGCCGACGTGCCCCGTGAACAACGGGGTAGCCACAACGGGAAACAGGAATCCCAGAAATCGCAGGAATCCAGCTGCCAGAGCGGCCATGGCCACGGGCCGCTCAAGAAAGGAGCTCATCCATCCGAACAGGAATCCCCAGAGAGGCCCAAGGCCGCGGTTCAAGTAAAGGTATGGGCCGCCCGTTTTCGGAAATGCCGCGCCGAGCTCCGCATAACAGAAAGCACCAAACAGCACGATAAGCCCGCCGAGAATCCAGGCGGCGAAAACCAGCGTCGCCGAGCCAGAGGCACGGGCCATGTCGCTCGAGACGAGAAAGATGCCCGATCCGATGGTGTCGCCAATGACGACCGCAGTCGCCGCCCACAGCCCGAGGCCGCGGACCAAGTCTGATCGTTCGGGATGCTCCTTTGGATGAGGGCTCATGGGAGAAAGAATTGAGAGAGCCTACTATCCGCCACAAAGGTGGTCAACCAGAATGCACTCGGATGGTAACGTCCAACTCCACAGAAAGGGAATTTGTATGCTAGTGGTTCTGATTCGCAATTACGCGATATCATCGATGCCGAGATGGCAACGGAAAAATCCATGCTGAGCGAGTTTCCTTGGGATGAGCGCTACCGCGTATCGGGCCTCGAGGATGTGCTTACGCCTGCGCTCGTGGTGTATCCGGAAATGATCGCCTCTAACCTTGCGCGGACGTTGGACCTGCTGGGTGGCAACGCGGATCGTTGGCGCGTGCACATCAAGACGGCAAAACTGGATTACACGTTGCGCATGCTGGTCGAGCGCGGGATCAGGAACTTTAAGTGTGCGACCACGCTGGAACTGCTGGTGGCCTGCCAAAGCGGCGCAGCGGATGTGCTCTACGCTTATCCGGCAGTGGGTGCGAATGCGCGCCGCGTGCGCGAAATTGCGGATGAGTTTCCGGATGCGCGCATTTCCGTTTTGGCTGAGAACGAGGAACAAGTGCGGCAATGGCGAGGCAGCCGCGTCGGCGTGTTTCTCGATATAAATCCCGGCATGAATCGCACCGGTATCGAACAGAGCCACCGAGCCGAAGTTCTTAAGCTTGTGGACGCGGTGATAGCAGCAGCACTGGAGTTCCGGGGCTTGCATTATTACGACGGGCAGTACGGCGGCTTGGAAGAACGCGAAAGAATCGTGGCGGCGCATGCCGGGTATGATTCCTTGCTAGGAATGGTGAGCGAGGTTCATCGCAGCGGAGCAAGCGTGCGGGAGGTCATCACCGCGGGCACACCGACGCTCCCGTGCTCGCTTGCGTACAAGGGTTTTCGCGGGAAAGGGTTCGTTCACCGCATGTCGCCGGGGACCGTGGTCTATAACGATGCGACGAATCTGGCGCAACTGCCGGACGAATATGGGTTGCGGCCTGCGGTGCTGGTGTTGACACGAGTGGTAAGCCGGCCGCGCGCGGGCGTGGTCACTTGCGATGCCGGGCACAAGTCCGTGTCCGCCGATGCCGGGGTGCCGACGTGCGTGGTCGTGGGGCATCCGGAACTCACGCCGCTTTCGCCGAGCGAAGAACATCTGCCCATGGCGGTCGCAGGTGGGACCGCGGGCCCTCAGGTTGGTGAAGCGCTTTTCCTCCTTCCACGGCACGTTTGCCCTACAGTGAACAATTTTGATTGCGCACTGTTAGTGCGGGATGGCCAAATCGAGTCAGTAGAAAAGGTGACGGCCCGTGGCCGCGAGGCGCCGTTGCTGCAAGTGCCGGAGGCAACGGCTTCCCGTATGCATCAGGCAGCCACCGAGAAGGCATAAAGAGGAAGTCAGCGCAAAAGGGAATTAGATAGAACCAACGCTGCTGATATCTGCTGCAGGAAATTAGCCGAAAAAGATTGAGGGCGCAACAACCTTGCGGCTGCTGCGCCCTCTTTCAATTGTGCCGCAAAGTTTTTAAGGCTTCTCGGCTCAATCTGTGCCAGAGACTAAGCCCGGCGCTTTTTCTTGGCAAGAGGAATCTGAAAGTTTCGCTGTGGAAAGCTGTGCACGGCTGTGCAAAAGTGAGGGCCCGCAATGGACACTCATGCGGAGCATGCCAGGAGGGTGGAGATGAACGCTTTTCAAACGGGCGCTGGTCTTTGCGCGAGGGTGCTAATTGGATTCGTGCTTGCATTCGCGGGCCAGTCCGCAATGGACACACAGGAGACAGTGGCCGTCACCGAGATCACGCCGACTGTCGTAGTGAAAGGCGGTAGAACGAATCGGCGGGCACGTCATGGGTGCGCCGCCACCACTGTCCGAGCGGTTTGTAAAACTGGGAGTCGACCGCCCACGAATCGCGTTCTCGGAGGTGATGACCTTCGACGTCAACGGAGAGGCGGTCCACATCGTGCACCAAAAACCGGGATACAGCGACGCCGACGCGCTAGTGCATTTTCATGTGGCCAAGCTGGTTTATTGGGGCGAAGTGTTTCCGGGAGACGGCTACCCCGCGATCGATACCGCGCAAGGCGGCACGCTCGACGGGCTGCTGAAAATGCTGGACGGATGGACGGATCCCGGGTTCCATGTTGTGCCCGCGCGCGGCGAAGTGACGAACGGCACAAGCGTAAAGGCTTTTCGCGACATGATCGTGGCCGTTCGCGACCGGGTGAAGCGCTCAATCGACGCGGGGCACACAGAAAGCCAGGTGATTGCGGAGCACCCGACGGCCGACTTCGACGAGAAGTGGGGACACGGACGCGTTCCGGCGGATGCATTTGTGCATGAGATGTACGCGGCAATTAAAACGGAAAAGTGAAGTTTGACAAGAGGTTCCGGAAACAGCACGGCAAAGACAGAAATGGCGTGGGCCAAAAGATTGAGGGCGCAACGGCCTTGCGACCGCTGCGCCCTCTTTCAATTGTGCCGCAAAGTTTTTAAGGCTTCCCGGCTCAATCTGAGCGGCAGAGTAAGCCCAGCGCTTTTTCGTGGCAAGGGGAATCTGCGAATTTAGCTGTGGAAAGCTGTGCACGGCTGTGCAAAAAGTAGCCGAGAGCATGGGGTGAGCAAGAAGCCAACAGCCACTGGGCGGTGGCCGTTATACCGCGTCTATGCCGAGATAAATGGATCTGCCCTGTAACGGTGGGAAGAAGGCCCTTTTTTTTAAGGAAACATTTTTGAGGGCTGTCTCGTACCTCTATCCAACAGCCGGGGAAGGCAGTCGCATTTATAGCCTGAAGGACCGCCACTCTAAGGAAAACGCCGGCTAGGAGACAATCCGCCATGTCCAATGTAAATCGAGGGTTCATCACCAAGGCGGTTCTCGCGACCGCAACGGGTTTGCTGCTTTCGGTGGGCGTTATGGCGCAGAGCACGCCGGCACCCGCAAAGGCTGCGCAGTCAACGAGTTCCGCGACGACAGAAAAAGGGGAGCGCTGGCTGCACGTGCGCGTGATCTGTACCACCGGCAAAGGTGACACCGTCCGCCTCAACGTGCCGCTCGAGTTGGCGGAAAAGGTCCTTCCCGCCGTCAATCACGACCGGCTGCACAACGGCAAGGTGAGGATCGATTCCTCGGACATCAACGACGTTGACCTGCGCGCCCTCGTGGACGCGATACGCACCGCCAAGGACGGCGAATACGTCACCGTTCAGGGCAACGACAACGATGTGCGCGTTGCCAAGGAAGGCAACCACCTGATTATTCATGTGGTGGACAAGGGCGCGTCAAAGAAGTCGCAGGTCGAAGTCAAGGTGCCGATGAAGGTGATCGAGGCCCTGCTCTCGGCGGGCAAGGATGAACTGGACCTGGTGGCGGCACTGCACGCGCTGGGCGCTCAAGGCGACGTCGAACTGGTTTCCGTGAAGGACAGCGAAAACACCGTGAAGGTCTGGCTGGATTCCAAGAACGTGGCGGACTAAGACCCGGACAAGGCAAGGCGTTCGAAACGCCCAGGGAGGCAAACATGATGCTGCTGGCGAAAGCTGCTCTCGGACTGGGCGGTGCGCTCGTAATGGCGGGTACGTACACGTTCCACGAAGGCCTGATTCGCGTGGATGTGGATGAATACCGCGCGGGAGGCTCGCACGTTCACATGTGGGTGCCGGCTGCCGTCGTGCCAATGACCATGCATTTTGTGCCGAGGCATCACCTTCGGGACGCTGCGGAACACGCGCGAGAGTTTCTGCCCGTGGCCCACGCGTTGTTCAAGGAATTGAAAGAATTTCCTGACGCCGAGTTTGTAGAAGTCAAGGATGACGACCAACACGTGCGAATTCGCACGCACGATGGGAAATTGCAGATTGACGTGGAGGCGCCTGATCAGAATGTTCACGTGCTGGTGCCTTTGAGCACTGTGGATGATGTGGTCGGACAGCTCGAGGCCAGTTCGCCGGGAGCGTGAAGAGAGTCGTCAGTTCCCAGTCCTCAATACAAACTTCAGGCCGAGCCGCCCGCCTCCTTAAATACGACTTGGTAATACGCTTCTTCGAGGATGGCGTCCTTCTTCCACCGGGCACGCTGCAAAATTCCCCGGCTATTCTCGATCATTTTCGGATGACCGCATAAGTACGCTGTGGTGTTGTCCGGCCGCAGCCCCCACGCGTCTGTGTACTTCCTCAAAAGATCGTCCACGCGCCCGGTCTCGCCCGTCCACTGCAGCTCATCCCGAGGTCGGCTGACAGTGGCTATGTATTTGAACCACGGGGCTTCAGAGGCAAGGCGCTCGAGTTCTTCGCGATAGCCGAATTCGAAAGAGTGGCTGGCTCCCTGTAGACAGAAAAACTGGTGTTCGCCGGGCATGGGACCGGCGCCATTTTTCCAATCGCGATAGAGCGTGCGCACGTAGCTGACGAACGGAGCGATGCCGGTGACCGTGGAAATGAGCAGATGGTTTCTGCGGCCACTGCTCAGATCCAGCAGGAAGCGGCCCTTGGCGATTTTGCGGCAGAGAAACGTGTCGCCCGGCTTCAACTGGAAAAGATGAGGCGTCAAGCCACCATGTGGAACCAACTCGACGAAGAACTCAAGTGCGTCTTCGTACGGAGAGGAAACAATGGAGTAGGCGCGCTCGGTTCGAACGCCGTCGCGCTCGATGCCGAGAGTGGCGTATTGTCCGGCACGGAATTCGAGAGGTCCGCCGGGATCAACGTGCAGGATGCACAAATCCTGAGAAACATCCCGGCGATCGAGAATCCGCGCGCCGTAGTATTTGTCCAAGGAACGAACCATCTGGGTTGCTTCCATAGCGGCGCAATATCTTGCCGCCAACAAAAGTGGACCACTATTCGTAAGCCAGCGCGACCACAGGATCGTAGGTGGCGGCGCGGAGCGCAGGGTACAACGCACCAGCCGCGGCCCCAACCAACGCGAGGACAATGGCGCTAAATATCCAGTTGAGAGAAATGAGAACCGTGAGGCCAGGATTCACTTCTTTTAGAATCACACGAGTAAGAAAAGTGAGGCCCACGCCAAGGCCAGCGCCAAAAAGAGTAAGAATGAATGTCTCTGTGAGGAGCATTCGAACAATGTCAAAACGGGAAAAACCCAAGGCCTTCAGAATGCCAATCTCGCGTGTGCGCTCCATGACCATCGTGTGCATGTTAAGCAAAACGACGATAAAGCTGATGACGATGCCGAGGGCGACCATGGTGCGCGTGAAGGGACGAAGTTGCGGCAAATTGGAAGAATTCATGAGGGAAACGTATTCCGCGAGAGAGCGGATGCTGTATTGGGGAAACAATTTTGCGAGTTGCGCGCGCGTGGCCTCTGTATCGCCTTTGCTGCGAACGTAGAACATGGAGACGCGCTTCTCCGCGCTGGCAACTTCCTGCGCGGTGCGCATAGGAATGAAAAAGCGCGCGCCTTTGCCATGAGCAACGACGCCGCTGACCGTAAATTGATGATTCAGCAGGGTGACTTGGCTGCCGACCTTCAAATGTCGCGTTTGCGCGATGATGTCGTCGGCAATCACTTCATCGGGCCCTTCGAACGGGCGGCCATCGCGAAACAAGAAGCCTTTGCTGAGGGCGTTGAAACGCTGGTAGTCGATGCCGTAAACCATCACTAAACTCTTTGGTTCCGTGAGGATAACCGTGGGAGCTACCTCATCAACGCTGCTCACGCTGGCAATCTGATCTCCAAGAGGCTCCGGCATCACAGCACTGGAGAAGGCAAAGAAAATCGAAGAGTTCGGAGGCTGCACGAGAATGTCCGCGCCAACACCTTCCACGCGCTTTCCCCATTCGGAAACGACTCCCGAAGTGAGACCGACGATCATCAGAACAAGGATTACCTGGATAGCGATGGCAATCACACTGAGAGAACTGCGCATTGGACGCGCGGTGATGCTGCCCCAGAACATTTGGAGCAGCGAAAAAGGTCCTTCATAGGTCTCGTTCATGAGTTAAAACCGAAATGGTACTGTAACACTCTGATTTTGCTGGGGTCAAAGCAAGTGCGCGCCGCGCGGAGCAAGCGGCGTGCCGAAAATCGTAACAAATGTTTCTGTGTTGTAAAGTTTTCAACACAAGTGTTGAAAAGTTTGTGGAAATCAGGTCCGCGGGATTAGGTAACTTCCTGTAGTTCAACAATCTTCCGCGCATTGCACTATTTGTGTGCAATATCGGCCTTTTTTGCTTTCCCTCAAAACAGCTATCGGGGCTAACGACCGGCTGGCAAAATTCAGGATGGGAATTCAGCGCAAGAAGGGGAACCAGCTGTCAGAGTCTCACCGCCAAAACTCGCACGAAAGTGCATCACATTGCACGGTGAGGGGAATCACGAAACAAGAAACTCTTGCGCGGTAACCAGTGTAGGAATCGAAGCTAGCAACGAATCCTTTTCGAGGCGAAAATCTTGTCAAGAAATGCCCACTCAGTACCATTTCGGAGGACGTTCCAGACGAATTTTGATGGTTTGCTTGGGATCGGTGATGTCAAACCATCGGCCATAGCTTTTCCAGCCTTCAGCGAGCACTTGGATGAGCACGCGGCCCAAAGGCGCGTCGGGAACATGGGCAACGCCATCACGATTCGTTTTCACATTCATTTCCATGCTCTTGTTTTTCCTGATCTTGCGCTCTTCGACATATTTGAAGTAAACACTCGCATTTTCAACCGGCGACTCTTTCTCGCCGCCGGTGACTTCAATCGTGATGCGTGATTGGAGATCGGCCTTGGGGGCCGCAGGCTTGGGTTCGGGAGAGGAGGAAGGGGGATTCTGCGGCCAGACCCGGCCCACCAGGACGAGCGATGCCACAAGAGAAGAACACAGTAGAATTCGAGAAAAGTTCATCATCTGACTGAACACCATCCTGAACGGAAGGGCGGCCTGCGGTCAAGCCTGGTCGCCAGGAAATTGGATGCCTCGAAGGCAAGAACTGCTGCTCCGCCTGATTCCCCACGGACTGCCGCGAGCTTGGCATGGCCTGGAAACTTCCGTGGTAGCCTAATTGACGGACTTGTGAGGCTCCTGTAAGTTTTCAAGAACCTGCTCCGAATGCAACACGGGAACAGTTGAACCCTTGGAAGTGCCCGCGGGCGGTCAGCCGCCAACCTCAGGCTGCCTGCTTCACAAAGGTGTGAGAAAAGAGCAAGGAGAGCATCATGGGCTTTGCCACGAATGCCATTCATGTGGGCCAAGAGCCGGATCCCGCCACAGGCGCAATCGTTGCGCCCATCTATCAAACTTCCACGTATGTCAACGAAGAGCTGGGAAAGAACAAAGGTTACGACTACGCGCGAACAAATCACCCGAATCGCAAGGCGCTCGAGCGCACCATGGCCAAGCTGGAAGGGGGACTTAGCGCATACGTTTTCACTTCGGGGATGGCGGGGATTGACGCGGTGTTCCGCCTGTTGCGCCCCGGGGACCACGTGGTTTTGTCGGAAGCAGTGTATGGCGGAGTTTTCCGGCTCTCCACGCAATTGCTGGTGCACTTTGGGCTGGAGTTTAGCTTTGTGGACACCTCCATGACCGAGGCGGTACGTATGGCTATGCGGCCCAATACCAAAATGCTGTATATCGAGACGCCTACGAATCCAACGATGAACGTGACGGACATCGCGGCGATCTCCAAGATCGCAGGTGAGCGGAATATCACCCTGGCCGTGGACAACACGTTTTTGAGCCCGTACCTGCAACGGCCAATCGAACTCGGCGCGCACATCGTGGTGCATTCCATGACCAAATACTTGAACGGTCATAGCGATGCCACCGGCGGGTCCGTCGTGCTAACGCGGCCTGAGGATGCGGAGAAGATTTATTTCATTCAGCGCTCGGCGGGAAGCGGGCTAGCGCCAATGGATTGCTTCCTGGTCTCACGAGGAATCAAGACGCTGGCAGTTCGCATGCTGCAGCACAACGCGAATGGGATTACAGTAGCGCGACACCTCGACGCGCATCCGAAGGTGCGAAAGGTGTTTTACCCAGGATTGCCCTCTCATCCACACCATGAAGTCGCACGTAAGCAGCAAAAAGGACCCGGCGCGATGCTTTCGTTTGACTTGGGTTCGGTAGATGCCGCGCGCCGGTTTCTGAACCATTTGCAGCTCTGCTCTCTGGCGGAAAGCCTGGGTGGCGTAGAAACATTGGTTTCACTTCCCGCGTTGATGACGCATGCGTCCATGCCCAAGGAGGTGCGCGAGCGCGTGGGAATCACCGAAGGATTGGTGCGTCTGTCGGTAGGAATCGAAGACGTGGAAGACATCATTGCGGACCTGGACCAGGCGCTGCTGTACGTGTAGCACCAGGGCAAGGGAATGAGTCGGAGTGAAAGCAAGCCTGATCCCAGTTTTTGGCGTGACGTCATTCGCGTGTATCGCTTTCCGATCGCAGTGTTTGCGTTGGCAATCATTCCAGGCCTTAATTTCACCTACTCCGGGCACGGTGGTATCAGTTGGTTCGTTATACCGCTGTGTTTTCCGTGGATAATCTTGCGGGCTCTCATCAGGATGACGAAAGGATCTGAGGTGTCTCGCAAGTGGTATCAAAGATTCTTTAGAATCACCATCCCGTGTTATATCGCCTTCGCGTTTCCGCTTTCCTGGGCCGCCACAACATCTATTCGACTGACTTTCGGCCTGCCGATTCCCGCCTGGACTTTCTTTGCGATCATGGTATCGCCCTTCCCATGGTGGTACTTCATGTGGAAGTGATAGGTACCTGGACCTAAGCCACCCTATTTTCGAAGGCCCGCCACGCTTTCACGCAACCACGATAAATAGTCCACCGAACCCGCGATTATCGGAAGAGCCACGAATTCCGGGACTTCGTAGGTGTGTAGGCGCTTTACTTCCCTTTCCAATTGCCGCAGGCGTGTGGCAGTAGTCTTGATGAGCAGCAGATGCTCGCGGGCGGTTTCGAGTTTGCCCTTCCAGGTGTAGAAAGATTCGACAGGGCTGCGCACGGCATTAACGCAGGCGGCGAGACGTTTCTGCACGACGGCTCGCGCAATCTTCCGCGCGAGGGCCAGAGACGGGCAGGTGACGAGGACCACCCGCGAGTTCTTTGCTTGTGCGCGATTCATTCTTTCTTGTTTCATAGGGCCTTCATAATAATGGCTTTCGGGGCATAGCGCGAAAGGCTAAAATATCGCGCCATGAGCACAAGCGCTGGATTGAGCACCACTCCTCCCATCAAATTTGGCACTTCGGGCTGGCGCGGCGTGATTGCCGAGGACTTCACTTTCGCGAACGTCCGGCTCGCGCTGACGGCCATCGCAGAACACGTAAAGGCGAGGTCGCCCCAACCCTCGATCCTCGTCGGTTACGACACTCGCTTCTATTCGGAAGAATTCTCGCAGCTCGCGGTGGACATCCTGCAGCATCAGGGCATCCGCGCGCTGCTGTGCGAGACGTTCACGCCGACACCTGCAGTAGCGTTCGAAATCATGCGGCGCAAACTGGACGGAGCAATTAACTTCACTGCCAGCCACAACCCCGCGCAGTATCACGGCTTGAAGTTCTCTTCCGCGGACGCCGGGCCGGCGCTCCCTGAGGTCACCAAAGACATTGAGGCGCGGGCGTTGCAGATTGCGGCCAAGGGCGGTGTGCCCGCGCTGCCTCATAGCGCCACAAAGGTGAAGCCGAGTGAAAAAGTGAATCTGCGGGATAGCTATTTGAAGCGGCTGGAAGAACTTGTGCGCCTCGACGTGCTCCGAAAAGCGAACGTGAAATTTGTTGTGGATGCCCTCCACGGATGCGGTGCGGGCTACCTGGACCGCACAGTGGGCGATTATGGCGTGGCCGTGGAGGCGATTCGAACGGATCGCGATTGCCTGTTTGATGGAACCGGGCCCGATGTGTCCGAAGAGAACCTCGCGCCACTGCAAAAGAAAGTTGCCGAGTCAAAGGCCACGGCAG
>WNFW01003792.1_pt1 | contig 10545 bp, 9 predicted proteins | sample 5400131 | NCBI WGS metagenome assembly WNFW01 (sample SAMN13153362, study PRJNA577476) | soil metagenome | isolation source: 20 cm soil or saprolite under grassland replicate 1 | place: USA:California | collected 2016-06-15
GGCCGTGCCGGCGGCCGTGAAGGGCCCGGCCTTCGCCGACCTGTTAGATATCCTGGCCGCCGAAGTGAACGCCAAGGCGGTCGACGTCGCCGGGTCCGACCACGAGCTGGTGCGGCTCAAGGGGAAGGCGGAGTTCCGCAGCCTGGGAAAGCGCTACGGCAAGGACACGCCGCGGGCGGCGGCCGTGGTGTCGCAGCTCACGGCGGAACAGCTGGCGGCGCTCGAACGTGGGGACCCCGTACGGGTGGGAGAATTCGAGCTGCACCCCGAGGACGTGCTGGTGACGCGCGAGGTGGTGAGCGACTGGGCGGTCCAGGCCGACGGGCCGTACGTCGTCGCCGTCGACCCGCGGCTGTCGGAGGATCTGATCCAGGAGGGCCTGGCGCGCGAGCTGGTGCACCGCGTCCAGCGGTTGCGCAAGGAGGCGGGCTATGAGTACACGACCCGCATCGAGTTGAGCGTGGCCGGCGCGGCGGACGTCGTGGCCGCCGTGTCGGCGTTTGAGAGCTTCGTCGAGGGCGAGACCCTGGCCCGCAGACTGGTGCTGGGCAGCGTGTTCGAAGAGGCGGACGTGACACGAGAACTGGACATCGAAGCCCGCCGCGTGACGATTGCGCTGCGGCGCCATGACGGACGAAAGGGCGGTACGCGATAATGCCGACGAAGTCCAAAGCCAAGACGACCAAGAGTAGTCTGAGCAAGAAGCAGCTGACGCATCTCGAGAAGCGACTGCTCGAGGAGCGCGCCCGGGTGATGAAGGAGCTCGGCTATTACGGCGAGTCTTTCAACTCGAGCCTGCAGGCGTCGGACGGCGACCTCTCGAGCTACTCGTTCCACATGGCGGACCAGGGCACCGACGCCATGGAGCGCGAGAAGGCGTTCTTGTTCGCCTCGCAGGAGGGCCGCTATCTGTGGCACGTCAACCAGGCCCTGCGGCGGCTGTATCAGACGCCCGAGAAGTTCGGCAAGTGCGAGCAATGCGGCGAGGACATCGTGTTCGAGCGGCTCGACGCGCTGCCGCACGCCCGGCTCTGCATCAAGTGCAAGGCCAAGGAGGAAGATGGCAAGCGTCGCTGATCGGCGCGTGTTCTGGGGAACCGCCGCCGTGGTTGTCGTCGCGGATCTCGCCACCAAACTGCTGGCGGAGGCGTGGCTCGCGCCCACGCGGCCCATACGTCTCGTCGGCGACATCGTGCAGCTGCGGCTGGTGTTCAACCAGTGCGCGGCGTTCGGGCTGTGCCTCGGCGCTTACTCGCGCTGGATCTTCTTCGCGCTCGCGATCGTGGCCCTGTTCGTGCTGCGGTCCATGGTGCTGGCGACCCGCCCGGGCGACCGTTTCCGCATCGTCGCCCTCGCGCTGGTGTGCGCCGGCGCGGTGGGCAACGTGATCGATCGCGTGCGCAGCGCGCGGGGCGTCGTGGACTTCGTGGACGTGGGGATCGGGAGCACCCGCTGGCCGACCTTCAACGTCGCCGACTCCGCCATCACGGTGGGGGCGATCGCGCTCGCCGTGTCGCTCTGGCTCGAGGGCCGGGCGCAGGAGCGGGCGAAGGAGGCCAGGGCGGCCGAGCCTTGATGGCCGCCGTCACCTTCTGCGTCGTCGTTCCCGAGACCGAGCGTCTCGACCGCTTCCTCGCCGATCAGCTCGCGCTGTCCCGCACCGTCGCCGCCCGCCTCATCGCCGACAAACACGTCACCCGTGACGGGCGCCCGTTGCGCGCCTCGGTCCAGCTGGCGCGCGGCGCCGTGGTGTCGGTCGAGCTGCCGCCCGAGGAGCCGCCGCCCCGGAGCTACGCCCCCGCCCACCGCGACCTCACGTTCGCCTATGAAGACGAGCACCTCGCCGTCCTCGACAAGCCGGCGGGCCTGGTCGTACATCCGGGGCCCGGTCACTGGGACGACACGCTCGTCAACGTGCTCGTGGAGCGAGGCACCGCGCTGGCGGAAGGAGAGGGGGCGGCCACCGAGGGGCGGCCCGGCATCGTGCACCGGCTCGACCGCGATACGTCGGGCCTGCTGCTCGTCGCCAAGACCGGCCTGGCGCACCGCCGCCTGGCGCGGATGATCGAGCGACGCGAGCTGCGGCGGGTGTACGCGGCGCTCGCCTGGGGGCACTTCGCCAACAGCCCGGTGGACATCGAGGCGCCGATCGCGCGTCATCCCAAGGATCGCAAGCGCATGACGGTGCTCGCGGGCGGGCGCCACGCCCTCACCCACGTGCGCGTCGTGGCGCGCTTTGCCCACGCCGACCTGGCGCGCGTCGAGCTCGGCACCGGGCGCACGCACCAGATCCGGGTCCATCTGGCGCATGTGGGCCACCCGGTCGTGGGCGACCGCGAGTATGCGTTCGGCGGCAGCCGCCGCGTGACGCCGTCGGCGCGTCACGCGGCCGAGCGCCTCGAGGCGCTGGCGCCGCGGCAGCTGTTGCACGCGGCCTTGCTCGCGCTGGTCCATCCGGTGACGGGCGCGCCGCTCGTGCTGCGCTCGGAATGGCCGCGCGAGTTGCTACCGGCGCTTGCCGAAGCGGCAGCCGACTCCACTTTGCTTGCTCAACGCAACCCCTTGCAGTATCTTGGCTTCTTCGCTTCGGATGAGTGACGCCGGGGTCGTCCGACTGTTGCTGTTCCGGGTAGGCAGCCTCGTCTGTGCGGCCGAGGCGGAACGGGTCCGTGAGATCCTGCCACGGCTCGCGCCCACCCGGATCCCCGGGGCGCCGCCGGTCGTGGCGGGCCTGGTCAACGTGCGGGGGACGCTGGTCACGGTCGTCGAGGGATGGCGGGCGCTGCGCCAGCCCGAGCCGTCCGCCGATGCCGGTCCCGGCACCACGGTCCTGCTCGAGGTGGGCCGTGGGAAGAAGGTCCTCGGCTTCACGGTGGATGAAGTGGTGGACCTCCTCTCCGTGGGTGGGGAGGCGCTGGAACGCCGGCAGGCGCTGCCCGGCATCGATCCGACCCTGGTGCGGGCCGTCGGGCGTCGCGCCGGTCAACTCTTCGTGGTCCTCGATACCGACGCGCTGCTAACCCCCATTCTGTCTTCCTAGGAGGGTGTGTGAGCCACACTGTCCTCGTCTGCGACGACGCCATCTTCATGCGGACGATGATCTCGGACATCCTGGCCCAGGCCGGTTTCGAGATCGTGGGTGAAGCGGAGACGGGGACCCAGGCGGTCGAGAAATACCGACAGCTCAAGCCCGATCTCGTGACCATGGACATCGTCATGCCGGACATGGGCGGCATCGATGCCGTGCGCGAGATCGTCAAGCAGGATCCCGACGCGAAGATCCTCATGTGCAGCGCGATGGGGCAGCAGGCGCTCGTGGTCGAAGCGATCCAGGCGGGGGCGAAGGACTTCGTCGTGAAGCCGTTCCAGCCGTCGCGCGTCCTCGAAGCGGTGCAGCGGGTCCTCGGCTGACGCCATGGACCTCTCGCAGTACGCCGAGCTGTTCCTGGCCGAGAGCCGGGAGCATCTGAGCGTCTGCAACCAGCTGCTGCTCGACTGGGAGCGCGCCCCCGCCAATCCCGCGCCCGTGGCCGGGCTGTTCCGCGCCGTGCACACCGTGAAGGGCATGGCGGCGACCATGGGCTACGCCCGCGTCACGGATGTCGCCCACCGCACCGAGAATCTGCTCGACCTGCTGCGCCGCGGCGCGCGCCCCGCGACCGACGAGCTGCTGCAGCTCCTGTTCCGGGCGCGCGATGCGCTCGAGAACGCCGTGGAGCTGTCGGTGGTGGGACGGGAGGACGAGCTCGACGTGGCCGAGGTCGCGGCCGATCTGGAGAGCGCAGCGACGCTGCTCGCGGGGCCCGCGCGGTCCACGGCGGCGCCCACCGCCGCGGCGGCGGTCGAGCCGCGGGCCGCGCCGGGGGGAGGAGGGGGAGGGGGACGGCTGGTGCAGGTCACGCTGCGCGCCGAGGCGCCGCTCAAGGGCGGGCGCGCGCTGCTCGCCCTCAAGCGGGCGCAGGCGCTCGGGGCGGTCCAGGGCGTCACGCCGCCCCAGGCGGCGTTCGAGTCGGATGACTTCGACGGCCGCTTCAGCTTCCGGCTCGAGTCGTCTGCCGCGCCGGCGGAGATCGAGCGGGCGGTGCGCGGGGCGGGCGACGTGGAGCACGTGTCGGTCGGGGGCGAGGAGCGCCGCGCCGCGGCCCCGCGCACCGCGGCGGCCGGGGCAGCGGGGGGAGGGGTGGGCGCTCCAGGCGAGGCCGTGCCGGAGAAGAGCCGGCACATCCGGGTGGACCTGCGGCGTCTGGACGAGCTGATGGACCTGATCGGCGAGCTGGTGACCGCGCGCGGCCGTCTCAACGAGCTCGCCGCGGAGCGACGCGATCCCGCCATCGACGATGTCGCGATTCAGATCTCGCGGCTCTCCGGGGACCTCCAGGCCGGGATCATCCAGGCGCGCATGACGCCCGTGTGGCAGGTGTTCGACCGGTTCCCGCGCCTGGTGCGCGATCTGGCGCGCGAGCTGGACAAGCAGGTGGCGTTCCGCGTGGAGGGGAAGGAGATCGAGCTCGATCGGGCGATCCTGGACGAGCTGGGCGACCCGTTGCTGCACCTGATCCGCAACGCCGTGGACCACGGGATCGAGACGCCGGCCGAGCGGCGCCGCCGCGGCAAGCCTCCGGAGGGCGAGATCGTGCTGGCGGCGGTGCGTGAGCGGGCCAGCGTGGCGATCAGCGTGAGCGACAACGGTCGTGGCATCGACCGCGCCCGGATCCTGGAGCGGGCGAAACGCGAAGGTCTGGTCGATCCCCACGCCGAGGCCCTGTCGGACGACCAGCTGCTGCGGGTGCTGGCGCGACCGGGGTTCTCGACCGCGGACGCCGTGACCAGCGTGTCGGGGCGGGGGGTGGGGATCGACGTGGCTGTGACGCGCATCCGCGCGCTGGGCGGCTCGATCGACATACGTACGGAGGCGGGCAAGGGGACGAGCTTCGTGCTGCGGCTGCCGGTGACGCTCGCGATCGTGCGGGCGCTGATCGCGGGAGTCGGAAGGGAGCGTTACGCGCTGCCGCTGACGTACGTGGCGGAGACGGTCGAATTCGGGGTGCAGCCGACCACCATCGTGGAAGGGCGCGAGGCGATCGTGCTGCGCGACCGGGTGGTGCCGCTGGTGCACCTGCGGCGCATGCTGGGGGTGAGCGGCGATGCCCCGCCGCGCTGCCCGATCATCGTGCTCGAGATGGGCGAGCGCCGCAGCGGTATCGTCGTAGACGGGATGCTGGGTCAGCAGGAGATCGTCGTGAAGGGTTTCGACCCGCCGCAAGGGACGCTGCCGGTGTTCAGCGGAGCGACCATCATGGGCGACGGGATCCCGGCGTTGATTCTCGACGCCGGCGGGCTCGTCTAGGCTCACGGGAGGCGGCATGGAGGACGTGCGAGATCTGAAGGAGCTGCAGATCGACGCGCTGCGCGAGGTGGCCAACATCGGGGCGGGGCACGCCGCCACGGCGTTGTCGCAGCTCACGAACCGCCGCATCATGATCAGCGTGCCGCAGATCAACATCGCGCGGCTGGAGGAGGTGCCCAACCTGCTGGGTCACCCCCAGGAAGTCGTCGCCGCCGTGCTGATGCACATGCTGGGGGACCTGACCGGGCGGACGCTGCTCTTGTTCCCCGAATCGGTGGCACGGCGGTTGTGCGACATGCTGCTGCGCCGTCCGATCGGCACGACCGCGACGTTCGACGCCCTGGAGCAGTCGTGCCTCAAGGAGGCCGGCAACATTCTCGCGGGCGCCTACATGAACGCCCTGTCGGACTTCATGGGCATGCTGCTGCTGCCCTCGGTGCCGAGCCTCGTGGTGGACCTGTCGGCGGCGGTGCTCACCACCACCTACCTCAACTTCGGACACGAGCGCGACTTCGTGTTCTGCGTCGAGACCGAGTTCGCCATCGACTCGCCCGAGGGGCTGCGGGGTCACTTCCTGCTGCTCCCCGATCTGGCGTCGCTCAAGGCCATTTTTGACGCCATCCGCCTGAGCTGACGCGTGACGGCGCCGGCGCTCTCGGAACGCGACCTCGCCGTCCTCCGATCCTTCGCCCGCCGGATCGACCCCTCGGACGCCGGAGCGCACAACAACCTCGGTGTCCTGTATTACCAGAAGGGACTGGTCGAGGACGCGATCGCGGAGTTCACCCGCGCGCTCGAGCTCGACCCGAAGATGCAGGTCGCGCAGCGCAATCTCGAGATCGCCTATCACGACACCGGCTACTACGACCAGCGGGTGGCCCAGCTGCGGGAGCGGCTGCGCAGCGCCCCCGACGACCGCGACGCGCGCTGGGAGCTGGGCCGTGCCTACGCGATCCTCGGCGCCCATGAGGACGCCGTGGGGGAGTTCGAGCAGCTGCTGGCGCACCGCCCGAGCGACGTGGCCGCCATCATCCAGCTCGGGCTCGCGGAAAAGAACCGCGGGCGGCCGGAAGCGGCGACGGAGTGGTTTGTGCGCGCCGTCGAGCTCGAGCCCGAATCGAGCGTGGTGCACTTCTACCTGGGCGAGATCTACTACAACCGTGGCTTGAACGCCGAGGCGCTCGGGGCGCTGGAGCGGGCGGTAGCGCTCAACCCCGACAACGCCAACGCCCACTACCTGATGGCCTTCGTGCTGGGCGACCTGGGCCGCCATCAGGATGCGCGGGCCGCCTCGAAGCGGGCCATCCAGCTCAATCCGCCGCTGGCCCGCGCCCAGACCAACCTCTCGCTCGAGCGCTACAACGCGGAGCGCCAGAGCCAGGAACGGCGCCAGCGCCTCGCGCCCGAGCCGCAGGTGGTGGAAGGGAACGAGCTGGCGCACTACAACCTCGGGCTCGCCTTCCGGCAGAAGGGCTACTACAACGAGGCGCTGCGGGAGTACCGGCTCGCGGTGGAGCGCGGCGAGGACCGGCGGCTGACGCTGCAGGCCATGGCCGAGGTGCATCTCCTGAAGCACGACTTCGCCGCGGCGCTCGAGCTGTACGAGACGCTGCTGCGCGAAGTCCCGGACTCGCCCAAGCTGTGGAACGAGCGCGGCGTCGTGCTGCACCAGGCGGGTCGCACCGACGAAGCGCTGGCGTCCTACCAGCAGGCGGTGGAAGTGGACGCCAAGTACGCGCTCGCGTGGAACAACCTCGGCGTGGTGCAGGCGCACAAGACCGCGGCCGACTCGGGCATCGAGTCGTTCCGCACGGCGCTCCGACTGCAGGGCGGGTTCAGCGCGGCGCGCCTCAACCTCGCGCTGCTGCTGTACCAGCTGCGCCGCTTCCAGCTGGCGCTCGAGGCGTACCGCCAGGTGCTGTCGGGCGAGCCCACCTCCGCCGCGGCCTGGAACGGCGTGGGCCTGGTGCTGGTGGAGCTGAAGCGCTTTCCGGACGCGCGCAACGCGTTCGCGCGGGCGGTGGAAGCGGACCCCGCTCACGCGGGGGCGCACTACAATCTGAGCTTCACCCTGTCGAACTTGGGCGACTTCGACGGCGCGCTCCGCGCCACCAAGCGCGCCCTGGAGCTCGATCCCTACTACGTCTCGCAGAAATTCGCGCTCACGATCGACCTGCAATACGAAAAGGCCACGATCGGGATCGCCCCCGAGATTTCGGCCGATGTGACCGCCGAGACGATCGGCGAGGACTTCAACTTCGATCAGCGGCTGCTGGACAACATTTTCCAGGAGCTCGAGCCGCCCGCCGCCCCGGAACCGCCGGCGGCGAAGGCGGCCGACGACCCGCTGGCGTTGGCCCGCGACTACGTGAGCAAGGGGTTGATGGACGTCGCGGCGGCGGAAGCGGTGCGCGCGGTGCAGCGGGGTGCGAGCCGCGCCGACGCGGCCGTCCTGCTCGGGGACATCTTCGCGAAGCGGGGCCTGCACGGCGAGGCCCTGGAGCGCTACCGCGAGGCGCGCGCGCTCGAGGCCGGCCGCGTCGACGCGCGCCTCGGCGAGGTGAAGGCGTTGTTCGCCCTGGGGGGCCGCCGCGCCGAGGAGGCGGGCCCGCTCGCCGAGGAGCTGCTGGTGCTTGCCCCCGACCATGTGGACGCGCTGGTGGCGGTGGCGCGGGGACGGGCGGCGGCCGGGGACGCGGCCGGGGCGCTCACGGCGCTGCAGCAGGCGCAGACGCGGGCGCCGGGGCGCGCCGACCTCCACAAGCTCCAGGGCGACGTGGCAATGAAGGTCGGCGACAAGCAGGGCGCCCTCGCCGCGTACCGCGCGGCACTCGAGCTCGATCCGGGCTACGTGCAGGTGTGCGTCGATCTCGGCCGGCTGCACGAGGAGAAGGAAGACTGGAGCGCTGCGCAGCAGGCGTACGAGCGGGCGCTCGACGCCCTCCCCACCTTCCACGAGGCGGCGCTCGCGCTGGCGGACCTGCTGCGGCGCTCGGGCCGGGCGCGTCAGGCGGTGGTGCGGCTCGCCGAGATGCTCGAGCAGGACCCCTACGACCTCCCGGCGCTGCTGCTGCTGGGGCGGGCGTTGCTCGACGACAAGCGCGACGCGCAGGCGCTGGAAGCGTTTCGCCGGGCCCTGAAGTTCGACCCCGAGGAGGTCGAGGCGCTGTTCCAGCTGGGCGTCGTGCTCGCGCGGCTGCATCGCTACGCCGAGGCGGTGGAGGCTTGGGAGAAGGTGACGCGCGTGGATCCCGGCGGCCCGTTCGCGCAGCGGGCGCGCGTGCACGCCCGCACCGCGCTCGATCTCCAGCACATCTTCGACTCGGACGCCGCCTGATGGCCATCGAAGGACCGCTCCGCGAGCTCGGTATCCACGACGTGTTCCAGCTGCTCGATCTCAGCCGGAAGACGGGCGTGCTGCGCGTCACCTCGGAGCTGCGGCACAACGCCGGCACGGTGTCGTTCGAGGGCGGCACGATCATCTTCGCCGAGATCCGCTCGAATCCCCACCCGCTCGGCGCGCTGCTGTTGCGCACCGGCAAGATCACCGACGCGGACCTGGAGCGCGGCCGCGACATGCAGGAGCGCCAGGGAGACAAGCGGCGGCTCGGCGAGATCCTCGTCTCGCTCGGCGCCATCACGCCGCGCGAGCTCGAGCGCCAGGTGCGCTTCCAGATCGAAGAAGTCGTGTTCGAAATGATGAGTTGGCGGGAGGGCTATTTCTCCTTCACCGAGGGTCCGCTGGACGGCGTCGCAACGGAGGCGATCGTCCGCATCCCCACGGAGGCCCTCCTGATGGAGGGGGCCCGCCGCATCGACGAGTGGTCGCGCATCGAGAGCCGGATTCCGCACCTGGGCGTCGTGCCTGCGCTCGCCCCACCGCTGGAGGGGGATGCCGGGGAGCTCGATCTGCTGCCCCCCGAGTGGGAGATGCTGGCGGCCATCGACGGCCAACGCGATGTGCGCGCCATCGCCGCGGCCCTGGGTCGCTCCGACTTCGAGGTGGCGAAGACCCTGTTCGGCCTCGAGAGCGCGGGCGTGATCGTCCTCTCCGACCCCGGCACGGCCAAGCGCGAGCGGACCACGCTCGCCGGCGACCTGGCCGAGCTGGTAGCGCGGGCCGAAGATGCGCTGGCCCGGCGCGATATGGAGGAGGCACGCAGCGTGGCGGAGCAGGCCGCGGGTGTGCATCCGCACGATCCCGCCGTGCACCTGCTGCTCGGTCGCATCGCGCTCGCGGCGGGACGGGGTCCGGACGCGGTGGAAGAGTTGCGGCGCGCCCTGCGGCTCGATCCCCTGGGCGTCCCGGCCCACCGGCTGCTGGGCTACGCGTTGGTCGCCATCGGCCGGTTCGCCGAGGCCCTGGACCAGTGGACCCAGTGGGAGCGCCTGGCGCCGCGCTCGGAGGCGGAGCTGGCGCGGCTCGACGACGTGCGCCGGGCGCGCGCGGCCGCCCAGACCCTCGCCGGCACGGGGACGCATGGCTGACGACGTCAAGAAGCTCTCGGCCGAGCTGGCGCAGGACCCGGACAGCCTGGTGTTCCTGCGGCTGGCCGAGCTGCTGCGTCACAAGGGGCAGCTCGACGCCGCGCATCGCGTCGCCCTCACCGGCCTCGAGCGCCACCCGCATCTCGCGGACGCGCACGACCTGTACGCGCGCATCCTCGCGGACAAGCACGACTTCGAGCGCGCCTTCGACGAATGGGACATGGCGCTGCGGATCGCCCCCGACCACGTGGGGGCGCTCAAGGGGCTCGCGTTCCTGTATTTCAAGGTCGGCGACGTGCAGCAAGCCGCGGCCCATCTGGAGGCGGCCCGGCGCGTCGCCCCGGACGATCCGGGGATCACGCAGGCGCTGGCGCTGGCGCACGGCGGCGAGGGCGACCAGGCTCCCGCCACGGGGGCAGCGGAGCCGATGGCGCCTGCGCCGGCGGCCCAGCCGCTGGAGGAGGCGCGCGTCTTCGCCGGACTGGAAGGGGCCGAGGAAGGCCTGCTGCTGCTCGACCCGTCGGGGCAAGTGCTGGGTGGAGCGCTGAAGGATCCCGCCGGTCGAGACGTGACCGACGCGGTGGCCGCGTACCTGGCGGGCGTATCGCAGGAAGCGGGGCGCACCGCCAAGCTGCTCGGCCTGGGCAGCTGGACCGGACTCGCGGCGGAAGGCCAGCACGGCCACGCGCATCTCACGCCGCCCACGGGCT
>WNFW01003793.1_pt1 | contig 10545 bp, 9 predicted proteins | sample 5400131 | NCBI WGS metagenome assembly WNFW01 (sample SAMN13153362, study PRJNA577476) | soil metagenome | isolation source: 20 cm soil or saprolite under grassland replicate 1 | place: USA:California | collected 2016-06-15
CGAGGCCACATCGACAAATGCGAGTCGCGCGCAGCCGCGCGCATATTCGGCTGAAGATCGGCTGCGTGAGCGCGGCAACCGCCTGTTCGCTCGCTTTGTACGAGGTCTACGGGTGGAGATCAAGGGTCCGCTCTCGGCGGATTCGCTCAATCGGCTGCTGGAGCAGGTCGCGCCGCTCCCCTAAGACTCGCCGCGTCTCCAGGCGATCAGCTCGGCCACGACGCTGACAGCGATCTCCTCCGGGGTCACGGCACCGATCGGAAGCCCGACGGGCACTCGTACCCGCTGGAGACTCTTCCCCGGAACTCCGGCCGCCTTGAGTCCCTTCGTCACGACCGCCTTCTTACGGCGGCTCCCGAGCAACCCGACGTAACCCGCCGGGGAGATCGCGACCTGCTCCAGGATCAGCGCGTCGTTGCGATGGCCTCGCGTCGCAATCACGACGGCGTCGTCCGTCGTCAGCGCATAGCGCGTGAGTGCGGTGTCCACGTCCGCTGCCAGCACGGCGATGCCATCGGCAAAGCGCGAAGCATCGGCGTACTCGGGGCGATCGTCGATAATAATCACGCGGAAGCCGGCAGCCGCAGCGGCGCGCGAGATTGCGGTCCCGACATGCCCTGCCCCGAAGACGAATACGCGCGGGGCCGGCTGCAGCCGCTCTTCCATAAAACGCCCGTCACGGGTCAGGGTCGCTGCCGCTTGGTGCAAGGGGCTACGGCCTAGGGGCTCGAACGTCTTGAGTGGCACGCTGGTCCATTCAGTAGCCGTGCGCACTAACCCCGACTCCGCACGAGCCGCGGATTCCAAAACGCTGATATAGCTTTCCTCGGCGACGAGGGGCTCGACGAAAATGTCCACCGTTCCCCCGCAGGAGAGCCCAAGATCTCCGGCCAGATCCGCGTTGAGATGGTGGGTGAGGAGTCTGGGCTCCCGCCGGCGTTGCGCTTCGAGCGCGGCGCCGATGACTTCCGCTTCGACGCAGCCGCCGCCGACCGAGCCGATCAGACGGCCTTCGGCGCCTACCAACATCTTGGTGCCAGCGGGAACGGGCGTGGAGCCGCGCGCGCGCGCGATCGTCGCCAGAGCCCCTTGTGTGCCGGCCGTCGCTAAGTCAGCCGCGGCGCGCCAAATGTTCATGCTTCAAACATACGTGCGACGCGGCTGACTCTCACCTCGTCCCATTGGTTACGGTGTCACAACGATTTGACCGATCATCGTACCGCTGGTGAACGAGCTCGAATGAATCGTGCAGCGATAGCGAAACGTGGTCGCGGTCGTCACAATGGGGAATGTCCGCTGGTGCGTGCCAGAAGTCTGCGTGGCCGAGGTGTCGCTATTCTCAAACGTGACGTTGTGGGAGCGCGTACCAGTCCAATTCCAGGTGACTGTGCCACCACTCGCCACGGTGCCGTCCTGGGGGCTGAATGAGTTGTCGGCCACCGACACCGAGAGAGTGGGGGGCGGCGGCGGGGGTGGCGATGGTGGCGGCGGAGGTGGAGGGTTGCCACCGTACCCTGTGCTGTTGCCGCACGCTGCTGCCCCCATGATCGCCGAAACCGCCAACAGACGACGCATCGACATAACACCTCCGGCGCAGGAAAGGAAAGAAAACGAAGGGTTAAGTGGTGTTGAACCCCACCGTGCTACACGGAGTTCCGCGACCAATCGGATGTACTCGCTTCTCGGAGGCGGGCGCTACGTACTAGTGCTGCTCGCGCTCCAGCGCATCGGCGGCAAGGCGGGGCGAGATGATGGGATAGCGGCCCGCGAACCACGACCACGAGAGGAAGAAGAGACCACCGAAGAACAGCGCCGTCCCAATCTCGGGCACGCCGATCGCGGGCCCGGCGCCATGATTGATCGCGGGCACGACCTCGAGATAGCGTTCGAGCCAGATTCCCACGAGACTCACGAGTGCAAAGCCCACCATCGTTGGCGCGAACAACTTCGGCTTCACACCGAGCAGTCCAATGAACGGGATGAGGAACACGAGCAGAAATACGGCGATCCCCACCGGTCGCCACACGCCGTACAACCGGTAAAAGATGAAGTACGTCTCCTCGGGCAGATTCCCGTACCAGATCACGAGGAACTGCGACCACATCAAATACGCCCAGAAGACCGTGAATCCGAAACACAACTTCCCGAGGTCGTGCTGCTGGCGCGACGTGTAGACGCCGACGAGGCCCATGGTGCGCCGCAACACGATCGAGAGGATCGCGAGCGCCATCAGTCCCGCGAGGAAGCTGCCCATGAAATAAAAGGCGCCGAACAGGTTGCTGACCCATTTCGTCGACAGCGACATGATCAGGTCATAGCCGAGCAGGCTGTACCCGAACGCGTAAGCCAGGATCAGAAACGCGGCTTCACGCGAGATGCGCGGCGCATCTTCCGTGCGCACTACTGTCTCGCCGGCCAGCTCGCGCACATCGGGAGCCGTGTCGTGACGGACGAAACGCCATGAGAGCCACGAGAGCGCGACCAGGATCGCGCCGTTGCGCACGAAGAACCATTTGTTCGTCAGCCACCAGCCGACCTCGGGCCGCGGCTCGTGAATCCAGGTGAAGATGTATTGCCGGCCGATGAACAGTCCGATGAACAGGACGACCGCCACGGTCGTGAAGGCCGCGCCCGCCTCCGCGAAGCGAATGATGACTCCGGACCAATGCCCCTTCGCCACCTTTTGCGTCGCCGCGAATACCACCATTCCCTGCGCCAGCCCCACCCAGAACACGAAGTTGGTGTGGTACGCCCACCACGTGCGCTCGGGATGCCTGCCGATCACGCCCAGCACGAGGACGATGCCGCCCAGGATCGCCGCGATCGCCCCGAACAGCGCGAAGCGCGCGACCGGCGCCTGGCGTGCTTTCTGGACGAGATCGGAGCGGCCGACCGTTGCCACGCTCACTGATTACCTCGAGCGTTGAGCTGGAGGCTGCGGACGTAGTTCACGAGATCCCACCGGTCGTTCCCGTGGACCTTGTCGCCGTAGCGTGGCATCAGCCCTCTGCCCATGCGCTGGGCCTCGACGATCATACCGTAGATGGCGCCGTCAGTCATCTTTGGACGGGTCGGATCGACCAACGAAGGAATCCCGGGGAACGGGCCGCCACCCGCCAGCGACACGGGGCCATTCCCCAGGCCATGCTCGCCGTGACAGACCAGGCAATAGGTCTGATAGACCCACTGCCCGCGGTTCAACGACTCCGCGGTGCGCGTGCGCGGATTGACGAGCCGGTCGGCCGTTTCGCGCGTCACCGGGAGCTCGGCACCGGAGACGGGCACCGTACCGGGCACGGACGGAATGGGGCGAGCGTACGGCTTGATGTTGCGTTGATGTCGCATGGTCGCGAACCAGCCGACCTTGTGCACGACGGTGTCGGGATCGCAACCAAGGGCGGCAATGGCGGCAAGGGCGGCAACGGCGGCGCGCAGTCTACCCACGGCGTACCTCTTCCGCGCCGGCGTCCCGCAGGAGCGACTCGACCTTCGCGGCCTTGTCTGATCCCGCCGGGACGAAAATGCCAAAGCGATCGTTCGTGAAGCGTGGATCGTAGAGGATCGTTCCCGCGCGCCGCGCCGCAAACAAGGTGTTGAGGAGGATGCCGAGGATCGTGGAGAGCGCGCCGAACAGAATCGTCATCTCGAACATGATGACGACGTAGGGCGGGATCGATCCGACCGGCTTGCCGCCGGTGACGATCGGCCAGTCCGCCGACATCCACAGCGTGATCCACGCGCCGATGCTGCACCCCGCGATGCCGCCGACGAGCGTGAACATGCGCACCGGGCTGACCGGCTGGCCGAGGGCGTCCTCGATCTCGTGGCGTGGGATGGGCGAGTAGACGGTGAAGTCGGTGTGACCCGCCGCCCGCAGCTTCTTGATGGCGTCGAGCGTCGTGTCGAGCTGGGCGAACACCGCGAGCACGCCGGGGGTCGGCGGCGGCCGAAACAGATCGTTCAGCGGCTTCGGGAGCGCCATCATGCGTGCACCCTCGACGGCTTGGCGCGCGGCGGCGGCAGCACTTCCTTCACCTCGGAGATCGAGACGGCCGGGAAGTTCTTCACGAAGAGCAGGAACCACATGAAGAACCAGCCGAAGCTGCCCGCCATGATGCCCCAGTCGGCCCAGGTGGGGTTGTAGACCGCGTTGGTCCACTTGGTGAACGGCTCGCCCGCGAGCGACACGACGATGATCACGTAGCGCTCGAACCACATCCCGATGTTGACGAAGATCGAGATGACGAAGAGGGCGGTGATGTTCGTCCGAATCTTTTTGATCCAGAGCAGCAGTGGGAGGAAGCCGTTGCAGATGATCATCGTCCACGAGGCCCACCAGTACGGCCCGAAGGCGCGATACCAGAAGGCGGCGCGTTCAGTCGGGTTGCCGCTGTACCACGCCATGAAGTACTCGCAGGCGTACGCGTACCCCACGATCGAGCCGGTCAGCAGGCACAGCTTCGCCAGGTTCTCGAAATGCTTGACGGTGATGATTTCCTCGAGGCCGAACAGCTTGCGAATCGGCGTGAGCAGCGTGATCACCATGCCGCAGCCCGAGTAGATCGCGCCCGCGACGAAGTACGGGGCGAAGATCGTGGCGTGCCAACCGGGGACGAGAGCCATCGCGAAATCCCACGACACGACGCTGTGCACCGAGAGCACGAGCGGCGTCGCGAGCGCGGCGAGGTAGAGGTAGCCGCGCGTGTAATGCCGCCACTGCTCGTTGGAACCCGTCCAACCGATCGACGTCAGCGCGTAGAGCTTCTTGCGCCACCCGGTCGCCAGGTCGCGCACCGCCGCGATGTCGGGGATCAAGCCCATGATCAAGAACACGGTCGAGACGGTGAAGTAGGTCCCGATGGCAAACTCGTCCCAGATGAGCGGCGACTTGAAGTTGGGCCAGAGGCCGCGCTCGTTGGGATACGGAATCAGCCAGTAGAAGTACCACTGCCGCCCGATGTGAATCAACGGAAACAGCCCGGCGGTCATCACCGCGAACACCGTCATCGCCTCGGCGGTGCGGTAGACGGCGGTGCGCCAGCCGGAGCGGAACAGGAAGAGAATCGCGGAGATCAGGGTGCCGGAGTGCGCGATGCCCACCCAGAAGACAAAACAGGTGATGAAGACCGCCCAGTACACCGGGTGCGAATAGCCGGCGAGTCCCAGTCCGTAGCGCAGCAGGTACAGCAGCGTGATGATCCCGATCGCCAGCAGCGCCACGGCGGCGCCAAGCAACAGGAAGTAGCCGCGGGAGGGCGTGCTCAGCGTACGCGCAATCGTGCGCGTCACGTAGTCGTACGTCACCCGCGTCGGCGTCGTGGGCTTCTCAGCCATGACTTGTCGTACCAGGGGCGACGACGCGGGCCAGATAGGTGATCGCGGGCTTGGTGTTCAGCCCGGCGAGCACGTGATAGCCGCGCGGGTTCCCGGCCAGCTCGAAGACTCGCGAGTGGCGGTCGTTGAGGTCGCCGAATACGATCGCTTCAGACGGGCAGGTCTGCTGGCACGCGGTGACGATGTCGCCGTCGCGCACGCTGCGGTTCTCGAGCCGCGCCTGGTTCTGGGCGCCGCGGATCCGCTGCACGCAGAAGGTGCACTTCTCCATCACGCCCTTCTCGCGCACCGTCACGTCGGGATTGAGCAGCATCGACAGCGGCTCCGGGAACGCCTCGTACTTGCCGTCCCGCTCCGCGTAGTTGTACCAGTTGAAGTAGCGGACCTTGTACGGGCAGTTGTTGGAGCAATAGCGCGTGCCGACGCAGCGGTTGTAGACCTGGCCGTTCAACCCGTCGGGCGTGTGATAGGCCGCGAACACGGGGCAGACCGGCTCGCACGGCGCGTTGCCGCACTGCTGACACAGCATCGGTTGGCTGACAGCGCCCTGCACATTGTCGTGCTCATCCACCCGCCAGTAGCGCTCGAGCCTGAGCCACGCCATTTCGCGCCGCCGCTCCGTCAACTCCTCGCCGACGGTCGGGATGTTGTTCTCGGCATAGCACGCGGTCACGCACGCCGAGCAGCCCGTGCACTTCGAGAGATCGATCGCGAGTCCCCAACGCGGCTGCTCTCCCTTGTAGTTGCCGATCTCCGCCTGCTCGTGCTGGCGCTCCGCCCACCATTCGACCGCATCTTTCGCGTACTCGGGCGTCTCCTCGAAATGGAATGGGTGATCCCCCGGACGCAGTGCCTTGGCGCGCGCGAGTGGGAGCACTTCGGTCGTACCCATCCCGAGGTCGCGGGCGTTCCCTTCGATCGTGGCGAGTTTCCGTTGATGCTCACCGGTCTTCGTCGCGCTGGCAGTCACGATGAACGAGCGGCCGCCGTACGCGGTCGGCTCGGCCCCGAGCAGCTCGAAGGCGTTCGCCGAGCGGTCCTTGGCGTAGCGGCCGTAGGCAGTGTGTCCCTGCCCCGTCGGCACGGCGAGCACGTCGGGACGTACTGAGCGGGTGATCCACGTCGGGAATTTCTGCGCGCCGAACGGCGATTTCAGCAGCAGGAAGTCACCCGTGGCGAGACCCCACTTTGCCGCCGTATCGGGATGGACCTCGACCCAGCTGTGCCACGCGATCTTGGAGACGGGATCCGGCAACTCCTGCAGCCACGGCTTGTTGGCGCCGCGGCCATCGTGAAGGGCCGGGTGCGGAAAGACGACGACGGTCTGCTCCTCAACTCCCGCGGGTCCGCTCGTTTTTTCAAGCGAGGGAGCGACCGCCGACAGATCCGTAGCCAGACGCACGGCGCGCGTCGGCGCGGTGCCGTAGATACCACCAAGCGCCAGCTTCTCGAGCCAAAACTGATCGGTGTTGGTCTGGACCCTCGGACCAACCTTTCCCTTGAAATACTCCTCGAATGTTCCAGCCTTGCCCGCGAGCTTGAGAATGACGTCGCCGGTCGGCCGTGTGTCGAACACCGGCTGCACCACCGGCTGCTGCAACGCCGTGATGCCGGCACGCGGCCGGCTGGCGCCCCATTGCTCGAGGGGGTGGTGGTCGGGCAGGATCAGGTCGCAGGCGGCCGCCGTCTCGTCCAGGTACGACGAGAAGCTGACCTTGTACGCGACCTTGCCGAGCGCCTGCTGGAACGCACCGGGCAGCGAGTGCGCCGGGTTCGTGCCGTGGACAAAGAGCAGGGCTACCCGGCCCGCCGCCATGTCGGACGTGAGCGTTGCCAGCTCGGCGAACGTGTTGGTCGAGCCAATGGCGAGGTCCGCGCCGAACTTGACGAGCGTCCCCACCGCGCCGACGACGTAGTTCAGGATGTTCACCGCGGCCACCGTCGCCGCGCCATTCGCGCCCTGCGTCGCCATCCCGCCGGCGACGGCGAGCCCACCACCCGACCGCGCAAACTCTCGCGCGAGCCGGACGATCGTTGCCTCGTCGATCCCGATTGCCTGGGCGACGGCGCTGGGCCGATGCGCGCCCAGCACGCTGACGAGCCGGCTGGCGTCGGCCGGCACGCGAGCGAGGTGCTGGCTCATGATGACCTGCGCCATCGCTAGCGCCAGCGTCCCTTCGGTACCGGGCCGCGCCGCGATCCACTCGTCGGCGTTCATGCCGGTGAGCGACAGGCGCGGGCCGACGTACACGAACTTCGCCATCGACGCGGGACGGCCCGCGTCGAACGCATGCGCGCGGGAGAACCCGTTCTGGAATTCGACCGGCGAGAGCCAGGTGTCGAGGAAGTCGGCGCCGAACGACAGCACGTACTTCGCATTCGCGAAGTCGTAGCTGGGCAGCGTCGCGGTGCCGAACACCATGCGATTGCCGGCCCGCAGCGCCTCGAACCCGAAGGCCTCGTAGCTCATGCGCCGGCCGCCCACCTGCTTCATCCATTCATTGACGAGGTCGCCGAACGTGGACTGCTCGGCGCCCGTCAGGAAGACGATTCCCTTCCCCTGGGCTTCGCGCACTTTGGCAGAGAGCCGCTGCAGCGCCCCGTCCCAATCGATGGCTTCGAACGTCCCGCTGGCGTTCCGCACAAGCGGATGGGAGATGCGATCGGGGTTGTAGAGTCCCTGCAGCGCCGCCTGGCCGCGCGCGCAGAGCCGGCCGCGATTGATCGGCGAGTCGGGATTGCCCTCGAGCTTGACGGCCCGTCCCTCACGCACGCGCACGCGCACGCCGCATCCTGCGGCGCATTCGCGGCACGTGGTGGCGTAATACGTCGCCGTACCCGGTATTTGGTCTTCGGGCTGCACCAAATACGGAATCAGCCGCTCGGTGGGCTCGGGACCGATGCCGCACGCTGTCACGGCGGCTGCACCGGCGCCGGTGACGCCGAGGACCTTCAGGAAGCGTCTGCGATCGATCGAGTCAGTCATATCAGTAATGGCACACGCTGCAGTCGCGGGTCACGTTGTTCTTGACGTGGCAGCTGACGCACCAGCCCATGCGCAGCGTCGAGACCTGCCGGACCTGCGCCATGTTCTGCACGTCGCCGTGGCACGTCACACACGCCGTCGTGCCAAGTGCCTTGATGTGACGCATGTGCGGGAAGCGCACAAACCCGGGGAGCGCGTGCACGCGAATCCATTCCGGCGCTTTCCGCTCGCGCCAGGCGTCGCGAACCTTCTTGATCTCGGCCTGATGGGTCGGCGGGGTACCGCCGATCAACTGATGGCATCCGATGCAGGTCTGGAGCGAGGGAATGCCCGGCTCGCTCGAAATGGACGCCGAGTAGTGGCAATACATGCACGGGATCTGATCCTGCCCGGCATGGATGTCGTGTCGAAAGAAGATCGGCTGGCGCGGTCCCTTGAGCGCACCGGTGTCGCTGATGACGGGAGCCTGATACCGGGGAGACTGCGAAGAAGCCGATTGTGCCTGCTGGCCGCTAAGGGCCGCAGGCGGGAGGGCGAGGATCAACACCACGACCGCAGCTGAACGCAGATTCCCTCTGAGGCTGATCAGTGGTCAAGCCCGAAGGCTCACGAATGTAACAACGGCTACTCCGGCCGCGCCAGTAGTTGGTATTTCAATCGCACGACATCGACGAACGCGTGGACGGCGTCGAGATCTTCGAATTCCATCCAGCAATGGCGCACGCCCTCGGACATCGTTCCGTCACGCACCGCCTGTTTGATGACGCGCGGCAATCCGTTTGTTGCGCTGATTTCCTGCTCCTCGAATCCCGACAACACGAACGTGCCGCTCACGCCGGACTGCATGGGATGGAGGTAGCCCAACTTCCGGCCCCCCACCTCGTACATCCACACCCACTTCCACGTCGTGCCGAGGTAGACGACTTGCTCGGTCACATGCCGCAGGCTGCGCAGCTGTTCGCGGGCGGTCTTGAATCGCTGGGCGGCGCGGGCGGAGAGGTCGCGCACCGGCTGATCGGGCTTGGGCCGCTGGCGCGGGCTCAAGTAGAGATGTGCAGCCCAGTAGTCGGTCGTTGGCTTGTTCATTGACGCCCCTAAAGTACAGGTGTGGTCAAGAGGCGAAATCGGGCGGGATCGAGCAGCCGCCCACACGACTGCTCGGGCACTGCCATACGGCCGCCGCGTCCCATCGTCAGTTTGATGACGTCGCCGTTCCTGCCGAACCACCGGGCGGACGGTTCGAGATCAGAAGGATAGACGAACAGGGGCAGCGATGCCGCCGCGAGCGCGGCCTGGGATCCGATGCCTGACTCGGGCATGGTGCCGGCCCAAAGCTGGGCGTCGTACTCAGCCGCCAGCCGGTAAATCCGGCAGACCTCGCTCAGCCCACCGACGCGGTGGACTTTGATGTTCCAGATTCTCGGTCCGTTCAATGCCATAATTTGGCGAGCCGCCCGGGCGTCGCGCAGTGTCTCGTCGAGGCAGATCGGGGTGCGCAGCGTCTCGCCGAGCCGGGCGTGCCCGACCAGCTCGTCGGGGTGAAGCGGCTGCTCGATGTAAAGCAGGCCGGCATCGTCGAGCGCGCGCAACGCCGCCTCGTCGCGGGGCCACTCGTAGGCGCCGTTGGCGTCTACCGTGAGCGGGAGATCGCTCCCCTCGAGCCCCTGCCGCGCCGCGCGGACCGCGGCCGCGTCCCAGCCGGGGGCCACCTTGATCTTGACCCGCGCGTATCCGTGCCGCACCGCGTCATAGGTCGCGCGCGTCAACTCAGCGGGATCGCGGCCCGCGGGAATGCCGAGCGCGACGCCGCAGGGAACGGTGGCCGCCGGCGTCACGGCCAGCCGCTCGCCGAGCAGCGCGGCGAGACCCGTGCCCCGTTGATGCGCCTCGAGATCCCACGCCGCAGTCTCGACGCCGGAACGGGCGAACCAATTCCCCCGCACCCCTTCGCGCAGCACGGCATCCACGGCTTCGGGCAGCGGGCGGTCGAACTCGCGGTCCACGACGCGCGGCAGCAGCGCGTGCGCGATGAGATGTCGCGCACCGGCGAGCGTCTCTTCCGAATAAAACGGGAGCTCAAACGGCGGGCACTCGCCGTAGCCAACGTGCCCGGCATCATCGTGCAACGCTACGATGAGCGAGCGCCGCTCCGTCATCGCGCCGCCCGAGATCACGAACGGCTCGACGAGCGGCAGCGTCAGCTCGAACAGCTCAGCGCGGGCGAT
>WNFW01009473.1_pt1 | contig 10545 bp, 7 predicted proteins | sample 5400131 | NCBI WGS metagenome assembly WNFW01 (sample SAMN13153362, study PRJNA577476) | soil metagenome | isolation source: 20 cm soil or saprolite under grassland replicate 1 | place: USA:California | collected 2016-06-15
AAGCAATAAAGCTTGGCTGTAGATTGGCTCCTCCGTCCCACCTCCGGCTTGTGAAGCCGAATCGTATCCAGCGCAAAATCTATCCAACAAAAAGCGCGCATACAAGCATGTCTCCAATGCCGGATGTTCTCCAAAGCCAGATGCGAACAAAAGAGCGGCCAATAACCGAAAAAATCCAAAAATTGAAAGGGAACAAAATATGAACTCCTCATCCACTAATCAGCTCGCTGCCGCGCTGCCTGTGCTCGGCCTCGATGTCGCCAAAGCCACTGTGCAAGCCGAGCTCGAACAAATGGCAACAAGGTGCGATTTGGCTTTGCTAACAATGCCAGAGGCTTTGCTCAGCTGGCTCGCATCCTCAAAGAGCGCAACCTGACAAAGCTTTGGGCGGGCTTGGAAGCCACCGGACCCTACAGTCATGCTCTTGCGCTGTGGCTCAATAGCCAGGGCCATCGCGTCAGGTTACTCAATCCGCGGCGAGTTAGACAGTACGCTTGCAGCGCCGGCAATCGAAACAAAACCGATCTGCTGGATGCTACCATTATTGCCGACTTTGTTTGTGCTCTAAAGCCTGCTCCATGGCAGCCACCGACTCGCGAAGTGGCGCAGCTACAGGCCTTGGTGCGCCGTCGTGAAGAACTCTCTCCCTCATGCTGCAGGCGGAAAAGAATCGCTTGGAAGGGAATCGCTCCTAATGTGCGCTCCTCTTTAGAGCGCATCATCCTTACACTGAGCGCGGAGAAGGCACGCTTGGAAAAGCTCATCACCCAGCAGATCCGATCTCACCAGCAACTGTCTCGCGATCATCAACTGCTCTGCACCATCAAAGGAATTGGCTCGCTCACGGCCGCTATCCTCTTGGCCGAGATGCCGCGTCCTGGTCAAGTCGAGCGCGCTCGGCAGGCTGCCGCTCATGCCGGTCTGGTTCCACGACGCGAACTAAGTGGCACCTCGGTGCGTCGCAACAAAGGCCTGGGCAAAGAGGGCACCCGTTACTTGCGTAAGGCCCTCTACATGCCTGCTCTGGTCGCCATCAAATACAACGCGCCCCTACGCCACTTCGCTTCCCGGCTTCGCGCCGCCGGTAAACCAAAAATGAGCATCCTCTGCGCCATCATGCGCAAACTCATCCATATCGCCTTTGGTGTGCTCAAACATCAAAAGCCCTTTAATCCCTCACTCGCATGACCACACAACTGCTTTGCAAACCAAGATCGTATCTACAACGGTAGACTTGGAAAACTTGGCCGCCTACTTCTTCGCGGCGCTAACGTTTCGATCAACCATCCGTTGTTCGGTCTTACTACGCGCAATGACGAAGTGATTATTTTCGCCGTAGCTTCGCCAGGGACCGGGGGGCACGTCACGTACTTCCACGAATTGCCAATCCGTCACGTCGGTCGGCGCCAGTCCGAGGTAGTCACGCACCGCCGGAGAAACATCCAGCCCTGCACCATGATTAAGATTCGGCTTGGGCCGCTCATTTCCAAACACGTACTGAAAATGATCAGTGCGAAATGGGCCGCAATCCTCCCATTGCGCATAACACGTTCGATTGCCTTTGCGAATAGCGAGCCACCGGTGCCAGCATACCGACTGCCCCTGCCCTGAATAGGATTGTTTGAACCACGGAATCACGAGGGGCGCTTCCGGCTTGAACTGGCCATGCGTCACATCGTTGTACGGCAGCGCACAGTAGAATGGATTTTGTCGCGGTATGAAAGCGATCGGAAGATAACTGCGCCGCGCTGACGGATCGGGGTTATCAAAGCCGCCGTAGTTGCTCGTCCAATTCGCGTCCCAGGAACTCCTGTAATTGGGAACCGGATTATTGCCTCCGGCCTGTTCTCCGACCCAAAACACCGTCGTGACAATGTTGGTTTTCCACGCGTAGCGCTGGATCGCCGGACGAGAACTGGTAGGGATGAAAACTTGCGGTTCCACTTTGAGCAATGCCTGCTCGCGCAGTTTCATTGCGTACTTGGCAAAATCTGCCGCCGTTGCATAAGGGGAAGTGGATTGTTCATCTCCGAAAGCTTTCGGAAGAACAAAGATCGCCAGACTCAAACAAACCGGAAGAAGTCTCCTCATGTTAAGGCGCCTGCTTCTTTTATCCGATTCCGCGCGTTCAGGCAAGCCGAATTTTCCTAGGTACACCATCGTGTTGCCCCGAAAACGCTCCGGGGGCGGGGCGTTGTAGCGCCGTACCTCACCCTGAGCCCAATCTCATCCGCGGCTCAGTAGCGTATCGTGCTTGAAATGTCGAGCATCCGCCTCTGGATAATCGAGCGTGTAATGGAGGCCCCGGCTTTCTTTGCGGCATAGTGCCGAATCGACGATCAACGCCGCTACCGCGGCGAGATTACGCAGCTCCAGCAAGTCAACGGATACTTTGAAATTCCAATAGAACTCACGAATTTCCCGCTGAAGGTTTCGCAGTCGCGCGCTCGCTCGTTGCAGCCGCTTATCGGTACGGACAATTCCCACGTAGTCCCACATAAGGCGTCGGATCTCATCCCAGTTGTGATAAATGACAACCAGTTCGTCGACGTCCTGCACATTCCCCGATTTCCATTCCGGCAACGGGACCTTTTGTTTTCGAGCCGATCGCGTCTCAACGGCTGCCGCGGCCGCGCGATGCGCAACAACCAGACCTTCCAGCAGCGAGTTGCTTGCAAGCCGGTTGGCTCCGTGCAGACCGGTGCACGCGACCTCGCCAATCGCATGTAGCCCGGGCAAATTCGTCGCCCCATTGACGTCGGTTTTGATTCCGCCGCATTGATAATGCGCTGCCGGGACAACCGGGATCCCCTGCTTCAACATATCGATCCCGAATCGCAGGCAGGTTTGGTAAATGTGCGGGAAGCGCTCCCGAATGAATTCCGCTGGTTTGTGCGTCATGTCCAAAAACACGCATTGCGCACCTGACCGTTTGATCTCGGCGTCGATTGCCCGCGCGACGATGTCACGTGGCGCAAGCGAGCCACGCGGATCGTAGCGTTTCACCACACCGTCTCCAGTCGCGATGTCCGGATTCGTCGTATACAAATAAACTTTTCCGCAACCGCCGGTAGCGAGGACGATGCGATCTGCCCGGATGGTTTCTACTTCACCGGTCTTTTCATCGAGAACATAAACGCCAAGGCAGCGATCTTCTGCAGCGAAACCGAGTTTGGCTGCCGTGATCAAGTCCACGGCCATGTGATTTTCCAATAGCTGGACCTCCGATTGTCGGCCAAGTTCGCGCAGCAAAGTCTCCTCGATTTCCATCCCGGTTACATCGCGCACATGCAAGACCCGACGCTTGGAGTGACCGCCCTCCTTACCGAGATCAAACTCACGGTGGCCTGAGACTTCGCGCTCATCGAACTGCAGGCCGAGCTCAGCCAGCTCGCGGATACGCTCGGGTCCTTCGGTCACAATCGTGCGCACCACCGCTTCGTCACACAGACCCGCACCAGCCTCGAGCGTATCGCGCACGTGCAGCTCAAACGAATCTTCATCACTGGTCACGCAGGCGATTCCGCCCTGCGCCCAGGCAGTATTTGTGTCGGCGCCTTTGCGTTTCGTAATGACAGCTACCGACCCACGCCTGGCTGCCTTCAGCGCAAAACTGAGCCCGGCGATGCCGCTACCGATTACTACGAAATCGTATTCCTTCATCGCAGTTGGATTTGGATTCCGGCGAAATGTCGCCGCTTTTCAAAGCGCGGACGCGTCCGCGCACTCCAAAATTCGTATTTCTTCATCCCGGTGCAATATTGTCGATCAAGCGAGTTTTTCCGAAATACACGGCCAATGCGAGCCGCGAATTCGGTCTACCTGCTTCAACCAGTTCCATCGTCTCCGCATCGACCAGCTCAACGTAATCAATCTGAGCCAACGGCGCTTCCTTGATCACTTTCCGCACAAGATCGACAACATCTCTCGCAGATTTTTTGCCGGCATCTGCCGCGGCCAGCAACGCTTTGTACAAAACCGCCGCCTGATTGCGCTCTTCCACATTCAGATACTGATTGCGCGAACTGCATGCCAGTCCGTCCTGTTCGCGCATGGTAGGCACGGCAATGATGTCGATCTCAAAATTGAGATCGCGGACCATGCGGCGAATGATCGCCAGTTGCTGAAAATCCTTTTCGCCAAATACCGCCGCGTCAGGCGAAAGAATATTGAACAACTTCGCGACCACGGTGCAAACCCCGCGAAAATGTCCGGGCCGCGATCCGCCTTCCAGCGTCCGCGAAAGAGAGGATTCCTCGACGAACACCGAACGATCGTCGGCATACATTTCTGCGGCGCTGGGACGGAACAAGAGATCGACACCCGCATTTCCACAAAATTCCTCGTCGGCTTTTCCCGGACGCGGGTACCGCTCGTAATCGCTGCCGGGTTCGAACTGGAGCGGATTCACAAAGATACTCACCGCCACTTCACCGTGCTCGCCAGCACGTTCACGAGCCACGCGAATCAACTCAGCATGTGCCTTGTGCAGCGCTCCCATAGTGGGCACCAGCACCCGCCGCTTTGAGCGCTCCAGTGATTGCGCTTCAGCAACCGTTGTAATAATTCGCATCGCTGAGCGAGAGTTGATCATCGAACGGCTCCCAGAGATTCCTCCGAGCCTTCGCACAACACTACAGCCAGGCAAGCGACTTCATTCGGAATGATAAACAGCTGCAGCGTCACGCTGCTTTGAACCAGATGGCCTGCCGCGCAAATCGAAATCTTTTGTGACCAAAATGCTCCCAGCCGGCACGCACTGCGAGATCGCGCATTTCGGTAAATGAAAATGCGCGCGCGGCGGAGAGTCGGGCGTCATAGCGTGTCATCGGTTCACGAAAAATCAGTGCGGTTAAAAGATAAACGCCAGTCTGCAAAAGAAATCCGCGTCGCAAGTCCGACACAAGAACAAATTTCCGGGACAGCTCGCGACATCTTTGCAACACACTTACTGCGTCTTCATCGCTGAAATGATGAAGCGCGAGCGTGCAAAGCACCACATCATATGTTCCAACAGAATCCCATCCAAGAATATCGGTTTCGCGGTAGTAAATTTCCGGGTAGTTGGTGCTCAATTTCGTGGCGACCTCCAAGGTCGCAGGCTGTCGATCTAAAGCGTCAATCTCGATCTGCGCCCCAATTTTGCGTGCGTAATCGGCAACTAATCGCGGAATATCGCCGGAGCCGGTAGCAAGATCGACAATCCGAACGCGAGCACCCGGGCGGAGCCAGCGGCGCATAAAGCCCAGAACGAGACGATAGCTGCCGAACCAACGATTCAGTTGCCGAATACGCTCCAGGTCGCGCTCCAGCTCGGCCGAAACCGGTTGCGGCCGATCCATCATTTCCAACACGGCTGGATCGAAACTTCGCTTCATTGAAGAAAGGTAGGAGGGTTTACAGGAACTGACCTGCGGCGACTGAGGTCAATCGCCACTACCCAAAAACCCCTGCCAAAATTCGGGTAAATCTGCACTCTCGACTTCACTTGCGATGCGCCCCTCAAATTCGGGATGAAAAACGGTGCTCGTTCCATAAACCATGATCACGTCTTCTGACCCTTCTACGCGAATGGCGTGCGCGACTCCGGGTGGAACGACCACTCCCACATTGTTGCTGCTCTGGTAATTGTCGCCATCGATGAAGAAACGCATAATGCGCTTGGAAAAACCAGCACGCACATCGCATAAAATCATCTCTACCCGTCCTTGGAGAAAAAACATGACGTCCCACTGTTCGTCATCATAACGACGCAGCGCATAATTTTGTGGCCTGTGCATGAACAAGCGTCGCAGCCATTTCTCGGCGGTCGTGTCGGGCGGAATACTCGGTGGATGCACATGAAATCCTTTGGCGCTGGGAGCAAACATGCGCGCGGCCGACCATTGCTTCGGCCAAAATCCGATTTTCGCCAAGACTCCTTCGTCACGTCGGACAAATTCACCGAAAACTCCGCGATGACGCTGGGAATGGATCGCGCGCGAGAAAATTTCCACGCCGGGGATCCAGGCGCGCTTTATCTCCGGCCTCGATCGGTCTGCCTTTGCCAGTTCGCCGACAGGAATACCTGAATCCGCGATTCGTTGCGGCAAAGAGCCCAATTTATAATCGCGCGGAGTCAATGCATTTCGTGCCGCCTCGCTCACGCCCAGCCACAAACTTGTTTCGCTTTTATTCATAATCAGTCTTTCCAGGAGTGTTACTTGCCTAGCGAGAAATCCGCGCGTTCGCGAGAAAGATTTGGATTGTAATAAGGATCGCCATGCAGAACGCCAGCCCAGCGTTGCTGCATTATCCCCTGCCCAGCCATGTCTACTTTGCCAGGTGCGTCATGCCAACAAAGCTGTGCAAAAGGGGTGTAAACAATCAGATAACCCGCACGCCTTATTTTCAGACAGAGATCCACGTCGGCGAGCGCGCCAGACAGATTTGCATCGAATCCTCCCACCTCTTGAAAAATTTCGCGCTGCGTGAGCATACACCCGCTCGATACGGCACTGCAGTTGCGAGTCAGTTGTAACTGGCGGTTCGCCGCCCGGGCATGTTCTGCTGGGAAACCGCGATAAGCCGGCTGCGCAATGTTATTGGCACCGATAACAATTCCCGCGTGTTCAACCATGCCGCCCGGATTTAGCAGCCGTGCGCCGACCGCGCCGACTTCCGGCCGCTGGACGTGCTCAGCCATAATGGTGAGCCAGTCCGGCTCGATCACTTCGATACCGTCGTCAAGAAAAAGAAGCCACGGGCTGTCGGTCTGCTCGACTGCCTGATTTTTCGCTGTGGAATCGTCCGCCGCGTCTGACAAATACAGCAAACGATGCGAGAAACGCGCGGCAGCTTCTGGGAATTTCTTGTCAGCGTGGACGATCACAACCTCGTAGTTCGGGTAGTTTGTCTGGGCCGTGAGCGTTTCGACGCACCGCTTGAGCCGCTCCGCGCCGCCATGGCGACTCCGAACGATGACTGAAATTCTTTTCGGTTCCAACAGCTCGCGCCTGATACAGAATGCGTGAGTACGCCAGTCCACAGCCACGTGGGCTGGCTCGCCGCGACGCTTTAGATGCTCTTCAACCGCAAGCCGTGAGGCTTCCAGCTGTCCCGGTTTTTGCCGAACGCTGATCGCGCTGGAACTTTCACTGCGCCGCCAGTGATACAGGACACGCGGAATATGATGAATTCGGTTGGTCAGTTCGATGACGCGAAATAAGAGATCGTAATCCTGTGCACTATCGAATTGCGAACGGAACCCACCAGTCTTCTGCAGAACGTCCCGCCGCACTGCGGTCAAATGACCCAGATAATTGCACGAGAGGAAGAAGTCGGGAGACCAATCTGGCTTAAACAAAGGTGCCTCAAAACCATTATCGCCGAGCTTGTCTTCGTCGGAATAAATCAGGTCGACCTCAGGATGGTTTTGCAAAAGTTTTGCGATGTGGAAAAGCGCATCGGGTTCGAGCACGTCGTCATGATCGAGAAAAGTGATCCACTCTCCGCGCGCGAGTGCGATTCCATGATTTGACGCAGCAGAGATTCCTCCGTGTTTTCCGAGGCTCGTCAGTACAATGCGCTGATCGCGTGCGGCGATGCTCTGCAGCATGCGGAGCAACTCTGTGGCAGTCGATCCATCGTCCACGAGCAGGAGCTCCCAGTTCTCATATGCTTGTGCGAGGACTGATTCGACCGCTTCTTCCAGCCGTTGCACAGGCGTATCAAAAACTGGCGTAATAACACTGATGAGCGGTCGTAAGGCGAACGCGCGCGCCTCATCGCGCATCCGCTTCAGATCCTGTGCACTCGCACGATGTCGTTCGAACCACTTTTGGTATTCGTTAGGCGCAACAGACTTGGGGTTTCCCCGCTTTCTGCCAAGCTTTTTCCACACTGTTTGAGCCAGCTTTTGCGGAAGGCGATATGGCGCGAGCAATATCTGACCCAGCCTGCGCTCCGGGGATTTGCGCAGTTTTTGTTTCTGCTCTTTTAGCAACCTTAGTTCGCGCCTGTACTCTTTTAATTTGAGGAGTTTCTGCTCCAGTGAGGCGATATGACGCTCTGCTCCTTCCAATTCGGAGCCATGAATTTCAAGTCTTCGCCGCAACGCACTCAGCTTGCTGTGCAGTCGGGCAAAAGCCATCTCAATAGCGGGCACCCGCTCACTAACTGCTTGGCCTGGCAAATGCCGAAGGCACACGGCTCCCGGATGCAGATCCATTAGGTCGTATTCGTAATCGGGGACAAACCCAAAGCGGGTGAAGCGCTGCACGAGTTCGGGACGCCGCCGAGCAAGGTCAGCCCCAGGTCCAGGCACCAGGACAATTGTATCTGCGCAGCCCGAGAGCGTTTCCGCCACCGTATCGTCCTCGTGTTCTGGTGACGGATAAAACCACACCGCGATTTGAAAGCGTGCGTTGCCTGTGTCGTGAGTCAGCTTCGAAGCTAGCTCGTTAGGAAACCACACGTCAGCTTCTCTGCCCGCTTCTGCGAATTGAGACTCCAGTTCCCGAGAGTTGCCTCCGATGACGAGAAATCGGCCGTGCTCGAACCTCTGCGAGATCGCGCGCGCGAAATCGGAATCAAAAGAAGAGTGATCTGCTGACGACACCGCCGACATTATATTGGTTGAAGCAAGCCGCAGGCAAATCTACGCTGCCGCGCCACAGCCCGATACTGCCGGTTCCGCAATGCTCGATATTGTCGTTTACGTCCTCCTTCGCGCGGGGTCGGCCATTGCCGCGGCGCTGCCATTGCCGTTGCTGTTTGCTATCGGGCAATTGCTTGGCTCTTGTGCGTGGCTCGTTTCTGGAAAATATCGCCAGCTCGCGGAACGCAACGTTGCAATTGCGTTTGCCGATGAAAAGTCGCCGCGCGAATTGCGTCGCCTTGTGCGCCGCCATTTTCGGCTGCTCGGCGCCAATCTCCTTTGCAGCGCCAAACTCACTGCAATGCCACCAGAGAAAATCCTTCGCCGGGTCAAGGTCGAAAATATCGAGGCGATGGCCCGCGAATTTCGCGCGGGTGTTCCCGTGGTGCTCGTTTTGAGTCATCTGGGAACGTGGGAATTATTCGCGCAGTTGATGCCGAAGTTTGTCGGGTTCGTGCGAAATGCGAGCGTCTATCAGAAACTTGGCAATCGTTTAATTGACGAGCATGTGCGCCGGACGCGCAGCCAAACTGGGTTGGAATTATTCGATCGCCAGGCAGGATTTGCGCCGGTGATCGAGTTGCTGCGCTCCGGCGGCGGTGTGGGCGTTTTGTCCGACCAACACGCTGGCGATCACGGACTTTGGACGCCGTTTTTCGGAAGGCTGGCATCCACTTCGCCTTTGCCTGCTTTGCTCGCGAAGCGCACCCGAGCTGCGCTCATCGCTGCTGGGGTTTACACAATCGGTCCAGCGCGCTGGCGCATGGTATTCACCGAACGGTTTGACCAGCCTGCCGCTTCTGTCGCAGACCTCACCTCGCGAATGAATGAGATCATCGAGCAACAAATTCGCGTCTCGCCGGAAGATTGGTTTTGGGTTCATAATCGGTGGAAAACGCCCCAGCCAAATTTTCTTCTCGCGCGATACAAACGCGGCGTCTACCTGCCGCCGGGGATTTCAGCTCACGACCTAAAACCATTTCGGATTCTGATTCGATCAAGTAACTGGCCCGACGCACAAGTGACAGTCGCCTCGCCCGCGAATATTGCGCCGATGTGGAAGCTTATTCCTGAGGTGGATGCGATTGTTTCATTGCCAAATGATTCGCTTCTTCCGATTGTCTCGTTGCTTAAGCGACGACCGGCTTTCGACGTTGCGATTCTTTTTCCAAATTCGCTGCGCGTTGCACTTGAATCCTGGCTAAGCGGAATTCCGCGCAGGGTTGGGTATCGCGGGCACTGGAGGAAAATGCTGCTGAACCAAACCGTGCCTGAGCCGCGAAAACCAGGTCCGCCAGAACACCATTCGCTCCGGTTTGTTCGGATTGCGCGCGAATGCGGCGCAGAAACGCCCAACGCCCAACCTCCAACGCCCAACGCCCAACGCCTTCCTCAAACATCAAACGTCAAACATCAAACCTTCAAACTTGGTCTTTGTCCCGGCGCAGAGTACGGCCAGGCTAAACGATGGTTGCCGGAGCGATTTGCCGAGGTCGCCGCAAAGGTTAGCGCGCAATCATCGGCACAATGGATTTTGTTCGGAACGAAGAACGACATTGCAACAGGAGAGCAGATCGCGACTGCGATTGGCGACCATTGCGTGAATCGGATAGGCCATACAACACTTGGTCAACTCATCGATGAACTGCGGGAATGCCGCTTAGTGCTTACCAACGATACCGGCACGATGCATCTTGGCGCCTTGCTCGGCGTGCCCGTGGTCGCTATTTTTGGCTCTACTGAGCCGCGCCTGACCGGTCCGCTCGGAGATGGCCACATTATCCTGCGACACCATGTCGAATGCAGCCCCTGTTTCCTCCGCGAATGTCCAATTGATTTCCGCTGCATGAAGGCGGTCCGATCTCAGGAAGTGGCTGATGCAGTGCTGTCGATTCTAGGCGAGAAAC
>WNFW01003794.1_pt1 | contig 10544 bp, 7 predicted proteins | sample 5400131 | NCBI WGS metagenome assembly WNFW01 (sample SAMN13153362, study PRJNA577476) | soil metagenome | isolation source: 20 cm soil or saprolite under grassland replicate 1 | place: USA:California | collected 2016-06-15
TCACTGATCGGCCGAATGACAACTTTGTCGGTCATCTGCGACCTCAATCGAGGTGGAATTTGTCGAGCTGCCGGTGGTCGGCCTTGATGTAGCGCACCGTGCCGGTGACCGAGCGCATCACCACCGTCTCGGTCTCGATGACGTGCTTGCGGAATTTCACCCCGCGCAGCATCGGGCCGTCGGTCACGCCGGTCGCGGCGAACAGGCAGTCGCCTTGGACCATGTCCTCCATCTCGTACTTCTTGCGCGGATCCTTGATGCCCATCTTGGCGGCGCGCGCGCGCTTCTCCTCGGTGTCGAGCACGAGCCGTCCCTGCATCTGGCCGCCGATGCAGCGCAGCGCCGCGGCGGCGAGCACGCCCTCGGGCGCCCCGCCGCTGCCGAGATAAATGTCGACCCCGGTGCCCTCGGCGTCGGCGGTGTGAATGACGCCGGCGGTATCCCCGTCGGTGAACAGCCGCACCGCGGCGCCCGCCTTGCGCAAGGCCGCGATCAGATCGGCGTGGCGCGGCCGGTCGAGCACGAGCGCCGTGATATTGGCAGGCGGCACGCCCTTGGCCCTGGCGAGCGCCGCGATGTTTTCCTCCGGTGGCGCGTCGAGGTCCACGAGGCCGCGCGGATAACCGGGGCCGATCGCGATCTTCTCCATGTACACGTCGGGCGCGTTGAGCAAGGTGCCTTGCTCGGCCATGGCCATGGTGGCGATCGCGCCGGGCAGGCTCTTGGCGCATAGCGTGGTGCCGTCGAGCGGATCGACCGCGATATCCACCTTGGTGGTGGCGGTCTCGAGCCCCACCAATTCGCCGATGAACAGCATCGGCGTCTCGTCGCGCTCCCCCTCCCCGATCACCACAGTGCCGCGGATCGGCAGCTTGTTGAGCTCGCGCCGCATGGCGTCGACCGCCGCCTGGTCGGCCGCCATCTCGTTGCCGCGCCCGCGCAGGCGCGCCGCGGACACCGCGGCCCGCTCGGTGACCCGCACGATCTCCAGCGAGAGAATGCGGTCCAACAGCTGCTGCGGCTGCCCGTTGATCGCTGCCATCGTTTCCTTCCTTGGCGCCGGCTCGGGCGGGAAGCAAGGCCGCGCCTCGAGGTTCCCGGGTTTGTCCGCGTCGGACGATAGCAGGCGCGGAGCGGCCCCGATTCGCCGATTGTCACGTCTTTTCGATGCGGATCAATTGCGGCTTGCCCTCGATCACCCGTTCGGCCTCGACTTTGGCGAGCGCCCTGCGCACCGCGTCCTCGGTGGTCGCATAGGTGATGAGAATGACCGGCACCGGCCGCGCCGCGCTCGGGTCCTCGCCGCCGAGCGGCCGCGGCCCGAAATGCCGCTGCATGATCGATTCGAGCGAGATGCTCTCCTCGGCGAAACAGGTCGCGATCCGGGCGGCAGTGCCCGGCTTGTCGACCGCGAGCATGCGAATGTAATAGCCGCCCTCGTGGCGCTGCATCGGCGCCTTCTCGACCCCGGCGAGCCGCGCCGACGGGCGCCCGAACGGAGCCGTGCGCACGCCCCGCGCGATATCGGCAATATCCGACACCACCGCCGAGGCGGTTGCCTCGCCGCCGGCGCCCGGGCCCACCAACGTGATCTCGCGCACGGCGTCGGCATCGACGGTGACCGCGTTGGTCACGCCCATTACCTGGGCGATCGCCGACCCCTTCGGCACCATGGTCGGATGCACGCGCTGCTCGATGCCGTTCTCGGTCTTCACCGCGACTCCCAGGAGCTTGACGCGGTAGCCGAGATCGTCGGCGGCACGAAGGTCTTCGGGCGTGATCGAGGCGATGCCCTCGACATAGACCGCGCCGGGATCGACTCGGGTGCCGAAGGCGAGACTGGCGAGGATCGCCAGCTTCTGCGCGGTGTCGTGACCCTCGATATCGAAGGAAGGATCGGCCTCGGCGTAGCCGAGTTGCTGGGCCTCTTCGAGAGCGCGCGCGAACGACAGATTCTCCCGCTCCATGCGCGTCAGGATGTAATTGCAGGTGCCGTTGAGAATGCCGTAGATCCGCGTCAGCGAATTGCCGACGAGACCCTCGCGCAGCGTCTTGACGATGGGGATGCCGCCGGCCACCGCTGCCTCGAAGTTCAAGGCGACGTGGTGCTGCTCCGCCAGCGCCGCGAGCGCCACGCCGTGCCGGGCGAGCAGAGCCTTGTTGGCCGTGACCACCGACTTGCCGGCTGAAAGCGCCGCCTCGACCGCGCGCTTGGCCGGATCGCTCTCGCCGCCGATCACCTCGACGAACACGTCGATCTCACGATCGCCCGCCAGCGCCACCGCGTCCGCCGCCCAGCGAAATCCGCCGACATCGACGTCGCGGCGTTTGTTGCGCGAGCGCGCGGTGACCGCGACGACTTCGATCGGACGGCCGCAGCGCGCCTCCAGCGCCTCGCGCTGGCGCTCGATCAGACGCACGACGGAGGCGCCGACCGTGCCAAGCCCGGCAAGACCGACTTTCAGCGGCACGACCATGGGCCGTCTCGGGGAGAGCAAAGCGGAGCGTCAGCGCCGCGTGGCGAGGGGAACCACGTTGTGCAACTTTTCGACGCCGGTTTCAAGGAAACGGCGCACGTTGCGCGCGGCCTGGCGGATGCGCTGCTCGTTCTCGACCAGCGCGATGCGCACGAAGCCCTCGCCGTGCTCGCCGAAGGCGATGCCGGGCGAGACCGCAAGCTCGGCCTTCTCGACCAGCAGGGTGGAGAACTCGAGACTCCCGAGCGGCTGGAACACCGGCGGGATCGGCGCCCAGGCGAACATCGAGGCGCGCGGCGCCGGGATCGGCCAGCCGGCGCGGCCGAAGGATTCCACCAGAACGTCGCGCCGGCGCTTGTAGGTCGCGCGCATCTCCTGGATGCACTCGTCCGGACCGTTGAGCGCCGCGGTCGCGGCAACCTGCACCGGCGTGAACGCGCCGTAGTCGAGATAGGATTTCACCCGCGCCAGCGCCGAGATGATGCGCTCGTTGCCGACCGCAAAACCCATGCGCCAGCCCGGCATCGAATAGGTCTTCGACAGCGAGGTGAACTCCACCGTGACGTCGATCGCGCCCGGCACCTGCAGCACCGAAGGCGGCGGGTGGTCGTCGAAATACACTTCGGCGTAGGCGAGATCCGAAAGAACGAACAGGGCGTGCTTCTTCGCGAAGGCGACGAGATCGCGGTAGAATTCGAGGCTCGCCACATAGGCGGTCGGATTGGCCGGATAGCAAACGACGACGGCGATCGGCTTGGGGATCGAATGGATCACCGCGCGCTCGAGCGCCTCGAAGAACGAGGGCGTGGGGTCCGAGGGCACCGAGCGGATCACGCCGCCGGCCATCAGAAATCCGAAGGCGTGGATCGGATAGCTCGGGTTGGGAACGAGGACGACGTCGCCGGGCGCGATGATCGCCTGGGCGACATTGGCGAAGCCCTCCTTGGAGCCGAGCGTCGCCACGATCTCCCGCTCCGGGTCGAGCTTCACCCCGAACCGGCGGCGGTAGTACGCCGCCTGGGCGCGGCGCAGGCCGGGGATGCCGCGGGAAGCGGAATAGCGATCGGTGCGCGGCTTGCCGACCGTCTCCTTGAGCTTGTCGACGACGTGGAGCGGCGCCGGCAGATCGGGATTGCCCATCCCCAGATCGATGATGTCGGCCCCGGCATTGCGCGCAGCGGCTTTGGCGCGGTTGACCTGCTCGAACACGTAGGGCGGCAGGCGCCGGATCCGGAAGAACTCTTGCATGGTTTCGTCACTCCCCGGCGTGCACCAGCCTCATCGGGCGCCGCCGGCCTCCCGGCTCTATCACGCTTTAGGCGCGAGCGGCCGCTCGTTCAATCGGGCGGCTTGGCGGGGGTTCGGCCCTCCGCCGAGGATTTTTCCGCCGGTTGCTTTGAGGAAGCCTTGCCGGGACGCTGTTCCTGGCGATCGCGGATTTCCACGAGATCGGCCTCGAGCTTCTTGCGCTCCTGCTCAGTGAGCGGCTTGGTGTCCCGTGCCGGCGGCATTTCGTGAACCGGCAGGAACTCGGGCTGGACCGCCGGACGCTCCGGCGCGCCCTGGGGCAACCCGAGCGGCGCCGGCAGGTTATCGCCCAGGGAGGAGCAGGCGCAAAGCGAGGTGGCGAGCGCGAAGGCGAGCACCGCCCCGGTACGGCGGGCGGACGCTCGACGGCGGCACTGCGGGTTCGACGCCATGCGTGCGCTATAGCCGATTTTCACGCCCTGCCCGAAGTCTCCGGGATGGATGGCAGGGCCGTATCCCGGTAATATGTCCAAACCGTGGACCGCCGGTCCACGCGACGCGGGTGGCACTGCCATGGACGAGAAATCGCCACAGGATCGCAAGAACGGCGTGCCGAACAAGACCCGTCGTCCCCGCAAGAAGACCAACGGCAAAACGGTCGAGCCGGACCGCGCGAGCGCGTTCGCGCAAGCCGCGGACGCGGTGGCCGGCGTGGCAAAGCCGGCGCCGAAGGCCGGGGTGACGAAATCCTCGCCGAGCCTGGTTGCGCCGGCGCAAGCAGGGCCCGCGCCGCCGGCGCCGGCGCCCGTGGTCAATATCGAGCAGCTCGCCAACAACTTTGCGCGCCTGATCGAGGAGAGCGGCAAGGCCGCCGCGGCCTACCTCAAGCCGCGGGAGGAAGGGCAAGTCAGCGGCGAAGGCAGACAGGTCGTCGAAGTGGTCAAGACGCTCGGCCAGGTCGCGGAATATTGGCTGCGCGATCCGCAACGAACGCTGGAGCTGCAGACCAGCATCGGCAGGACCTATCTCGATCTGTGGGCCTCGGCGATGCGGCGCATGGCGGGCGAGCCCGCGCAACCGGTCGCCGAGGCCGATCCCAAGGACCGGCGCTTCGCCGACCCGGAATGGAGCTCGAACCAGTTCTTCGACTTCCTCAAGCAGGCCTACCTGCTCACCACCGACTGGGCCCAGCACATGGTCGAGGACGCGGAGGGGCTCGACCCGCATACGCGCCAGAAGGCGGAATTCTACGTGCGTCAGATCGCCAATGCGATCTCGCCGTCAAACTTCGTGCTGACCAATCCGGAGCTGTTGCGCGAAACCTTGTCCTCGAACGCCGAGAATCTGGTGCGCGGCATGCGCATGCTGGCCGAAGACATCGAGGCGGGCGGCGGCCACTTGAAAATCCGCCAATCCGATGCCTCGATGTTCGAGGTCGGACGCAATCTCGCGGTGACGCCCGGCAAGGTGATTTATCAGAACGAGCTGATGCAGCTCATTCAGTACGCGCCGACGACCGCGACCGTACTCGAGCGGCCGCTGCTGATCGTCCCGCCCTGGATCAACAAATATTACATCCTCGACCTCACCCCGGAAAAGTCCTTCATCAAATGGGCGGTGGCGCAGGGCTTGACCGTATTCGTCGTCTCCTGGGTCAATCCGGACGCGAAGCTCGCCAAGAACGGCTTCGAGGACTACATGCGCAAGGGGCCGCTCGAGGCGATCGACGTCGTCACCAAAGTGACGGGCGAGGACAAGATCCACACCATCGGCTATTGCGTCGGCGGCACGCTGCTGGCGGCTACGCTTGCCTACATGGCGGCCAAGCGCGACGAGCGCGTCCTCTCGGCGACCATGTTCGCCGCACAGGTCGACTTCACTTATGGGGGCGATCTTCTGGTGTTCATCGACGAGGAGCAGCTGCGCACGCTGGAGCGCCAGATGGAGGAGACCGGCTATCTCGAGGGCCAGAAGATGGCGATGGCCTTCAACATGATGCGCTCGAACGATCTGGTCTGGCCCTACGTCGTCAACAATTATCTCAAGGGCAAGGCCCCCTTCCCGTTCGACCTGTTGTACTGGAACTCCGACGCGACGCGAATGCCCGCGGCCAACCACTCGTTCTATCTGCGCAATTGCTATCTGGAGAACAAGCTGAGCAAGGGCGCGATGGTGATCGGCGGCGAGGCGCTCGATCTCGGCAAGATCGTCATCCCGATCTACAATCTGGCGACGCGCGAGGACCACATCGCGCCGGCCAAATCGGTGTTTCTGGGATCGAAATTCTTCGGCGGCCCGGTCAAGTTCGTGCTGGCCGGATCCGGCCACATCGCCGGCGTCGTCAATCCGCCCGAGCCGGTGAAATATTCCTATTGGAGCGACGGACCCGCGCTCGGCAACCTCGAGAGCTGGATCGAGAAGGCCGAACAGCGGCCCGGCTCGTGGTGGCCGGATTGGGCGCAATGGCTCAAAGACCAGGATCCCGCCGAAGTGCCGGCGCGACAGCCCGGCGGCGGCAAGCTCAAGCCGATCGAGGACGCGCCCGGCAGCTACGTCAAGGTACAGGATTGACCCCAAACCCCGCCGAAAGAGCCATTTTTTGGCCCCTGTTCATAAAAGTTCCAAAGCAATATCAATGTTTTGAGCCCTTTCAATTCGCCAAAATGCATCTTTAGATTTCTGTTTCAACTAAATACAAATGAGGATTTGATCCAGCACCTCTTCGCGAGTTCCTCGTCCCGGATTGTGCGCCGTTTTTTGCTGGGCTCCATCCGGGCTGCCGCCGTCAGCCGCGCATCAGCGCGCCGGTCCAATAGCAGGTGCCGGCCTCGCGCGTGATCGCGCCGCCGGCCGCCCATTGAGTGTCGCCGCCGGCGGGGATTTCAAAGCCGGGCTTGAACGTCGCGACCGCTTTCGCGTCGCGGATGGCGAACTTGTGGACCCCGAGCGCCGGTTTCCATTGGTAGACGCGGGTAGCGGACGGCTCGAGGATCGCGAAATTGAACGAGCGCCGGACCAGCCGCAGCGAACCGGCTCTGAGGCCGTCCAGCGTGTCCTGGGAGCCGAGCAGCAGCACCGACGCGCCGACCGTGCCGTTGGATTTGGCAAGCCACGCTCGTTGGTCGCCGTCGACCGCCAGCACCGGTATGACCAGAAAATACAGAGTATCGACGCTGCGCGCGGCTTCCGCTTCGCATTGGGTGATCGCCCGTCCGATCCAGCCGAAATTCTGATTGTTTGCCGGCGCGACGATCCTGCCCTGCGGCAGCGCGAGGAGCGATTTCAATGCTCCCGATCCCAGCACGATCGCGGCGACCAGAGCCGCCATGGCCAACAGGGCAACGCCGACCGCCGCGACGCGCGCGTGAGTTGAAACCGGCAGCGACGAACGCAGCCGATCCCCGAGGCTCGTGCCGGAGAGGGGCCGCATCCCGGCGGCGCGCCACAACAGGGCTCGGCCAAATCCCCTCATGGCAACCCGAGCTCTCGTTCCAATCCACAGGCCCCAGCACGCAAGACGCGAAGGGGATTGCACCATAGGGAGGGCAATTCGATCAATCCGGGCGAACGGGCCGGGCCCGTCACGGGAACAGCGCCGCGTGCTCGAGCCCCAAAATCTCGGGGAAGCCGAGCATCAGGTTCATCGCCTGCACCGCTTGGCCCGAAGCGCCCTTGGTGAGATTGTCGAGCGCGGCGACGATGATGGCGCGGCCCACGATACGGTCCCCGGCGACGCCGATGCCGGTGAGATTGGAGCCGCGCACGTGCCTGGTCTGTGGCGTCGCGCCGAACGGCAGCACGTGGACGAACGGCTCCTTGGCATAGGCCCGGGCGAGAATGTCGTGGAGATCCTCGGCCGTGCGGCCCCGCCGGCCGCGCACGTAGATGGTCGCGAGCAGCCCGCGGTTCATCGGCATGAGATGCGGCGTGAACGTCACCGTCACCTCGCGCCCCGCAGCCTTGGAGAGCTCCTGATCGAGCTCGGCCGTGTGGCGATGACCGCCGACCGCATAGGCGCGAACGCCTTCGGCCACTTCGGAGAACAGCATCTCTTCCTTCAGGGCCCGCCCCGCTCCGGTCACACCCGACTTGGCGTCGATGACGATCTCGCCGGGCTCGATCGCCTTGGCCTTGAGCAGCGGGATCAGCGGCAGCTGGGCGCAGGTGGGGTAACAGCCCGGGATCGCGACCAGCCGGGCCTTGCGGATTTCGCGCCGATAGATTTCGACCAGACCATAGACCGCGTCGGGCTGCAGCTCCGGGGCGAAATGCTCATGGCCGTACCAGCGCGCGTAAGCCGCCGGATCGGCGAGCCGGAAATCCGCGGAGAGATCGGCGACCTTGGTCTGCGGGGCGGCGGCGAGGAGTTTTTGGATCACCTTCTGGGTGGTCCCGTGCGGCAGCCCGCAAAAGACAAGGTCGAGTCCGGCGCTCGCCCAGTCGACATCGTCTATCGCGACGAGCTTGGGCAGCGAGTAATGCGCGAACTGCGGGAATATTGCCCCGATCTCCTGCCCGGCCTTGCGATCGGCGGTGAGCAGCGTGACCTCGACCCGCGGATGGGAGACGAGCAGCCGCAGCAACTCCGCGCCGGTATAGCCCGAAGCGCCGAGCACGCCGACTTGTGCCTTCCTCGCCATCGATCCGTTCCTTCGCTTCCGGCGATCCGCACCATGCGGACGGCCGGCATTCTCCGCCGACGGGAGCCGCCACAGAAGGCCAAACCGCGGAATTTTTGGAAGAAAATCAGGGCCGCGGGAGGCTTTCCGGCGGCGCGGCGAGAACGATCAGACGCACGCCGCAGCCGCGTTTTTGCGGCGGCGGCGGCGCGTGCATGCGCAGGGGATGCTCTCGCTCATGGGGGCGCGCTATAGCGGGTAGGCCAAAACCGGTCAAGCAACGTTCCCACCGCAGCCGGCGGAGGGAACGCGAGCTTGACGGCTAGCTCGGATCACCTCCCCCTGAAAGGGGGAGGTCGACCGCGCAGCGGTCGGGAGGGGGTCGCGATCCCCTCCCCATCCCTCCCCTTTCAAGGGGAGGGAGGAGATCGCGGCTCGCGCACGGCTTCAGCCTCCAAGCCGAGCGACTATATCCGGCTTCCGCCGCCCGGACCCTGGCAGGAAAGCGCGGCCTCGGGTCCGGCCCGCATGAGCCAGCTCATCACACTGCGGCCATGGCCATGGCATAGTCGTTGCCGGCTGATTCGCCTGAACCTATCCGCCCCGAAACCATGGCAAAAACCGCAAAAAAACCGACCAAGACCCGCGACCTGTTCGATCTGCCCGAGCCCGCGCCGCGCCGCGTCACGGGCCGGAGGGCCATGGGCAAGGCGGGGAGCCCGGCCGAGGCCGGCTATACCGCAAAGCATATCGAGGTGCTGGAGGGGCTCGAGCCGGTGCGGCGCCGGCCCGGCATGTACATCGGCGGCACCGACGAGAAGGCGCTGCATCACCTGTTCGCCGAGGTGATCGACAATGCCATGGACGAGGCGCTCGCAGGCCATGCGAGCTTCATCGAGGTGAAGATGGAGGCCGACGGCTTCGTCACGGTGACCGACAACGGCCGCGGCATCCCGGTCGATCCGCACCCGAAATTCCCGAAGAAATCCGCGCTCGAAGTCATCATGTGCACGCTGCACTCGGGCGGCAAGTTCGATTCCGAGGTCTACGACACCTCAGGCGGGCTGCACGGGGTCGGCGTGTCGGTGGTCAACGCGCTTTCCGAGCGGCTCGAGGTCGAGGTCGCGCGCGGCCAGACGCTCTACGCGCAGGCGTTCGAGCGCGGCAAGCCCAAGACCAAGCTCACGACTGTCGGGCGCGCACCGAACCGGCGCGGCACCAGTGTGCGCTTCCGGCCCGACCCGCAGATTTTCGGCGCCAACGTCCGCTTCAAGCCGCTGCGCATCTTCAAGATGGCGCGCTCGAAAGCCTACCTGTTCGGCGGGGTGGAGATCCGCTGGTCGTGCGCGCCGGAACTGCTGCACGGCGTCGAAGGCGTGCCGGTCGAGGAGACCTTCCATTTCCCCGGCGGGCTCACCGATTTTCTTACCAGCAGCATCCACGGCAGCACGCTGGTGCATCCCGACATCTTCGCCGGAGCGTCCGAGCGGAAGGGCGGCCACGGCACGGTGGAATGGGCGATCGCCTGGGTCGCCGACGCGGACGGCTTCGTTTCCTCCTATTGCAACACCATTCCGACCCCGGAAGGCGGCACCCATGAATCCGGGCTCCGCGCGGCGCTCGCCAAGGGCTTGCGCGATCACGCCGAGCGCATGGGCCAGGGCAAGCGTGCCGCGGCGGTGACCAGCGAGGACGTGATGGCGGGCGCCGCCGCCATGTTCTCGCTGTTCATGCGCGATCCGGAGTTCCAGGGCCAGACCAAGGACCGGCTCGCCAGCGCCGACGCCGCGCGCATCGTCGAGCAGGCGATCCGCGATCCGTTCGACCATTGGCTCGCCGGCAATCCCAACCAGGCCAACAAACTGCTCGAATGGGTGATCGAGCGCGCCGAGGAGCGCGTGCGCCGCCGCCAGGAAAAGGAGATCTCCCGCAAGACCGCGGTGAGAAAGCTGCGGCTGCCCGGCAAGCTCGCCGATTGCACCAACACCGCGGCGGAAGGCTCGGAGCTCTTCATCGTGGAGGGGGATTCCGCGGGCGGCAGCGCCAAGCAGGCGCGCGAGCGCGCGAGCCAGGCGGTGCTGCCGCTGCGCGGAAAAATCCTCAACGTCGCGTCCGCCGGCAAGGACAAGCTCGCGCAGAACCAGCAGCTCGCCGACCTGGTCCAGGCGCTCGGCTGCGGCACCGGCGTGCATTATCGCGA
>WNFW01004087.1_pt1 | contig 10544 bp, 9 predicted proteins | sample 5400131 | NCBI WGS metagenome assembly WNFW01 (sample SAMN13153362, study PRJNA577476) | soil metagenome | isolation source: 20 cm soil or saprolite under grassland replicate 1 | place: USA:California | collected 2016-06-15
GCTGGTTCAGCTCATGCGCCAGCGACAACGCGAACTCACCCAGGGTCCCGATCCGGGCGAACCGCGCGACGTCGGGCTGGAGCCGGCGCCGCTCGGTCCCCGCGCGCGGGGTCGCGGCGGCCCGCACGTTCCCGTTCCCCTCGCGAGCAACCGTTTCATCACGGACGATCGCGCGCGCCAGGATCGCGGCGACGAACTGGAGGCGCTCCACCAGCGTGTTGGACCACGTCCGCTTCGTGGACGTGGCTAGTGCCAGGGCGCCGAGCACCTCGCCGTGTTGCCGGAGCGGGATCAAGAGCACCGCTTCGATGCCGCTGCGCCGAAATGCCTCCCGGTCCCGCGCGAGCGCGGACGGCAGGACGTCGAGACTGCTGAATCGCACCAGCTCGCCGGGCGCCAGCGACTGGGTGAGCGCCGGGAACTCTGTGGTCGGGTACGCGAACCCGCTCACCCAAGGAGCGATCGCCGCGCGCGACGCGGCGCCCGCGTGCCCATTCGCGACCGGCAGCAGACTGACCCGATCAACCCCGAGGCAGTCGGCGAGTCGCTGCAGCCATCGGGTCACGAGCGCCGGCGTGTCGGCGGGCGCCAGCATGCTCAAGCTCGACGACAGCTCGGACGCGAGGGAAAGCGGGATTCTACAGCTCAGCCGCCCGGCCGCCAGATGGGCCCCATGTAGTCCTTTGGGACAACCTATCCTTGGGACTTGGAGGAGGAAGGCCCTAAGAGCCCTTCACGAAAGTTCTGCCTGGGACAATCGGTGGGCCGACGGCTGTTCCCCACCGTAACTCCGGCCGTGTCAGGCCGTTATCAAGACCCGTGATTGACCGAAGGTCTAATACCGGGAGTACCCTCGGTCAGCGGAATTTGCCCGTTATCTGATCCTGCGGAGGATTCCGTATGCTGATGCAACGCGTCGGTCTGCGGTTGTGCGTGGGCATGCTCGTCGGTGCTCTGGCGGCGGGTTGCTACCCCGGCGGCATCGAGACCGTGTCGCAAACCGACCTCGTGGCGACGTTCTTCCAGAAGGGCGTCGACTTCACGGCCAACAAGACGTTCGACATGCCCGACTCGATCGTCGATATCGGGGTCGCCGCGGGGGCGACGAGCACGCTGAAGCACCAATACGACACCCAGATCCTCGCGAAGATCCAGGCCGGGCTGGTGGCGCTGGGCTACACCCGCGTGGATGCGACCGCGACCAGGCCGGACGTGATCGTCGTCGTCTCGGGGATCACCGTCGACAACTACAGCGCGTGGGTAGGGTACCCGTGGTGGGGGTATTGGGGCTGGTGGGGCGGGTGGCCCGCTGGGTATGGGGCGGGTTCCACGTGGTACTACCCGTGGTCGCCCGTCGTCGTCACCGGCTACACCAGCGGGAGTCTGTTCATCAACATGATCGATCCCGATCTGGCGACTCCGCAACCAACCCAGGCATTCTCCATCTGGGCCGCGGCGATCAACGGCATGCTGGAGGGCACCGACGCCGAAATCCTTGCGCGGATCAACACCAACATCGACCAAGTCTTCGCTCAATCCCCCTACCTCCGTACACAGTGAGGATCGCTATGCGTGTCTGGATCGCTGCAGCGGCCACGCTCCTGGTTCCCGCCGTCGTCGCGGGGCAGGGACGGGGCAAGTGGTTTGGCATGAACTGGTCCATGGCGGCACCGATTGAGCACACCAAGGACTTCACCAACGACTACAGCTTCCGGGGCATGGGCCTCGAATGGCGACAGTTCAGCGGGAACAAGTCCTTCGGATTCAATGCAGGGTGGAACGTCCTCAACGAGGAAAAGAGCGGAACACAGACGTTCCAGCAGGCCGCGATTAATGGAGACCAATTCCGCTACAACAATACGGTGTCCCTCCTGCTGAGCGCCCACGTCTACGGGGGCGGTGGGAGTGGCAAAGCACGACCCTACCTCGGCCTCAAGGCCGGCACGTATTTCATCTCGCGTCGCGTGGACGTGGGGCTGTGGCAGATAACGGACGAGAACTGGCACTGGGGAGTCGCGCCGGAGTTCGGGTTCTCCGTGCCCATGCGCGGGGGCTTCCAGAGCGAGGCGTTCTACGCCCAGGTGCGCTACAACTACGCGTTCTCGGCCGGTGACGCTCCCTACCAGAGCTGGTTCGGGATCGACGTCGGCTTCGCCGTCCGCAAATAGCGGGCGCGGTGGCGCTCCCTACTTCACCTCGGGGAGCGCCGCCGTGACCTCCAGCTCGATGACCCGATTCAGGAAGTTGTTCAGCTGGAAGAAATGCGCCACCGTTTTCGCCGGAAGGTGCTTGACGAACTCGCGGTACTGGTCGCGGTTGAGCTTGACCCGGCGCTCATCGAGGTCCATCACGCGTTCGATCAGGTCGTTCGCCTGGTGATCGGTCAGCGTGTTGTACGCGGCGACGTAATCGCGGATCACCTTGACCCGGTCATCGGTCAGCTTCGCGGCCTCGAGCTCGAACTGGCGGTACAACGGCCAGAACACCTTCGCCTGCGAATCGGGGAGCGCGAGCGCCCGCCCGATGATCTGGGTCTTGTTTGCGCGCACGTCGGACCGCATGAGCTCGATCGCGTTGGCGAGCGACGAGTCCTGGGCGTGCAGCGTCGGGACGACCGCACCACAGAGGGGGAGAAGGATCACGAGACCGGCGGCGCGCGCGTTCATGACGTTTCCTGGCGTAGTGTGGTCGGAGCGAACTTGCTAGGCCCGCGCCTCGCACACTATTGCCCCTAGGTGCATCTCCGCCGCGTCGCCTCAGAACGCTTCGGTGAAATTGAAGTAGACCCCGTGGGACGCCCGCCCGAAGCCGACGTCCACCCGCACGTTGGAACGGGGCTGCACCTCGAAGCGGTACCCGACCCCCCCGTTGGGGAGGATCCCGTGCAGGTGCGACAGGTCGTTTCCCAGCGTCCCCGCACCGGTCCAGACCACGAATCCGTGGCGTGACAGCCGCCCGTTACTGCGCAAAAACATGTAGCGGTACTCGGCGAGCGCGATCAGCGTCGAGCGGTCGCGAAAGCGGCCTTCGACGTAACCCCGCAAATCGTATCCCGTGCCGAGCAGCGACAGCTCGGACCACGGCACGGTGTGCGCCCCGATCCGGGACTTCACCTGCCAGGCGAGGGTGCGGCCCGGTCGTCCGAGCGAGCGGTAATGCCGGTAGTCGAGCAGGACCGTCTGATACGAATTGTCGCCGCCCAAGAAGCCCCCATACGAGGTGACCGTGATCGCGGCATACATACCGCTATAGGCATTCGCGGCCACGTCGCGGGTGTCGTACTGCAGTATGCCGCCGAGGCCCACGTTGTAATTGTCGGGCCCGTACCGCTGGTAGGTGGGATCGGCGGCCATCGTGGGGTTCACTTCGGTGGCGATCGTGTGGTTCAGGTCGAAGACGCCGCCCAGCATCACGTGCTCCGAGACGGCCCACAAGACGCGCGGGTTGAACTTGACCCACTTCCGGTGATACGCGGTCGTGGTATCCTTGCTCGACGGCGCGAGCCCGGCATCGAACCCCACGCCCCAGTAGTTATCCGGCATGTCCTTGAACGCCACATCGGCCAGAATGCGCAGGCGGTCCTCGTCCCAGAACGATGACAACGACGTGCTCACGTTCACCGCGCCCGTGGTGGAGGCGGAGATCGTAGCGGACAGTGTCGAGCGCTGCACGCGCAGCGGGTTCCGGCCGACTTTCCAGGATACGAGAACGCCCCCCGCCACCAGGAACTCCATTTCGGGGTTGTAGGCGGGCGCGAGGAGCGGCGTCAGCCGAAACCTGCCGCTGTCCGGCGGCACCAACGCCAGCGGTCCGGTGTCGGGCTGGACGGGGCTTGGCTGCTGGGCGGGAGCGGGAGCGGGGATGAGGAAGGCCAGGACCACGCCCAGCGCAATCGTCGTGCGGCGCACTCGGAGCCCCTCGAGAAGTCGGCCCCGGAAAGTGTCGCGGCACGGTTGGGGCCGGGCTATCGCACCTAGGGGCAACTACCCGGCGTCGTGCGCGTCCGGTTGCAGTGCGAGATGAAACGTCGCGCCCCGATCGGGATTGTTGACGGCCCAGAGCCGGCCTCCGTGCGCCGCGACGATCGTGCGGCAAATCGCCAGGCCCAGGCCGAGTCCGTGCTGCTTGGACGTGAAGAAGGGCTCGAACACGTTTTCCAGCTTCCCCTCCGGAATACCGGTGCCCTGGTCCGCGACGGACACCATCACCGCGTCGCCGTTTGCCCAAGCGGTGGTGATCGTCGCCTGACGTTCCTCACGGGGCCGCTCGCCCATCGCGTCACAGGCGTTGAGGAGCAGGTTCATCAGGACCTGTTGGAGCTGCACGCGGTCGGCAGGGACTCGAGGCAGGACCGGCGCGAGCCGGGTGTGCACCAGCACCTCGCGCTGGATCAGCTCGCTGTGCATCAGCCCGAGGACCTCCCGCACGATCTCGTTGACGTCGAGCGACTGGAGCTGCAATTCCCCACGCTCCAGCAGCGCGTGCAGCCGGCGGATCACCTCGCTGGCGCGCCGGTCGTCGGCGACGATGTCTTCGAGGATGTTGCGCACTTCGGGTAAGTCGGGGGGCTGGCGCGCCATCAACCGCTGTCCGGCACGGGCGTTGGCCATGATTGCGGCGAGCGGCTGGTTGAGCTCATGGGCCAGCGCCGCCGACAGCTCGCCCAGCAGGGCCACCCGACCGAGATGCGCCAGCTCCTCGCGCTGCTCCAGCAGCTCCCGTTCCGCCTGGCGCCGATCGGTGATGTCGCGGATGATGATGAGAAAGCACGGCTTGTCCGCCATCACCACGGACTGGGCCGTGACCACCGCCTGCAGCACGGCACCGGACCGGCTGCGCAACCGCAGCTCGATCTCGTGCCCGTGGCCCGGCGAGACGAGGTGGGCGTTGAACCGGTCCGCGTCCGTGGCGTACAGGAACAGGTCCAGCTCCGCGGGCGAGCGCCCCTCGGCTTCGGCGCGCGTATAGCCGAACATCGCTTCCCACCGCTCGTTGACGTCGACGATGTGGCCGTTGCTCTGGCGGGCGATCGCGAAGGCATCGGGACTGGAGCGGAACGCCACGGCAAAGCGCTCCTCGGAGCCGCGCAGCGCCTGTTCCACGCGGCGCCGCTCGGCCATCACGGCGCCGATGGTCAGGAGGGGGACCGAGGTCACGATCAGAAACAGCTGCACGGCCAGGGCGTTCATGCTGGACGACGTCGCGTCGAACGGCCGCTGCCCGTGAATCGCCGCCCAGATCGCGAACAGCGCCATCACCAGCAGACTGCCACTGGACCCGCCCGGGCCGAACCGCACCGCGGCCCACAGGAGAAACGGCAGCGGGGCGTAGAGGAACGCCGTGCCCGTGCCCGGCGCGAGCCTCCCGAGAAACACGGTCGTGCACGTGGCCAGCAAGCCGAGGGTCAGGGCCCCGGCTTCGACGTAGCGCCGCGGCGGCACGTCGCGCAGCCGATCGAGACGGGCGGTCGCCGTCTGAAGGATCACCGGTACCAGCGCCAGCGTCGCCAGCGCGTTGGAGAAGAACCGGGTGCGCCACACCTCCCAGTAGCCCGCCGTCCCGAACCGGTTCCAGGCGACGAACGCCGCGTCCAGGAAGGAAGAGGCGAAGGGGGCGAAGAACACGCAGCTCACGAGAAAGACGGTGACGCGCCGGAAACTGTCCACGCGGGGCACGGGCTCGAGCAAGCGCGCCGCACCGGCGCCGATCAGGGCTTCGCTGGCGTTGCTGATGAACCAGCACAGGACCATGGTCAGCGGGATGCCCTCCGACAGCTCGCCGGCCAGGTGAGCCGGCAGAGCGGCGAGCACCACGGTCCACCAGGCGCGCGCGGGCGTGAGCAACAAGGCAGCGGTGAGGATCGCGTTGGGCGGCCACATCGTGGACACGGGATTCGGCCGCATCGTGAGGTCGAGACCGACCCGTACGCCGACGTAATACGCCACGGCGACGATCAGCATCGCCCCCAGCGTGCGGGTGCGCGGCCACACGGGCTCGACGGACGCAAGCCGCATCAGGCCAACTGCCTACACCGGTCCATGCCCTAGGATGCAGCGGCCCGAGCGCCGTGGCCAGTCCGCCGCGACGCCACCAAACCTGAGCTTTTCATACTACGAAGGTCCAACTTGCAGCGGCTCCCGCGGCGGCGATTTTCGGCTCACGCTCACTCTCAAAAGGGAAGGTTCCGTGCTCAGAACTCTATGCAGGACTACGGGGGCGCTGGGTGTCGCGTTGGGGCTGATGGTTGGCGCCGCGAGGACCGCCGTGGCGCAAAAGCAGTTTGCGTTCTTCGGCATGGGCGGCGGCTATTTCGCGTCCGACCTGTACACAGGGGTCAGCGGCAACAAGGTGGAGTTGTCGGATTCCTGGACCTATGGTGCCCGGCTGGTCTACCTGCCCCAACGGCAATTTGGCGTTGAGCTCAGTTACGCTCGGGCGAAGTCCGACGCCACCACGCGCGACCCGACGCACCCGCTGGGCGACGCAAGTGTGACCCTGGACCAGATCGACCTGAGCGGCTTGTTTGCCGGTCAGCGCGGCCCGGCGACCGGATATCTGAGCCTCGGACTGGGCACGAGCATCGTGTCGCCAAGCGTGCCGAACGTCACCACGGAGTCGAACTGGCGCTTTGCCTGGAACGTCGGCATCGGCGTCATGTTCAAGATGGGGCGCAGCTTGGTGGGCCGGATCGACGGGCGGTACCGCGGCGTGGACACTGACCACGCGACCAACTCTTACGCCTACTGCGACGTCTTCGGGTACTGCTATGGCTACGCTTCGTCGATCTACTGGAGCGGTGAGGTAACGGCGGGGCTCGGCTTCCGCTTCTAAGAACAGATCTGCCGCTCGCGGTCGCGTACCCCGGTCGCCGTTATATTGGTCGCGTGACCGGTGGTGCGCGCAGGGGGACCGTCGTCGTCGACGTCGGCGGCGTGAAGGTGGGCGGTGCTCATCCGATCGTCGTCCAGTCGATGACCAACACGGATACGGCGGACGTCGGTGCGACGGCTGCGCAAACACGTGCGCTGCACGACGCCGGCAGCGAGCTGGTGCGGGTCACCGTCAACAACGAGGCGGCGGCGGAGGCGGTCCCCGACATCGTGGCCCGCGTGGCCGTTCCCGTCATCGGCGACTTCCACTATAACGGCCACCTCCTGCTCACGAAGTATCCCAAGTGCGCCGCGGCGCTCGCCAAGTACCGCATCAATCCTGGGAACGTGGGGGCCAAGCGCCGGGACGAGAATTTCCGCACGATCATCGACGTCGCGCTCACCCACGGCAAGCCGGTGCGGATCGGCGTCAACTGGGGGAGCCTCGACCAGCAGCTCCTCACGGAAATGATGGATGAAAACGGGCGTCGCTCCGACCCGCTCGACGCGCGCGAGGTGATGATCGAAGCGATGATCGCGAGCGCGACACGCTCGGCCGAGCTGGCGGAAGAGTGTGGCCTGCCGCACGATCGCATCATCCTGTCGGCGAAGGTCTCGGGCGTCGACGATCTGGTGGATGTGTATCGGCGTCTCGCCCGCCGCTGCGACTACCCCTTGCACCTCGGCCTGACGGAGGCGGGGATGGGGGCGAAAGGGATCATTGCGAGCACCGCGGCGCTTTCGATCCTGCTCGCGGAGGGCATCGGCGATACGATCCGCGTGTCGCTCACGCCGCGGCCCGGCGGCGACCGGACCGAGGAAGTGCAGGTGGCGCAGCAGGTGCTCCAGTCGCTCGGCCTCAGGAGCTTTACGCCGCAGGTCTCGGCGTGTCCCGGCTGCGGGCGCACAACCTCGACCTTCTTCCAGGAGATGGCCGAGGACATCGAGACCCATCTCAAGGAGCGGATGGCCACGTGGCGCGAGCGTTATGCAGGCGTAGAGACGCTGCGCGTGGCGGTCATGGGGTGCGTCGTGAATGGTCCCGGGGAATCGAAGCACGCGGACATCGGCATCTCGCTGCCGGGAACGTTCGAGGAGCCGAAGGCCCCCGTGTACGTGGACGGCAAGCTCAAGGTGACGCTGAAAGGTGATTCGATCGTGGCCGACTTCCTGACGATTCTCGACGAGTATGTCGAGAACCGGTACGGGGGCTCACCTCGTGTCCCGCTCTCCGCGACGCGGAGAGGGGGGACGGCCGACAAACTGGTACCGGGCTAACCGATTCGGCTCCCCGGCGGCACCTCCCGCTCCGGGTGCACCAGCACGATGTCCCCGTCACCCAGCACCACACCGAGCGTCAGCACTTCGGAGAAAAAGTTCGCGATCTGGCGCGGCGGGAAGTTCACCACCGCCAGCACCAGCTTCCCCGCGAGGTCGCCTTTGTCGTAGTACTTGGTGATCTGCGCGCTCGAGGTCTTCACGCCGAGCTCGCCGAAGTCGATGCGCAGCTGGTAGGAGGGCTTCCTCGCCTTGGGGAACTCGTCGACTTGGACGATGCGGCCCACGCGGATGTCGACCTTCGCGAAGTCGTCCCAGGTGATCTCGGGCATGTCCCAATCTCCCCGCCCAACGGCCCGGTAGCAAATAGTGCTGCGGCGCGTCTACACAGCGCATCCCACAGACGTAGGCGCTTCGCGACATGGCCTCCGCGCAATGACCGGCGCAGCGGTGACTTCCCTCACGCACCGGAGATGCCTGGACCGCGCGTCGCACCGCTGCACTCTGCCCGCGAGCATGCGAACGGAGGTGCAAGACAGGCACACCGGTTGCAACGCCGCAGAGGTGAACGAGGACAAACCATGCGCAAGAGGAAGGAAGCGACGTCAGCGGCTGCGCTCGTGGCAGCCCTGCTGGCGCTCGGTGCCGCCTGCCATCTGGACGCTCTCTTAGGTCCGCCGGGCGGTGGCGGCAGCGGCGGGGGTGGGACTGGGGGTGGGGGTGGCGGCGGCCTTGGTGCGCGGTGGCAGTTCGAGTCGCTCGTGCAGCTGCGCGGCGATTCGTCCACGATGATCCCTACCGGTGGTACTGATACCCTGCCGATTGTGGTCATACGGGCCGTCGTACACGACACTGCCGCCAGCCCCCTTCGCTTGGAGGTCGAGGTACAGCCGGTGGGTACTGACTTCGTGAATCAGGCGACCGCCGTCAGCCAGCCGACGACGAGCGGCACGCCGAAGTACGCGCGCGTGGGCAGTCTCGCCGACAACCAAGGATACCACTGGCAGGCGCGCGTGGTGGACGATACGGCGACCAGCGCGTGGGTGGCTTACGGCGGCAACGCCGAGAACGCGCCCGACCTGCGCGTCGCCCTCCCCGTCGCCACCAACCACCTCGAGTTCACCCAGCAACCGACGACGACGAATGCCGGCGCGACCATGGCGCCGCTGAAGATCACACTGAAGGACGGCCAGGGCAACGCGATCACGACCTTCACGGGCAATGTGCACCTTGGGATTGCCCCGAACGCGAACCCGGGCGGGGACAACTTGGCGAAGGACGCGAACGCCGTCGCGGGAGTGGCGACATTCTCCGACGTGAGCCTCACCAAGGCAGGCAGCGGGTATCGGCTGGAGGCGACGGCGGATGGTGTCGCCGCGGTCACGAGCGGGTCGTTCGGTATCAACGCGGGTCCGGGCCACCACCCGAAGTTCCTCGTGCAGCCGACCAACACGACGCCGAACCGGCCGGTCACGCCGGCCGTGCAGGTGGCGATCATGGACAAGTATGACAACATCGCCGACTCGTACACATCCACCGTGTTCATGGACCTCGGCAACGACGGCAGCCCCACACATGACGCCACACTGGAAGGCAGTGGGAGGCAGCGGGCGGCCAACGCCGGCATCGCGACCTTCGAGAACGTGAAGATCGATAAGGTGGGCTTCGGCTACACAGTCATCGTCTCCTCTACGGGGATCTTCGCCCTGACGAGCGAGCCGTTCGATGTCCTAGTGACCCTCCCGTAACGTTTGAAGGGAACGTCACCCCGTAAGCAGGCCTACGACAGCGCCTGGCCGGAAAGAGCGCTCGCTGTGGCGAGATCTGCCCCCAGGCTGGTGAACGTTGACGTCGCCGCTTGCCGCTCGAGCTCGGCGTCGTCAGGGCATCCGGTGGCACGATACGCCGCGGCCAGGAGCGCCCTCGCCGTGGCGGTCTCGTACGGAAGCTGGACCTCCTGCCAGAGCTTGCAGGCGCGCCGCAGGCTGGGGACGGCCCCGTCGGCACGGCCTTCGGCGAGCTGCACGGCCCCGCGCGCTTGAGCCGCGCTCGCGTGCAGCGCCGTCGATCCGTATTCTCGCGCGATCGCTTCCAGCTCCGTGGCGGTCCCGCGTGCCACCTCGAGCTCCCCCGCAGCTACCGCGATCTGCACCCGTGCGGGCAGTAGCCGCGCCCTGTCGAGCGATCCCTCCGGTCGGTCGGCGACGGCGCGATCGATGAGACCTCTCGCAGCGTCGATCTTTCCCTCCGCCAGGCGCAGCAGCGCGAGGCCCGGAACCGGCTCCCGGCCGAGCTCGTGCGCCTGTCGCAGGACCTCTTCGGCACGCTTCAAGTCGCCCATGCGCAGCCGGATTTCGCCGATCTCGTAGAACGCTTCTCCGGCCGCGATGTTGTAGA
>WNFW01003796.1_pt1 | contig 10542 bp, 5 predicted proteins | sample 5400131 | NCBI WGS metagenome assembly WNFW01 (sample SAMN13153362, study PRJNA577476) | soil metagenome | isolation source: 20 cm soil or saprolite under grassland replicate 1 | place: USA:California | collected 2016-06-15
AGTTTTGACGGCAGGTCACTACCTGCCTGTACGACTAAATCGAAAACCTAAAAGAAAAAATTTAAAAAATTAAATTAAGAACGAAAAATTAAAAAAAAATATAAAAGAAAAAAAAAACTCATCCGTGTACCCGCCTGTATGACTAAATTGAAAACCTAAAAGAAAAAATTTAAAAAATTAAATTAAGAATGAAAAATTAAAAAAATATAAAAGAAAAAACTCACCCGTGTACCTGCCTGAACGACTAAAACGAAATCCTAAAAGAAAAAAATTAAAAAATTAAATTAAGAACGAAAAATAAAAAAAAACATATAAAAGAAAATACTCACCCGTGTATAAGTAAAAATTTATGATCGGGTCCATTCGGTTCAATTCTCAGGATTGGATTATTAAAATAAACTGAGCTGAACCGGAATGAACCAAAAATTTCAGATTAAAAATTTTAAGAACTGAACCTTCAGTTTTGGTTCGGAATCGAAGACCTAGAAGGAGGGAAAGAAGGGAAAATTAACGAAAAATCAAAAGGAACGAAAGAATAATAAAAAGAAAACGAAATTCACCTTCCGGAGCCTGTGCACTGTCCGTACGACCTTCCAAAGTCCGTACGACTGAATTAAAGACCTGAAAGAAAAATAAAGGAAGAAAATCGATTAAAAGAAATTTAAGTAAAATTAAAACAAAAAACAAAAAAGAAACGAAACTCACCTTTCGGAGCCCGTGCACCATCCGTACGACCTTCCAAAGCTCGTGTGACGTCCATACGACTGAATCGAAGACTTGAAAGGAAAAAAAAGCAATTAAAACAAAAAAAATAGGAAATTACTTAAAAATTCAAAAAAGAAAACGAACCTTCCACAGTCTGTGCAACGATTTGTACAACTGAATCAAAGACGAAAATCTGCAAAAAAAAGAAAGATTAAAAAATAAAAAAGTATCCGTTTCACCAATAGATAGGATCACTTCTCTGACATCCCTTTCACCGCATAGTTATTTCATCGACAGTTGTTTTACCGACATAAATCAAAAAAATTTTTTATTTATAAACTTTATTTTATTTTGTATATCGAAAATTACCACGGCCATCAATGAGATTTAACAAAAAAATACAATGCATTAAATCTAAATTTGTATATTGTTTATATTTAGTATTTTTTTTCATTATTAGAATTTTACCGTAAATTTTAGCAAAAATGATCATCTTAACTGGGCAAGGTATCAAATGTCGGTCATCATTGTTCATTATTAAATTGATAAATACATTATTACGTACAATGACTTTTTTTTTATCATAATAAATACAATGATACTATTTCTATTATATTTAGTAATTTCTTACTATTTATACCATTGTATCATTTATAGTAATCATTTTACTACTATCGTCATAGTAATCATAGTAACTATTTTTCTATCATTTTCAGAAGATGTTATTATTAGCATGAGTAACCTTTTAAAGCCAAATTAATTACTTTACTTTATATTAGAATATATTGTTTTTCTCTATCAAACTGTATATATTATTAATGTCACGATGATATAGTTTGTATCAGATTAAATAATTTGTATCAATGCTGACTAACCAGTCATAATTTGTAGATCAAATCAATCATGACCATTGTTTGTTATATATAAAAAGACCTTGATTTTTTTTTTGATTTTTAATTCTTGATTTTCTTATCTTACTATTCTTAACAAATCATGAATATGTCTACCTGTAAGCGAAAAGATATCACTTTAGAAATACCAGTAACAAAAAAGTTATCCAGAGGAGCCAGGAAGCGTAGAAATAAGAGGATAAAGTATGAACAAACAGATAATGAAATCTCCTATAAACCAAATATACCTGACAAAGTGCCAATTGATCTTAATATTGTTTTTAACGTACTGAAGGTATAACTTTTATTGTTTTTTTCTAAGTTATCTGAGTTGTTATTATTTTGTGTGATAGGAGAATTACCTGAGTTACTTGTCACAGAGTTTATTTCACTAAATTATGGAATTTAACAGAGCCTTAATCATCATACTTGATGGCCCAGTGCTTTAACAAGGGTAATTAGTCCGTTCCGCAAAAAAATAAAACTTATTTTATATATTATGTATTGCTTTTTTCTAAGTTATCTGAGTTGTTATTATTTTGTGCGATAGGAGAATTACCTGAGTTACTTGTCACAGAGTTTATTTCACTAAATTATGGAATTTAACAGAGCCATAATCATCATACTTGATGGCCCAGTGCTTTAACAAGGGTAATTAATCCGTTCCGCAAAAAAAATAAAACTTATTTTATATATTATGCCAAAGAGTTATATATTTTATCCTTTCAAATTTATCTAAATATGAACAAAATATTGATAAAATGATTGTTATTTATTAGCATCGAACACAATTTGCTACTCGCGGTTTATGTACTTCTGACAAAATCAATTACATTGAAAATGAATGGTCTAGTTTACCTCTATGTGCATCTGATCGTATATCTTCAAAAGAAATAAAAACTCAACAAAATATATCTACTCGTGATCTGCTTATCGAAACCCTGATTAGGGAGTCAAATAAAGATGATAATTTTAATTCATCCGAAGTTCCTTTAAAATTTCTTACATTGATCGACACAAATATTATCAACAAAGCTGACGATATAGATTCAAACAAAAATAAGGACTTGTGGATTGCTTTAGGAAAATGGTTAGGATTTGAGGGGCCAATTAAAAGGAAAGAAGTCCGACGTCATGTTAAAAATAAATGGAGAAAACTTGAACATGCGTTAGATTTACAAATGAAAAAAAATACCATTACAACTCCTAACAGTATTACTCAAAAGAAAAAGACTCAATTAATTATATCAGCACAAAAAGATTTTAATTTACTTAACGAATTAGAAGGATTTCGTTATGTTAACAATCCAGAATGTATTGTGGATACAGATGGTCGTACTTTAGTCCATCTTGAAAATATCGATCAAGCAGCCGTGATAAAAGCAACAAATGCAGTAAATCATTATTACTTCCATACATTAGAGCATCCTTCCCATCGAAGTGACGGATTTTGGAAGAACTTTATAGAGCATTTTGGTGCTTATACTATGTATAATGTCCTTCCTTATACCAGCTCCAATACTGCAAGTTCACATAACATAGAACATCAAGTCTGTGTTGACAATCTGCTTTGCGATTTAATTCCTTTAACAAATTGTATCAATCATGTCATTCAAGAGAATTATGATAACTATTATAAAAAGTTAATAGAGTTAAAGTGGGGACCATTTGCACCTAGATCTTTTGGAATCTTCCCAATGATTGCAATTAACTATAATTCCATCAGTGATTTTCATTGGGATGAGCATGATGAACCTAATAGCCTTTGTTGTCTAGTTGCACTTGGGGATTTTAAAGGAGGAGAACTAATCTTTCCTCAACTCCAAATTATAGTACCACTAAGGCCAGGACAAGTTGTAGTATTCCCTTCTCGTCTTTTGTTACATGGTAATCTTAAGGTCACGGGAGGAATCCGACATAGCATTGTTTACTTTATTCATAGTACATTTTTTCGTAATCTAAGAGATTTCAGTAATATTTATAATGATCATAAGAAAGGAATTGAGAGAGATGCTCGTGGTTTAGTTGTTGATAAGATTCCCCAACAAGATCTCAATGATGCACAAAATCTAAACAAAAGAATCAAGCTTAAGAAAGCAAAAGCAAATCAGATACATGATTCATCAAAATCTGATGATCCCTCTAGAGATGCTAGACGAAAGCATATAGGCAAGTAGTACAATGTATTGTTTCATTAAAAATGGCCATTAATTATGTATACTTTATTTACAGATTTAACACGTGCTCGTTACGGATTAAAGGTAGAAGATCCACTACCTGTTCCAATATAACAAATACTCAGAATTTTTGATCTTTTTCATATAGCTTAATAGACAAAAAAACAACTTTATATCATTTACCAATAAAATAGTAAAATATTTTTATCAAATATTTTTTTCAAAGATACAAAATTATTTTAATTAAATTTTTTCATTGATCTTACAATATCGTGATATTTGTCAATCATTTTTTTGGAATTTTTTCAGAAAAGTCACAAGAAATGAAATAATCAAATCACCACTTAATGATTCAAGTGAATGTTTAACCATAGTAGTTTATAATATCATGACAAATTTATAATAATATAATAATACGATAAACATTTTTTTCATAAACGAAAAAAGCTTTACTTAATATATCTTCCATGTTTAAAACATACATTTGCTAATTCTTTTCCAATTGACATACAAGCTATATTTAATGATTTTCTAATGATTCCTAAATTCAATTTTGTTTCTAATATAAAAAAAAGATTGATTGAAATTTTATTAAAAACAAATTTTCGTGAAGAAATGTGATTATGTGATGTGATAATTGGATATTTGGAATTAACCAAAAGGATCGGTAAATTTCTAAATTTGTAAAAAAATTTGATGAATTTGGTAAGATAAAAAATTTGAATGTAGATCTACAGAAATTTTATTTCCAAAATAAGCACAAAAAAATTGATAGGCACACCTGCCGCTGGACCTGCTGCATCAGACGTGACCTGCCGTAAAATGTAGCACCCTTTTGTCAAGGACGGCTTGCCATAATTAATTGTTCATTTATTATCTCAAAAAGGCGATAGTTGGCTGATCTTCAGTTTTTCTGGCCAAAGACAACTTTAATTTCTAGATTTCAGATCTCATAATTGTAACACTGCAGATATTGCAGATATTGCATTGATTTACTAAAAAAAGGTTTAAAAAAACTCTTTTTAAACAAATAAATGAATTTATAAAACTATCTAAATTTAAACAATGTGACAACATTTGCTCCGCTGCGCGATGGGATAATTAACTCCTCTGTCTCTACATCTAACAATTGAATCCTATTATAGATGATCTTATTTTCACTGCCCCTCTCTTCCCAAACAATTGTAAAACATCTCCTACATAAATTTACCAATTGGTCGATTACTTGATCGGATAATTCGGAAATATCAACAGATGCAACATGTCGTTTAATAATTTTTTTGAAAACAACCTCACGTGAAATAAAATTATCAACGTCGTCTTGTAGAAGAATATCACCACTTTAAATAAATAATTTAATTTAATTTAATTTATATACGGTATCAAGATGATAATATTATGAATATTTTAATTACCTTTTGATTTTTAAAAAACTTTCGAGTAATTTATCAAGCGCGCCTTTAAAACAATACCTATAATCTGAAAATGAAGTTCGGCATTTTTTCATAATTCTTGAGGCTAAACCTCTGTGTGCGGCTAGATTAAAGATTTTTTGAACTAATTTCACAAATACATGGTCTGGTGGGTTTCTTGTCTTTAGAAACAAGATTTTTAACTCCTCGTCAAGTAATCTGTATATATCCTAAAGTAAAAAAAAATATCTTAAGAAAATCATGATTTTGTATAATAATAATTGACCCTTTGATAATTGCATAGCAATGCTATTGAAATCAGATACTTACATTACCCTCATCTAAATTACCCTCTGACGTTAATGGAGATGGTGCTAATGCCGACAGTAATGATGATGATGTTGCTTGATTTTTCATGCCAAGCATTTGACATGCTAACTTTATTACATCTGAGTGATCGACCAACCAATTGCATATTTGCAATCGATCTTCAAATTGAGGAATACCTAAGAAAATGCAAATTATATTTTATTGTATAGTAAAAAATATAAAATTCATCAATTAAAAATAGGATTTTAACTCACGTTCATTTTCTGATCTCTCTCTCTCTTCTCCTCTTTCATTCTCCTCCGCTGTCTCTTTTTCACTCTCCTCCTCTCTTTCACTCTCCTCCGCCACCTCTCTTTCTCTCTCCTCCGCTGCCTCTTTTTCTCTTTCCTCCACTGCTTCTCTTTCTCTCTCCTTCGCCGCTGCCTCTATTTCTCTCTCTACTATTTCTCTTCCTCTCTCCATTGCTTCTCTTTCTCTCTCTCTCTCTCTTTCTCTTTCTCTTTCTCTCTCTCGTTCTCTTTCTCTATCTTTTTCTCTCCCCTTCTCTATCTCCCTTTCATTTTGTCTATCTCTTGAAAGACCTTGTATTTGTATCAAAATCAATTTTTTTAAAATAAAATATTTCAAATTGCATAATAAAGATGTAAATTTATTATAAAATAAGATTTTTACAACATACTTTCGATAAATTCTTCTTCATTCAGTTCATCACTAGTATAATAAACATCTGGAATGGTTTCATTTTTTTTTGCTTTTGTTCTTGTAGTTTGAGATCTTTTTTGTCCTATTATAGAGTATTTTTTTAAAAAAATGAAAATATTTTAATCGTGTAATAGTTATAAAATTTATTATAAAATAAGATTTTCACGACTCACTTTTGAGAACTTCATCCTCATGATTTTCGTCACTATAATCATTATTTGGTATGGTTCTTTTTTGTTTTGCGGTCTTTTGAGCTTTTGTTGCTCTCGTAGTTCGAGTGCTAGTTTGAGACCTTTTTTGTGCTATTATAAATAATATTAGAACATCAATACTGAATCAAATCAATATTACGAGAATATTATTTATTACCGTTGCCTCGTGCCATGTATAAAGCTGTGTTGAGAATGTTATGAAAAGAAGTAAGTGCTTTGAATTTAAAAGACAAAATGTTATTATTTTCGTGTTATAAATACAGATCTTTCATAAGCGGCAGGATTCAAAATACCTATGGGAAAATATCAGGAAAAAATCGTTATCTGATATAGGAACAATTAGGAACAATTGAACACAGATCATGTTGAAATTTATTTATGGAAAAATTTTTCCTGTAAAGAATGTGATTGCAATGCATAAACGCAAATGTATCGTTCTTATACCACCAGGTGTTTTCTTATATCATGCATATTTGTTTACATATAGTTGGTATAAAAAAGTATGTCGTATAGGTATAAAAACGATACATTTGCTGTATTGAGATTTTTCACATTCCATTTTTCCTAAAATTCCATCCAAATGCTGAATATTTAAAAATTAAAATTAAATTCTTGGTTATAAGTTTATCGTAAAAAAAACTTAAAGATAACTTGAAAGTTACCTTTGTATTTATACTTAAAATTCAATTTAAGATCCAAAACTTCCATTTGGATTGTTTATAATTAATAATAAATTTTTATTTTTATTTTTTTGCCAGCGGTGTTTTATGAATTTTTTATTGAAAAAAAAATTGAACAATAGTTACCCTTGACAATAGTAACTCAAAAAGTAAATAAACTACTAAATATAGTAAAAGGATATACCAAAGATTTATCGCATGCATGAATCTCATGAATCTTAACCTTAAATTATTAAATGATTTATTTAATAATCTTATTGGCTACCCTATAAAAAATTTTTTCAGTGATTTTCGTGAATATGATGCATTTACGGAAAAATAACATGATCGCGGAAAAATTTTTTTATGATATTTTTTATCTGATCATAATACTTGTGCACCATCTCAACACTTGGAAACGGCCTAAGTCATGTGTTTATATCAAAATAATAACGAACAACTAGAAAGATCAATATAGGAAAAAAAATTCTAACGAAAAGCATTTAAAAATTTTCAGATGTTATTCCATTTAGATTTTTATTTTATTTTATTTTTTCTTTCTTATTTTAGTCTCTAAAAAATAAAAAAACTGAACCCACCAGTACTATCAACATCATCATCATTATCATGATTTTTCAAAACCCCGCTCATTCATATTTAAAAAAGTGCATTTTTTTAATTTATATAAATAAAAAAAGAAAAATTCATGCGAATTGCTCGTTTATTTTTAAGTTCAATGGCCAATTAATAAAATTGAGATTGCAATTTAAGATCAAAGAAAAAATTCCTCTTATAATTTAATTTGTAAAATTCATCTCGTAAAATTTATTTTTATTTATTTTGTAAAATTCAATTCATAAAATTTATAATTCAGTTATCTTGTGTATTTCGTAAATTTATTTCGTAAAATTTTATTTATTTATTATAATTTTTTTTTTACTTTCAGCCTTCTGAAAGTAAAAAAAATACCAATAACTTTCAGCCTTCTGAAAGTAAAAAAAATACCAATAACTTTCAGCCTTCTGAAAATGTAAAAAAAAAATACATTTTTAAAGAAAAAAAAAAAAAATAATCATTTATCATAATTATTTTCTTGTGGCTGTGACGAGTGTGATGAGTGTGATGGCTGTGACGGTTCCCTAAAATAAAATTATAATTAATTAATAACTACAGTTATAATAAATAATTTATTCATTTATATAATATTTACTTTAAACTATTTCTTAACCGTTTCTCCAAAAATATATTAAATTCAAATTCAGTCATCCAGGGCGGAGTTGGTGACGGTCCGACAAATTTGCAATCCCTTGAAGAATGACCCTTGTCCCAGCATCTTATGCAAAAATCTTGAAATTTCAGAGGGATCTCTGGGCATTTTTGGATCCAATGACCAGGCGTATTGCAAAAATAACACACATTTGCGCTCTTTTTGATAGGTGACGAAGGTGACAAAGGTGATGTGTGTAAATTGTTTATCATTTGTAATGTAATTCGAAGAGCTTCTAATATTCCTTCAATTTTTTTATTAAATCTTTCGTCGGACATTCTAATTATATAAAACATTATTTATACAAAGAAATTTTAATCTTAAAAAAAATAAAGTAAAACAAAATAACATAAAAGAGTTATCCTTACCTTGGAAACAGAGGGAAAAAAATAATAAGAGTGAGGAAAGAGACGTAAAGAGAAAAATTTTTTTGTAAAGAATTTTTTTTGATGATGAATTTTTTTTCATACGAAAGATGGATGAATTTTTTTTATACGAAGGTAAGGAAATTTAAATTTTTTTTTTTTTGTATGAAAGATAAGGAAATTTTTTTACGGTGATAGATAAATCTTTTTTTTTTCATACTCAGGAGGTAAAGAAAAATTTTCTTTACCTCCTGAGCACAAAAAAAAAGATTTCTATGATGCTTATTTACTTATATAAGTATTTGTTCATGCAACCAATTAAGGCAAAAAGGGAATTTTTTAATCCTTTAATTCTATTGGTTTCGGTGGCTAAGTTTTTTCTTGGCAGTTATCATATAGTTCTTTGTGCAAATTTTTTTTAAAGTACTGCAACACGAGGAAATACAGTAATTGGATTGCAAGTTTCGGTGGCTAAGTTGTTCTTTGTGCAAATTTTTTTTTACAGGGAAATATTTCTAAGCCAGTGCAGAGCAATAGCGACATGACAACAATTAATTTATAATTTATAATTTGAATGAAATAAAAATCAAAAATGCTTAGAATGCTTAGCAAAATATTATTTTAGATAGTATTGTAATGAACATGATAGAAGCTGATATGTTGATTCAACAGTACATATTTCTTTAATATTTATTGTAAGTTGATTAAATGTATTATTCGAATTTTAGTTTATTTAATATTACTCATTTTTCAATTAAAATTATTATATAATATAATAATCTTGTATTATACGCCAAATACACAAGCAACTTCTCACATTTTTAGTTGTAATACATGTGGCCTATTTTCAGATTTCATCATAATTATATCCCTTATATTGCACAATCAATGCATTGAGTAAATCAAAAAAAAAAAAATTTTTCTTCATCATATGCACATCTATAGAATAGGGATTGGAATTGATTCGAATCTACATAGTAAAATCAAATCTTGAGAATTGATTTCAATCTCTACTATAGAGGAAGAAATATAATGATGTTCAACTAACCCATTCAATTAAATTAGCATAAAGGATGCTCCTAAATTCCTCCAGAAATATATAAGTAGGGAACTAGGGCACGTTATCAGTAGAATTTTGACAGGAATAGATTTTATTTAATTTTATTTTATGGATTCGTGGTATTTAAGTGGGAATAGATTTTTTTATTTAAGAATAGAATCTACTGATCTATTTTTTTTTTTATTTTATATATTCCGGTCTTGAATTGTGAATTTTGGAAGGTATGTCAGTTTTTTTTTGTTTATTGGTGTTCAACTTTTTTTTATTTTGTAGGTTTGGTCTTGGGATTGTGATTTTGGCTGAAAAAAATCCAGTGAATCAGATCAGTTCGATGGTTCAAATTTTAAGATCTGTGGATCTGATCGGATCGGAAAATTCAGATCTGCATATATATATCTAATTTTTACCATCCGTACGAACTTAAGGTAAGTAGGTAAGTTTAGTTCATTTTTCATTTTTTTTTATTTTTTATTTTTTTTAGTTTCACAGAGCGTAATTAATATTTCTCTTCTTTTTTTAGAAACGGAACCTTGGACGAACAGAAAACCTGAACGAACTAGAGGAGAATTCATTTTTATTTTATTTTTTTTACTTGAGGGACGTAATTAACGTCTCCATTCTCTTTAATTTAGGAATCCTGGACGAATGGACGAAGCTGAACTACTGGGATCTTGGACAAATGTAAGTTCTTCCTTTCTCGTTTTGTTTTTACTTTATTAATTATTAGGTAACATAATTAACTTCTTTTTTTTTTTTAGGAAAT
>WNFW01008778.1_pt1 | contig 10536 bp, 9 predicted proteins | sample 5400131 | NCBI WGS metagenome assembly WNFW01 (sample SAMN13153362, study PRJNA577476) | soil metagenome | isolation source: 20 cm soil or saprolite under grassland replicate 1 | place: USA:California | collected 2016-06-15
GAAACGGCTTTCGCGAGACTCACGACGCGGCTTAGCGGCTTAGAGCGAATGCTGCGGGCGCGCATATCAGAACTGGAAGCTGCCGATCGGCACATCGCCAATCTTGAGGAAAAATTAATTAAGCTAAAACAATACCGACACGACCTAAAATTGTTAAGAGAGCAAAGACAAGCGCTCCGTAAATCGCCCGAGCGCAGGATCGGTCAGGTGTTGCTCGCGCCGTATCGCATCCCGGAAAAACTGGTGAAGGCAACATGGAAGAAATTGCATCCACGCGGTGTGGTGCGGCTGCGATCCGCTGCAGCTGAATATCAGGAGTGGCTGCAGCGGCACCGCGCGACTGCGAGCGACCTGGCCGGTATGCGTCACGAGGCCCGTGCATTTGCAAACCAGCCGCTGATTAGTGTTATCACGCCGATTTATAATACATCCGTGCAGTGGCTTTCAGAGGCTATCGAATCAGTGCTCGCGCAAGCCTATGAAAACTGGGAGCTCCTTTTGATCGACGATGGATCCAGCGCTGCCAAGTTAGTTGATGCGCTGGGGACCTTGGCCGCTCGTGACCGACGCATCGTCCTCGATAGAACGGGAAAAAACGAAGGCATTTCTGCGGCTTCGAATCGAGCGCTCGCGCTGGCTCGCGGCGAATGGATCACTCTTCTCGATCATGATGACGTGATCGAGCCGGACTCGCTTTTCCAGATGGTAAAACTTTTACAGACGCATCCCGATGCTGATCTAATTTACTCTGATGAGGACAAGCTGACTGATGATGGCTGCGAGTCCCCGGTGTTTAAGCCTGACTGGTCGCCCGACCTATTTCGTTCTCATAATTACATCGGGCATCTGACTGCGATACGGCGCAAGTTGGTTCAGAAAGTCGGTGGCTTCCGGTCAGAATTCGACAGCGCACAAGATTACGATCTCTTTTTTCGCGTCGTCGAGCAGACTGATCGGATTCATCACGTTCCGCGGGTGTTGTACCATTGGCGGCGAAGCTCAAACTCCAGCGCGATTAGCGTTAGACAGAAACCCGGCCAATTCGAAGCGGGTCGGTGCGCCGTCCAGGAGCACCTCCAGCGGAAGGGTATCCCGGGTCATGTTGCCGTTGACTGGCGCACACACACGTATTGGGTCAAACGGGAACTCGCTGCGGCAAAGCAAATATCCATCATTATTCCGGCCCGCGATCGTTTGGATCTCCTCTCCCGCTGCGTTGAGAGCCTGTCACGCAAAACCAGCTATCCCAATTATAAAATCGTCGTTGTCTCTGACGACCGTCAATCTGATGAAGCCGACTCTTATTTTTCCCGTGTCAAAGATCGTCGGCTCATTTATGAAGGGACGCCGAGTCTCCCCGCGTTGAATAATTTCGCAGTCAGGCAAACTGACAGCCCATGGTTGTTGTTCTTACACAATGATGTCGAAGCGATCGAAAGTGATTGGCTGACGATCATGGCCGAGCATGTCCAGCGGCCCGAGGTGGGCGCAGTCGGCGCACAATTATTGAATCCGAACGAGACAATCGAGCACGCCGGGATTGTCGTAGGCGTCAACGGAATTGCGCAGCCAGCTTTTCGCTATGTGTCGGCGGAGCAACCCGGCGTGACCCGCCAATTACACGTGACCCGGAATTGCAGCGCGATCTCCAGCGTGTGTATGTTGACGCGTCGCGAAATATTTCAAGAAGTCGGCGGATTCGATGAGAGCCTCCCTGACGGGTTTGCAGACGTCGATCTCTGCCTCAAAATGCGGCGGTCGGGCTACCTGATTGTTTACACTCCGTTTGCGAAGCTTTATGAACATGAACCGCAACGCGATAAGGTTGACATGAGCAGCGTGGCGATTATGCGTGAGCGCTGGTCCGACACTGTGGAGCGGGATCCTTATTACAATCCAAATCTTTCTCGCGAACGCGCCGATTTCTCGTTAGGCAAGTAAAACCACAATTTGTGTCGAAATGAATCAGCGAGAAAAGGATCTGTGGCAGGGCATCAATGCTCGTGCGCAAGACGCACTGAGCACTCGTGATTATCGCATTGAATCTTTCGGGCAGGAACTTTCGGAGCGAGGCGTCGAGGCAAGCCAGCTTACCACTGCGGAACGAAAGAATCGCGAGATTGAGAAAGTGTGGATTCCTGGAGTGGAAATTTTTTCGCGAAAAATCCATCGGCAGCGTCATCGCGGATCTTTCGGCGAATTTGTCCGGCGGGATGAAGGGATTCTTTCGCGGATCGGCTTTTGGCCGAAGCAATGGTCGGCAGCGCGCATGTTTGCGCAAACCGCAAAAGGTTTTCACGTGCATCCGCCCAGTATTCCCGAAGGCACGACAGCAACCGATTGGTTGCACCGCCTGTTCATCGATGAGCCGGATAACTATTCGCTGCGCCGATATGATGAGGAGCAGTGGGACGTAATGTTTTTCCTCCAGGGACGCGCTGAGACGATTCTATGCGATCTACGCATCGGTCTTTCCAGGCGCATCATGCGTTTCTTTGTCGATGGCGATAATCATCGTAGCAGCAATAACGTCGGCATCGTTGTTCCGCCAGGCGTGGCGCACGCCATTCGCGCTGAAGGTTCGGAGGAAGTGATCATGGTTTACGGGACGAGCACGATTTTCCATCCCGAGTTTGAAGGCCGAATCGCGAGCGAAATCGAGACAGCGCACCTTCCGGAATCGTGGCAGCAATTCCTAACTGACGGGTGACAAGCGGGGCGCCTCTCGTGACTGCTTTTTGAATGAAGCGGCAATTCGATCCGGCCGAGCTGGAATTGATGGATCGGCCTCAGCCGATATCCATCGAATTAGAACGCGACCTGCGGAGTATTCGGCAACTCAATCGCTGGTTTGGCAGTCACCGCGTCGTTCGTCATTTTGTGCGCCGCTGGATCAGGCCTCGCGCTCGCATGCGTATCATCGATCTCGCGACCGGATCAGGTGACATCCCGCGATTGATTGTTGATCTTGCACGAAAGATGGGTGCGAACGTCGAGATCGACGCCTTAGATCGACAGTCAGCTACGCTGGAGATCGCGCGGGGATTAAGCAGTGGCTATCCAGAAATTTCTTACGTTGAGGAAAACATCCTGCAATTGAAGCCGCCTCATCGCTACGATATCGTTCTTTGCTCGCTTGTGCTCCACCATTTCAGTGAGGGAGACGCTGTGTGCGTCTTGCGACGTTGCCGCGAGCTGTCCCGAAAATTTGTCCTCGTTTCCGATTTACGGCGCGGATTGCTTACCACCGCCGGAGTATATTTTTTAACTGCGCTGATTTTCCGTGAACCAATGACGCGCTACGATGCGCGACTTTCCGCGGCGCGCGCCTTTTCGTTTGCTGAATTCAATGATCTAGCCGGGCGGGCGGGCTGGAAAAATTTCGGGCACAAAAGATTTCAATTCGCCCGACAGGCAGTTTGGTTGGAAAACGCCGACAACTAAATCCGGGGATAATTTTCGAATCGTTTGCCTCTTTCTGAGGATGACGCAAACAACTCTTGAGTTTTCGCATCTGAAGCTGTACCGAAAAAAGTAACGTCCAAGCAGAAAGGTCCTATGCCGCTCTTGAAACCAGACCCAACGTTTTACCCGTCACCGCGGCTGGCCATGCAGGGTTACAATGCCGGAGTTTGGTGATGAGCTTCATCATTTCGGCTGGAATGCATGCAGCTCGGCGCTTTGTCCGTATGCTCCGCACCCACACGTCGAGCGCCGTTACCTGGTCGTGCCCGGGCTCCGCTCGTCTCGCATTCACATTATCGACACCAAGCCGAATCCGCGAAAGCCGAAGATAGTCAAAGTGATTGAACCGGAAGATGTCTTTGCGCGCGCCAATTATTCGCGTCCGCACACGATTCACTGCGGACCGGAAGGCATTTACGTCAGTGCGTTCGGGGCGCCTGATGGTGACGGCCCGGGCGGCATTTTCATGCTTGATTGCGAAACGTTCGACATTCTGGGCCAATGGGAAATGAACCGTGGACCACAATATCTTCATTACGATTTCTGGTGGCATTTGGGGTTCGACACGCTGCTGAGCAGCGAGTGGGGCACGCCGAACATGATTGAAAGCGGATTGCAGCCGGACCTACTTCTGGCCAGCAAATACGGCCATCAGATGCACGTTTGGGACCTGCGCCGGCGCCGCCATGTGCAGGCGCTCGATCTGGGCAAGGAGCAGCAAATGGTCCTCGAAATGCGTCCCGCGCACAACCCAACCAAGGCATACGGCTTCGTCGGGGTCGTGGTTTCACTCAAGGATTTGTCGGCATCCGTCTGGCTCTGGCATCGCAATAATGGAGCGTGGGATTTAAAGAAAATAATCGAAATCCCTGCCGAACCTGCCGACCCGGCGAAGCTGCCCCCGATGCTTAAAGATTTTAAAGCAGTGCCGCCTTTGGTGACGGACATCAACTTGTCGCTCGACGACAAATTTCTGTACGTTTCCTGCTGGGGAACAGGGGAGATGTTGCAATACGATGTGTCTGATCCATTCAGTCCGCAGAAGACCGGCTCAGTGCGTATCGGCGGGATTGTTAACCGAACGCCCCACCCAAAGACCCCGAAACAACCGTTAGCTGGCGGACCACAAATGGTGGAAGTGAGCCGCGACGGAAAACGAATCTATTTCACGAATTCGCTTTACGCCGCGTGGGATGAACAATTCTATCCCGACGGCGTGGGTAGTTGGATGGTCAAGCTTGAGGCTGACCCGCAAGGCGGCATCAGCTTCGACGAAGGGTTTTTCGTCGAGAGCAGCGATTATCGTGTTCACCAAATCCGCCTCGAAGGCGGCGATTCCTCGAGCGACTCCTTCTGTTTTCCGTGAGTCAGCTCTGGCCCTGGCTGACGCTGTTCGGGCTCGGCGCTTTTCACGGGATCAATCCGGCTATGGGATGGTTGTTTGCTGTTGGACTCGGATTGCAGGAACAGAAGCGCATAGCAGTCCTTCGTGCCCTGCCACCGATCGCTCTCGGGCACGCCCTTTCCATCGGGATCATCATCGCTGCGGTTCTCCTAGCTCGGGTTAGCGTGCCACCATTCGCTTTAAAAATTGCTGCTGCAGCGATCCTATTTGCTTTTGGATTGTATCGCGTTTTTCGCTCGCGTCACCCGAACTGGGTCGGCATGCAGGTTGGTTTCGGCGATTTAACTCTTTGGTCTTTTGTAATGGCATCGGCCCATGGCGCTGGCTTAATGCTAATCCCGTTATTTCTTGAATCAGCCCCACAGACACTTGCGCCACACGCGGGTGCAATGGCCTTACACATGCACCCGACCGGCGGCCTCCAATTCGCTAAATTCAGCGCGCCTTCTCTGCTGGCGAGTTCAATTGCAGTCCATACTTTGGGCTATCTCCTCGTAACCGGCCTCGTGGCAATCTTGGTTTACGAAAAACTCGGAATCGGCATCTTGCGCCGCGCCTGGTTCAACGTCGATGTGTTCTGGATGCTCGCGCTGATGATCGCTGGCTTATTTATCCTTTTCCTTTGAATTGAAGTCGGAAATTCGCGTGCGGCAGGCGATTGGGTGATGATCGGTGCGTGAAAATGGTGACCACGATCAAGGAGGCTCAATCGCGACAGCGCTCAAAACCGAGCGTGCTCGTGCCCACGATGGGAGCTCTACACAAAGCGCACTTGGAATTGATTCGAGTTGCGCGTGAGCACGCCAGCGCCGACGGCGAAGTAGCGGTAAGCATTTTTGTAAATCCGCTCCAGTTTGAACCGGGAAGCGATTACGAACGATATCCACGTCCCGAAAAAGCGGACGAAGACTTTTGCCAGGATGCCGGTGTCGACCTTTTATTCCGGCCAACGCCGGCGGAAATGTATGCCGACGATCGCTCAGTTTTTGTTGAAGAGGCTTCTCTTTCGAAAACACTCTGTGGCAAGTCGCGACCCGGTCATTTTCGGGGTGTCTGCACGGTCGTGACAAAATTGTTCAACATTCTTGCGCCGGATGTGGCTGTCTTTGGCGAAAAGGATTTTCAGCAACTCGCGATTATTCGCCGGATGGTGCGCGATCTTAATTTTAAGGTCGACATCGTCGCTATACCAACTGTCCGGGAAAAGGACGGGCTGGCACTCAGCTCACGCAATCAATACTTGAACGCGGAAGAACGAAAGCAGGCAACGGTTTTGCGAAAAGTTTTGTTGAAAAGCGCCGAGATGACGCGCAGCGGCGAAACTTCGACTACACGAGTTGTTTCGGCGGTTCGCGAAATGATCAGTCAAGCGCCACTCGCCCGAATTGATTATGTCGATCTTGTTGATGCAGGTAACTTGCAGCCGATTGACGTCATTAGCTCAAATTCACTGCTCGCGCTTGCGGTGTTCTTCGGCAAGACTCGCTTGATCGACAACATTCTGCTCGCGTGAAGGAATACGATTTCGTTGTGATCGGAAGCGGCATCGCTGGCCTCAGTTTTGCGCTGAAGGTGGCACAGCATGGTTCCGTTGCGGTAATTACAAAACGTAAAGGCACCGACACAAACACAGCCTGGGCGCAAGGAGGAATAGCGTGCGTAACGAGCGATGAAGATTCTTTCGAGCTGCACGTACGCGACACACTCGAGGCAGGCGCCGGACTTTGCGACGAGGCGACCGTTCGCACGATTGTCATGGAAGGTCCGGATCGAATCCGAGATTTGATGGAATTTGGGTTGCAATTCGATGAGCGCGAGGTCTCCGGCCATCGCGAGCTCGATCTCGGCAAGGAGGGTGGCCACTCCAAGCGCCGGGTGCTGCATGTGCGAGACGTGACGGGAAAAGAGATTGAGGACACTTTGCTGCGCGAGCTCGGCCGGCAATCGCATGTTGAGCTATTTGAAAATCATATGGCGGTCGATTTGATCACTGCGGGCAAGCTCGGTTTCGCAACAGAAGATCGCTGTCTTGGCGTCTACGTTCTGGATGAAAAAACGGGAGAAGTAGAAACGATCCGTTCGGATCGAATCGTGCTGGCGACGGGCGGTTGCGGCAAAGTTTACCTATACTCGACCAACCCGGATATCGCGACTGGAGACGGCGTTGCAATGGCGTGGCGCGCGGGAGCAGTCATCGCTAACATGGAGTTCATCCAATTTCATCCGACATGCCTTTTTCACGCCAAGGCAAAATCATTTCTCATCTCGGAAGCCGTGCGCGGCGAAGGCGGAATTTTGCGCAACAATCGCGGCGAGGACTTTATGAAACGGTATGATCCGCGGGGCTCGCTCGCTTCGCGCGACATCGTGGCCCGTGCAATCGATGCAGAGATCAAGCGCGCCGGCGCGAAATGCGTGTTTCTGGATATCACGCACAAATCGCCGGAGTTCATCCGCGAGCGATTCCCGCACATTTACGAGACGTGCCTGCGATTCGGGATCGACATGTCTAAGCAGCCGATTTCGGTCGTGCCGGCGGCGCATTATCAATGCGGCGGAATCAAAACGGATGTGAACGGTGCGACGAGTTTGCCCGGGCTGTATGCGATCGGCGAAGTCGCATGCACCGGATTGCACGGGGCGAACCGCCTTGCCAGCAACTCGTTGTTGGAAGGTCTGGTCGTGGCGCATCGCGCGGCAGCGTCATCTGTGCAGGCGCAATGGCGATCAAAACCAAAAACTTTGTTGCCGGAGTGGCAATCGGGGAACGTGCAGGACGTCGATGAGCTCGTTGTTATCTATCACAACTGGGACGAGATCAGACGTCTGATGTGGGATTACGTAGGAATTGTGCGCACGGACAAGCGGCTCCAGCGTGCGAGCGCGCGGTTGCGAAATCTGCAGCGGGAAATTCGCGAGTTTTACTGGAACTTTAAGGTGTCGGTTGATCTATTGGAGCTTCGTAATCTGGCAACCGTGGCGGCACTCATTGTGGACTCCGCATTAAGCCGACAAGAGAGCCGTGGTCTTCATTACACGCTCGATTATCCCGAGATGAAAGATAGACATTTTAAGCATGAGACCGTGCTTAGTCTCGGGTGAATGCGGAGATCGGCCTTCTTACAGCGATTGGGAATCCGTGCCGACGTGTTTTTGACATGGAAAATGCCTTGCCTAGATGCATGTCATCAGATAAAAGGGTGGCGGTAATTCACGGATGAAGAGACTTTTATCGGTTTGTTTGACTTTAGCGATAGTGGGCGCGGCTAAAGGCGACGAACAATCAACTTCGCCATACGCGACGGCCGCGGATTTTGCGAAATATGCGATGAAGCTCCGGGAGCAGGCGCTGCTCAAAGTTGAGCCGCAGGTTTTTGTGCCAACAAGTTCGCGACCTACGACGCAACGTTTCCCGTGGAAAATGAACATCGTAACCACGGTTTTTTGGGTTGGGGAACAAGCAGGCGGAAACAACCCGGTGCCGAATTACCGAAGCTCGTGGGATTTCAATTGGACGACTAACTACGGCGGCTTCGATACACCGGATCCCTCGGCGCGACGCAATTATATTCCGGTGGCCTTCATACCGCACCAAAATCCATTCTACTGCGCGCTACCGTACAACGACGTCACCCACGGTCAATTCAAACCAGAAGCTCCGCTCGTCATCCCGTGGTTCAAGCAGGTCTACACAGGGCCCGGCCAATCGGTGTGTAAAGATCATTGGATCGCAATTCGCAAAGGCAACCGCACTTGCTACGCGCAGTGGGAAGATTGCGGTCCATTTCGCACCGATCATTTCCAATACGTTTTTCAAAATGAACGGCCGAAACCGAACCTCAACCATGGAGCTGGGTTGGATGTTTCTCCAGCCGTCCGCGATTATCTCGGCCTCGCGCCGACCGACGTGACGGATTGGCAATTTGTCGAAGTGCGCGATGTGCCTGCCGGTCCCTGGCGAAACTACGGCGAAAACAATCACTTTGTCATTGCCCGGCGCCAAACAGAAAAGCGATTAGTCGAGAGGATTTCAACAAGCACGAAGAAGTAGACAATAGCTGACAGCCTTCGGTTCGTAATAGCTAGCCGCTTGGCGAAGATGCTGGAGAGGGGACCATTGAGTTTGGTGGCGATGGAGTAATTGTTGCAGGAAGGCTCTCGTGTGTTCCCGGCAACGGCGGGGGTTGAGGGGCTGCCGCCTGAATCAATTCCGAAACGGTCACGAATCTGAAACCTTTCGCCTCTAGTGCATCGAAAGTTGACGGCATCGCTTCAATCGTCCCCGGATGAATGTCGTGGGACAACACGATCGAGCCCGGCTGCGTTTCTTTGAGAATGCGATTACGCACTATGGACGGCCCGGGTCGCTTCCAATCGTACGGATCGACGTCCCAAAGAATGATTTGATATCCGAACTGATCGTGAATCCAACGTTTTTGGCGCGCCGTAATGGATCCATAAGGTGGTCGCAGCAAAATCGGTCGCGTGCCGGTAGCCTCTTTGATTGCGTCGTCGGTTCGCTTCACCTGGCCGCGCACCCCTTCATCCGACATTTTGCCGAAATTAGGATGCGACCAGCTATGATTTCCAATTTCATGACCTTCGCGTGCGGCTCGTGCGACGATTTCGGGATGTTCTACAACATTCTCCCCGATTACGAAGAAAGTTGCTTTAATGTGGTGAGCCGCGAGAATGTCCAATAGTTTCGGGGTGAGCGTTGGGCTGGGGCCGTCATCAAAAGTTATCGCGATGTACGGACCATCGACATGGACTGAACTGAACGTAATACTCGATTCGGCCGGGGCATTCCGGTTGACCTTTTCGGAATCTCGCGCTGCAATTGTGCGTTCCGCTGGAATGTGTGCCGTGGCGAGGCCAATAGAACAGAAGAAGAGCAGACGAGAGACGGACATGAGCGAACGTAACAAACTGGCTGCGTGTATCTAGCAGAGGCAGCTAGCAACGCAAGGTATGTAGCCAAAGAGATTAAAGGGAAATGTACCAGCGCCTTTGCGTTGCCGCAAAAACGATGCGCGCTCAGCCTTTGCGCAATTTCTCTAGCTGCACGATGAATGCTGCCAGCCCGTCGGGGAAGTAGCCGTCGTACTGCCAAAGCTTCTGTCCGTCGCCATTGAGCACGACGATTGTGGGAAATCCTTCAACCTGGTACTGCTGTGCGAGCTCTTGATTCTGCTTTCTCACCTCAGCGTTTTGCGGTTTCGCCCGTGGGAAATCGACTTCCAAGAGCACAAGATTCTCGCGCGCATAATCTTTAAACTGGGATTGCGAGAGAATCTCCTTGTCCAATTTCTTACACCAGCCGCACCAATCCGAGCCGGTGAAATCCAGGAGCAGAAATTTGTTATTCGTTTTGGCCTCTTGCTGCGCTCTTTTGTAATCGTTGAGCCAGCCAGACTCTCCGTGGGAGCACGCCGCACCAAGTGAAATACAGACCGTAGCAGCGAGAAGAATTAAGCGATGGTTGTTCACATCGTTATCTTTGACCAGACCATGCTCCGGCGCAAGAACGGCAAAACGAGCCGTCCGTCCGGCAATTATTCCTCACGTCTGTCCGAAACAGCCCGGCGTGGGCACGCCGGGCCATAAACGGATTATAAGATCTAGCGCAGATGCCCCGAGACGAGCTTGGTCATCTCGAACATGCT
>WNFW01013445.1_pt1 | contig 10536 bp, 7 predicted proteins | sample 5400131 | NCBI WGS metagenome assembly WNFW01 (sample SAMN13153362, study PRJNA577476) | soil metagenome | isolation source: 20 cm soil or saprolite under grassland replicate 1 | place: USA:California | collected 2016-06-15
ACGCTTCAAGCGAGCGTGATAGCCTTTGTAGACACGAGCCATGCCTCCCTCACCCAATTTGGATTGGATAGTGTATGTGCCTAATTGCTGTCCAATGAAGGCATCATTCTCCATACCTGCTACTCCTCTGTTATCCCACAATACAATTCCATGCTACACTAACAGCATTTCCTGGTCCTGTAAAGGTGAGCGTTCCCTTTCCACCGGATGAGCAATCACTTTGTGGGATGCTGAATTTTACGGAGTTTGATTGCCCAGGTGACAACTTTCCTGTGGATGGGCTGATACTAATGTTTTTTATACTGCTAGTTGCAGACCAGTTTAAACTCAGAGTTTTTGAATTATTGGTCAGTAAGACAGAACATAGCCAGTTACCTATCTGGTCAACAATGCACTGCCGGTTAGCAAAAATTGTCGTAGGTGTGACTGATAAGGTTGGAGCGGGTATAACAATGAATGTTACATGTATTGTAAATCTGCCTGTCCCAATTTTGAAGGTAATGTTTCCAGTGTATGTGCCTGCTGCAAGTTGTGCTTTTAAGTTGGAAGCGTTAATGGTGACGTTGCTTGAGGTCCCGGCGTTCAACGTGCCAGTAGTTGGGTTTGTAAACAACCAGTTCCCTCCCTTGTTGGTTTGAGTTGCTTCAGACCAGGCGCCTGCTGGACCGCAGTTGCTGATAGCTACTGTTTGTGCCACCGGATCGCTTACATTAGCCACGCCAATATAACTGAGTGTGTTTGGATTACCAGAAGCACAACCTCCTTGAACCGTGAAAGTTATTCGCAAAGATTTTGTCGAGTTGTCTGGCTGGCTGGTAAAAGCAAGCGTAACTGGGTAGCTCCCTGGAGCTAAATTTGACGCAAGAGCGCTTACTATTAACTGTGCTTGTCCAGGAGCTGAAATTTGCCCCGAAGTATGATCGAGATGGAGCCAGGGCGCTGCATTTTGATCCCAGGTAGCTGTCCAGTTTACTGTCCCTGTACCACTGGTGCATAACGTAACCGATGTTGTGATTGGTTGATTGGAACCTTGAATGACTGGACCAAGTGAGAGTGAAGCTGGTTTGACGCAACTTAAACCTGGAAGCGTAGGCGTAAGTCTTGTGGTAGGTGATGGAGTTGGAGAAACATTTCCGGTTGTAGTAGGTGTTGGCGTTGCGCCAGCCATGTAAATAGTAAAATCTAGACTGGTGCTACGATGGGTAGGCGATTCAGACGCTTGGATGGTATGCTTTCCAATCGACCAGTCTGGATTTGCTGTTATGGTTACTGCAAATGTCCCATCTCCACCCACGGATACGGTATTGCCTGAGAATCTCAACCGCTGTGCTAGTTGCGTATCCAGGGTAAGAATCTGCATAGAGGTGGTTGCTTTATGGGAGGACTGAATGGGGAAACTACGACTTGAAAAGTAAAGTGGAATAGTATCATCCAGTGTAAGTGTGACGCTGCTCCCCGGTATGAAGTGGCTGCCGTGCAGAGTAAAAGTTCCTCCCTGAACAACACTAGTGCTTCCGCTCAATGAGAGACTTGGAGCGAATAGTGTAAGCCCCAGACCAAAAAAACTGAGAATAATCAGAACAGGTATAATGATAGCTGCAATAATAAATACCAGACTACAGCCGTGTGGTTTTGGATTAGGTGGATGTGGGTGCTGTGGGTGCTGAGGATGATGTGGGTGATGCAAAGTCCAAGTTGTATCAGGAAAGGGGGAAACTGGCATTGAAGATGGTAGTTGGGGGGCCATAACGGTTGGGCTTGAATACAATCCCTGTTCCATGGAACCTGCAGGTAGATAGGGTGTACCTTGCACGGTTGGAACTCCACCCATCTGTGGTGTGCCTTCGACCATGGGAACATTTCCGGCATTTGGCATACCCTCGATTGCCAGGCTTCCTATAAGTGGTACTCCCATTCCAATTAGAGCAGCACGCCTGCGTCTCTCCTCCTCTTCTTCTTCCTCGTTCAGAGATGTTGTGGGGATATTACTGATGAATGATTGTTGATTGTATGCCGAGTTGGGCTGGAAATTTCCTGAAACGCTTGCGTTGGGTGACGTATCGATATTCTGGACATCTGGCAGGTGAAAGTCACTTGCCATGGTCCTTGTCTCCATAGCCACAGAGGGAACTCTGCCGCACTGGCCGCAGAATTGGGCATATTCTGGTATCATTGATCCACAGAACTCACATCTATGCATAACTCGTTGATCCTTTAGAAGGAGAGAAGCTTTCTGTCTTGAGCATATCGATAAACTCGAAGTCCCCACTCGTGTTTATTGCTCTTCATATACAAATAAACTGTATAATCTGTCAAGTTGGGAATATTTTATAGCGTGTTTGTCTATGGATTCAGCTTAGCATAGGGTTTAATAGAAGACAGTGAGAAAAGTCACTGCAAAGATCTGGGTGAAACCATAAGCATGTACAAAGGATTTTTGGTTCGAAGTAAGACATTTCTGGCTTGCAAACCGACATTGTGAACTGTTATTATGACCAGAATCGTGATGCTAACGTACACTCTCTTACTCAGGTTTTCATAGGTATAGCCAGAGCTGTTGACGATGATCCAATCAGAACAGGGAATGAAAGAAGTAAATTCGAGTGCTATCACTCAATATGAAACTCCATTTCGTATCGAAGATCTGGAAATCTTTGATGAAGAAATGCTGCGCGTCATTCTGATAAATTGCGGTCTGGGGTTGACAGTAGAGAAATTGGCGCGAAGCCTTCATGGAGTGAATGAGGGTTTGATTCAACGTATAGAACGGAATTTGCTTTCCTCGCAACGTGCGGTTTTTTTGCATGAACTACATAGGCCAATATCGGAAGCACTTGTTAAAGCGGAACGTCGTGATGTTCTTCGTATATTATTTTGGGAACTGACGTACTGGAAAACTCCCGACTTGTACGAGGAACTCATTGAGGGTGAACAACTGCATCCAGGCATTTTCCAACAATTGGAGCTGGACATACGCAATAAACTTGTGCTTGATGCTGGTGCAGGAAGTGGGAGAGCTACATTTGAGTGTGTGAAGTTTGGTGCCAGGAAAGTATTTGCTGTTGAGCCTTCGCCAGGGCTATTACGCATTCTTCGGCAAAAGCTAGTTTTTGATGCAGAACAATGCTATGTAATGCCTCTCCAGGGACTTTTTGACAAGCTTCCGCTCGCAGATGAAAGTGTTGATACGGTGCTTTCTTGTTCGGCATTTACTTCTGATCCTGTACAAGGTGGCGAACCTGGCCTGGCTGAATTCAAGCGTGTCATTAAGCCTGGTGGTAAGATTGTAATTATTTGGCCGCGTACACAAGATCATGATTGGTTAGCTAAGCATGGTTTTCACTACGTTACATTGCCAGTGCATGAAGAGATGCGGATTCATTTCCGAACACTACAAAGCGCAATCCGATGTGCTCAACGTTTCAATTCGCAAAATCGGAACGTGATTGAGTATCTTCTGAGAGTACGTAAGCCAGAAATTCCATTCTCGTTGCTTGGCTTAAATCCACCTTGTGATTATTGTTGGATGATAGTACAAAAATGTAAGCATGGAGTTAATTTGACTTTGAGTTAGAAAGGAACAACTGCAATGACGACAGAAGTGATGCAAGGGGAACAGAAAAGTTGGAGTGAAACACCCCCGATGAATCCTCCACTTCGTTTTGCTATAGCCAGCTTGGTCGAGAACCAGACGTGGCTAGATACTCTGGGAACACCGCTTCAGAACTGGCTACTCAAATTCTTTGGTCAGCCAGGGGATCCTAACCGCGTGATGAAAAGTATACTTAATGGCACATGGCTTGGACATGCTTTGCATCCGGTGCTCACAGATATACCGATTGGAGCCTGGAGCTGTACGATGGTACTTGATCTTGTCTCGATTAATGCCGAGTCCGGAGGCATTGCTCGTGGTGCAGATATTTCGATGGCCCTGGGTATTATGGGAGCAACTGGAGCAGCAGTCACAGGTCTAACTGACTGGAGCGATCTGGATGGTACAGATCGACGTATTGGGTTAATGCATGGATTACTCAATAGCGCTATACTACTCACAAACATTGGCTCGCTAGTTTTCCGCCTCACTGGCAGGCGTCGTACAGGCGTAGCTCTCTCGACAGTGGGATACCTTACGTCGCTTATTTCCGCTTACCTTGGTGGGGAACTAAGCTTTGCAAAAGGCGTTGGTGTGAATCACGATGCTTGGGAAGGTGGCTCTGACGAGTATGTGGCGGTCATGAATATGGAAGAACTTGATGAAGGCAAACTCACTCGTGTAGATGTAGCAGGTATTCCAGCAGTGCTGTTCAGACAGGGGGGCACCATATATGCGATCGGAGCTGTCTGTACGCACCTGGGAGGCCCACTTGATGAGGGAACATGTGAAGATGGGAAAGTAACTTGTCCCTGGCATGGTTCCAGGTTCCGCATGAGCGATGGAGCTGTGGTCAATGGCCCGGCAGTCTACGCGGAACCAACGTTTGCAGTGCGCGTGCGCGATGGAAAAATAGAGCTGCGCCGATTGGATCATGCTTAATAATTTCTGCAGCTACTCTTACGGGTCAGGTTCAGGTATTGTATTCCTTAAAGAATAAAATAGCCAGCAAAAAAGAGTGAGAGGTTGATGCCCTAAGACACTACCTTTCACCCTTTTTTAGTGATAACTTGCTCCCACACTTATCGCGCTGTTCTTCGTCCATACGCCCTTACGGACAAGGGGATGAAGACAATGAGAATCCCTACGCACCATGCAATAGCAATCCAGATTGTCTGTGGATCTGGGTGGTTGAGGATGAGCCCGCGCGTTGCGTTGACTATTTGCGTTACTGGCTGGTGCTCTGCGAAGGTGCGTAGCCAGTTTGGCATGCTTTGTGTTGGCACGAATGCACTACTAGCGAAGGTCAACGGAAAGAGCCAGAGGTTGAAAGCCGACCAGTAGTCCGACTGTCCACATGACTATCACGACAAACGTGTTACGTACCAGGTCTGAAATGGTTCGACCGGTGAGGACTGCCGATTTCGCCATCGGCAGAGAACGGAAGCGGTCAATCAGACCTCGCTGCAGGTCAGTAGCCAGTCCAATACCGGTAGATGTCGAGCCAAAAACGACTGTCTGCACAAAGATGCCGGCCATCAGAAAGTTGACATATGTAGTGCCGCTGACCGCGATAGCTCCGCCAAACACGTAGCGGAAGAGCAGCACGAACATAATTGGTTGGATCGTTGCGAAGATGAGCTCATCAGGGATACGCGGTATCTGAAGCAGATGCCGCTTAGCCAGGACGAGGGCATCAGCGAATGTCCAATAGAGCGAGGGACGCACTTGCGGCTTCAAGTACTGAGATGTGGTAACTTTGGTGCTAATCATCGTACACTCCTTTCCAAAGGTCGAGCTGCAGGTAATCCAAAAGAGGAATCTGCTTCCTCTTCCTCAGCAGCACGTCCGGTCAGCGCCAGGAAGACATCATCCAGGGTTGGTCTGCGCAGTGCCAGGTCGTCCACAGGAATCTGCGCGGCATCAAGGTCGCGTACGACTGAAGCAAGGAGTTGTGAGCCTTGTATCACTGGCACAACGATATGGCGATGATCTGAATTTATCTGGATCTCGCCCACACTATAGGGACGTACTGCCAGTACAGCAGCATCCATTTCACTTCTATGAGCTACCGTTAGTTCAAGCCGCTCACCACCCACCTGGGCTTTCAGTTCGTCGGATGTGCCTTTTGCGATCACATGCCCATGATCTACGACGGCAATCTGTTGAGCAAGTTGATCGGCTTCTTCCAGATACTGAGTAGTGAGTAACACAGTGGTTCCATCGGTGACGAGAGCACTGATGACTTCCCACATTGCGAGGCGGCCGCGTATATCAAGGCCGGTCGTTGGCTCATCCAGGAAGAGTATGGGAGGCGATATGATCAAGCTGGCTGCCAGGTCGAGGCGTCGTCTCATCCCTCCTGAGTAGGTCTTAACGATACGCCGAGACGCATCTACCAGGTCAAATTGTTCTAGAAGTTCCTTCGCCCTCATTCGCGCAACTTTGCCTGATAAGTGATAGAGCCGCCCCCACATTTCCAGATTTTCATATCCGGTGAGGTTCTCGTCGACGGCAGCATATTGCCCAGCCAGACCAATACGCGATCGAAGCACATTTGCATCTTTGACTACATCAAAACCAGCAACTTCCGCTCTTCCAGCGTCAGGCTGTAAAAGTGTTGTCAGTATGCGTACCGCCGTTGTTTTTCCGGCGCCATTAGGACCAAGGAGGCCAAGGACCGTCCCCTCCTCGGCCGTCAAATCAAGCCCATCGAGGGCGTGTGTCTTTCCATAATGTTTGTGAAGCCCTTCGGCCAGTATAGCCGGTTTGTTCGACATATAACACTCCCTTTAGTTAAGAACACCGCCGGGGTCCAGGCGGAGACCGGCGGTTGAAAGCAAACAAGTGATTCCGATATATTCTTAAACTTCATTGTTAAAGATAGAACCATTACCCTTCACAAAAGTAGAACAATTCAGATGCGGTTATAAATTCCCAATTGCTCCTCGTATGTTTTGCGATATATCGTATTATATCGCTAATTATAACGATATATCGTATTTTGTCAAGGGATATGTACTGACATTATCTTGAATCGTAAAAGAGTTCAATACAATGATTCTATATACGTATTCTTTATTTGGATTTCCAATCCGGAAATTTTCATCAAATATTGGTAACTATACAGCAGGGATTCCAAGGGACTAACAAGCCCCCTAGTGGGGTAAGGGGCCACGCATCTGGGGATGCCCAAGTGTCGTTGGTAGAACTATCTGCAACAGCTAAATATCAGTAGACGTACATATGAACAGATGTTATAGTTGTGCCTGAAATCTAAATCAAATCAAAGATTGAGAGGAATGTTTTGATAGATATAGAAGCGCAAATTAGAGAAGTAACTGTTTATTCAGACCGTGCTCTTGTGATCAGACGTGGAAAAGTCGAACTCGAAGCTGGCGAGCATGATCTGAGGGTTAATAACCTTCCACAATTCCTGCGAGATTCCTTAAGGGCGGCAGGACGAGGATCAGCAGGGATTCGTATACTCAATGTCGATGTTACTACAGCGTTTAGAAGTCGACCACCCGAAGCAGAACTTGTAACCTTACAAGATGAACTGGAGCGGCTAACCAGGAGTCAACAATTACTCGAGGCCCGCAAGAGTGCTCTGAATGATCGTCGTCAGTGGTTGCGTGCATTAGGTGAACACTCTAGAGATTTTGCCAAAGGTCTTGCGCAGGGGCAGATGAAACCTCAAGATTTAGCAGATTTCTTTAGCTTTGCTGCTAACCAGGCATTACAGGATGCCGAAGCTGCACAAAGTCTCGAAATTGAGTTGGAACATGTGCAGCAAGAGGTGCAGGCAAAAAAACGCGAACTTGCACAGATGCAAGGCAACACAGTTCCTGACCGCCTCGCTGCTATCGTGACTATATCTTTAGTAGAGGCAGGTGAGTTTGATCTGGAACTTTCCTACATTGTAATGGGAGCTTCCTGGTATCCACAGTACGATGTGCGAGTGCAGATGGCAGACGGGAAAGACACTGGGGAAGTCGAACTTACCTATGTAGGTGTGGTGCAACAGTCTACAGGTGAGCGATGGGAGAATGTAGGTCTCTCACTTTCCACCGCTCGCCCTAGCCTTGCTTCAGTACTGCCCGAACTCGATCCCTGGTATCTGAATGTATATACTCCCCCGGTACCGGCGCCTTTGCGCGCTGCAAATCCCCGAATAGCATCAATGTCAGGCTTGCCCGGCGATCAGCATGCTAGCTCCGCAATACAGCCTATGGCCCTGGCAGCTATGGAACCAGTGGATGAAGGCACATTCGATGCAGTGCAGGATGAGCAAGTACGCGAGAAAGAGTTCAGAACTGCTGATGTTGCTACAGCCACTGTCGAACAAACCGGAACAGCGCTTATTTTCCGTGTTGGACGTTCGGTTGATATCCCATCGGATAACTCACCTCATAAAACGACCATTGCACGGGATAACCTGCCTTGTGTTTTCGATTACGTAAGTGCCCCACAGATCGATGAACAGGTGCACCTTCGAGCCTCGATTGAAAATACGACCGAACGTGTGCTGTTAAATGGTGACGCGAATATCTTCCTGAGTAGCGAGTATGTGGGAACTACAAGAGTCAAGACTACCGCTCCAACAGAAAAGTTCAAAGTATTTCTGGGCATTGAGGATAATATCAAGGTTAAACGTGAGTTGATTGAACGCAGTGTAGAGAAAGGCAACGCCTTACAAGGTAATATTCGTCGTATGAGCTATGCCTACCGTATCTCAGTGCATAACTATGCAGACGCACCCAAAAAAGTAGTTATTCGCGATCACTTGCCTGTTTCCCAACACGAGAAAGTGAAGGTGAAAGTGCAGAATGTTCAGCCAGGACCGACTGAACGCACTAAACTTGAGTTGATTACCTGGAAATTTTCACTTCCTGCGGATGGAGAGCAGAAAATCGAGTATCGTTTTGTGGTGGAACATCCGCAAGATATGCGGGTGATCGGCTTACCGTGACTGTTATTCAGCTAGCGAAGCCTCCCCAACGTCTATGGCTAACAGCATTATTAGTTCTGTGGGCGTGTTTGCTATTTAAGACAGCTGTTGCTCCACTTTATCAAGAAGGGTATCCAATTCAAACGGCTTGGCGAGGAAATCATCAGCCGGACATGCTTCTTTGAGCTGTCTGAAAGGGAAATGCGCTGATAGTATGAGGATGGGAATCTCTTTGGTTTGCTCGTTTGTTTTTAAGTATTTGCAGATAGCTCGTCCCTCGTCCTCTGCTTGCTTCATGTCCAACAGAATGAGACCGGGAAGATCGCTTTGTGGTAACTGCTGAAGATCTTTTATGGTCGTGCAGCCCTGTACATCGAATCCTGCACATTCGAGTATCAGTTGCATCAACTCCAAATTGTCTACGTCATCATCGACGATCATGATCTGCTTTGCCATTTCTGCTGACTCCTCCTCACTAGCAGATAATGGAGTGTTTCCTAAGCTGATCGGTTGAACGTTTTAACACTCTTCTTACACGTTTAATAGCCGATGTGGGTGACACAGCTATACGAGTTTTACTAGAGCAAAGTTTATCGTTCTTTCAAGCTAAATTAACTTCGATATTTTATATCGAAGTTAATAATGAAATCGAGTTCTTCATCCGTAAATCCATAGTGTTGTGCCAGCACTCGATCTATCTCGTCAATGATTGGTTTGGATTTCCCTGGATATATACATTGGATTGTAAGCTCTCCAATATCTTTAAAGCTCATTCTTCGCATTTCAGAATGGACTAAAAGCTCATCAGTAAGGAGCTGAGCGAGTTTCTCTAGATCGTTGCGCATCAAGGGAGTCATTTCGTCCATGTTGATTGGGAATCCTTGTACTTCGCGCATATTCAAATTGCGACAGTCACTCCTCGTAGTGAGAAACCAGTAGAAGAGATTGGAGTTTAAGCCAACAAATGCGATATCTGCTAGAACGCGAGACGAAAAGCGTAACGTCTTGAGTTCAGATGGCTTTCTTATTCTACCTTGTGCGTCGAGGATTCTCGGAATAAAGGGCGTAACCTGTACAAACCAGCTTAGCTTGCGTGTAAAAAATAACGAGTGTGTTCCCGTTTTGCACAGAAAATCACCCAGGTGCCGCAATTTGCTGTGAAGTTTAGCGTGCAAACTTTGTTCGATTGGTGATCCGTAACGTGGTATTATACCGCTTCTCACCTGTTTCGTGATTTCGACAAAAGCCAGTCTTTGAAAAAGAATCTCACGCAGTTTGCTTTCAGGCTTGACATAAGGTGTGCTGAAAACTCTTTTTAGCTCTGGATGTTTCTGGTAGAAGATGATACTAAGACGCGGATGTGGTATGTCAAAAAGTTTGCCTCGCTGGTCGCTGAAAGAAGAAATATAAAGAGAAGATTGTTCTAACAATAACTGCTGCAATGGCTGGTAACCATCTGTTGAAGTAGCGGATGCAGGCACTATCATGCCAAAGCGGCCGCCTGATGCAAGCAAGTTAGCGCAGCGTTCCATGATGAACGCATAAAGGTTTCCAGTGCGTGAGGTCGTGAAGTTTGCAAACTGATGGAAATTTGAGACTCTTTCGGCCTCTATGTATGGAGGATTGCCGATAATTACATCGAATCCATCATTATTCATAATTGCCTTAAACTCAACAAACCAGTGGAATGGTTGCTCACCATCATTTCGGATGACAAACCCTTCCAGTAGGGGCGGGGGCTGTGAGGAGTGGCTGGGTGGGTCTTTATGGTCTCCCGCCGTTTCCCTGAAGGACCTGGATCCTATTGATTGGTCTTCTTGCTCAAATTGAATTGGGTAATGGCGCCTTGGGTACGCTCCTTGACTACTTGTTAGGCCGTCAAGTCGTTTAAAAGAGCCAGAAAGTGCATTGCCTGTACGGATGTTGCCACTCAGGTTGGGAAGTGGCTCAATCTTTTCGGGTCGCTCTATAGCGGTTAAAAGTTTGAGAAAAA
>WNFW01003800.1_pt1 | contig 10535 bp, 11 predicted proteins | sample 5400131 | NCBI WGS metagenome assembly WNFW01 (sample SAMN13153362, study PRJNA577476) | soil metagenome | isolation source: 20 cm soil or saprolite under grassland replicate 1 | place: USA:California | collected 2016-06-15
AGGCGAAGAAGGAGGGTAGAATCCTGGTTGGTGGGGAGGTTCCGAAGATGTCGCTTCCGAAGGGCTACTATGTTACGCCTACTGTTGTGTATGGTCTTCCTCCGGATCACCGTCTGTTGAAGGAGGAGCTGTTTGTGCCGCTGGTGGCTGTTGACGAGGTCTCGTCTCTGGACGAGGCGTTAGAGAAGGCGAACAAGACAGAGTTCGGACTAACGGCAGGAGTGTTCACGAAGGACCCACGAGAGCAGGACCAGTTCTTCGAAAAGATACGGTTCGGCGTAGTCTACGCGAACCGGAAAGGGGGAGCAACGACCGGAGCATGGCCCGGCGCACAGCCGTTCGGCGGCTGGAAGGGCAGCGGGGCAACAGGGAAGGGCGCAGGCGGACCCTACTACCTACTACAGTTCATGCACGAACAAGCCCAAACCGTAGTCAAAGACGCATAGGCCGTTCTGCCCCTCCGGAACGCGTGTTAGCATAAAACCGGAAATAGGAAAAGGCAGTTTTGCGTCACGAGACTAGTCAACGTACCCTAATTTTCCAGAGGGTCTTCTGCCCACCAGATTTTAACACAGACCACTCAACCTGTCCGTATCACCGATCACGAATCTCTCGCCAGGCTTAACATCGTCATGGACCCTCAGCCGTTTCCAAGGCGATTCCTAGGCAAGATCAGGTCGATGACCGTATCTATCTGCAATCAAGGGACACAAATTGAAACCTGCAACCTCCTTCCATAGAACCTCCCAAACACGAGGCTTCTATCGCGAAGAACAACTGCATTCGACATTTCTTGAATGGTAACGGGTCTGGTAGCCGTAAACGGTAACATCAGGGTGAGTTGAACAACCTCAACGTATCCAAAAGTGCTTCCTAGGCGCGGAGTTTCTCTGCAAGCCAGGGGTTTCAGTTCAGCCGCGTTCTTCAGCAATTCTTTTTTCCAAGCCTTCCATTCTTCAATTGGGCAGAGAAGACTTGAAGCCTCGAACTGGGAGTTGGCGTGTCATGCAAATCCTCACCACGCTATGGGGGGTGATTTTCTTAGGGGGAGTCACGCTAATCTGGTTAGGTTTTGTTAATCCGCGTAATCTATGGATTGTGTTCATGCTCATGCTCCCGTTCGTGCTAATTGGATTAGCCTATCTAAATCTCTACCAACTGCCCCCGAAAGGGTATGAACGGAGTACGACGAATCCTCGTCAGAACAATGACGAAGCGTAGTAATCATCGGATTAGTTTCCAAGAAGGATCTGGATTTTTACCCATGCAACATGAGTAATCGCAAAACATCAGCCCGGCTCGGCCGAATGTTTCTCTCTCGCTTGGATTCTCACGCTTGCTGCCTTCACGAAATCATGAAGCATCGTAATCCCTAAACGTAAGCAGCCGAGTACAATACTCGTTTGGGATTCAGATCGCGTCTCAGCAGGGCAAAAGATCGACGTGTTGTAGACCTCAGGAATTTTCTGAGGTTTGGGAAAGTTGTGTCTTTAGGATGACCTTCTCATGAACAGGTCCTCGGATCGGAAGGCGGTTTCCAGAGAGTGTCCAATATGTGGAGAGACTATGGTGATCGATCCGTGGTCGATAACTCTCTCGAATACACACTATGAGCAGATTCATCCTGAATATCAGAAATGGTTCAGGCGTTGGACGAAAGAACTCTTGGTCATCGGCCTACTGGGAGCACTGACTCTTCCTGTGTCGCTAGCATTCTTTTTCCCATGCGGCATTGCATGTCAGAGCAATCCCTTTGATTGGGTCGGCTTCTATGAGTTACTCGGCTACACTGGAGTGATGGGACTGCTCGTCTTCCAGTATCGTCAGGGACTGGGGCGTTTCAAACAGGACTGGAGAGAAGGACAGGGCATCGTCAGCGCCATAGCCAACACCTCTGAGGATGAGCAAATTCTACGCTTAACCGGGGAACTTTGTCACGAGCTTGACACGCCCAAGCTTGTTCCGAAGAGGATTTTCTGGAAAGATGTAGTTCAGGTTCCTATTGGCGAGGCTTCAGCCCACGTCGAAATGCCCTCGGACTTGGTTTCGACCGGAAAGGGCAACATTGTTCTTCCGAAGAGGATGCGAGGAGTTCTGACGATTGAAGAGTGGAAGCCGATAATCGCGTCCTCTCTCATCTTCATGAGATGGATACGTCCCAAAATGGTTCGAACACTTGAACTCAGCATCCTAGGTGTCCTCGGGTATGCTGTTGTGACCCTTCTCATATTGCAGCATTTCGGATACGGTATCTACTCGTTTCAAGGGCTGGCACTGCATCCAGCAATACTTTTGCTTCTCGGGGTTTCCCTGTTCGTACTTACTGGTAGATACTTTTCGCCAGAGGCACGGCACGAACTGTTCAGGGCCGACCAGAAAGCGGCAGAAGTCTATGGAAGAGACACGTTCGTGCGTGCGCTTCAGAAGATCGATAGCATGGGCTTTGCAGACGTGCGGAAGCTGGAGCAAAAGAAGAAGGGATCCATGTACGACAAGCCGAGCGTGGCCGAGAGGCTTGAAAACCTCTCCTCATTGCACTAGGCAATATCGTTGGGTCATGTTTGTATGACGTATCGTAATCCCTAAACGTGGCTTCGACATACTGTGCTCCAGATCACTGTTTGAATTGTCCTCGCTGCCGCAGGAAAATGCAGATGCTGCGAGATGTCAGCAACACACGTTTCCAGGAATCCGTTCATGGGTGTAAATGCGGCTTTCTTCTAGTGGTCTGGGGAAACCCAAATACCATTCTGGTCTAGCACTCAAGACTTTCTCTGATCGTCGTATCGTGAGTCCCTAGAACACTCTTAGCCCCTTCCGCGTCCCGCGCACCTCGGACACAGGTATCACAATTCCTATTCTTCTGTTGTGAAATCCAAGTATGGTCAGCCATTGAATGCTGTTGAATCGGCGAATGCTGCGTCAAAGACCTTCGAGTTAGAGTCACATGTGAAACTCTCCGAAAAGGCCCAACAACTGCTGAATCTCATTCCTGAGGATGGCTCACACGTTGGCAATACCTATCTCCGATCTAACCTAGGGTGGACAATCGAAGAATACTGGAAAATCAGACAGGAGCTTCTGAACCATAAATTAGTGACTACTGGAAGAGGCCGCGGTGGCAGCGTTGGGCGTGCGGTTGAGTCGCTCGTCTTCGACGTCGGCAAGGCTAAGGCCGCTTATGGCCTGGTGAAAGAGGAGGCTGACCTCTACAGTCCCCTCAAGAAATGGCTTGGTTCGGACTGGGGAGTTGCCGCCGAAGAAGAGGGCGACTATCACTGGGTCGAAGTTACCGCTTCGCCATCAGGACGCAAGCGTGAGAGTGGGAAGTGGTCGCGTCCAGACGTCACATTCGTACAAGTGAGCACCTACGAACTAATTCCAAGGCCGACCATCGAGGTTTCTTCGTTTGAAGTCAAGAGATACAATGACGCTCTCGATCTATCAAGCGTGTACGAGGCTGCTTCTCATTCGAGATGGGCTCACTACGCCTACTTGGTGGTCGAAGATAGCGCTTCGAAATCTCTGGCACCATCGCCGCGTTTTCAACAAGAGCTGTCGCGGTACGGTGTCGGTCTTCTCAAGATGTCCAGAGTTGACGCAACTTACCAGATAAAGGAAGACGTAGAGCCAATTCGTCAGAGTCCATCTGACGCTGACTTGAACGAGATGCTGGAGCAATTCTTCGAAAATCTAGACGAAAAGCAGCTAAAACGCTTCAAGAACGCCATCGGGAAGTAGCGTCGTCCCTTGGATTGGCGAAGCCTCTCCCAGAGTCCCATTCTTGTCTTACCCGAAGGAGTAGCCGGCCTGATATATCAGCCGTAATGCGCGACTTCGAATGACTCGTCGCTTCGCTCGACCAACAAGTCCATAATAGCAGATTCTTCGTCGTCTGCAAAGGGTCTGATCGCACTCTCCTCATCTCTTGCATAGTCGAGGGCGTCCTGAGAAAATCCCGATGCGGAAACTACGACGGCATGTTCCGGAATATCATGCAGCTTCCTGCTTACATCTTCGAACTCTTTCTTCGAAGTCTCCAGGTCTGACTTGGTTACCGGTGTTGTTTTGGAGATTCTCTTCACAAGGATCGTAAGAAGGTCCTCGTGGAGTCTTTCGTGCAGTCGCGGGAAGAACCAGTAGTATAACCAGTGAGTCGGGCTCCCGCGAAGAGTCCACTTGGCAAGAAACCTTCGCAGCCTACTTCGAGGCTCACTGTGGATGAACACGTCAAACAGGTATCGTTTTCCGCTCTTGCCGTCGACCTCAACGTCGAATTTGACCTTGTCAGCAGGAAGATCCTGCAGTTCTTCTGCGGCAGTACTTGCCCGCTTCAAGGAGTTCCAAATGCGTTCAGAAGGAGTGTTTCCCTCAGGTGGAAGAAGCTCGAAGGTTGTGATGAACCTAAACCGGTTCACTTCCCAATCTATGTCGTCGACAAGTCCGAAACCTTTCTTCGCCCAGAGACCGTAGACGACAAACCCAATCAGGATCGCATCAAAACTCGCGAAGATCACTTGTGTTAGCAAGGTGGCTGAGGTCCAAATGGAGACGATGAAGAGCGTGTCTACAAACGCCAGCACTCCAACCACCCATAAGGAAGCGGTGTATACCCTGTACGCCCTGTCGATCTCGTCGACGTGGGAACTGAGCGTATCGCCTATCCTGAGGATTAGAGTGGAAGGGTCCCTAGTCGGCGGCGGGGGTTCATTCGTGGACTTTGATGGGACAGAAGCCATTTTTTCGCTAGCTCTACCAAGAACTGATCTGTCCGCGAATTATAAGGACTGAACTAACTTTGTGCAATTATTCCCCAGTTCTCCCGGTGCGAACGCCTCTTGCGAAGTCGAGGAAGCTGTTACCTATTCTGGCATACCAATCGCGTCCCTGATCCGTTATTCGATAGTATTTCGCCGCACCTGTTGTGGTCTTCTCCGTCACCAATCCGAGCCGAAGAAGACGTTCAAGACCATCGCCTACTATGGTGTCGTGTTGGGTACCCGGAAGGTTGGTTCTTATCTCGTATCTGCTGGCACCTATCCAATCAGGATTACTTCCAGGAAGTCTCTCCTTGGGATGCGTCGCTAGGAAGTTGAGAATAGAGAGAACTATCTCGACAAGCGGCTGTCTGACCCTCTCCGAGCTTCTATGCCTGAACGGCACGTAAACCTGGCTTTCGGGTCAGTCTAATTGAACTTAGTTATACTTTCGGTGAAGTTAGCTAGGAATACTACGTTCTGAACTCAACCGGGATTTTTCTTTCACTGAACCTCATTTACTTCTGGTGACTGAATAAATGCAAGTACTCATGGCGTGCCCTGTCTGCGGGCAAGAAGTAGACAGTGAGACCCTTCACAAATTAGGGCTTGAAGGAGAGGTTTTGCAGGAAGTGCGGGCGCTTCGAGATGAGGGTAAACTCACGCAGGCTATATTTCTCGCTATAAAGATCGTACGAACCGTGCAGGACAATCCACAGTGGATGAAAGACTTGTTGGAAGAGCAGACGCGAATCCTCGCGCTCGGGTTCAAGGACGCAGTCCACGACAGTAGCGGAGAGGTTCTCAAGGCGCTTCACGAACTGACCGGGAGCCCGCTCCGAGGAAGGATCCAAGAGGTATCGATAGCCAAGAGGCTGAAGGCAATAGTTCCCACGGACTCATTCACGACTGAGAACTCTACAAGAAAAGGCGAAGACGTTGAGTGTTCTGTAATCGAAGAGAGCAACCTCGCAGGCACTATCATTGTCGAGTCGAAGCGAGTCAAGACTTGGAGTTCGGCACACATAGATCAAGTGAAGGAATACATGGCAAAAAGAGGCACACCCTTCGGGATCGTAGCGACCACCGCTTTGCCCAGCGACGCCCTCAGTGACTCTCTTATGATAGATGGCGTCCTGGTGGTGAAAGTAGACCAAGTTGACGTGGCCTATCTCTTCATGCGACAATACCTGATTGCCAAGCTAAAGCTCGAACGAGAGTTTCAGTCTAGGGTGTCCCAACTTCAGGTGAGCGAGCAGGTAATACAAGAGCTTCGGGACTCAGTCAATAATGGAGACCTGGACGAGATCATCGCGTCGGTGCCCCACGATGCTGACGCGATCGATGACCTGGTCAACAGCGCTGTGGAATACATCCGATCACTTTCGGGTAAAGTCAAGAAGAAGACGGATCACATTCGGGCTCAGATAACGAAGCTGGTGTCAAACCACATCGGAGTGATGAGGGCGAAGCTCGCGGGGGATTCAGCTAGTTGATGACTTCCATCAGATCTGAGAACAGTACTCCAGTCCTACTGAACTGGCAGAGATTGCCCCCACTTCAAGGAATCGAAAAAAGCAAGATTTCTAAAGAAAACTTATATGTGAGTGTTAGCGCGGTTTTCACCCATGGTCCAAATCGTTCTCGATAAGGAGATCGGCCAGCTTATTCCTGTGCTGTTGGATGCGCGCGGGAGAACCATTGACGGTTCCCACCGGAAGCAACGAGACAAGAGCTGGCGTACGGAACGGCTGAATCACATCGACACCGAGGAGAAATTTCTGAGAGCAAGGCTCCTGGCAAATGACAACCGTCGAGTCATGGAAGCAGAGGAGATAGGGGAAATTTTCAATGGACTTGCTGAGATCTACCGTAAGCAGGGGTCCATGCCTGGCGAGATCGTGCAGTTGGTGGCCGACAAGACCGGATACGACCGGACTACAGTTGATGGATATCTACGCGTCGAGTTCAAGGACAAGAGCCATCGAGAAAGCACCCTTCAAGGGCTAGAGAGAACTGCCCCCACTAGAAAGCTAGTAGCGGCCGCAAGACAGGCCCAAGATGAAGTCAACAAAGCTCTGAGCCGCGCGCTCAAGGACCCAACTCTCGACGAAGACAACAAGAAAATGATAGCTAGGGAAGTCAAAAAACGACTGAGCTTTGCCAAAGCGATCGACACCCATGTAGACATTGTAAAGAAGGCGAGCGCGGCCGGAGAACCACCACCGCTCAAAACTGTTGTTTCGGTACAGGGTGAATGGCTTGTCAAGTCTTTGGAAAGCGCATCGGCTGCCTTTTCCGCTTGTACTTGGAAAGCCAGCAAGGAACTATCCGCTCAGCAGAGACGACACTGCCGTTCGCTCGTCATCGGAGTCAAAGACCACGCGGACGCGTGGCTGAGACAACTCGAACGCCTTCAAGAGGGGGTGACCAATGAATGAGTAAGACACGTTTTTTGACGCTCGAAGACCGATTCCGCATGCTACCGCCGGACACAAATCCGTTCACAGTTGAAAGCATAGCCGAAGAACTGGGCAAGACACCCGAGCAGGCGAAACAGATGCTGAAATCGTACGTCAGACAGTCCGAGAAAGCACTTCAGAACATAGAGGGCAACCACGTCAAGGATGCTGAGCTGTTCGACCTGAAGGTCAAGAAGCTAGAAGAGATAGGGAGACACGTAATTCTCCCGGAAAGCTGGAAGAGAAACGCAAAGTACCGCAAAGCATCCTGGGGGCTCTACTACCAGAACGCCTGGAAAATCCACAAGCTAGGAACCGCGATTATTACGAGCGCGTTCAACCGATATGCTACCTTTGGTGCTGACGTGAAACCGGCCATTGAATCCGCACAGAAACTTCTGGAATCGTTCAAGCCCCCGGCTCCGAAAGAGCTAGAGGCTTGAACAACCATTTTTTTGTTCGAAAGATTTCTAAATATCTGGCGAGAGATGTTCTATCATGACTAAGGGCAACGGGACGACCTTCTATCTGTCAGAAGACCTGGTTCCCCTAGTTGACAAGCTGAAACAGCGAAGGCAGGATACTACTAGGGCTGCAACCCTACGCTTTCTAATTCTCCGCTCTCTTGCAGAGCTAGGCTATCTTCCATCTAATCAGAAGAGGGCTCTTGGACTGATGTCTTCTGCGAGCCAGAATGCCGAAACCGAACTGGCCGAAACCTAGATTGCGCGTTTCGGGAACCTGAGAAGGGTCAATCCAACTACGACTGAATTAAGCCGTCTTAGTTTTCTTCGAGTCCCGTTACAATGAAGTGGATGTAGAAGCGATTGGCAAGTACGATTCAAATCTACTTTGATGGACTCTGTGAACCGAAAAACCCTGGGGGAATCCCCGTCTATGCCTTCATCGTCTCTGATTTGGACTCAGGGCAGATCCTTGGTAAGGAAGCCGGGCTTGCAGGAGAACCTTGGAGAGTTGATGTGACTCACAACTTCGCAGAATACACCGCAGCCATTCGAGGCGTGAAATGGGTAAGAGAACACGTTCCAACCAACGAACTGCTGATCTACGGTGATTCAGAACTCGTAATCAACCAACTAAACAAGGTCTACAAGGTAAAGTCGCAAAGGATTCGTCCACTGTACACTGAACTCGTTGGTCAGCTAGAGGGGCTTTCATGGAAAGCCGTTTGGGTCCCGAGAAAGAGAAACGACGACGCAGACAAGCTCGCCAACAAGTTCTACCGGGAATACTGCATCACGCACGAAGGGAAAATCATGCCGACCATGAGGGAAACAGGAGCAATCTATTGAGCCGAACATTTCCTCTGCCATTGGCGGTTCAAGTGTGAAGATAACCCTCGACACGAACTGTATCATTGACCTCGAACAGAATCGGCCGGCAGCCGTAGCCCTGAGGGCTTTAATCGACGCGAGTCGACGAAGCAAAGTCGAGATTGCCGTCGCTGCAATAAGCGCATCGGAGAAGATGCCTTCCGGCGAGTACTTGACGAACTTTTCGGAGTTCGAAGAGCGAATTAGGCATGTGGGATTGACTGATGCGAGGATTCTGGAACCAATCGGCATTTACGGAGTAGCCTTCTACGGCCACTTCATTTACCCAGATGATAGCATGACGAAGCTCCTGGTAGACATTCACACCACCCTCTTTCCGAGCATGACGTTCGATCACGATGCCTACCGCCTATCGCGAAAGTTGCCCCCTGGAAACCTTGATTCTCATTGGAGAAATGCGATATGGGACGACCTTGCACTGTGGTGTCACATCCACTATGATCGTGACGTCTTCCTAACCAGTGATGGGAACTTTCACAAACACTCCAAGAAACCAAGGCTTGTAGCCCTCGGAGCTAAGGAGATCTTGCGACCAAGAGAACTGGCTCAAAGCATAGTGACGTAGAAAAAGAGGGGGGTACAAAGTTGCCCCGGCGGGGGGCGCGAATCCCACCGATCCCGGCACTTCCTGAATGCGACCAGAAGAAAGAATATCTGGAATGGAACGTCGCCACCTCTCCCATAAGCGAACTCATCGTCAAAGAACTGACTCCGTCTCTGACGGACGATTTTCTGTTGTTCTTCGACAGTGTTGCGTTTGTGGATAATCCTGATTGGTCTGACTGTTACTGTTCGGCGTGTTAAGAATCCGTTTCGGAACTAACCGGCGGCTGTTGAAGCGAGGGCGTCCAACGCGTCTAGGAAACCTTCCTCACTGCCTATTGGGAAGACGCCTGAGGCAGCTACCGTGTGGCCATCACCAAATCCACCCAGCTTCGCACACGAGTCTGGCAGTATCCTAGATAGTGGTGGCCGCTTGCCTTCCTCTATCATCTTACCGAGCGGTTGGGGTGCCCGTCCCGAAACCTTGACCAATGGTGATGGGAGTTTACCCCATCCTGGTACCTCGGGGGGGACATTCATCATTCCTATCAGGTACTTGACAGGATTGACGAATCTCTGGTAGCTGAGATAGGAACAGAAGCTTCCCACAACCTTGCCGCTCATTCCCTTGTAATTGTCCCTGGCATGGAACCATTGGATATTCTTCATCTGGGAGAGACTCTCCTTGCGAATCTTTTCCATCATCCGCCGATTCGCATTCTTTCTCTCCTCCTCGAGTCTCTTTGCTGTTTCCAAGATGTGATTCTCGAATCCTTTGATGCATGCCGACACACCGAGTTGTGGGCCGCCGCGATAGTAGCCCACGGACCCGAGAACGTTCAGTATGGAAGAGGCTCGTGACGGAGAGAGCCAAGGTACAGCTCCCTCAAACTTGATGCCTCCATTCGGGGTCCGTTTGATTGCTCCCGTTTTCTCAGCGTCTTGTATGGGAATCTTGTTGAGACCATGAGCTTCGCCAGGGATCTCTGTAGAACCTATGATGGCAAGAGGTGCAAAGGTAACGAGTGAAGGGTCTACGGTCTTGGCGAACAAATATGCGACTGTTGATGAGGACGCGTCCTTTTCTCCGGAGAATCCATTTAGTTCAGGGTTGAGGTTGTGAACCAACGGATCTCTGCTTTCCGATGTGTCATGATGGTCCAAGATGACAAGGATACTCGATGACCGGTTCTGGCTTTCTAGCAGTTCAACATGCCCTGAGCCTAAGTCCGAGAAGACGACTAGATGGTGTGAACCTCTTTCGACATCTCTCACCACTTCAGGGTAGAGCTTGTCAAGACAGATGAGTCTCGTTTCAATGCCTAGCTTCTCGATCGCGATCTTTGTCAGGGCTGCGGAGCAGAGGCCGTCAGCTTCATCGTGATGGAGGATAACGGCGTCCTTGATGCCCGACTGTA
>WNFW01003801.1_pt1 | contig 10535 bp, 11 predicted proteins | sample 5400131 | NCBI WGS metagenome assembly WNFW01 (sample SAMN13153362, study PRJNA577476) | soil metagenome | isolation source: 20 cm soil or saprolite under grassland replicate 1 | place: USA:California | collected 2016-06-15
TCCGACTTCGCGCGGACGCTCGTGCCCAATGGCAACTTAGGGACGGACCATGCCTGGGGCTCGCACCACTTCGTCATGGGCGGTTCCGTGCTGGGCGGTGACTTCTACGGCGTGCCCGGGCCGAACGGGACCGTGTTCCCGACGTTGGCGCCCAACGGGCCGGACGATACCGATGAGGGAGGCAACGCGAGAGGGCGCTTCATTCCGACGACCGCCACGGACCAGTACGGCGCCACGCTCGCCGCGTGGCTCGGCGTCGCGGGGGCGGATCTGCCCGCTGTGTTTCCGAACATTGGACGATTCGGCCCGACGACCCTCGGGTTCCTGAGCTAGCCCGCCGGCTCAGACGCCGCCGACGTACCGGGTGATGTGGTACGGCACGCGGGCGAGGCCGGAGCAGAAGCGGCCGACCACCGGCGCCAGCCGCTCGTAGAGCTCCTTCGTCGGCGCGTTGACACGGGCCAGGCGCTGCCGCGCGATGTCCGCCTCTCGCGCGAGCGCGGCCACGTCGACCGTCGTGACGCAGCGATCCTTCACGACCATCCGGCCGCCGATCATCACGTGCCGCACGGCGCCGCCGTCCTCGGTGTGGACGAGCTGGTTGGTGGGGTCGTTGAGGGGGATCCAGTTGACGTGACCGAGGTCGAGGAAGACGATGTCGGCCTTGTAGCCAGCCGCCAGCCGGCCGATCCGCCCGCCGAAGCCGAGCGTCCGCGCGCTGCCCTCGGTCGCCGCGACCGCGACCTCCTCCGTCGTCACCCAGCGCTCGCAGTCGGGGCGCTGGGCCTTGGAGACGAACGAGGCCAGACGCATCGCCTCGTACATGTTCAGGTTGTCGGAGCAGTTGGCGCCGTCGGTCCCCAGGCCGACGTTGACCTTGTGATCGAGCATCGCCCGCATGTCGCCGAGCCCGTTGCCCAGCCGCATGTTGCTGCCCGGATTATGCGCGACGGAGGCGCCGTGGTCGCCGAGCCGCGTCATGTCATCCGCGTCGAGCCAGACCCCATGGGCGACCGTGAAGAGCGGGCCGAGCGCGCCGAGGTCGTCGAGGTGCGCCGTGAGCGTCTTGCCGTAGCGCGTGCGCCCGACGATCGCCTGGACCTTCGACTCGGCGACGTGGCTGTGGAGCCCGACGCCGTGCTCCTTGGCCAGCTCCACGCACGCGCGAATGAAGTCGTCCGAGCAATGGTGCGGAATCGTGGGGGCGACGGCGAGGCCGACCTGGTCGCGCTCGAGCGTCCAGCCGCGCAGCGCCGTCCGCATGTTGGCGACGCTCGTCGCCCACGGCGCCAGCCGGAGCTTCTCGACGTCCGTCTGCATCGCGGGCGTCAGCGCGTCCATGAGTCCGGGGATCGCCTCGAAGAACGTGCGGTCGGCGACCATCGGCGCCAGGACCGCCCGCATGCCCACCTCCGCGTAGGCGCGGCCGACCGCCTCCAGCCCCTCGGGCGTCGGCGCGGGCCACTCGAACGGGAGGTCGTAGCAGGCCGTGCAGCCCTTGAGGACCATCTCGACCGCACCGAGCTTGGCGCTGAGGTGTTTTTCGTCGAGCGACCGGCCGCCGCCGATCCATGGGCCGGCCGTGAGCAGCAGCTCGAGCGTCCAGCGGTCGCCCATACCCTTGGCGAGATTGCCGTGGGCGTGGGTGTGGGCGTTGATCAGCCCGGGATGGAGCAGCATCCCGCGGGCGTCCACGACTGTGGCGCCCGCCGGTGCCGCCAGGCCGGGCGCGCCGATCTCGGCGATGCTGTCGCCGGCGATGAGGACGTCTGCGGGATGGGCGCGGTGGGCGCGGACGTCGAGGAGGCGGCCGCCGCGAACGATGGTGGCCTTGGCGGTCTCGAGCTTCAGCGTTCGTCTCCTCCTGGCGGCCGACTACCGGTACTCGCGCGGGAAGATCGTCGTGCAGCGAGTCGGCTGGCTCGCCTCCGCGAGGCACACCTCGGCGGCCCGCCGCCAACGCGGATAGTGCGGCGTTGCCCGGTGCGCTTCGAGGGCCGCCTCGTCGCGATAGACCTCGTAGAAGAAGAAGTGGTTCGGGTCCGCCTGGTCCTGGAGCACGTCGAAGCGCCGACAGCCCGGCTCGTCGCGGACGGAGCAGGTCGAGTCGTCCGCCGCAGCCTCGAGGAACCGGTCGCGCATCTCCGGCTTGACCTTGAGCGACACGATCAACGCGAACATGGGCTCCTCCCCTCCTGGCGTATAGTACAAAGATCGTGAGCCAATCGACCGAGCCCCCACGGTTTGTCACGCTGCCCGAGATTCGCCGCGCCGCCAAGGCGCGCCTCCCCCGCGAGGCGTGGAACTTCGGCGACGGCGGCGCCGAGACCGAGAGAACCCTTCGCCGCAACCGCCGCCACCTCGACCGCCTCGCCATCCAGCAGAACGTCCTCGTCGACGTGCGCGCGATCGATCTCCGGACGAGCCTCCTCGGCGTCCCGCTCTCGTGGCCGGTGGCCGTCGCGCCCATGGGAGGTCTCGTCCTCTTTCACGCGGAGGGCGACGTCGAGATGGCGCGGGGGTCGGGGCAGGCCGACACGCTCCAGTGGCTCTCCGGCGCCACCGGTTGGCCGGTCGAGGACGTCGCCAAGGCCGGCAAGGCGCCGCAGATGTTCCAGCTCTACCACCATGGCGATCGCGGGTGGGTGAAGGAGTTGCTCGCGCGCGTCGAGGCGTCCGGCTACCTGGCGGTCGCGCTCACCGTGGACGTCCAGCTCTACGGCCGCCGCGAACGCGACATCCTCGCGCGCTGGAGCCCGCGCAAGGCCATGGAGATCGCGCCCAACCCGCGCGGACCGAACCCCGAGTACCAGGCCCGCCTCACCTGGGCCGACGTCGAGTGGTTGCAGAAGACGACGAAGCTCCCGCTGGGGCTCAAGGGGATCATGACGGTTCGCGACGCCCGCCGCGCGGTCGAGATGGGCGTGCGCTTGATCTGGGTCTCCAACCACGGCGGCCGCCAGCTCGATCACACGCAGTCGACGATCGACGCCCTCCCGCCCATCGTCGACGCCGTGGGCGATCGCGCCGACATCGTGGTCGACGGCGGCTTCGCGCGCGGCACCGACGTGGTGAAGGCGGTGGCGCGCGGGGCGAAGGTCGTGGCGGTGGGCCGGACGGCCCTGTGGGGCCTCGCCGCCGACGGCGCCGCCGGCGTCGCCCGCGTGTTCGAAATCCTGCGCGAGGAGATCCGCACGACGATGGGTCTCTCGGGCCGCACCAAGATCGCCGACCTCACGCCCGACCTGATCGTCAGAGTCGATTGAGGGCCGCCGGGGGCGCTGCCGCCCCGCCGAAGACGGGGTAATCCGTCCGGTCGACGAGCGCCTCGTCCCCCTCCGTGGCGACCCGCTCGGCGTAGTTCTGCGCCGCGTCGATGTCCTTCTCCCACACCTCGCGCGGCAGCTCGTACAGCACCTCGATGCCGTGCCCGTCGGGGTCGGAGATGTACACGCTGTGGGTCATGCCGTGGTTGACGCGCCGGTGGAACGGGACGCCTTTCTCCCGGAGGAACGCGAGCTGCTTGAGCCACGATTCCCGGTCGGGCCAGGCGATCGCCACGTGGTTCAGCCCCACCCGGCTCGGCTGCAGGTCCCATGGCTCGCGGGCCGCGGCGCCCCTCTCGCCGTCGGTCTCCGGAACCTCGGCCAGGGCCAGGTCGTGATGGGTCACGCTCCCGTGAGCATCGAGGCCGCTGTAGAAGCGCATCTTCGGCCGCTGCCGCCCGGGTATGGGCTTGAGCTCGGCGACGCACCGGAAGCCGATCATCTCGGTCCAGAACCGGTGCGAGATCTCGAGGCTCCGCACGTTGAGCACCACGTGGTTGATGGCGCGCGGCGGTTCCGCGTGGCTCGGCGCTCTCGGGGTGTCGGCGTTAGGCATCGTCTCCTCCATGTCGAACCAGCTCCGGGATCACCCACTGGGGTGGGCGGCCGGCGGCGACGCGCTGGATGTTGTCGAAGCCGTTCCTGAACCGTGCCGTCCAATTCTCCCACGTCGGCCCGGCGGAGTGCGGCGTGAGCGTGACGTTCGGCAGCGCAAAGAGGGGGTGATTCGGCGGCGGTGGCTCCTCGACCATCACGTCGAGCCCGGCCGCCGCGATCTGCCCCTCCGTCAGCGCCCGCCGGAGCGCGGCCTCGTCCACCACCCCGCCGCGGCAGGTGTTGACGAGGATCGCGCTCGGTTTCATCATCGCGAACTCCGGCGCGGACATCATGGCTCGCGTCGTGGGGTCGAGCGGCACGTGCAGGGTCACGACGTCGGAGGTGCGCAGGAGCTCGGCGAAGAGGACGAACCGGACCCCGAGCGCGTCTTCCGCGTCCTCGGTGAGCCGCGCGATGTCGTAGTACTGGACGTCCATGTCGAACGCCACCGCGCGCCGGGCCACCTTCTTGCCGATGTTCCCGAGGCCGACGATCCCGAGCGTCTTGCCCGCCAGCTCGAACACGCGCGTCTCGGCGAAGTTGCCCACCCGCCACTTGCCCGCGACGACGTCGTTGTGGAAGGGGACGAGCCTCTTCAGGACGGCGAGCATGAGCATGAGCGTGTGCTCGGCCACGGCGATCGCGTTGGCGCCGCCGTTGTTGGCCACGGGCACGCCCGCCTTCCGCGCCGCCTCCACGTCGACGCGGTCGTACCCGGCGCTCAGGAGCTGGACCAGCCGGAGCTTCGGCGCGGCCCGGAAGAACTCGCCGCCCATCTGGCGCGCCAGGCCGAGGTAGTACTCGGCCTCCGCGGCCGCCGCGTAGAAGGCCGGCGTGCCGACGTCGGCCATCACGAGCTCGAAGCCCGGCGGCGTCAGCGATCGTGCGATGTCGAGGATCGCCTGAGGTTGGCTGGGGGAGAAGAGGATCCTGGCCGCCATGCCGAGCTCCTTACGCCTGCGCCGGCGGAATCACGCTTGCGCCAGCGGAATCGTCGCCGTCAGGCAGGGCTCGTTGCCGACGACTCGCGTGGTGTGACCCTTGCCCGTCGTGTCCTCGACGAGCCGCGCGTCGCCGGGGCCGAAGACGCGCTTGCCACCATCGCCCAGGCCGATCTCGAGCTGGCCCGAGAGGACGATGACGAACTGACGCCGCGGCGCCGGATGCCAGTCGAGGTACTGGCCGACCGGCCACTCGCGGAACGCGATCTGCGTCGCCGCCAGACCCTTCGTCCACTCCACCGTCCGGGTCAGGTCGACCGACTCGATGCGCGACTGCCCGTCCGGGCCCGTGTAGAGTCGAAACGTCTTCATCGCGCCTCCTCTTCTACTTCGGAGGGGGCCTCTGACCGATGGGCTCCGCCCTCTGGGGCCCCCTCCGAAACCTCCCCCAGGAATAGGTTGCGCGGGCAAAGCCCGCGCTCGAAGCACCGTTGGTCCGACACGCGAAGCCGAGGCTCAAACGGCCGTTAATCCCACACGGCTAGGTTCCCCGCTCCGGCCCCCGCAACGTCGCGCCACCGTCGACGACGAGCGTCTGACCCGTGACGTAGCGCGCGTGATCCGAGAGCAGGAAGCGGACGGCGTGGCCCACGTCCCAGCCGGTGCCTTCGATCCCCAGGGCGGACGCCGTGCGCCGCCGCTCTCGCGCGTCGTCGCTCATGCCGTGCGCATAGACCATCGGCGTGTACACGGGTCCGGGCGCGACGCAGTTGACCCGGATGCCGTCGGGACCGTGATCCACCGCCATGGCCCGCGTCAGGGCGATGACCGCACCCTTGGACGCGGAGTACGCGGTGAGGCCTCGCGGACGCAACGCGGAGATCGATGACACGTTGACGATCGCGCCGCCGCCCGCCTTGATCATCGCGGGGATGGCGTGCTTGGCCACCAGGAACATGGTCTCCACATTGACCTGCATGATCCGGCGCCAGCGCTCTGGACTCTCGTCGACGACGGAGCCGCGGCTGCCGATGCCGACGTTGTTGTCGAGCAGGTCGAGCCGGCCGAAGCGATCGAGCGCGGCTTCGACCGCCGCGCGACAGTCCTCGGGCTTGGTGACGTCGGCCACAAACGCGACGGCGTCGCCGCCCACCGTCTTGATCATCGACACGGTTCGCGCCGCGGGCTCGGCGGCCTGATCGACCACGACGACGCGGACGCCGGTCTTGGCCAAGAGGATCGCCGCCGCACGGCCGTTGCCGATGCCGTCCGCCGCCGCGCCGGCCCCCGTCACGATCGCGACTTTGCCGGCGAAGCCCCAACTGTCCGGCACCTGAAGCGGCGCGTCCATAGAGGAGGGAATGACGGTCGAGCGTCGCGCGGGACTCGAGCTAGTCGCCGAGACCGGAGGTGCCGACCCAGCCCGTCTCCGAGACGTCGAGAATGACCCCGTCCGGCCCGCTGTACTTCACCTCGACGTTGCCTCCGTGTCGAGGGCCCTGCCCGACCCCGAGCGCCTCGTTGATATCGTCGCGGCGCGGCGAGCCGGCCTCTGCCATCTTTTCCGCCATGGCGTCCAGGCTCTCAACCTGGAAGCCGATGTGGTGGATGCCGCTGTAGCCTTTGCCCCGCTCGACCCCGGCCACCTGGTCGTTCTTGAAGTTGAGGATCGCCAGGTTGAGGTCGCCGTCGCTCAAGTAGTAGCCCGTGGCACCCGGGCTGTCCACCTTCGCGATCTCCTTCATGCCGAACACCTCGATATAGTACTTCGCGGTCTTGTCGACGTCCTGGGTCGAGATGGCGATGTGCTTGATCTTCGGCATGGCGTTCCTCCTGTGCCAGGATTAGGGGATACTAGCACACACGATGAACCTCTTGCGCCCACTGGACCTTCATCTCCGGGTCAACGGGCTCTCGCTTCACGTCCTCGACTGGGGCGGCGGCGATCGCACGCCGCTCCTCCTCCTGCACGGCTTCACGGGGCATGCGCACGCGTGGGACACGCTCAGCATCGCGCTCCAGCCCCACTTTCACGTCTACGCCCTCGATGCGCGTGGTCACGGCGACAGCGATCCGGCCGACACCTACAACGCCATCGCGGCCTTCGACGACATCTCCGGCGTCGTCGACCAGCTGGGCCTGCGGGCGCTCGTCCTCGTCGGGCTCTCGATGGGCGGCCGGAACGCGATGTACTTCACCTCCAACCGGCCGGGCCTCGTGCAGAAGCTGGTCATCGTCGACATCGGCCCGGAGCTCAGCCCGCGCGCCGCCGCCGCGCCGGCCGGACCTCCCGAGCCCGAGTCCTGGGACAGCATCGAGCAGGCCGCCCAGCACCTGTATCGTGCAAATCCGAATCCCGGTATTCACTACTACCGCTGGGTCGTCTCGCAGAGTCTCCGGGAGCGGCCCGATGGCGCCCTGGTGTGGGCCTGGCATCCGAGCATCAAGGAGCGTCGATCGCAGGCGGACGTCGACTGGTGGGCGGTGCTGCGAGCCATCACGCCGCCTACGCTGGTTCTGCGAGGGGAGGGAAGCCCCGTCCTCGACCGGGACGTGGCCGAGCGGATGGCCAAAGAGCTGCCCCGCGGCAAGTTCGTCGAGATCCCTCGGGCCGTCCACACCCTGCACGAGGACAACCCCGAGGCAGTCCTCGCCGCACTGAAGACCTTCCTCGCGTTCTGAGCTCGGAGCTCACTCGTTCGAGCAGGAGGCCGTGCCATGAAGCTCGTACGCTACGGACGCGCCGGAGCCGAGAAGCCGGGCCTCCTCGACGAGGACGGCACGCTGCGCGACCTGTCGCGCGTCGTGCGCGACATCACGCCTGACGTGCTCTCGCCCGCTGGCCAGAAGCGCCTGCGGGCGCTCAAGACGTCGCGGCTGCCGGCGGTCCGCGGCCGGCCCCGGCTCGGCTGCCCGCTCACCGGAATCGGCAAGGTCGTCTGCATCGGCCTCAACTACACGGACCACGCTCAGGAGGTGGGCCTGCCGCTGCCGAAAGAGCCGCTCCTCTTCATCAAGGCCAACAGCGCCATCAACGGCCCCGGCGACGCGATCGTGCGGCCGCGCGCGGCCGTCAAGCTCGACTACGAGGTGGAGCTGGGGGTTGTCATCGGGCGCGACGCGCGTGACCTCAGCGAGGCGGACGCGGTGCGACACGTCGCCGCCTACTGCGTCGTCGACGACGTCTCCGAGCGCGCGTTCCAGATGGAGCACGGAGGGACGACCACGAAGGGCAAGAGCGCCGACACCTTCGCGCCGATCGGGCCCTGGCTCACCACCGGCGACGAGGTGCGCGACCCCCAGGCGCTCGAGGTGTGGACGACGGTCAACGGCGAATCGCGCCAGCGCGGGAGCACCGCCAACATGATCTTCCCGGTGCGACAGCTCATCGCCTACGTCAGCCGCTTCATGTCGCTTCGCGCCGGCGACATCCTTTCGACCGGCACGCCGGCGGGCGTCGCCCACGGCATGAAGCCGCCGCGCTACCTCCAGCCGGGCGACGTCGTCGAGATGGGGATCACCGGGCTCGGCGTGCAGACGAGCCGCGTCATCAGCCGATGAGCCGTCCGCCCTGAGCCGTGGGTCGCGCCCCACGACTCCCGAGCCCACCGGCCCGACGCCGCCGGCCGCGCCGTCGAGCGCGGCCGCGTCGGGCCCGTCGCCAGCGATCAGTACAGCGCGATGGGATTGCCCGGAGAACCCGTCCCGCCGACGATCCTCAAGGGCGCCCACACGAACAGGAACTCGTAGGCCTTGTCCTTCAAGAGCTGGGTGAACTCGAGATTCTCCAGATTCCAGATGCCACGCCGCGTTTGCATCTCGGTGTGGCATGGCACCGCAAAGTCCGGATGCTCACCCATCGGCTGCGCATCGTTGGCCGAGGTGTCGCCGCCCGTCAGGATAACCTTCCGATCGGCGAAATACTCGCAGGCGCTGATCCCGAATCCCGGCTCGCCGGAGGTGAACTCCTTGCGCCGGCGGTCCCTCTCTTCGTCAGTCAACGACCTCCACTCGGCGTTGAGCCAGAGGTCGCCGTGGCCGGTGTAGAGGAAGACGCAGTCGCCCTCGGCGAGCTCCGCGAGACCTTGCCGGCTGACCATGCCCCTGACATCGGCCGCCGTGACGATGCCGGGACTGTTCGTCGTCGTGGGAATCGGCAGCCGCTTCACGCCCCGGTATGCCGGCGCGTCGAGCAGCACGCCGCGGCAGACGAAGCCCTTCTCGGCCACGTGTTCCACACCCAGATCCCCCATGCCGACGACGCGTCCGCCGGCGCCCCGCTCGTAGGTCTGCTCCCGCATGCGGCCGTTGTAGTAGAAGTCCCCTTTCGAGGTGCGCACGCCGATGTGGCCGGGCCCGTCGAACTGCGTGCCGATCTGGCCGATCTCGGTGACGACGAATTCGTCGTGGTACACGAGCGCGTTCTTGCCGAACGGCCCTCCGGTGGGCGTGCCGGGAATGACCATGTTCCACGAGCGCGCGCCAAAGACCGGGATCGAGGAGTGGTACAGCTTGCCGAGCGTCGCCACCTTCCCCTGCTTGACCAGCCTGAGCGCCTTCAGCACCATGGCGGGCGTGGTGCGATTGACGGAGCCGGCCTTGTCGCTCGCCCCGTATTCGGTCGGCGCCCATTTTTCGGTGAACGGCTTGTCGCTCATCTGGGCGTTCCCGACCGCCACGCTACAGAGCCACACGGCGGCGATGAGTGCGAGCGCGAGGATCCTGGACGTTTTATTCATGTGGCCCTCCTCGAGAGGTTGCGGAGCAGCCGCGACCGTACCCCTACCTCAAAGTGTTGTCAAGGCACGACCTTGACTCCCCGCCCGACCCGGCTATAGTCCCCAGTGTCTGACCGAGGGCCTGGCGGGGGTTTCCTAACCGCGGCGTCACGCCGAGGAGCGCGCCATGAAAGATGGACTCCGGTTCGTCGACTCCGACATGCACATCATGGAACCGCCGGATCTCTTCGAGCGCTATCTCGACCCGATGTTCAAAGAGCGCGTCAGCGTGCCGGTGGGAGCCGACGGCCGCCCCTGTCGCGGCCCGGCCTCCGGCTTGATCCTCATCGACGGGCTGCCCACCTCGGACGCCGACTTGCAGCAATACCGGAAGCGGCGCCGTCCTGGCCCCACGCAGAGCACCCAGCCCCTCTCGGGATCACGGCTCGCCGACACTGGCCGGCTGGACTTCGCCGTCGAGCGCGACTACAACGCCGAAGCGCAGATCATGGGCATGGAGCTCGAGGGGGTCGACATCGCGGTGCTCTACCCCACCACCGGCCTCTCCCTCATCGCCCGCGACAATCTGGATCCCCGGCTCTCGCTCGCCCTCTGCCAGGCGTACAACAACTGGATCCACGACTTCTGCCAGCACAGCCCCGATCGCCTGAAGTTCGTGGCGATGCTGCCGGTGCACGATGTGCACCTGGCCTGTCGGGAGCTGGTGAGGTGCGTGCGGGAGCTCGGCGCCGTCGGGTCCTTCATTCGGCCGAATCTGGTGAACGGCCGCTACTGGCACTCGAACTACTGGGACCCTCTCTACACCGTGCACGAAGAGCTGGACGTGACCTGGGGGTTTCACGAGGGCGTGAGCGCCCTGTATTCCCGCATGGTCGAGCTCTACGGCGAGAACCGGTTCTACCGCCACGTGGCCAGCCACTGGATCGAGATGC
>WNFW01004022.1_pt1 | contig 10535 bp, 10 predicted proteins | sample 5400131 | NCBI WGS metagenome assembly WNFW01 (sample SAMN13153362, study PRJNA577476) | soil metagenome | isolation source: 20 cm soil or saprolite under grassland replicate 1 | place: USA:California | collected 2016-06-15
CCAAATTCTCGCCGAACTTCGGGGCTCTGTTTTCGTATAACCAGAGTGAATTTACGAATGAATGCTCATCGACACAAAACTCCAAAGAGCGACGAATTCGCAGCCGTTGGATTTACAATGACTCGTTTGTTTGGGACGTAAAATCCGTTGTGAATAACTTTTCAGTTAATTTGTGGATTTGCGTTGGCAACGATTAGACCTCGATTATGCTCGTTATCTCTACATGAGTTCGCCCGGTGGTTCTGTCTCTCTGCATCTCGAAAATGAATCGGCCATCTGTGCAAGATGTGGGTCTACATCACGTGTAGGGCGCGGCCTTTGTTTGAAGTGCCTTCTTTCCGCGGGCATTAACGGTAGCGGTAACGGCAAGCATTCTGCGATCGAGCCGACGCTGGACGACCTGCTCCGCGACATCCACGGTCAGGATGGCGATTGGCTTCTCGGGAATTATCAAATTCTGGAAGAAATTGGACGCGGTGGGATGGGTGTAATTTATCGCGCGCGACAACGGCATTCGCGTCGGATCGAGGGCTGCCGTTCTTCAGCATGAAGTTCGCCGGCGGCGGCAGTTTACTTGAAGCGGCCGCAAAAGTACGCAGCAAACCGCGCCGCGCTGTTGCGCTAATCGCAAAGGTGGCTCGCGCAGTGCAGTACGCGCACGAGCAAGGGATACTTCATCGCGACCTTAAGCCGGGAAACATTTTATTGGATGGCCGCGGCGAACCACTGGTCAGCGATTTCGGATTGGCAAAATGGCTCGAGCCAACCGGCCATTTGACGCACACTCCCACCGTTTTCGGAACCCCGGGGTACATTGCGCCCGAGCAAGTCAACGGATCAGCGGGAAAGCTCACGCCCGTAGCGGATGTCTATAGTTTGGGGGCGGTTTTGTTCGATCTCTTAACTGGACAGCCGCCATTCACAGGCGAACACGCGCTGAAAACCATTCAACAGGCAACTGAAAAGCCCGCTCCCAAATTGCGCACTCTGGCACCAGCGCTGGATCGCGACTTGGAAACAATCTGCGCGAAATGCTTGGAACGCGATCCACATGCCCGTTATCGCTCGGCTGGCGAATTCGCCGACGACCTTGAACGGTGGCTGCACGGAAATTCGATTGTCGCCCGCCCCGTTTCGCCACCGGTGCATCTATGGCGATGGATGCGGCGCAATCCGATCGTTGCCGGAATGTCGGCGCTCTTGCTCGGGCTCGCGATAACCGTCGGCGTACTGATTTGGAAGAACGAAGTTGCTTCGCATGGTGGAGCTCCAGCTGGCATTGCAATCGTGCCGTTTGAAAGTCTTAGTCCAGACAAAGAAAACGCATTCTTCGCCGACGGCGTGTACGACGGTATCTCCACCAAGCTGGCAAAAGTGGCCAATTTAAAAATTATCAGCCACAATAGCGTCGCGAAGTATCGCGGCGCTCACGACGCACAGGAGATCGGGCGGACATTAAACGTAGCGAATGTGCTCATCGGCAGCGTACGAAGAGATGCCGGCAGGATTCATCTCAACGTCCAGTTGATTGATACGCGGAACAACGCTCGCGTCTGGGCGAAGGAATACGATCGGGATCTGAATGATGTGTTCGCTCTCCAAACGCAGATCGCACAAAAAGTCGCAGATGAGCTGGGCGCCAAGGTTTCGTCGACCGAAAAAGCTGCCTTCGACGAGCCGCCGACTACGGATCTCATCGCCTACGACGCGTATTTGCGGGCCAAAGACCTGATCAATGGCATTCCGTTCAGCACGCGGGTAAAAGACGATTTACTTGAGGCCGTTCGACTCCTCGGCCAGGCTGTTGGGCGCGATCGCGTGTTCTTTGATGCTTACGCTCAGCTCGCGGGAGCGCATGACCGCATTTATTTCCTTGGTTTCGACCACACTGCTGGGCGTCTAAAATTATCTGAAGCGGCGATTCAATGGGTTCGCTATCTGCGCCCAGATTCTGGGGAGACTCACCTCGCTGTCGCGCAGCATCTGTATTGGGCCTATCAGAACTACGACAGTGCCCGCGAGGAACTGGCCACGGCCCGGCGCACATTGCCTAACGAGTCGCGGATTCCTCTGTTGGCCGGCTACATCGATCGAAGGGAGGGCCGTTGGGGGCAATCTCTCGATCAAATGAAGCAGGCGCTGGAATTGGACCCGCGCAATCTTTCGATACTCCAGCAAACCTCCCTTACTTACCAAGCCTTGGGGCGTTACAAAGAAACAATCGCGACTCTTGATAAGGTGTTGGCTATAGCGCCAAAAGATGTTGCTATCAAAGTGTGGCGCGCCTGGGTTGATCTTCAATGGCATTCCGACCCAACGCCGCTACATACGACAATTGATACGGCCCTCGTCCGAGATCCAAAGACGGCGCCCTTTATCGTTTTGCAATGGCTCGACCTTGCCTTTAGCGAGCGCGACGCGGCTGCCGCCGAGCGCGCGCTGGCAGCGATGCCCACCGGCGGGTGCTACGACGAAAACATCCCATTTCCTGACAGTTGGTGCCGTGGTCTTGCCGCCCGGATTCGCGGGGACGAACCGGCAGCTCGTGCCGCGTTTGCCAGCGCTCGACAGGAACTTGAGCAGATCATACGCGACCAACCCGATTACGCAGAGGCTCTTTGCGCGGTCGGTGTCGTTGACGCTGCTCTGGGCAATAAAGAAGATGCCATCCGCGAAGGCCATCGAGCGATCGAGTTGATCCCGGTCGGCAAAAACGCCATTGGCGGCGCGAGGTTGATTCAATACCTCGCGGTCATTTATGCGTCGACGGGCAATAAGGATGGAGCAATTGAACGATTGACTGAGGCAGCGAAGCTGCCAGGGAGCCATGTTACTTACGGCGATCTGCGTCTCAATCCGTTCTGGGACCCGTTGCGGGGCGACCCGCGGTTTGACGCAATCATCGCTTCCCTCGCGCCGAAATAAAATTCGGCACCGCGACACAGGCGCATATACACGGCTTCAAAAGGACTCGCACGAGGTGGTTCTTCGTCCCGGAGCGCTCGCGCCGGGACTTACCCGGCGTAACATTCTGCACACGAGAGTGACTGCCGATTGACCGGCACACTGGGTGAAATCCGGCATCACAATTTTGGTTTCTGCTTGACAGCTATTCAAGCCGCTTGTAGCGCGGCTTTATGAAAACCACCGAAGTTAAACCCACCATACGTATCGTCGCAGCAGCGCTGGTGACAGCAGCGGTTGTCGGGGTTAGCGGTCTGGCGATGCAAGCATCCACTCAGAACCAAAACTCTTTGGCTCCTTCCTTGAAGAGTATTCGAACTGATAAAGCCACATCGTTTTACGCCAACCGCGCCGCGCCAAATCGAACTTGGTTCGTCGAGCAGGTGCTATCGCCAGGCGAGAGCAAGGCGGCGACTGAGAACTTGAAGGTAATCACAGCGGCACTTTAAGCCTGCTGGTGCCCGACGAATAATGGTGAGGGGGCCCCGAAAGTGTTCGGGGCAGGGCGGTGTTGTGTATTAACGCGTGACGGAACTTAGGTTTCGACTTTAGCGTAGCACGCTGGATTCCTGATAGCCAAAAGCTCTGCCTTTTGTAAAAATCTCCTGTAATCGCCCGGCTCCACGGGAATGCTTTAGAAGAAAACCAAGATAATGAAGACATTTCTCAGATTAAACCTTTCTTTTCTTCGTTGCCTTCTGTGAGCACTCCTCTGGAATTCACGATTAAGTAACATTCGAGTTTGGCAGGCGCAGCGAAAGAATCGCCAGCCCACCGGTCCGTCCCTCGAACTCGGACAAATGCATGCAAAGCGGATCTACGCGGCGTGGTTCGGAATACATTTTTTCCTGATAACGGCCGTTTGCCTGGCCGGAGTATTTTCTCTTGTGGCCGAAGGGGCCACTATCTTGCCGTCGAGCATCGAAACGTATGCGCGCAAAGCCGAAATCACCATAGCGTGGCTATTGGGAAAACAGGCGAGCTCGTCGAATCGGGTCAAGCAGGTTATCGCCACGTATTTGCATGCTGCCGGAATTCAGGCGGGTTATACCTTTTTTGCTCCTAACGTTCCGAGCCACCACAGATTGAGCTTGGAATTCTTTTACGAAGACGGGCACGTGGAATACGAATCGCCGCATGTGCGGAGTAAAGCCGCTGCGCTTCGTCTGGACAGCTTGTTGGACAAGTTACCCGAGGAACGTTACGAGCCAATCCGAGAGGTAATCCTTAAAATGCTCGCCTTGTCCGTCTGGCGGGAGCACCCGGACGTGAAAAGAGTTCGCGCAACTTTCGAAACTGTCCAGTTACCGAGCATCACTGAGTTCGAGCATGGGAAAGCTGAAACGCATGAACCAATGTTCAGCTTCGATTTCAGTCTCCGCGGGCAGGAACAGCAGTAGGCGATCATTAAGTGTCCTCACTGACTTCATATGCGGCAGTCAATGTGCAGCTCAATCGCCTGCGTCGGGGCTGGCAACGTTTTGTCGGTTTCATATTCCCATCTGAAACTGACACTTGGCTCACGGTGTTTCGGATAGGTTTGGGTCTGCAAATTACTTTCTATGCGCTGTTTCTAAGAAGCGACTGGCATTATCTGTTCGCCAGCAGTGGCAAGGGTCTCGTTGGTCGAGAACTGGGCGAAGCGATTAGCTCTTTCGATAGTCCCCTGATCCCGAAGTTTGGCTGGTTGATTGCTGTCGGCCGCAACCTCAACATGAGCGAAGAAACAGTGCTTACAGTTGCCTGGGTAAGCTTGCTGTCCGCCGGTTGTCTTTTGTTGTTCGGTCTATTATCTCGCCCAGCAGCGATCGTCGCATGGTTCATCCACCTATGTGCCGCCGAAAGCGGAGGATTGCTCGCCTATGGGGCCGACAATTTTATGACAACGGCGCTGTTCTACCTCATGTTATCTCCACTGCCAGACCGTTACTCTTTTGATCACTGGGTAGCAAAAACAAAACCGAAGAACCCACAGGCGTTGGGATTTTGGCGACGAGTATTACAGGTGCACCTCTGCTTTGTTTACTTCATTGGCGGCGTGGCAAAATTTCTTGGCAACGGCTGGTGGGACGGCTCCAATCTCTGGCGCTCGCTGATCCGCCCGCGCTTTAACGTTGTCTCGCCGGATCTTTTGGTTCACTTCAGATACGTTCTGCCTCTTCTCGGCATTTCGATTTGTCTGCTCGAGGTGAGTTACCCAGTCTTCATTTGGTTGAAAAGGACGCGCCGGATTTGGCTTGGTTGTATTTTGGCGATGCATGCCGCCATAGGATTGATGATGGGACTGTACCTCTTCGCGCTTATTATGATTGTCGTGAATCTGACGGCCTTTGGCGTCCCAGTACGGCCAGCAGAGCACAGGCGACTTGAATAACTGCCGAGGAATAAAGATTCACACCAAGCTACCGGGTTCGGAACCCGATGAACCCGGTCCTCAAGTCTTGACACGTTGGTCCAAATCGGCGCAAGATCGGCCGCTTAAGCGAACGCCATATGAATCCGATGTTGTTTCTCGAAACGTTTTCCTCTGCGCCGATGTAATTTTCATCACGAGTTGTGGCACGGCAACGTTTACCAAAACCGGACGCAATGCCACGATCGAAAGCCTGCGCAATTTTGAACTCGCCTTTATCGACGAGTTTGCTGTGCCTGGCAAAAAGTTCAATGCCGCTGCGTTCAACGCGACGGTGAACGAAGGCAACGCAAAATTTCAGCAGGCCATCGCCGATGAGAAATTCACCGCGCGTCGTCCGGTCCTCGGGAATCTGAAAGGACAGTTCGACGCTGATGCTGCGCATCTGCGAAGTAAAGCCAGCCGTGGTAAAATCACTCCAGCGCTGGGAACCGAGATGAAGAACGACATCAACAAGACTTACGATCATGCCCTCGGTCGGTAAGCCAAACGCAGGAAGCCTTCCGGGAAAACCTCCGGCAAGACTTCGCGAAAAAAAATCGGAGCTCGACTCGGCACTTGGTCAGATCAGCGACGAACCGGTCGCCGAAACGAATGAAGGATTTCAGGATTTGCTCGCGCAGGCCAAAGGCGACACTAGCGAGCTCGTCCGGCAAAATGCAGAGGAACTCGAACGACGTCTCGTCCTTCTAAAAAGCGAAAGATCGACAAGGAGGACTTCAATTTCCTCGTAGAAAACCAAGAGCGCGATCTTCCGGTTTTCATCGATAGCCAGCCGGCACAGGCGCAGAACGCGCTGAGAAACTGACGCTCCGTGTGCTGAGATAGCTGCGAAGTTGGCGATCGCATTGATTTAGCCGTCACGGCTGATGCGCTGAGGACAGCGCACGCTACAGCTCGCATCACCGCATTGAGCGGGAAGGCTTCATGAGCTCGCGCAACCGATCATGTGGGAGCGCTTCGACGTAGTGATTGTCGCGGCCGGTCATGGAATGATTGTCGACCAGTGCATTGATGACCGCTTCCTCGGTGGCCTGGACCGCGCCTGCGAAAAGTGGATCCATCAGATCATTCGGAATTGTTTGAACGGTGTGCGTCACCTGATCCGGATTCGCGACGTTTGGATTTGCCGTTGAAAAGGCGATAAACAAATCCCCGGAGCCGTTTCCGGACACCGTTCCCGTTCGCGCAAGGCCAAGGGACACCCGCCTTGCCAGCCGTTTTAGTTGGTTAGGCAAGAGGGGTGCATCGGTCGCCACGACAGCGATGCACGAGCCGCTCTCTTGTTTGTAAACTTCGCCGGCAATTTCTTTGCCCACCGGCACGCCTGCGATCATGAGCTGCGACCGTCGGCCGAAATTCGCCTGTAGAAACACGCCGACTACAAAGGTTCGCGGTGGAGCGTCTTTTGAAATGCGAATGTCAATCTGGCGCGAGGCCGTTCCGTTTCCGCCTTTAAATTCGTAGCAGATCATCCCCGTTCCGCCGCCGACGCTCCCTTCTTCAATTAAGCCGTCATGCGCAGTGTCGAGCGCACGAAACACGTCTTCGGGTTTCACGTGAAAACCATTGATGTCGTTGAGCCAGCCATCCCAAGTTTCGGCGACGACGGGCAAACTCCACCAGTATCCGGTAGTGTCGGGCGCGCCGTGTTTAATTCGCCAGGCGATGACAGCGTCACGCGCGATACCGACGCTATGCGTGTTCGTAATCACGATTGGTCCTTCCAAAAACCCGCTTTCGTCTACCCACGCTGTGCCGGTCATCTCGCCGTTGCCATTCAAGCTGAAATAGCCGGCGTAAACCGGGTCGTTGATAGAATCACGTCCACGCGGAATGATTGCGGTAACGCCCGTGCGCACCGGGCCCTTGCCAATTTCCAGTTTTCCGTCGCCACTGATTAGGGTCGTGTAGCCGACCTCCACGCCGGGGATATCCGTGATCGAATTGAGTTTCCCCGGCGTGCCATCGAACGGTACACCGAGATCGCGCGCGCGAACAACTTTGACGGCGGCGAGCTGTTGGACCGACGGCGGGGATTTAATCGGCTCACGCGCGGAGACATTGATCACGACTGCCAGCGAGAGCAGGAGAAAGACAATCGGTTTTATTTCTTTGTCCATTTTTCCTCCGCAAATGTCTTCCACTGGCCGTTCTCTTCCTGACGAATCAGCGACGTCCAACTTTTCATCTCTGGATCGAACCCGAAATTGTTCGTCAACGAGCCCTCCTTGGAATCGAACCGAAATTCGATGCCGAGCAGCTTCGGATCAAGCTTCCCGTGACCGACTCCAGAGTAGTGGCCCCAAAAATATCAACCCAATGACACACGTAGCTTTTGGCGGCGTCATCAAATCCGATGAACACAAGCGCTTCGTATTCCGGTCCTTTTTCGCCGGCGCCGTAATGAAGTTGAATGAATTGGTGTTTCAGCACCCACTCGCCGCGCACAGTACTTTCAATCGTGCGGCCGTTGCTCATTTTGCGGGTAACGCTCCAGTCGCCGACGAGATTATCGAGAAACGGATCCTTAAGCGCCGGCGGAGGGCCAGCGGCAACCAGGATAGCGGTGCCGAACACAAGCAGGACGATTGCCGATCTCGATGTGGTAAACATGGGAAATTAGGTTCGCAGATGGTTTGCCATTTTCGCCCGGCAATCAACGCATTTAGAAATCGAAAGCCATTCTTTGCTTTCATTCAGACCGGAGTTAACCTCAAAGGTCATGCGCAGAGCCGGCCTGAGTGCTTTGTTAATTGTCTGTCTCGTTACGTTTCTCTGCCCTGAAGTGGCGAAAGCGAACGTGATCACGGTGACGAAAGCACCCGATTGCTGCTCCAAAATGGCAGGGTGCAAAATGACCGATGAACAGAGTTCGCATCATGATTCATGCGGGCACGAATCGCAGCCCAGCTGTTGCACCGTTTCGTGCTCGACGCTGATTCTTTTCTGCCCGATCTCAGACCGCTTCTCTGCTCCGCGTTTTAACGGCCACACTTTTGGGATCGACGACGCAACCGCGTCTGCACGAATCGAACGGCCGCCGACTCCGCCGCCGCGGATTTGATTGTCTCTCATAGCGTTCGGCTCGGCGCAAAACACGCGCGCACTGCGTGCGAGTTCACGCAGCCGAGGATTCACGAAATCTCAACAGGAGAGAATCATGAAATATCTGCTCTTGATTGCAGCAATTATGACGCTGACTAGCGCGAGGACGATCTCGTCCAATGATGCAGACTGCTGCGGTGGCGGCGCCTGCTGTCCCGGCGCTTGTTGCATGACAATGACCCGATAATTCGGGCAGTTTGGCAAAGGGCCCCGCCGGGAAACTGGCGGGGCCTCTTTTTGTATTCTTTACGGAGCTGTCACGTTGAGCGAAGCGCTGCAAGGAAAAACGAAGCATGAATCCAGGCTTTCACCATCTCGGATTGTCTTCATTGGGGAAGCGACTTGGAAAAATCAGAGATTCTTCGCTTCCCTCAGAGTGACATTTTTGAGAAAGCTTCTAGACTTGACGAAGTGAATTACGAGGTTTTCGCGAGAAAGTATCGGCCGCAGACGTTTGACGATTTGGTCGGCCAGACTCACGTCTCTCGCACGTTGAAAAATGCGGTGGCGCAGAACCGGCTGGCGCACGCTTATCTGTTTGTTGGCCCGCGCGGAGTTGGCAAAACTTCGACGGCACGAATTTTGGCAAAGTCGCTCAACTGCATCAAGGGCCCCACGATTACGCCGTGCGGAGTGTGCGACAACTGTCGCGAGATCGCCGGCGGCAACAGTCTCGACGTGATCGAAATCGATGGCGCGAGCAACAACAGCGTCGAGGACGTGCGCCAGTTGCGCGAGAACGTTCGGTATGCGCCTGCCAAAGGCCGCTACAAAATCTATCTCATCGACGAGGTACACATGCTTTCGTCGGCCGCGTTCAACGCGCTTTTAAAGACATTGGAAGAGCCGCCGGAGCACGTGAAATTCATTTTTGCTACAACCGAGCCGCAGAAAGTTCTGGCAACCATCCTCAGCCGTTGCCAGCGGTTCGATCTGCATCGCATCCCGGCGAATCTGATCGCACAGCACCTACAATTCATCGCGACGAAAGAAAAGGTCACGCTGCAACCTGCGGCCGCACACGCGATCGCACGCGGCGCAGAGGGCGGCCTGCGCGATGCAGAGTCGATGCTCGATCAGCTCGTTGCCTTTTGCGGAGAAAAAATAACTGAGAGCGATGTGCTCAATGTTTTCGGATTCACCAGCGAACAAACAGTAAGCGATTTAACAGGACGGATTTTGCGCGGCGAAACACCGGAAGCAATCGATCTGCTGCACGAGCAATGCGAAGCCGGCAAAGATATGATGCGGCTTATGGCTGACCTTATCGCTTATCTGCGCGATCTGCTCGTGTTCAAAGCCAAACCCGATGCGCTGAACGAAGACGTTGATTCTGAGGTTCAACAATCGCTGGCAGCATACGCGGAACTGATTTCCATTGATCGTTTGCTCGAGCTCATCGATCAATTCGCCGCCGCAGAAGGGCGAATGAAATGGGCGCCTAACAAGAAGCTCCACTTCGAAGTTGCCATCATCAAGGCGATCCAGAGTCTCGGACAAGCGACACTCGATGAGGTGATCGAGAAATTAGGCGAGCTTCGCGATGGTAGCGGCAGCTCGTCAAGGAAATCTGCCCCTGTGGCGGCAGGCGTATCGCCTACTCCTCGGACCCGTGCAGCCGGCACGGCTGCCACTACAGAAGCGCGTGTCGAGGAAAAGAGCGCCACACTCGAGCCTCAAAAAGTTTGGCAAGCCGTTCTTGCGACAATTCCAGCACAGAAGGGCTTCGTGCGAAATTCAGCTTCGGCAGCCCACGTTCTTGGAATCGAAGGGCGCAATTTTAAGCTCGGCTTCGCGGCTGCCGACAAGGCCGCGATGGATATTTTGGGCACACAAGCGAATCGCAAGTTCGTTGAGACTCTGCTGCATGAAATCACCGGGAACGATTGGATTTTGAAGCTGACCGTGAATGAAGAACTCGCTTCGAGGAGCTCAGTAGTTCCGGAACATTCTCCCTCTCATTTCAACAACGAACCATTAATCCAGGAAGCCATCGAACTATTCAACGCTCGGGTCAGTCAAGAAAGGTAGGGCGTGACCGCCGGGCGCG
>WNFW01003803.1_pt1 | contig 10534 bp, 7 predicted proteins | sample 5400131 | NCBI WGS metagenome assembly WNFW01 (sample SAMN13153362, study PRJNA577476) | soil metagenome | isolation source: 20 cm soil or saprolite under grassland replicate 1 | place: USA:California | collected 2016-06-15
TTCATATCGGCGCGGTCGATCCGAAAAAGATCGCCGACAGCAAGAAGACCGGGAAGCCACTGCCGAGTCTGCACTCGAGTAAATTCGCGCCCGTCCCTGAACCGACGATTCGCGTTGGAATCATCGGAATGACGACCGCGGTGCTGGAGTTAATGAAGAAATAAACCTGTCATTGCGAGCGGAGTCGAGGAATCCCGTGGCGAAACCCTTGGTAAGATAACGGGATCCTTCAACTCCCGCTCAGAATGACAACCGCGGCAGCGATTGTCACTTCACCTTGATGTTTTTTCGCAGATAGGTCGGGACGTCGAGATCTTCGCCTTCAACGATGGTCGGCTCGCTTTTTTCAAAGCGACCGCGCGTGACTGGCTCGAATTGCAAGACTTCCTGTTTGGCCTGCACGGATTTGTCAGCTGTCTGTCTGTCTTCCCTTGATGGAACCTGTTTCTTCTGTGGCGTATTTAACACCGGCTCGGATTTGTTCAGCACAGGTGCTGGCAGCACAGGTTCATTTGCCGTCGGTTGGTTGAACGGAATGCTTTCCGCAGGCAAGACAACTTCCATCGCTGCTGGTTCGGGTTCGACATCCATCGCTAACGAGGCGTCCGGAGTCTGCTCGCAGACTTGCGGCATCTCCGGCGCGCTGCTCAGCGCAGCTTGGACCTGCTGCGAAATCGAATCCTCGTCCGCGGTGAGCGAACTGATAATGGTCACGCTCAAACGATCTCCGAGTCGTCCGTCCACGGCAGCGCCGAAAAGAATTTGTGTTTGCTCGTTAACGTGACGGCCAAGCTCTTGCATGAGGATTTCGACTTCGGACAGCGTCATGCCAGGTCCACCGGCCACTTGAACGAGCACGTTTCCTGCATCTGCCAACATCCGGCCACGCTCCATCAACGGATTCTTGAGCGCCTGCGTGAGAGCCTCATGCGCGCGATTGTCTGAATCAGATTCGCCGAAGCCAAACAAGCAACGACCATTGCGGCTGCGCAATGCCGTAAGCAAATCATCGAAGCCGATGCGAATGAGTCCGGGTCGCTGGATGAGGTTCACAACCGAACGAATGCTCTGACTGATTGTGCTATCGGCCATGGCAAAGGCCTGATGAATTCCGGCTTGCGGCGCAACGATGTCGCCCATCCGGTCGTTCTCGAAGCAGATTACCGCGTTAGCAACTTCATTGAGCCGCGCAAGCGCCTCTCGCGCCTGGACGTTGCGGCGTTTGCCCTCAAACGCAAATGGCAGAGTAGCAAACGCGACCACAAGAGCGCCCGCTTCGCGGGCGAGTTGCACGACATAGGGCGCCGCACCCGACCCGGTACCACCACCAAGGCCTGCACAGACGAAGACCATACGCGCGTCGGCGACAGCTTCGCGAATTTCATCAGCAGATTCCACAGCTGCGTCGTAACCGAGTTCGGGGTCACCGCCTGCACCCAGACCCCGTGTCACCGTACGGCCAAGCTGCACTTTGTGCGCCGCTACGGAACTCGCCAGTGATTGCACATCGGTATTGATCGCGACTGCGCCGGCTTTCTCCAAGCCATCGAGCACAATCCGATCGAGCGCGTTTAAACCGGCGCCGCCAATGCTCACAACTTTGATGGCAATTAGTTCTGCCACACGCTCGGGCAGACTGTAATTTTTACTGAGTTGAATCATATGAGTAGGGACGGATCGCCGGGGTGTCCGTGGTCGAGCGTTTGCGGCGCGCCCGGCGGTCGCGCCCTACCAAGGAATGAAATCATTTTTATCGCATTCCGCTGAAAAGCCTTCCAAAGATTCGGCCAAGCCCACGCGGCGGCCGATCGGTTTGCATAACCTGTGCAAATTTGACCAACCCAATCGCCGTCGAGAACTGTGGGTTCTCCACTGCAGACGTTACACCCCAGGTCGTTTCCGCGTGCGCCAGATGCGCCGGCATTTCAAAAATCTCCTCGGCGAGATGATCAATCCCGTTAAGAAGGCTGCAGCCGCCGGTAATGAAAACACCGGCGCCGAGATAATTAATGAACGGCTCCTCATCGAGCCTGCGTCTGAGAAGCTCAAACGCTTCGCGCAGTCGCAGGTAAATGATCGTGTTCAGCGTTTCTCGCTCGATCTCCTTTCCGGCAAAGCCGGAATCGTCCTTTAGTAAAATCATTTCGCCGGGCAAACAGTTGCCAAGCACGCAACTGCCCTCCTCAGTCTTTAACTTCTCCGCGCGCGCCATCGGGATACGCAGACCCATGGAAATGTCATTGGTGATATGATCGCCGCCTATCGCAAGACAACCGCTTTGTTTAACTGCGCCGTCAGCGTATAAGACGTAATCGGTCGTCCCGCCGCCCATATCAATCACCATCGCGCCAAGGTCCTTTTGATGTTGGGTGAGTACCACCTGTGCGGAAGCAAGCCCGCCAAAAACGACGTCCTCGACGTCCAGCGGCAGCTCTTTCACGCATCGGATAGTATTTTGAATGCGCGTGCGCACTCCGTGGATGATATGAAAATCTGCTTCCAGTTTTTGCCCGAGCATCCCGATTGGGTTCAGGACGCCGTCTTGTCCATCGACGTGGTAATGTTGAATGAGGGAATGGAGGAATGCGTTTTGTGCAGGGATGCTTACCTCCCGCGCATTGATTTTTACATCCTCGACGTCCTGGTCATCAATTTCATCGCGATCTTCGGGCAACATGATACACCCGCGATTATTGAAACTTTGAAGATGCGATCCGGCGACCGCGACATAAACGCTCCGGATCATCACGTCGCTTTTCTGTTCGGCATCGACCACCGCTTCGTGCACGCATTTCATCGCAGTTTCAAAATCAACAATCTCGCCTTTGCGCACACCGCGTGACGGTGTCTGGCCTACGCCGAGGATTTTGACTGTGCCATCGGGTCGACTCTCGCCGACAACGACGCAAATTTTGGAGGTGCCAACCTCGAGACCAACCATCAAATTATTGCTCGCCATGGGTGTTATCCGTTTTCTTTCGCCGAATGGGAATTTTTTCGTGATGAGTCGTCGTGCCCGCGCGCGCCTTGGGCGCCGATGGCGCAGTCTTTGCCGCCGAATCCACGGGGATTGCCTTCATAATCCGTGGCTCTACGGCGGGCTCGATCGTATCGTTGATGACTGTGGTTGGACGCGGGGCGAAAGTCACGGGGATGTTTCGTTGCACAAGCAAGTTTACGGTCCCGAGTTCCTGCTTTGAATCATCACAATAAACAAGAAACTGCTCCAGCCGCCGTAATTGCGCCTCCAGATCATTGAACCCAAACGTTACGCGGGCGTGATTCTTGTCGGTGACGACCAGGCAATAACCTTTCGAAAGATCGATTTCACGAATCTGAAAGCGCATTTGCAAAAAACTGCGGGCGCTCAAACGCAGCAGCTCGAGCGCTGTTTTTACTTCGGGCGATTCGACGACTTTCCCAACCTCGAGCGATTCGCCCGAGCATCCCAAAATAAGCGGCAATCCCAAATATTCGGGCAACAACTTCTTTTCTTTCATCAAAACACCCCGCGCGTCCACCAGAAAAGCAACATCTGACGTAAATGGATCGGAAATTTCCTTTTCGCTTGTGATCCACGCGACCGGCTTTCGCTCCACCACATGAATATCGATTTCCGCCGGCAACTTTCGCACAATCTGCACTTCATCGCTTTGAGGCAGCTGCTGTATGCGATCATGGACACGCGCTAGGTTCACACTAAGAATGTTTTCGCCCTCGCGTAGATCGGCCGCCTTTAAAACCTGCTCGCGTTGCAGCGTACCGTCGGTCTGCAGCTCAATTGTTTTCAGCTGGTAGTCTGGATTCTCGAAGAACAGGCGTCTTGCGGCTTCGCGCACCCCTGCATAAAACGCACCGAACAGCGCGGCGAGCAAAATCACCCTGAAGAAAATCGCCATCACTCTTCGAGCGCGGTGCTGCGTCGCCCTGCGGGAGCGGACTTTCACGTCGAGCAAGTGCTGCTGACGCCGCTGGCGAACATTGGACACTCGCCGATTGCGCGATCGGGAGCGTTTTTGGACCGGCTTCATTTGCTGGCTCCCTCTGTTCTAGTGCGGGAGAGCGCGATGACGCAGGCGCAAAGATCGACATAGCTGATACCAGCCGCGGCGGCGGCCTCAGGTAGCAAGCTCGCCTCCGTCATTCCGGGAATAGTGTTAATTTCGAGCACAAACGGCTCTTCGCTTTCCGACAGAATGACGTCAACGCGCCCGTAGACTCGCAAGCCGAGGGCGCGGAATGCTTGCAGCGCCAATTCCTGAATCTCGACCGTTTTCTCCTTGTCGATCTCGGCGGGGCAGACATGCTCTGCGCCACCGCCTGCCTGCGGGTTCAGAAACGGATACTTGTTCGTGAAATCATAGAAGCCGCCCTTCGGAATTATCTCGAGAATCGGCAAGGCCTGTTCACCGAGAATGCCTATCGTCAATTCCCGGCCTGATACAAAGCTTTCTATCAACAGTTCACTGTCATACTTCGCGGCACCGATGATCGCTGGGTCAAGTTCCTCGACTTTTTTAACGATGTGAACGCCGACGGTGGAACCTTGTCGCGGCGCCTTAATCACGATAGGTAGCGGCATGCGCGGATGCTGATCCGCCTCAATCGTTTCCCACTCCGGAGTCCGCACTCCGTGCTGGCAAAATTTTTCCTTCGATCGGATTTTATCGAAAGCCAGCCGGCTTTCTTCAACTCCTTCGCCTGTGTAAGCCACGCCGCGTTCTTCCAGTATTTGCTGTACCTGGCCGTCCTCGCCAAACGTTCCGTGCAGCGCGATGAATGCGATATCCACATCCTTCGGGAGCTGAAAATTCTTATCGCGTACATCGATACCGACGACCTCAGCGCCGAGTGAACGTAATGCTTTGGAGATTCCGTGCCCCGTCGCCAGTGAAACGTCACGCTCGGTGCTCGGCCCGCCCATTAAGACGGCGATTTTCTTTGGCAAGTCAGCAGTTCTCATCATGGCATTGTCCCTGATGCGAATGAGAGTTGGGTAGCGCACGGATCCTGCGTGCCGTGTTCGGCATCCTGCCGAACATCGACGAGTCGGCAAGATGGCGGCGCGAGCACGCTGGAAGTGTGCGCTCGCCATGAATTCGCGCGCTTGTCCTCATCTATCGCTAATCCTCTCCCACGATTTGCACTTCGGTCTCCAACTCAATTCCCCGCTCCGCCCGTGCGGTCGCTTTGATCTTTTCAATTAACTCGAGCATCTCTTTCGCCGTCGCGCCCCCGTCGTTGACAATAAAATTACCGTGTACCTCTGATACTCGTGCTTTCCCGATGCGTGAATTTTTCAATCCCAACTGATCAACCAGTTGCCCGGCCGGACACGAATCAGGGTTTTTGAAAATGCACCCTGCGCTCTTTGCTGCCGGTTGCGACGTGCGGCGTTTTTCCTGCGATGCCTCCAATTTGCGCACGACTTCTTCGGTTGGCGCAGGCCGCCCGCGGAAGACAGCGGAAACTGCGAAATTTTGTTCCAGTAACGGGAAGTTTCGATAATGCACTTCCAGCTCGTCGCGCGTTTTCGTATGCGCCTCACCATTTGCATCCAGGTAACGAACCTGCACAACGTTCTCAAATGTTTGCGCGCCCATCGCTCCCGCGTTCATGCGCAAGCCACCACCGACTGCACCTGGAATTCCTTCCATCCACTCCAGGCCTCCCAGGCTGGCCCCCTTGCCCGCGTATGCGACTTCTTTCAATTTCGCGCCGACGCCCGCGGTAATTTCGACGCCATTGATCTCGATCTTGCCGAAATCTCCACCGGAGGGATGAACAACCACACCACGGATTCCACCATCGCGCACAAGAAGGTTCGATCCGCGACCCATCACGAAAAGCGGCAGGTCTTCGTCCCTGCAAAACCGAATCAATTCCGCAAACGCTTTCTCAGCCCGCGGCTCGATCCAAAATTGCGCCGGGCCGCCCACGCGTAAAGTCGTGTGTTTGGAGAGCGGCTCATAAAGGCGAACTTCACCGTCTTGGCCTACGATCTCTTTCAATTTTTCCGCGATCACGAGATCGGCGGCAAGACGCGATAACTCCTCGTGGATATTGCCCGCGCCAAGACTTAAAACCAGATCGCCGGAGTCGAGCATGTTGCCGACCTCGCAATGTAGCCGTTCAAAACGCGGCACATAAGTTACACCATGATGTCCATGCGCCGCGATCTCATCCACAATCGTTTCACCGCTGATTCCAGGAATTGGCGTTTCGCTGGCAGCGTAAACATCCGTCACGACGACACGATCGGCATCATCGAACGCGCGGCCAAACTCGTTGCGCAGCGCTTTCGTGCGCGAATAACGATGCGGTTGAAATATGGCCAACACTCGTTTGCGGCCAGTCGCCCTCGCAGTTTTCACCGTGGCGCGAATTTCGGTAGGGTGATGGGCATAATCGTCAACGAGCAAAAAACGATCGCTCTCATATTTGATTTCAAATCGGCGGCGCGCGTGCTCAAATTTGCGAAGAGATGCGGCAATTTTTTCGAATGGAATCCCAAGCTCGGTGGCCACTGCAATTACACCGAGGGCATTATGGACAATGTGCCGGCCCGGAGCATTGAGCGCCGCTTCGCCCAGTTTTCGCCCCCGACAATAAACGCAAAATTTTGAGCTAAAGGCATGCAAGTCTATTTCGGCGCCGCAATAATCAGCTGTCTCGTTGAATCCGAACGAGATCGCGTTTTTCCGGCTTACGCATAACCGAGCCGTATTGGCGTCATCGGCATTGTAAAAAACCGTGCCGCTGGTCTGCTCGATGAGCTGTGCAAAGACCTTTTCGATTGCAGCAAGATCGACATAAAAATCGAGATGCTCTTCCTCAACGTTCAGAACAACGGAGTGCTCGGGATGAAAGCAGCGCAAGGTCCCATCGCTTTCATCTCCTTCGGCGACGAAATATTCGCCGCGCGGATCCCAGTGGGCGTTTATTCCGAGAATCGGAATCTCGGCGCCAACGTAATGAGATGGATGCGCACCGCTTTCGCGCAAAACATGCGCCGTCATTGCAGAGGTTGTCGTTTTGCCGTGCATTCCGGCGATGACGATGCCGCGTTTACTGCGCATAATTGCAGCCAAGGCTTCCGCGCGACGCACGACAGGTTTTCCCGAATCGCGCGCACTCACAAGAACTGGATTGTCGCTCCTGATCGCGGAGGAGAAAACAACAAGGTCGGCAGCGGCATGCTCCGGGCGATGCTGCTCATAAAAATGCAGACCGATCCGCTGTAATCGGTCCGTCTCCACCGTACTGACCTTGTCAGAACCGCTGACCGCGTGCCCGAGCTCAATCAAGAGCGCGGCGATACCACTCATGCCGCTTCCCGCGACACCGACAAGATGAATCCGATGATGCTCGCGCGTCAGAAATCCGGGCAGATCAGGCAGTAGGGCGCGATCATGCTCTGCCGAGCTTCTCTGGGGCGCTGCGCATTCTTCAGAGACGGGCTTCATGAGTCGTATATTTTTCCATGGTCGTGACTACGCGCCCTGCCGCATCTTTCGGCGCCAGATACGAAGAATTCGCCGCCATTTGTTGAATCCGCTCGGGATCTTGGATTAACTCCCGGATCTTGCGCGCGAGCAATTCGCCGGAAACCTCTGACTCCTTGAGGAGAATCGCTGCCTGAGCGCGAGCATAGATTTCCGCGTTGCGCGTTTGATGATCGTCCGTGGCATAGGGAAATGGAATCAAGATGCCGGGCAATGAAAAAGCAGCGAACTCAGCGAGACTGGCCGCACCAGCTCGCGCAACGAGGAGATCAGCAGCGCTGTAAACTTCCTCCATTCGATGGTGAAAAGCAGCGACGTAAGCAGGGACATTTTCGCGGCGATAATTATCTGCAACCAGACGCTCATCGCGCCCGCCGGAAAGGTGAATCACCTGTAGCGGAACACCATTCAAAAATGGCAGCGATTTGATCATCGCCTGATTAATTCCGCTGGCCCCTTGACTGCCCCCCATCACGAGCAACGTGGTGAGATCCTCACGCAGTCCGAGCTTTTGGCGCGCTGCCTGCCGATCCAAATGTACGAGCTCAGTACGGACTGGTGTGCCCGTAACTTCCGTATGCGCTTTGGGGAAAAAGGGCGCACATTCTTTAAAGCCGAGCATGACCGCGCGCACCATCCGCGCAGTCAATCGGTTCGCCTTTCCAGGAACGGCATTCGATTCGTGAATAAAGGTGGCAATGCCGCGTATCCGCCCGGCCAACACGGGCGCAGTGGAAGTGAACCCGCCCATGCCGAGGACCACCTGGGGTTTGAAGTTACGATAGATAGCCCGGCAAATCGACAGGCTCTCATAAAAGCGGCGAAGGAAACCAAAGAACGCTGGTGAAAATGGTGAAGGCAAGCCCACCGTGGGCAATTTTTCGATTCGGAAATTTCCGCGACCCGAAAGCGCCAAAGCATCAATGTCTTTTTCGGAAATTAGCAGCATCACTTCGTGGCCGCGATCGCGCAGCACTTCCGCCACGGCGATGCCGGGAAAAAGATGTCCGCCAGTTCCTCCACATGCGATTACTGCATTCATAAAAGTTGGTTTTTGATCTTTGTTCGCCACATGAAATTCGTGGAGCTTATGGGATTCATCAGTCGCATCTAAATCCGCGGTGTCATCCGAAGGTGCATAGTAACGCGTTTCTTATCCGGCAACTCCGGGACGCCCTGCCGATAAATGTTCAGCAGCAAGCCGATCCCAAACATGCACGCGACCAAGTTCGAACCTCCGTAACTGATAAAGGGCAGCGGCAGCCCTTTATTTGGCAGAAGGGACGTGGTCACGCCGATGTTTACTGCGGCCTGCAAGGCCAGGAGCGTAACGACCCCGCAGCCCAGCAGCAGGCCGAAACGATCCTTGGCGTGCAGCGCGATCACGATGCCACAAACAATTATCACCACGAATAAGAAGACCACGAGCAGACTGAACCGCAGACCAAGCTCTTCACCAATAATCGGAAAAATGAAATCGGTGTGCGCGTAAGGCAGATAAAGCATCTTCTGACGGCCGTTGCCCAGACCGAGCCCTTCTATCCCGCCGCTGCCCCAGGCGATCAACGCCTGCATCTGCTGCAAGCCAGCATCTTCCTTGAAATTTTGCGGATGAAGAAAAGCGGAGAGCCGTCCCATTCGTTCGGAGATTCGAGTCGCAACGATCAGAAGAGCGCCCAGGCCGGCGAACGAGACAACACCGAGCCAGATGGAATTCGCTCCGGCAGCGAACATCAAAACAAATGTCGTGGTTCCAAGTAAAGCCGTCGTGCCAAGATCGACTTCGCCCAGAATAAGTCCCGCCAACAGACTGACGATTGCAAGCGGAAGAATAAATCCAAACAGCACGTTGCTGCCCGCTTTTTCGTGTCGCGCAAACCAGGCAGCGAGAAAGAAGATTGCAGCTAGCTTCGCCAGCTCCGAAGGCTGGAAGGTAACGGGTCCTAGGCCAATCCAGCGGCGCGACCCGTTCAGGCGCATCCCGATGTGCGGAACATAACAAAGCGCGAGAGCCACGATCGCGAGCACAAACCAAAGCCACCATGTCCGCTGCCAAAAGTGATAGTCGATCAGCGCGACTGAGACGCAACTCACAAGGCCAATCCCGAACCAAATCGCCTGCCGTTTAATGAAAAAATAGACGTCTCCATGACTGTCGCGCGCAAACGCGCTCGTGCTAAAAAGCATCACAATCCCGATGACGAGCAGTCCAAGCACGGCAAGGAAAAGGATATAGGCGCTCTTACGATACATGGTTAGATCATCTGCGGATTGGGGAGCGCAGGCCGCTGGCCTGCAGTGCTCGGCTGCCAGCCGAGCACACGGTTGGTAACAAACAGACGAGGTGCCCATGCGACACTGAGGATCGTCGGCAAGCTGCCGACGATTGCAGGCTGGCAGCCTGCGCTCCCCGGAATCTTCGAGCACGCTCAACGTGAGATGTCATTGGTTCGTTTTCTTCGCTTTTGATTTCGTTGCCTTAGCTGGGACTAAAAGCTTCTGGCCAACCTGCAATTTGCGCGGGTCCTCGATGTGGTTCAGCGCGATCAAGGCGTCGTAAGGAACCTTAAGTTTTTTTGCGATCGTCACTGGATTATCACCTTTAGTTACCGCGTACACTTTTCCAGAAGATAGAGGCGATTTCGCGAGTTCGTCCTTCGGAGACAAACGTGAAGGTTTCGCGTCGTCGCGCGGCGCGTTCTCTTTTTGCGCCGCTGCGGCTCGTGGCTTGGCAACGTCCACGTGGATTGCTGGTTCCACCGTACCAGTCTGCTTGTTTTCTGTATTTGCCGAGGCTGCCGGTACAAATGAGCTCTCTCGCGTCTTGATCGCATTGAACGCAATAATTCCCGACACGGCAACCACGTGAAGAAGCAAAACAATCACCAAAGCCCGCGACAACTTCATGTTTGGCTCCGGCATCTCTTCGAAATCCATTCCCGCAGACGCAGCCGCGGAGCGGCGCGCGGTCGCGGCCCAGAGTTTTTTGTGTCTAAAGAGCTGCGGGATTTTCATCGCTTGGTTTGAGG
>WNFW01010458.1_pt1 | contig 10534 bp, 8 predicted proteins | sample 5400131 | NCBI WGS metagenome assembly WNFW01 (sample SAMN13153362, study PRJNA577476) | soil metagenome | isolation source: 20 cm soil or saprolite under grassland replicate 1 | place: USA:California | collected 2016-06-15
ATCCCTGTGATCGGGGGATCGCGGGCGATCCGGCGGTGGTGTGGGCGGAGAACTTCGAGGAGGGTTCGGTAGCCGCCGTGACGGCGCGGTACGACACCCACAACAACGACGCCGGTATGGCGCTGGTCGCCGACCGGCCTGCTGCGAGCTGTGGCGCGGCTGCGTTGCGATTCACTGCCGGAGGCGCGGCCAGCGCGACGGACCTGTACAAGTTGCTCCTGCCCGGGCACGACGAATACTTCGTGCGCTGGTACGTCAAGTACCAGCCGGGCGCGCCGTGGCACCACAGCGGGGTCTGGTTCGGTGGCGACGTCAACAACAACCCTTAGCCCTACCCGCACGCCGGCGAAAAGCCCAACGGAAACGACCGGGTCTCCTTCGCCGTCGAACCCGTGTGGGGCATCGGCGGTGCCAACCCGCGGTTCGACTTCTACGACTACTGGATGCAGATGCACACCTGTTCGAACTGCGGGGGCTCCTACTGGGGCAATGCGCTCACGAGCCGGACCGCCTTCACGGCCGACGACAACACCTGGGACTGCATCGAGGTGCACGTCAAGCTCAACTCCGACACCGGGTCGGCCGCGAGCGCGGCGCTGGAAGTGTGGAAGAACGATGTCCTCGTTCAGTCCTTCCCTGAGACCGGGGGCATCGGATACTGGGTCCAGGACCACTTCTGCCCCGCTGGCGCCGACGGCACGCAATGCAGCTACGCAAGCACATCCTCCGGCCCGCTCGACCTCCAGTTCCGAACGACCACGCGATTGCAGCTGAACTACTTCTGGCCGCAAAACTACGTCACCGACGCGACGCCGAGCAGCGTCTGGTTCGATGACATGGTCGTGGCCACGACCCGCATCGCCTGTGTGCGCTGAGGGGCGTCAGCCGATCGCCACCAGCACCACGATCCCCCACGCCAGAGTCAGCAGCGTCACCGGCACCCCGACCCGCGCATACTCCGCGAACCCGATGCGCACGCCGCGCGCCTCGGCCTTCTCCGCCACGATCAGGTTCGCCATCGAGCCGATGAGCAGCAGGTTCCCGGCGAACGTCGAGCTCATCGCCACCGCGCGCCACAGCAGCTCCGGGTGCGGGAGGTGAGGGACGGTATTGCGCCACAGGATCACGGCCGGGACGTTCGAAATGAGGTTCGAGAGCGTGACCATGACGGCGCTCACCGCCGTCGTGGCCCGCCAGGGCGAGCCGCTCTCGACCAGGTCCAGGGCGCGCCGGTCGATCCATGCGACGGCGCCGGTCTGCTCGAAGCCCCGCATCACGACGAACAGTGAGGCGAAGAAGAGCAGCAGATCCCAGTCCACCCGCTCGATGGCATACGCTGGATCGCGCTGCGCGATCAGCACCATGAGCGCCCCCGCGGCGATGGCGACCAGCGGCAACGACCCCCCTGCGAACCATCCGACGACCGCGACCGCGAACATGGCGAGCCCGCGCGTCACGAGCGGGCGGTCGAGCGCGACCGGCACTGCCTCGAGCCGCTCGCGGAACGGCTCGCGCAGCTCGCGGCGGTACACCCACCGCAGGTAGCCGTAGGTGAGCGCCAGCCCGCCGAGCGCGACGGGCAGCATGTGGACGAGGAATCCGCCGAACGTCGCGCGGCTCCAGATCCCGACGAGCATGTTCTGCGGGTTCCCGGTGACCGACAGCACCGAGCCGACGTTCGCTCCCATGGCGAGCCCGATCAGGTAGGCGTTGGGCCGCACCCGCAGCGGCCCGAGCGCCGCGAGCAGCACGGGCGTCACGACGAGGCAGATCGTGTCGTTGACGAAAAACGCCGACAGGAGGCCACCGCCCACCACCACGCCGAGGAGCAGCCGCTCGGGCGTCCCCGCCCGCCGGAGCACCCACTCCGCCGCCCACTCGAAGAACTTCCCCACTTCGAGGTAGCCGACTATGAGCATCATCCCGAGCAGGAAGACCAGGACGTCGAAATCGACGGCGGCGTACGCGTCCGGCAGGGTGAGCACGCCGAACACGACCATCGCGACGGCCCCGACCAGGCTCGCCGCCGGGCGGTTCAGGTGCACGAACGGCAACCGCTGGACGGCGATGAGAACGTATGTGAGCGCGAAGATGACGAGGCCTGCGGTCAGCCTCAGATCTCCCAGTTGGAAAACAGCACGCCCCCGGTGGGATGCGGCTCCGGATAGCCCTCGTACGTCATGCGCAGGTCGGTCCAGCGGACGCGGTAGCCGCGCGCCACGAGGCGGCGGAACGCTTCGTCGTAGCGCGTCTGGCGCTTGAGGACGCGCACCTCGTCCTTGGGCCGCCCCTCCGCCAGCGGCGCCGCGTGCCACAGCACCACGGCGTTCAGGCCGTCGTCCCCGTCGAGCAGCGACGCGTCGCCCAGGCCCAGCTCGGCGGTGAGGAGCAACTCGCGGGTGAAGTCGAATCCGGCGGCGAGCTCGTGCACCAGCCCGCGGGCGGCCGCCACGGCCGCCTCACCGGCAGCTCCCTTGCGCTGCGACAACAGCGTCGGCGCGGCGTGTCCGCGCGTCGCGATGTCGTTCGTCATCGTGACGGTGAGATACGCCGGGGAAAAGCCGAGCCGGGCGTAGAAGCCGATGTTCTCGACGGTGCGCGGCATCGTCTCGAGGCCGAGGGTTGCGACCCGCTGCTCGAGCAGCCAGTCGACCGCCGTGCGGACGATCGTCTTCCCCACGCCGCCGCCCTGGCGGTCGGGCCGCACGGCGAGCGGCCCCATCCAGCCTTCGGTCCCGGAGCGGTGCGCGATGTTGAACGCGACGATGTGCCCCGACTCGTCGCGCCACAACAGCGAGCCGGCGCCGGCGTCGAGCAGCGCGTAGCGCCACACCTGCGGATTCAAATAGGGCACGCGCACGCCCACGAGGCCGTCGCGCCGGTAGCGGTCGGTGAACGCGTCGGCGAAGACCCGGTTCAGCCCCGCGACGTCCCGCTCGGTCGCGGGCTCCGGCCCGTAGACCTGCTGCTCAGGCAGCCACGCCCGCATCGGCGGCTCCCAGCGTTGCGGTGTCGTCGCGCACGACGCTCGTGCCCTGCGCGACGTCGTAGTCGACTCGGATGACGCGGTCGAGCCCCTCACGCACCTGCTCAATGTGGGTGATGAGCACGACCTGGGGGAAGCGATCGGCCAACCGCCGCAGCAGGCCGACCACGTGCTGGCGGCGGCCCTCGTCCAGCGAACCGAAGATCTCGTCCAGCACGAGCAGCGTGAGCGGCTGCCCCGCCCGCTCGGCGATCATCTGTGAGATCGCGAGGCGCAGCGCCAGGTTCGCCACGTCCTCTTCGCCGCCGGAGATCACAGGTTTCGACACGCCGTCGTCGATGATCGTCACCAGGTAATCGTCGTTCAGATCCACGGCCTCGTAGCGCCCGTCGGTCAGGTCGGCGAGAAAACCGGAGGCGAGCTCGGCGATCTCGGGCCGCAGGGCGGCGTTCAGCTCGGCCCGCAGATCGCCGACCGCGCGGTCCAGCTCGTGATGGAGCCGCAACCGCACCTTGAGCTCGGCGATCTGGCGCTCCTGCGCGGCGCGCTCCGCCGCGCGACGCTGCACCTCCCGGACGCCCGCCTCGGCCGACGTCAGCTCGCCCCGGGTCTCCGCGACGGCGAGCTCCGCTTCCCGCAAGGCCCGGGCCGCCCGGTCGTGGCGTTCCCGCGCCGCCGCGAACCGCTGCTCCGAGAACCGCTCCCCGGCCACGGCGGCCGCGAGCTCGCGGGCGCGGCGCTCGTGCACCGACAACGCCTGCTCCGCCAGCTCGGCCTCCTTGACCAGGATCTCCGCCCGCTTGGCCCGCTCCGCGAGCTTCGCCGCCTCGAGCGCCACCGGCTCGAGCTTCGTGAGCTCGGCCCGCACTGCGTCGTGCCGCCGCCGGTCGTACCCCGTGGGCCGCGCCCGAATCAGGCCGTCCAGCACGCGCGCCCGGGTCTCGAGGCCGCGGCGCTGCGCCACGGCGCGGTCGCGCTCCTCGAGCTGGGCGCGCAGCTCGCCGGCGCGCTCGCTCGCCCGGCGGCTCTCGACCAGCAACGCGTCGCGCGCCGCCTCCGCGTCCGCCAGCGTCCCGGGCGGCTGCGCCAGCTGCTCGAGCCGCTGCCGGAAATACTTCCCGTCGTCCACGATCGCCTGCATCTGCCGGTCCAGGACGCCCAGCACCTCGGCGTACTCGGCGCCGAGCGGCCGGCGGCACGTCGGGCACGTGCCCTCGGGCCCGAGCCGCTCGATCTTGTCCCGCTGCTCCTTCACCTCATCGTACTGCTTGAGCAGATCGGCGCGGCGCGTGGTCGCATACTCCTTCTCCCGCACCCACGTCGCCCGCTGCTCTTCCGCAGCCTGCTCGGCGACCTCGAGCCGCTCGCCGAGCGCCCCGGCGTCGCGCTCTACGCCGGCGAGCGCTTCCGTTGCCGGCGCCAGCTCCGCGATGCGGCGGTCCAGCGCCACCATGGTGCGCATCAGCTCCGCCAGCTGCCCCTCGTCGGCCCGGCGGGCCGTCTCTTCCTTCTGCAGGTGCTCGAGCTCGGCCTGCTCACGCTTCAGCCGCTCGATCGGCTCGAGCTCGGCGCGCAACCCGTCGAGCTGGTCGCGCGCCTTGAGGGCTTCCGCCATCTCGCGATCGAGCCGCTCGCACTCCTGCTTGGCGACCGTCACCGCCTGCTCGGCCATCCGCCGGTCGCCGTCGAGCGAGTGGACGCGCTTCTCTTTCTCCATCCATTCGCGCCAGCGCGGCTCCTCGCGCGTCTCGGCGTCCTGGGCCCGCGCGCGGCCCGCCTGGGCCTCTCCGGCGGCCCGCCGCGCCTGCTCGAGCCGCGCGGCCGCTGCCGCCGCCTCGCGCTCCAGCGCGGCCTGCTCGGGGAGCCCCGCTTCCCGCCCGTGCAGCTCCGCGGCGAGCGCGTTCTTCTGCTCGCGGATCCGCTCCTGCGCGAGGCTCAGCTGCTCGTAGCGCAGCACGCGCGACAGGAACGCCGCGCGCTCGGGGCGGCTCAGCTGCGCCATCACCGCGAGGTCTTTCTGTCCCGTGAAATAGGTGTTGAAGAACTCGTCGTGCGTCATCCCGAGCCGGCGCTCGAGCTTCGCCGTCACCTCGGTGAGCGAGTTCGCGACCAGCTGCCCGTCCTGGTACAGCTCGGCGGCGTGCAGCCCGCGGACCACTTTGTACTCGTGCGCGCCGACCCCGAACTCCATTTCCACCCGCACGCTCGAGCGCGCCTTGGCGCGCAGGTTGCGGATCGACTCCTTGTCCCCGCGCGCGGCGGCATTGCCGTAGATCGCCCAGGCGATCGCCTCGAGCAGCGTCGTCTTGCCGGAGCCGTTCGGCCCGATGATCCCCGTGATCCCGGGCCCGAATACCAGGTCGGTGTCGGCGTGCTGGCGAAAGTTCAGCAGCCGGAGCCGGTGCAGGCGCATCAGCCCGACCCTCCCCGCCCCTCCGCGCCTTCCCCACCGACCCGCTCGAGATACTCGACGCCCAGCCGCACGAATTCGTCGCGGTCGAGATCCGCGTCGAGCGGCCGGCGGCCCAGGAACTCGCGCAGCGTGTCGGGGAGCAGCTGGCGCCGCCCCGGCGCGCCGACGCCCACCACGCGCTGCGGCTCCGGCCGCCGGACGTCGAGATGAAAGTTGAGCGCGCGGGCCTTGTACTGGCGGATCGCCGCGTGGTCCAGATCGCGCGCGGTCGCCGCCGCCACGTCGTAGACGATCAGGCGCACCACGTGATCGTCGATCGCCGGCTTCGCGCCCGCCACGCGCTGCGCGATCTGCTCATCCAGCTGCCGGGCGCTCAACCCCGCGCCGTGGATCGGCGGCAGGTCGAGGTGCCGCCGGGCGGCCGCGACCGGGCGGAAGGTCGTGTGCGCTCCCGGCACGTCCACCAGCAGGTACCCCTTGCCGGGCACGTCGCGACTCGCCTCCTCACGCACCTGCACCCAGGCTCGCGGGTTCACATACTCCAGGCTGCCCGCGTACCAGGCGTTCGCCGCCACGTCGTGCAATACGTGGTATCCCCCGAGCGCGACGTAGTCCCACTGCGCGGCGGCGAGGTCGCCGCGGGTGAGCCGGGCGCTTCCGTAGTCGGAGACGCTCCATTCGGGATCGATGATGTCCTCCAGCACGCCGTGCAGCACCAGGATGTTGTGCGCGGCGCCGCGCTCCGGCCGCAGCGCCGGCCGCTCGGCCTGCATCAGCGCCTGGTGCGGGACGGCGAGCACGGCGCAGTCGAGCCGCGGAAACGAGAGGCGCCGGGCCTGGTCCGCGACCACGTGGACCCCGAGCGCCTCGTACAGCTTGAGGATCGTTCCGGTCTCGACCGAGCGCGGCGTGTCGTGATTTCCTGCGATCATGACGATGGGCGCGTCCGCCAGCCCCACCCGCAGGCGGTGCAGCTGCTGGAACAGGAACAGGATCGCCGGATTGGTCGGCCGGACGGAATGGAAGACATCGCCCGCCACCACGATCAGGTCGGGCCGCTGCACCAGCACGTCGTCCACGACACGCCGGAACGCTTCGGCGACGTCCGCCTCCCGCTGATTCCCGCCCCGCGGCGTCTGCCGGTCGTACTGGCGGAAGCCGAGGTGGAGGTCGGCGAGGTGGGCGAGCTTCACGCGATCAGTACGGCTCTTCCGAGATCGGATTGAGCGGCGGCACCGCCTCGCGGGTGGGCGCCGTCGCCGGCGCGACCCGCGCGCCCAGCATCCGGCGGAAATACGCCAGCGCGTCGTCGGGGCGCGCGCGGCGCACCGCCGCGAGCGCGCGGCGCACGTCGTCGGGGCGGCGCTCGGCGATCAGGTCCTTCACCTGGTTCGGCCGGATGCGCCGGTCGAGCCGCGCCAGCTGGCGCACTACGGCTTCCTCGAACGACAGGTCGGCGGCGGGGGGAAAGCGCTCGACGCCGTCCCGCCCGCGCAGCACCGCGGGGCGCGGGAAGCGGACGAAGATCGGCTGGGTGAAGTGGGGGTGGCGCACCATCAGCTCCCCGATCGGCAGCGTGGCGAGCTTGATCTTGACCGCGGGAGTGAGCACGTGGTAGCCCGGCGTGGCGAGCTCGTCGGCGTCCATACGCCCGAACAGCGTCGTCCCCGCGTTCCCCACCACCCGCCGGTGCACCTGGGAGCGGAATTGCTCCGCCGCGAACAGCACCAGACCAAGGTAGCGCCCCCGCTCCGAGATATCGAGCAACATCTTGCGCACGTACGTCTCCGGTCCGTCGCCGGGCGCGTACTTGTTGAGCTCGTCGACGAACACGACGACGGCCTCGACGCCGAGGTCGCGCCGCTCCAGGTGCTCGCGCAGCTTGGAGACCGCGCGCGCGAACACGAGATCCTGGCCGAGCGGATCCACGTTCGCGACGTCCACCACGTACACCGTGCGATCCTCGAACCGCCCCCACGGCAGGTCGCTGGACGGACCGTCGTCGGTCACGAGGCCCTTGCAGCGCGTGGAGATGTTGGAGAGCCGATTCCGCACCTTGCGAATGGTCGCGATGTGATGCGTGCGCCACATGTCGCTGCGTCCCGACAGCTCGAGTCCGTCGAAGATCGCCCGGAACAGCGCGTCCAGATCGGCGAACGTCTGCACCCGGTGGCTACCGCCGAACCCGTCGTCGAACTCCTTGTTGACGACGCGATCGGACAGGAAATCGATGAACGCGTCGGCCTTGGCGTCGATGTCGTCGCGATTCAGCAGGACTTCGGCGAAATCGAGCACCTCCGAGAGCCCCCACACCAGCGGCTCGACGTCCCCCACCAGCTCAGGGTGCGTCCGCAACGTGTTCAAGTTCACCCCGTCGGCCTTGAAGGGCGCGTAGTAGCGCACCCGCTCGAACGGCTGGGGCGTGATGCCGAGGCGCTCGTAGCGCCGCCGGTCCGCGTCGTCGAGCGCCCCCGGGCGATCGAGGAAGCAGAGGTCCGGACCCTTCACGTTGAAGCACAGCGCGGCCACCCGGCCCTTGTGAGCCGGGAAATGCTGGAAGATCGAGGCGAGCAGGAACTCGACGGCGCTCGTCTTGGTGGCGAGCCCCGACACGCCGGAGATGTTCAAGTGCGCGGCTTCGGGGCCGAGCAGGAAGTCGGCGTCCAGGTACACGGGCGCCTCGAGGCCCGCCGCCGTGTAGAGGCCGACGGGAATTCCGCTCGGCTGCGCGCCCGCCAGGTAGGCGTCCATCCGGAGCGCCTGCGCGACGTCGGCGTCGCCCGCGACGTAGACGGCGCCAAGCGGCACGGGTTGCAGCGGCTCCTCGGGCTGCTGGCGCAGCACCGCCGCGGTCCAGAGCCGGATCTCCTGGCGGACGCTGGGACTCTCGGCCGCCCGCGCCGGGTCTCCCTCGGCGCCCACCACGTCGTGCAGCGGAGTCGCGAGATCGGAGTACGCGAACCCGTCCGTCACTACGCCGTAGACGACCCTTCCCCCTTCCCCCTTCCCCGGTCGTTCCCCCCGCTCTTCCACCCGTACGATCGCCCCGATCCCGATCGTCGTCTCGTTCGCGGTCCAGAAGTGAAATTGGTGGGGCGTGGTCGGCTTGAGCTCGGTGGCGACGACGCGCCCGAGGGGGGCCGGGACCGCTGGCTCGGCTTGGCGAATCACGATCCGGTCCTCGGGAGGCGGGAGCCGCGAGGCGCGATGACGTCGCGCGGGGTGCGCAACAGCCACGCCGACACCGCAGCCGCCCGTGCGACGGTAGCGGCGTCCGCCCGGGCCTCGACGCGCAGCAGGCCGTACAGCAGGTCGTTGCCTTCCCAGGGCCACAGCCGGAGGTACCAGGAGTAGATCGCCCGGCGCGCGCCGCGGCTCCGCGGCTGGAACACGGAGGTGCGGTGTCCCGCGGGCAGGGTGAGCGCCCGCTCGAGCTCGGCACCCTCGAAGTATTGCGCCCCGTGGCTCTTGATCACCCCGAGGGCGCGCGGGTGCGCCGAGAGTGCGGCCGAGTCGGACAGCACGCCGTCCACCACGAGCCACTCGTCCGGGCCGAGTGCGGCCAGGAACCGCTCGGCGAGCTCGCGCTCCTGCGCCGCACGGGCCCGTTCCAGCTCGCGCCGCGCCGCCTCGATCGCCCGGCCCGGCTGCCCCACGTCCGCCTCAGCGAGCTCCACCACGTCGACTCCGGACGCCGCCAGCGCCCGGCGCAGCGGCTCCGCGAGCGATTCGAGCCGCGTGATGGCGAGCTCGCGAGACGCCTCGCCAGCGGTGCGGAGCCGCCGGTCCGGGCCGCGGCGGCGCACCGCGGCGGCCACGTAGCCGCGCACGATCGGCGTCACGCCGCCGTACCCCACGACGCGCCACTGCTCGATGCCGTCCAGGAAGGCGACCGCCCCGGGCGCCAGGGGGCGGACGTCGGCGACGGAATAGGTCCGGAGCAGGGCATCCTCGACCCCGTCGGCGCCGGTGAACTCCTCGAGATCGCTGCGGCCGGCGCTCGCGTCGGGGACGGCGGACGCGGGCACCGCGCCGGCCGCCAGGATCGCGTCCACCCAGGAACGAGGGGGGGGCACCGCTACCGGGTCCGCAGCGCCCAGCCGAGGTAGGTCACGGTGAGGTCGTCGGTGAGGACCCGGGGCCCGCTCCCCTCTTCCGCGCGGACGATCCCTTTCATCTCCTGCACCACCATGCCGTTGCGCTGCAGGCCATCCGTGAGCTCGCCCGGGGTGATGAAGCGCGCGAAGTCGTGGAACCCTTCCGGCATGGTGTGGTGCACGTACTCCTCGTCCCAGATCACCTGGAGGAACGCGGCGATGGTGCGGTTGTGGGTGAGGAACCCGAGACCGCCGCCGGGCGCCAGCACCTGCGCGATTCCCGCGAGCGTGCGGTCGCGGTCGTCCACATGCTCGAGAACGTCCACAGCGAAAACCAGATCGAAGGGTTCAGGGAAGTTGCAAGACACCACGTCCTCAGCGGTCGACAGACGATAGCCAATAGACAGTCCGGATCGCTTGGCGTGTTCACGGGCCACACCGAGGGATTTCTCGGATGGATCGACCCCTGTCACGACGGCGCCCTCCGCCGCGAGGGCCTCGGCGAGGATCCCGCCGCCACAGCCGATGTCGAGCGCCCGCTTGCCGCCAAACCCCCCGAAGATGCGGCGGAAGTACTCCACCCGCACGGCGTTCAGCTCGTGCAGGCCGGCGAACGGCCCGGCCGCGCTCCACCAGACGTCGGGCGCGGCCTCCACCAGGCGCTCGAACTTGTCAGACTCGGCCAGGCCGCCCACCCGCGGCAACGGATCGCTCATGACGAGACTCGTACCCCGATGACCAGGCCGTCGCGAATCGGCGCCACTGCCGAGACGACCCGGGGATCCGTGGCGGCGAGGCGGTTGAACGCCCGCACGCCCTCCGTCCCGGGCGAATGATCCGCGTCGTCGACCACCGACCCGTGAAAGAACGCATTGTCGCACAGCAGCAGGCCGCCGGGACGCAGCAACCGCACGCTCCAGTCGAAGTACTGTGCCAGCGGCTCTTTGTCGGCGTCGACGAACACTGCGTCGAATCCGGGAGCCAGGGTCGGCAGGACGGCCAGCGCCGCGCCCTCGATGAGCTCCACACGCTCCGCGA
>WNFW01005443.1_pt1 | contig 10533 bp, 9 predicted proteins | sample 5400131 | NCBI WGS metagenome assembly WNFW01 (sample SAMN13153362, study PRJNA577476) | soil metagenome | isolation source: 20 cm soil or saprolite under grassland replicate 1 | place: USA:California | collected 2016-06-15
ACCTGGCCCATGATCACGTACTCGACCTCGTTCGGCTCGAGTCCGATCCGCTCCAGCCCCGCCTTGATCGCGTGCGCGCCGAGCTCCGTCGCCTCGTAGTCCTTGAGCCCGCCGCCGAGCCTCCCGAAGGGGGTTCGGACGGCGGAAGCGATCACCGAACGTGCCATCGAGCCAGCGTAACAACGGGAATGCGGCAGGCCGCCGCCTCGCAAAAACCAGTCTCAGCTCCTCTGCGTACGACAAACGGGGACCGATTCGACAATCGGAAGGGAGCTAGACATGCAAAGACCTTCTCTTCGCGGCCGCCTTATGTGGGTTGCCGCGCTCTTCGCGCTCGCCGGCGTGGGCTTGCTCGCGACAGCGGGATCCGCCCCGGGCGGGGTGGGCCAGGAGACGTACACCGTCACGAACCTCGTCTCCGACGGGACGATTCCTGCGGCTCATACCGACTCGCATCTCGTCAACGCATGGGGGCTGACCGCGCTCCCGACGTCGCCGTGGTGGGTCGCGAACAACGGCACAGGGACGAGCACGCTCTACAACGGCGACGGTGTGGCGCAATTCGGCCCCACACCTCTGGTCGTCAACGTCCCGAACGCGCCGACTGGCGCGGTCGCGAACCCGACGAGCGACTTCGCCGTCGCGCCGAACGCGCCTGCTCGCTTCATCTTCGCGACCGAGGACGGGACGATCCGCGGCTGGAATCCTGGAGTCCCGCCCCAGCCACCGCTGACGACCTCGCACGAGACCGAGATCGTCGTCGACAACTCCCGCGCTGGATCCGTCTTCAAGGGCCTCGCGATCGGCTCGGTCGACGGGAGCAACTTCCTCTACGCGAACGACTTCGTCAACGGGAAGATCGACGTCTTCGACGGGAACTTCAACCCCGTCGTCATGCCGTTCGTCGACCCGGGCCTCCCCGCCGGGTATGGGCCATTCGGGATCCAGAACATCGGCGGCCATCTCTTCGTCACCTTTGCGAAGCAGAGCGGTGGCAATGACGAGGTGGCCGGGCAGGGTCTCGGCTTCGTCGACGAGTTCGCGACGGACGGAACGTTCATCGCCCGTGTCGCCACGCGCGGTCAGCTGAACGCACCGTGGGGGCTCGCGATGGCGCCGTCGAACTTCGGCCGCTTCAGCGGTGACCTGCTCGTCGGCAACTTCGGTGACGGGACGATCAACGCCTACGCGGCGCAGGCAGACGGGACGTGGACGCACCGCGGGCAGTTGCGGACGGCCGACCACAAGCCCGTGACGATCGACGGCCTCTGGGGCCTCGGCTTCGGCAACGGCGCAGGTTCTGGCGCGACGAACGCGCTCTACTTCACGGCCGGACCGGACGACGAGTCACACGGCCTCTTCGGAAGGATCCAGGCCCAGTAACTGCTGTTTTGTTTCGGCCCGGCGGCGCCTCCGCTGCCGGGCCGACTTCTACCCGTCGACCACGAGCCCCTGCAGTGGGCCGAACAGCCGCCTCGAGCGGCGTGACGCGCCGGGGAGTCTGACGAGCCGGTGAGTGAGCGGCTCGTCCCGATTTCGGCGATCGAGCTGCTCCTCGGCGATCGGAAACCAGCGCTCGTCGACGAGCACGGCCGGCTCGCTTCCACGTACCTCGTCGAGCGGGAGCTCGAGGTGCTCGGCCCAGAGGCGCTCACGGGTCGCGCGAGCCAGCTCGGGCTCGCAGCTGACGAGGTTGACCTCGCTGTCGTTGAAGAGCGAGTGCTCGTTCAGGTTCGCCGAGCCGACCGTCAGCCAGCGGTCGTCGACGATCCCGATCTTGGCGTGGACGTAGATCGGCTCCCCAAGCACGCCCACCTGTCCGCGGCTGTCGTCGTTGCCGCTGTCGGCACGCGCCGGGAGGACGGCGACGATGCGGAAGTCGTCCCGCGGCGGATCCCTCAGCTTCCCGACCAGGATCTCGACCAGCTCGGGAGACCAGAGGAACTGGCTCTCGAGATAGATCAGCCGCTCAGCGGAGGAGAGTGCGCGGACATAGGTCTCGAGAATCCGGAACGCCCCGCGCGGCCGGGCCCGATAGACCTTTTCCGGAATCGTCTGCACGAGCTGCAGCTCGTGCTCGCCGGACTCCGCGGGAATCGCGGGGGGCGGCAGCTCCTCGCCCGCGACCTCCTGCCAGCGGAAGCGGAAGTGCTCGGCGACGTCCGCGACCACGGGGCCGCGGACGAGCGCCGATGCGTCGTGCCAGCCGAGCGCGGGACGCCACGGATGCGCGCTCGAGTCGTAGCGGTCGCCGTTGAAGCTCGTCAGGTCGATCCCACCGACACTCGCGACGCGGTCGTCGACGACGACGAGCTTCTCGTGGTGGCAGTGGAGGGGCCGCTCCTTCGCATCGAGCGCCAAGTGCACCCCGGCACCGTGGAGGCGCTTTGCGACATCGCGAACCTGCGCGCGAGAGGGCCTGAAGAGCGGCAGGGGAGCTCCCGCCCAGAGCAGCACGCGCACCTCGACCTTTCGCGCAAGCTCCTCGAGCAGGTCGAGCAGGAGGAGGCGCTCCTTTTCACGCACGAGCGCCAACTCCGTCGACAGGTACCAGCCGGCGATGTGGACGTGCGACTCGGCGCCCGCGAGTTCCTCGGCGAGCCGCGGCAGGAAGCTCGCACCATCGATCAGGATCTCGAGGTCGTTGCCGTGCCGTGGCGGCGGGTCGCCTTCGGCCCAGAGCCTTGCCGAGGGCTCGAATGCTCTCCCCCAGCCTGCCCGCGCAAGCCTGCGCCGGTGGTGCGACCGAATGAGGGCCTCGATCCGATCGCCGACGATCGCGTCGGCGCGCGCGACCAGGTTCGAATCCATGCCAGCTTCGTTACCGAATCGCGGCGATCCCTAATCACGGAGTTGACGGCCGCGCCGTCGCACGCGTACGCTCAGAGGGATGTCTCCTGCCACGCAGACCTGGGCCTGGACCTGGCGCAACGAGCGTGGCGGGAGCGTCGCCTGACCTGACCTAGGCACACCACCCGTTTCGCTCGCGAGACCTTCCAGCCGGAGGGTCTTTTTGTTTGCCCTGACATGAACGCAACCACCGTCGTCTCCACCGATCTCCTCACCCCTCTCGGGGCGTATCTGCGGCTGCGCCGTAACCAGGCCGAAGCCAGTGGCTCGTTCTTGCTCGAATCCGTCGAGCACGGCCGGCTCGGGCGGCATTCGTTCGTCGGCGCCGGCTCGCGGCTGGTCGGCCTGGCGGAGGCCGAGGCCCTCGAAGTACCAATCGTCGGCTACCTCGGCTACGACCACGCGGCCGTGCTGGAGCCGACGGTTCTTCTCCCTGGGGCGGGCCGCGATCTGCCCGAGAGCAGCTTCGTCGTCGCCGACACGCTTGTCCGCTTCGACCACGCGCTTGGAATGGCCGAGGTGCTCTGCGGCGATCCGGCCGTCGTCACGGAACTGCTCAACGGTCCGCAGCCCGACGCGGCCGCCGGTGCGCGAGGGCGGGCCGGCTCGACGCGGCGACTGCCGTCGCGCCACGACTACGAGCGCGGCGTCGTCACGGCGAAGGAGCACATCCGGGCCGGCGACGCCTTCCAGATCGTGCTCTCACAGCGTGCCGAGCGACCGACCTCCGCGACCGCGCTCGAGCTCTATCGCTCGCTGCGGCGGGTCAACCCCTCGCCCTACCTCTTCCTCCTCGAGCTCGACGGCCTCGCGCTGGTCGGCTCCTCGCCGGAGACGCTCGTCAAGCTCGAGGGCCGGCGCGCCAGTCTGAACCCGATCGCCGGCACGACCGCGCCAGGCGCGGGCGACGCCGAGCGCCTGCTCTCGTCCGAGAAGGACCGAGCCGAGCACGTGATGCTCGTCGACCTCGGCCGCAACGACCTCTCGCGCGTCTGTGTGCCCGGGACCGTCCACGTCGAGCGCTTCCTCGAGCCGGAGCGGTTCTCGCACGTCACCCATCTCGTCTCCGAGGTCGCCGGAGAGCTCCAGGACGGGCTCTCGTCCTTCGATCTGCTCCGCGCCTGCTTCCCCGCGGGCACCGTCTCCGGCGCGCCGAAGGTGCGCGCGATGCAAATCATCTCCGAGCTCGAAGGCCACCGGCGCGGTCCTTACGCGGGCGCCGTGGGCTATGCGCTTCCGGACGGAACCCTCGACACCTGCATCGCGATCCGCACGATCGTCCTGCACGACGGGATGGCGTTGCTGCAGGCCGGCGCGGGAATCGTCGCCGACTCCGACCCGCCCGCCGAGCACGAGGAGTGCCTGCGGAAGCTGGCCGCCCTGGAGCTGGCGATCGAGTTGGCCGAGGCTCGACGATGATCCTCCTGATCGACAACTACGACTCGTTCACGTACAACCTGGCCCATCTGTTCGGGGCGCTTGGCTGCGAGGTGAAGGTCGTGAGGAACGATGCGATCGATGCGGAGATGGCCGCGGACCTGGTCCCGAGCCATGTCGTTATCTCGCCCGGGCCCGGGCGGCCGCGTAACGCGGGAGCGAGCGTCGAGATCGTCAGGCGGCTGGCGCCGAACGTGCCGACGCTCGGCGTCTGCCTCGGACATCAGGCCGTCATCGAGGCCTTCGGCGGCGAGGTCGGCCCGGCCAAGCGGCTCGTCCACGGCAAGGCGAGCCCGGTGCGCCACGACGGCCGCGGCATCTTCGCCGGCCTGCCCGAGGAGTTCGAGGCCGGCCGCTACCACTCGCTCGCGGCAGTCTCCGTCCCTGATGAGCTCGAGATCTCGGCGACATGCCTCGAGGACGAGGTGATGGCGGTGCGCCATCGCTCGCTCCCGGTCGACGGCGTTCAGTTCCATCCGGAATCCGTGCTGACTCCGGTCGGCCCCGCGCTCGCACGGAATTTCCTGGAGGCGAACGCATGATTCAGCGGGCACTGGCGAGGCTGCTCGACGGCCACGATCTCTCGCGTGAGGAGGCGCACGAGGTGATGGGCTCGATCATGAGCGGCGAGGCCACGCCCGCCCAGATCGCGGGGTTCCTGATCGCGCTCCGCGCAAAGGGCGAGACCGCGGACGAGATCGCCGGCTGCGCCGAGGCGATGCGGGAGCACGCGCTGCTGGTGCGGCCGCAGCGAGACGACCTGGTCGACACCGCGGGCACCGGCGGCGACGGCGCCAGGACGATCAACATCTCGACGGCCGCGGCGCTTGTCGCGGCGGCGGCCGGAGCCGGCGTTGCGAAGCACGGCAACCGTGCAGTCTCGTCGGCCTGCGGATCGGCCGACGTGCTCGAGGCCCTGGGCTTCGAGCTCGACCTGTCGACCGAGCGAGTCGCTCGCTCGATCGACGAGCTCGGCTTCGGCTTCCTCTTCGCGCCGACGCACCATCCCGCGATGCGCCACGCCGCGCCGGTACGGAGCGAGCTCGCCGCGCGTACCGTCTTCAACGTGCTTGGCCCGCTCACGAACCCGGCGGGTGCGCGCGCTCAGGTGGTCGGCGTCTACGCGCCCGAGCTCGTGCGGACGATCGCCGAGGTACTGGCGCAGCTCGGTGCGACCCGAGCCTTCGTCGTCCACGGCGCCGGCGGGATCGACGAGCTCTCGCCTGCCGGGCCGAACTTCGTCTGCGAGGTCGTGAACGGCGACGTGCGCGCCCGCAACATCGACCCGCTCGAATTCGGACTTCCGCGATGCGACCCGAGCGATCTGCGGGGAGGATCACCCGACGACAACGCCGCCGCGATCCGCGCCGTCTTCGCGGGCGAGGACGGCGGCCGGCGCAGCGCGATCCTGCTGAACGCCGCCGGCGCGATCGCGGCAGGCGGGCACGCAGACGACCTGCGCGAGGGGCTCGAGCTCGCGCAGGAGGCGGTCGACTCGGGCGCGGCGGCGGCGCGGCTCGACGAGTTGATCCTGTTCTCCCAGGGCGAAGAGGGGGCCGCGTAGCTTGGCTCGTTTCCGGGACGCGCTTCGCGGATCAGGCCTCGGCGCGATCGCCGAGGTGAAGCGCCGCTCGCCATCGGCGGGGGACCTGCGCCCCGATGCCGATCCCGCTCAGCTTGCGGCCGGATTCGTGGGCGCCGGCGCGGCAGCGGTCTCGATCCTCGTCGACGAACGCTTCGGCGGCTCGGTCGGCGACGTGCGTGCCGCCCGCTCGGTGACCTCTGCGCCGCTGTTGGCGAAGGGCTTCTTCCGCGAAAAAGCCGAGCTGGACGAGCTGAAGCAGGCGGGAGCCGACGCCGTGCTGCTGCTCCTGCGCGATCTCGACGACCGGCGCGCGGCGGCGATGCTCTCGCGCGCGACGGAGCTGGGGCTGGACGCGCTCGTCGAGGCGCACGACGCCGACGAGCTGACGCGCGCGGTCGGGCTCGGCGCGGAGGTGATCGGCGTCAACGCCCGCGACCTGGACACGTTCGCGATCGACCGCGGAGCCGCGCTCGAGCTCGTAGCTTCGGTCCCGCGCGACCGCGTCGTCGTCGCCGAGAGCGGCGTCACGGCGCGCGCCCATGGCGCGGCCGCGGAGCTTGCCGGCGCGGACGCGATCCTCGTCGGCTCGGCGCTGATGCGCGCGTCCGATCCCTTCGCGAAGCTGCGCGAGCTGTTCGCGCGACCACTCGTCAAGGTCTGCGGCCTCACGCGCGAGCAGGACGTTGCGGTCGCCGCCGAGGCGGGCGCCGACCTCGCCGGCTTCATCCTCGCCCGCGAGACCCCCCGCCGCGCTCCCGCGGTTCTGCCCGTGCCCGAAACGATGCTCTCGGTGGCCGTTTACGTCGGCGAGCGCGGAGACGCACCCAGCGACCTCGCGCAGCTATATGCGCGCGAGGACGGACATCGGGCGCGTGACGGCGTCCTGCTTCGCGGCGAGGAGCAAGTCGCGCGGGTGGTCGATCGCGCGTGGCGGCAGGAGGATCCGGAGCACATCGAGCGTGCCCGCGCAGCAGGGGGCAGGATCGTTCTGGCGGGCGGGCTCACGCCCGACAACGTCGGCGAGGCGATCGAGGCTGTCCGGCCGTGGGCCGTCGACGCCAGCTCGAGCCTCGAGACCGAACCCGGGATCAAGGATCACGACCGCGTGCGCGCCTTCGTCGCGGCGGCTCGATGAGCACGAGCCTGACCTACGGCGAGTACGGCGGCCGCTATGTGCCCGAGACGCTGATCCCGGCGCTCGACGAGCTTCAGCGTGGCTGGTCCGAGGCAGTCGCCGACTCCCGGTTCCGAGCGGAGCTCGACGAGCTCGGCCGCTCCTACGGCGGTCGTCCGACGCCGCTCACGCTGGCCGAGCGATTCGCGCCTGGCAAGCGCCTCTTCCTGAAGCGGGAGGACCTGCTCCACACGGGCGCACACAAGCTCAACAACGCGCTCGGCCAGGCCGTGCTCGCGCGGCGGCTCGGGAAGCGCCGGATCGTCGCCGAGACGGGCGCCGGACAGCACGGCGTCGCGACCGCGACCGTCTGCGCGCGGTTCGGGTTCGACTGCGTCGTCTACATGGGCGCCGAAGACATGCGCAGGCAGGCGCCGAACGTCGAGCGGATGGGCCTGCTCGGCGCCCAGGTGCGGCCGGTCGAGTTCGGGACGAAGACGCTCAAGGAGGCGACGAGCGAGGCGATCCGCGACTGGATCACGAACGTCGAGACGACTCATTACCTGATCGGGTCATGCGTCGGTCCGGTCCCGTACCCCGAGATCGTGGCCGAGCTGCAGGCCGTGATCGGGCGCGAGGCGCGGGAGCAGATCCTCGCCGCCGAGGGCCGTTTGCCCGAGGTCGCGGTCGCGTGCGTCGGCGGGGGCTCGAACGCGATCGGCCTCTTTGCAGGTTTCCTGGACGATCCCGGTGTCCGTCTGATCGGCGTCGAGGCCGCCGGCGCGGCGAGCCTCGGCGCGGGCCGCACGGGTGTACTCCACGGCTCGCGTTCCTCGCTGCTCGCCGACGAGGACGGCCAGGTGCTGGACGCCCATTCAATCTCCGCCGGCCTGGACTATCCGGGCGTCGGCCCCGAGCACGCCTTCCTCCGCGACACGGGCCGCGCCGAGTACGTGGCCGCCGGCGACGAGGAGGCGCTCGCGGCGTTCCGCCGCTTGGCCCAGACCGAGGGGATCATTCCCGCGCTCGAGCCGGCGCACGCGCTCGCGAAAGCGCTCGAGTTGGATCAAGAGCTGATCCTCGTCTGCCTCTCCGGCCGCGGCGACAAGGACCTGGCCGAGGTCCTCTCCCGGTGAGCGCGGCGCCGGGCGCAGCCCGCACCCCCACCCTCATCTGGGTGGGGCCGCTCCCTCCGCCCTCGGCGGATGACGCTATCGAAGAATCTGCGCCGTGTCTCACGCGCGAAGGCGCCGATAGTGCGCCGGTTGAGGCGTGAAGACCCTCGCGATCTATCTGATGTGCGCCCCGGAGACGCCCGAGCTCGCCGAGGCTGCGATCGAAGGCGGCGCCGACATCGTCGAGCTTGGCTTCCCGTTCTCGGACCCGCTCGCGGACGGCCCCGTGATTCGGCGGGCGGGTGAACGGGCGCTCGCCCAGGGAATGCGGACTGCCGCCTGCCTCGAATGCCTGGCTACGACCCGGCGGCGCGTCGACGTGCCGCTGATCCCCATGACCTACGCCTCGCTGCTCGAGGCCTACGGGTACGAGCGCTTCGCAGCCGCGGCGAGGGATGCGGGCGCGACCAGCCTGATCGTCGCCGACCTGCCCGTCGACGCAGAGCCGGCGCTTCGCCGCGTCCAGCTGGTCGCGCCGACCTCGACCGACGAGCGGATCGCCCTCGCAGCCGAGCGGACGGACGACTGGCTCTACCTGGTCACCGTCACCGGCACGACCGGCGGCCGCGAGGGGGTCTCCCCCGCTCTCCGGGGGCTGGTCGAACGGGCCCGCCGCCTGACCGACCTGCCGCTTTACGCCGGTTTCGGCATCTCGACGCCCGAGGATGCAGCCGTCGCGGCGGAGGTCGCCGACGGGATCGTCGTCGGCTCGCGCGCCGTCGAGGTTGCAACCGACGGGCCGGCGGCGCTCCGCGATTACGTCTCCTCGCTGCGCGAGGCCGTTGACTCGGCGTCACCGGTCAGCTCGTAGAGCCATCCCTCCTGCCATTCGAAGGGCGCTCCAACGAGCACCTCGAGCGGCACGCCGTTCAATAAGTGGTCGAGCGCCCAACGCGTCGCCGAGTGGCCGATCACCACGATGCGGCCTGACCCCTGCTCGACGGCGACGTCGCCGAGAAAGGAGCGCATCCGCTCGACCGCCTGCCGGTAGCTCTCACCGCCGGGAAACGGCTCGTCGATCCGCCTGGTTCGCTCTCGCTCGACCTCGAAGACCGGGCAACCGTTCAACGACCCGTAATTGCACTCGCGCAGGCGGGCGTCCTGGCGGATCGGAATGCCGCTGTCGCCGAAGGCGAGCTCGGCCGTCTCGACCGCGCGGCCGAGATCGGAGGTGTAAACGGCGTCAATCCGCTCGCCCCGCCGGCGCTCGCCGAGGCCCCGCGCAAGCCGCCGCCCTTCCTCCGTGAGCTGACCCTCGAGCCACCCGGTCGCAATCCCGGCCTCGTTGTCGGTACTGATCGCGTGCGTCTCGAAGACGATCTCGGTTGTCACTCGCCGGCCACGTCGAGCACCGCGGAGCCCCGGAGTCGGCCGCTCCGCATGCTCTCGAGCGCGTCGTTCGCCTGCTCGAGCGCGAACGCTTCGACCACCGTTCGCACGGGCACTTGCGGCGCCAGCGCCAGAAACTCCTCGCCGTCGCGACGCGTCAGATTGGCGACCGAGCGCAGCACGCGCTCCTCCCAGAGCAGCTCGTATGGGAAGGCCGGAATGTCCGTCATGTGGATGCCGGCGCAGACGACGCTGCCGCCCTTCGCGAGCGCGCGCAGCGCCAGCGGAACGAGCGCACCAACGGGAGCGAAGATGATGGCGGCGTCGAGCTCCTCCGGCGGTCGCTCGTCCGAGCCGCCGGCCCAGACTGCGCCCAGCTCTCGCGCGAACGCCTGCCCCTCTTCGTCGCCCGGACGCGTGAAGGCGAAAACGCGGCGTCCCTCGTGTCTCGCGACCTGCGCGATGATGTGCGCGGAGGCGCCGAAGCCGTAGAGCCCGAGCCGCTCGCCGTCGCCCGTGAGCCGGAGCGAGCGATAGCCGATCAGGCCGGCGCACAGGAGGGGAGCTGCCTCGAGACCGGAATAGCGCTCGGGAAGTGGGAAGCAAAAACGTTCATCGACGACGGTGTACTCGGCGTAGCCGCCTTCCAGGTCGTAGCCGGTGAACCGCGCGTTGTCACAGAGGTTCTCGCGGCCGGAACGGCAGAACCGGCACTCACCGTCCGTCCAGCCGAGCCAGGGAATCCCGACGCGACGATTCTCGCCGACGACAGTTCCGACGATCTGGTGGCCGAGCACGAGCGGCAGCTTCGGGTGCGTCAGCTCGCCGTCGAAGACGTGGAGGTCGGTCCGGCAGACGCCGCAGGTCTGCACCCTGACGAGCAGCTGCCCCGGCCCCGGCGTGGGTTCCGGCAGCTCCGCTTCCCGTAGTGGAGAGCCCGGCCGGTCTAGCACCATGGCACGCATGTCTCTATCGTGCCGGTGGATGCGCGCCCTCGCATTCATGGTCGCGATCGCGCTCGTCGGGGCGCCTGCGGCGGCGGC